>Ga0310121_10000954_pt1 | contig 30643 bp, 34 predicted proteins | sample CB27_Tmax_986_MG_FD_203504 | JGI IMG/M metagenome (GOLD analysis project Ga0310121, IMG submission 203504) | Marine microbial communities from Western Arctic Ocean, Canada - CB27_Tmax_986 | ecosystem: Environmental > Aquatic > Marine > Oceanic | place: Canada: Western Arctic Ocean | collected... | reverse complement strand
ACCCCCGCCACGTATGCGGTTGGCTGTGTTCTTCCGGCTTCGGCTACGCCTCAGCCTCCAGAACACAGCCGAGTTACTTAACCCCGATTCTCTCACTTAGGCTGGTACTAAAAGCGGGGTAAGGTCAGTTTTGCGGCGACTGCCATGCCACGCCTTGGCCGAAGAGTTTTCCCAGGCACGAGTGGAAGAAAGAAGTCGCCCAAGGCTATGAGCTTTACGAGGTGCCCAGCCCGAGGCACTGAACAACCTGGGCGTTGTCCTGAAAGAACAAGGCCGGTTGGACGAGGCCATCGAACTTTATCGCCAGGTCCTGCAGCTCACCCCGGACGATGCCAGAGGGCACTCGAACCTGGTAGGTGCCCTGGTGAAAAAGGGAGAATTGAACGATGTGATCCATCATTATCGGGAAGCCATACGGCTGAATCCTAACAACATGAAGGCCCGACAACATTTGGCCCAGACGGAGGCAATGTTCAAGTCGGCCGAGTAGGAACTCTAGGCATTGTCTCAAAACGATTGTGGTGCGGCCGTCCCGGCTGCTCGGTATGCACGGAGAGGCAAGTCTGGCAGGCGAGACGCCCGCACCGCAAACACCGAACCGACGTTTTGAAACGAATCCTAGTGTTCCGCAGTTCCCTAAGAATGTCACGTTGTCGCAGAACGCCGGACAAACTTACGAAGCACCGGCAAGCCCGTAGGATCTTCGCCCGCCATCTCGGCAGCGGTAAGGGAGACTTCGCCAACGTAAATGTCACCCCGTGAATCGACGCAAATGTCGTGGGCTGCGTGGAATTCGTGCGGCTGTCGTGAATCGTATCCACCGCCCCAACGGGAAAGCAAGGTGCCCGACATATCAAAAATACTGACCCGTCCCCCAATCGCGTCGTCCCTGCGCTCCATCCAAGGGAATAGGCCGTTGTAATCACCGAGCTCAGCTATGTAGACCAAATCATCCTTGCCGATATAGACCTGACACGGGCGGACCAGGTCCGTCCACTGGTTGAGAAGTTCACCTGCTGTCGAAAAAATCTGCACGCGGCTGTTCTCGCGGTCTGCGACATACAGTCGTTCGTCGCGATCGATGCCGATGCCATGCGGTACGCGGAACTGGCCAGGACCTTCGCCGGGCTCTCCCCAGGATTGGATCAGTTCACCCTCTGCTGAAAAACGATGGACACGCGCATTGCCGTATCCATCGGTGACAAACATTTCTCCAGAGCCAGCAGTGACCAAATTCGTCGGCAAGTTGAATGGCGGCGCGCCGCGCTTCATCGTTCGGAAATCAAAACCCTCCGCACCACTCTCGGACGCCGTACCACTAGGGCCGATCGTGCGCAACAACTGCCCGTCGGCAGTAAATTGCCGCACACTATGTCCGATGTCATCGACCAGGTAAATCGTATCGTCTTCGGCAATCCAGATACCATGTGGCCGAACAATAAGGTTGTTTCCCCAGCCCTGAAGGAATTTGCCGTCAGAATCAAAAACGACGATCGACGGATTTCCGCGATTGAAGACGAACAGATTGTCATGCGAGTCCACGGCGACGCCGATCGCCTCGAACAAGGCAATGTCGCGCGGAAGTTGGTACCAATCGAGTGACGCTTCGTAAGTCAGGTCGCCGGTGCCGATAGTAAGCATCGTCACTCCCCGCCCGCCGCCGCAATCACCTCCGCATCCACCCCACCTTCCTCCGCGGTCTTCACAATCTGTCCCCACGTGGCGTCGTCTAACTCGATACCTTCGGCCATTCGCTGTGCCTGGTTTTGGGCTTCGAGGTCACCGGGCACCAGCACCTTGCCGCCAGCTGTGTTCGGCCGCGAGGTTTTGACGAATTCGATGTAGCGTGTGATTTCCTGGCTAAACGTATCTTTCGTTGGCAATTTCGCTGGGTCGATATAGACCGAGAGCATGCCTTGCTCTAACTGCGTTACTCCCTCCTGGCTGCAGCCCCCGCCGGTCAGGGCTCCCGCCAGGAGTTCCACCATCACGCCAAGTCCGGATCCTTTGTGGCCACCGAAGGGCAAGATGGCTCCCCGGGGCGGACCGTAGAATTCATTCGGGTCGTTGGTCGGGTTCCCTTTGGCATCGAGAATCCAATTGTCGGGCACCGGTACGCCTTGGTTGCGGGCCACCTTGAGCTTGCCTTCGGCCGTTGCCGCGGCCGCGATGTCAAAGATGACAGGATGGCTTCCCTCAACGGGCACGCCGATCGTGACCGGGTTGATTGAGACCCTTGGATCGATTCCGCCGGCCGGGACCATAAACATCCCCATGCCGGTGGAATTGACGAAGTGCAGTGAGACACACCGCTGGTCGGCCGCTAATTCAGCCCAATGGCCGACGCGGCCGACGTGTCCAGAATTGCGCAGGGCAATCACCGCGGCACCATGTTCGCGACATTTCGCGATGCCCAGGTCAACGGCTCGCTTGGCGATCGCTTGCCCATATCCCCGCTGGCCATCGGCCACCGTCAAGGAAGGCGTGTCGAAGACCACGTCGAGCTCTCGATTCGCAAGGACTTTGCCGGCTTGCAGCCACTGGATATAGATCGGTGTGCGGATGACGCCGTGCGAGTCGTGACCGACGAGATTGGCTTTTACCAGATGTTGGGCAATCAGGTCGGCTTCCTCTTGGTGGGAACCAAATTTCGAAAAAACGGCGGAGATCAACTGCTCAAGAGGTTTGGGTTGGAATTTCATAGGTGCGTGTGAAGGGAGTAGATTGCTTGGTTTGATCAAAACGCTACATGCCAGGTCGCATACTATAAATCATTGGAGACCCTTTGGGGAGCGTAAGACTGAAGAGTGAGGTACAAGAAAACGGCATTTGATTTTTTTTTCTCAGTTGCGTACGGTATCACGTACTAATTGAGGATTCAAGAAAGAGCGCAAAGCCACGAGAAAGTGCGAGGAGGCCCTAGCACAATACAGCGATTTTGCCGTCATTCAACGTTATCGATCGGCCTCGTTTTTGGATCGCTGGAGCGTTTTTGAATCGAGCCACACTCGCGGCGGAGACAGATGCTCGAACTCTCTACGGATTTGATTGCCCCGCTCCTGAACGCCATCGAGGGTGCCGTCGATCATAAGCGAAGAAGAGAGCTAAAGCGAGCGCCGTTCAAATGGCTGCGATCCGCCGGTCGCCTGCCAACCTTCGAGCCACTGGAAGACCGATTGGTACTCGCCGGCGACCCGATTCTCCTTTCGCCCGCACCGGCGCCGGACGTGTTGACCTTCTTACCGGGACCGCAGTCGGGGCAATTCGAAGTGACCACTGGTCCAGCGGTGATGGCAAGTTTGGGCCGTCCATGGCATGCGGAGTTTGCTGGAGAGACTCTTTACCAGACCGCGGGAACTTGAAATTCGGTGCAGTCTGACGACTTCTTCCCCGTTGATGCGACGAAGACCTACGCGCTTTCAGGTTGGGCCAGGTCGGGTGACGAATTTGGGCTGCGATTTCAGCCCGCTAACCAACAGTCGTTCGGAATCGTTGCGTACGACGTCGACCTGCTGCCGATTTCGCCGCAGCACGTTCTACGTTTTCCTGGGGCGACGGATACGACTTTGGCGGCGATGTTGAACCCGGGCGACGCAGCGATTGTGTTGACCAATGCTACTGGGTGGAGCAATGCCGAGGGAACTTCGGCGCCGAGGGAACTTCGGCACTGACGCGCGGCGTGGCTTGGTACGGTTACATGGACAGTACGGGAACAACGTATTCCGACTATACCTACACGCGCAATGTGGCGTTGGGCGAAGTACTCTTCATGCACCGCAGGACCCAGCATGCCGGACTGCGAAACCGCAGCGATAGGATTCGCTGGAGCTTTGATCTCCGCTATCATCCCATTGGCCAACCGACCGGCCGACCCTGGTTTCCCGGTTTTGTTGCCCGCAGTCGGACGCATCCTGAAACCGAGCTGCACGACCCCGAGGTGTGGGCCGAGTCCTGGCGGGCCGCGCGAAGTGCGCTGGCGCAGGGGGAAGACGTGGCGTTCAATCGATGGAAAAAAGGCGATCCGCGGTGTGCATAGTGCCCTCGACTGTTGTCCACCAAGCCTGACTAAGGTTTGGTTTAAACGGCAGGACCTGCTCGCAGTCACCGCATTGAAACATCCGGCGACGGAACGGTCTTAGGTAACCGAACCGGCTCGGACAACGCCCTCTGAACAATTCGGCACGGATCGGACAACACAGGATGTACGACGAATCAGCTACTCGCCACGCCGAGGACGGTGCTTGCGACTTGAAAACGAACATTCGGGACAAGCCCATCCGAATGGTTCCCATTCGTCTACCGTATTCCGCCTCGCTGCGTGTCAAGATATTTCTGACTGGCGTAGTGTTTCCTTTGGGTTGCATCATTGCCAGTCTCTGCGGAATGACCACCTCGGTCGATACACCTTGGCAATCGGGACAGACTCAACACTATGTTGTTTTACTGATGCGTTGGCCGGTCCTTGCTCCCTTCCTCCCTTTCATGCTGTTTAACATGGTCTGCATTGCCCTTTGGCTATTGCGTCCCAGATTCACAAGTCAGTCACGGTTTCCACCAAGAACAGAGACGCTTACCAGGACATTAAATTGGTGTAAGTCTGTCAATAAGAATTCTCCAGTAGTCGGTAAAATTCACCGTCGTTACCTTTCCGGAATGCTGTCGTTACCTTTCCGGAATGCTTCTGCCTAGAGATGTAGGGGGGTAGCGAGGAGGACTGGTGGCACCGTTTATCCGACGTAGCTGAAGTCGTAAGACCAGCCCTTTCAACATGCAATGCATCGAAATCCTTCATGTAAATTTACAAAGAGACCCCTGTGAGCTTGCTCGCAGGTGAATCAGGTTGACAGCTACCAAGGCTGCGCCCCCCCCTCTACTTCGAGAACGTGGTCGATGCAGAGTTGGCTGCTGAAATCAAAGCCACGCGACTGTCGGACGTCATTGAGAGAAACACCGGCCTGGACGTGCAGGACGAGGTTTTCTGGACGCGCGATACGTTGGTGTTTCGTAACGGCTTGGACAACGAGTGGTTGATTCGCGATTTCGGTGACAATGGCGGCGCGGAAGTCGTTTTCTTTGGCGAACCCGGCATCCGCGATCCGGACAACCGTGAGGAGACGGCACCCGTTCAGAGAGACGAACCGATCAACGCTGAGATTGATGGCGGGCCGGGACGCGATCGGGTGAGAGTCAATACGGGCCGAGGCGTTGGGGGTGGGTACCACCAGGGACGTAACCCGTATGCCGGGCGCGTCCAGTCGCCAGCGGAACGGCCAATTCGAGACGCGATGCCTTGGCAGTTCGCCATGCAGTCCCATGACCGTGCGATTCGGGAAATGTTTGGTTTGTGAAAACTCAACCCACGTGGGTTGAGAAATTTTGGAGTGCGGTGAGGAATCGCCGCTTTGGAACGCGGGAGGAATTGCCAAGACGCGTTGCGGCCGCGCCAAACGGGTATGAACTGAGTTTGCGCCGTTCAATGTCGGGTATCGCCTGGCGGTTTCTGAATTTTGGCATTCAACCATTATTGATTCGGCGCAGCGCACGTTCCGCTCGAGCCTTCGCCGGAAAGCGCTAGCTTGACAGGGTTGGTGATTCCTCACCGCAGTCCAAAGTGGTGCCTGCGGCGATAGGTTGGTGACTTTCTTCGGTCAACGTTACAGCTGTCATCTTGTGCCCGAGCCCAGTACTTGTGTGTTGGTGGTGCTAGTGGTCATCCAATTCTGCGCTATGCCCACTCGCCTCTTCGCCGCAGGGGGCTACTGCTACTTGTCGAATTCCACGAACATGTCCTAGGTTTTTAGGTGCGTGTGAAAACAAGCGTCATCACAATGGGACCCGTGGCAAAAGGAAATCGACACATGAATCTACCGCTGATCACAGACCTTGCCCAAGGGACCGGGCAGCAGTTGTATCGCAAGGCCAAGACGATGATTCCGGGCGGGACACAGCTGTTCGGAAAACGGCAGGAGAATTTTGCGCCCGAGCAATGGCCAACTTACTTTGCGGAGGCCAAGGGAGCCGAAGTCGTTGACCTGGACGGCCAGCGTTATATCGACATGTGCACCTGCGGAATTGGCGCTACCGTGTTGGGCTATGCTGATCCCGATGTGACCAAGGCGGTTATCGAAAGGATATCCCGGGGGGCGATGTGCATGCTGAATCCGCCGGAAGAGGTCGAGTTGGCGGAGCTGCTGTTGCAAATCCATCCCTGGGCAGAAAAAGTTCGCTTTGGACGAGTCGGCGGGGAAACCATGGCGATCGCCGTGCGGATTGCCCGCGCGGGAACTGGCCGCGAAAAAATCGCTTTCTGCGGATATCACGGTTGGCACGATTGGTATCTGTCGGCCAATATGTCGACCGAAGGCAAGGGGATGGTCGATCGATTGGGGAACTGGCACAACCAGCCAGGATTGGAACCAGCCGGCATTCCTCAATCGCTGGCCGGAACTTCGCTCCCCTTCACCTACAACAAGATTGACGAGCTCAAGGCGATCGTCGACCGGCACGGTTCCGAGTTGGCGGCGATTGTCATGGAGCCGACTAGAAATCTGTTTCCCGAGCCGGGATTTCTCGAAGGGGTCCGAGAGTTAGCAGATCGATGTGGCGCTCGATTGATCTTCGATGAGATAACGATCAGCTGGAAGCTGTGTCTCGGCGGCGCCCATCTCAAATACGGAGTCCAGCCTGATATGGCTGTGTTTGCCAAAACGCTCGGTAACGGACATCCCATCAGTGCGGTGATTGGCACGGCGGACACGATGGAAGCGGCGCAAGACACGTTTATCTCCAGCGCCATGTGGACCGAAGCGGTGGGACCCGCCGCGGGCGTGGCCACCGTCAAAAAACTCATGCGTATTGATGTTCCAGCACACCTAGAACAGATCGGCGGTCGCGTCCGCGACGGGCTGGCTGAGATAGCCCAGCGTCATGACGTCCCGCTCAACTTTACGGGGTACCCGGCGCTGATGTACTTCCACTTTGATCATCCGCAAACAGCGGCATTACAAACGCTCTGGACGGTGCGGATGTTGTCACACGGGTTCCTGGCCAGCGGGGGCTTTTACCCGATGTTGGCCCATGAAGACCAGCACGTGGATGCGTACCTGGCAGCCTGTGATTCGGTCTTCGAGGAAATGAGTCAAGCGCTCAAGCAAGACGATATTGAAAATAGGATTGGCGGGCCGGTAAAGCATAGCGGCTTTCAGAGACTTGCGTGACGGTTCTCAGTTCTCAATCGCTCAAGAACCGATATTATCGCCCCCCGCTGGCTTGTCCCGATCGTACGAAGCTTGATCTCGGCGCGGGTCGAGACAATTGCGCCGGATGCGCCATGCCGGCCTGAAAGGCCTTAACAAATCAGCCCAGGGCAGAGTCAATCCGAGTGAAACGAGCATTGGCGCCGCCCTGGGAACAGAGTCAACAATGATTGTGACGCCCTGAAAGGGCAAAACAAGTCCTGCGCCTGTCTTGATACCGCATTTTGTTTTGCCCTTACAGGGCAATGGTTTCTTGTTCCCATATCCCAGGGCGGCGCGAGAACTCGTGTTACTCGTTCTGCCCTGGGCTATTTTGTTTAAGGCCTTTCAGGCCAGCACTATCAATTCCTACATAGAAAGCACGACGGCAATTCCTACATAGAAAGCACGACGGCAAGAGAAATCAAGCTTGGTACCATTGGGACAAGCCGGACAGGGGGCGGGTTGAATTGTTCACAGGCTTCGAAGTCAGGCATCGGATCCGAACCGCCACAGTCGAATCAATCTTAAATCGCATCATTCTACCCAATCCCATTTTGGATCAATCCCCACACAATCCACACGTTGCATGCAGTTACCGGAAGTGCAGCGGCCAGGCAAAGTACGACTTGGGTCGCCGGTTTCACTGATCGAATTGGTATCAAGCTGAACAACACCCCGACTACGAGGCTCATCGCCAATGAACACGGCAGAATCCATTGGAAGCTCAGGTCCGGCCCGCCCGTGATCGCGGGCCAAAAGGCAATCAAGAACGATGTGGTGCAGCCGTACCAAGCGCCGTGGTAGGCACCAATTGCCGTCCCGAACCGTACGAAGAGGGCCAGGAAATAGATCCCGGCCAGTGGAGAAATCAGCAGGCCCACCGTCTTTTGCGACATTTCCAAGATGTTACCCGGCACTTCCTGCACGACCATCGCCAGCGCCACAATCACAAATCCCATACCTAACGTCAGGTACCGCGAAAGCCAAAGATCTTGGTTGGGTGTGTGCTTGCCCGTGCCAAAACGCCGGATGAAATCCGTGATGATGACCGACGCGGTCGAGTTCAAACCCGAGTCGAGACTGGACATCACTGCTGCGAACATGGCCGCCACGACCAAACCGGCCAGGCCCGCCGGTAACTGCGTGGCGATGAACCGTGGAAACATTTTGTCGCCTTGCTCAACCAGATCGATCACTTCGCCAGTTGCCCCGGTTTGCTGGCTATAGAAACCCAGCACGGCGATCCCGACAATAGCCAGCAGCACCATGGTCATGGAGTCGGCGATGATGTTGACGAGAAACGAGCGCCTCGCGCCCTTGGTGCTGCCAGTGGCCATGAATCGTTGGATTGCCGTCTGGTCCGACCCGGCCGTGCAGATCCACCAGAGGGGTCCAGCGATGATGGTGCCGACCAAAGTGACGCGCACGCGCGGGTCAAAGGAAAAGACCGGTTGCTGTTGCCAGTGTGACTGCCACTCGGTTGGCCACCAACCAAATCCGCCAAACTTGATGGTGACCATCAGGATCGTCACCAACGCTCCACCGAATAGCAGCAGAAACTGCACCACGTCGGTTGTCACCACCGCCCGCAGTCCGCCCATGGCTGTGTACACGACCGCCACAGTGCCGCAGATGAGCACTGCCAGCGGCACCGCCCATTTGGCTTCCTCTTCGCTCAAACCGAGCACGCCCACTACCGCCACGGCGGCCACGTTGATCATGACCCCCATCCAGACCAACCGCAGTATCAAAAACATGCTCGCGGCCAGCAAACGGGGTCCCAATCCCAGTCGCTCTTCCAGGAATTCGTAAGCGCTCGTCACCCGCATACGCATGATCAGGGGGAGCAAGCCGTAGCCAACCACAAAATAGGTGATGGGTGCCGCCAACACGGTCAGGCTGATGACCGGACCCTTGGCAATCATTTCCCCCGGAGTGGCCAGGTACGAGATCGTGCTCAATAGTGTGGCCAACAGCGAGATGCCGACCGCCGTCGAGTTTAGCGACCGGCCGCCAACGAAGAAGTCCTCGGCCGAATGCTGACGCCGTGCGTAGTAGGCGCCCAAGATAAGCATCCCGGCGCCATACATAGCGATGACGGTCCAATCCAGTGATGTCAGTCCCTCTCGCGGCATGTGGTGATTATAGAGAAAGCTCACTCGATCACAAGGTGCGATCGTGCGCCAGCAGCCGTGTAGAGGCCGCGAATCTTCTCCGCGGGTTCTTCCGCAATGGACTTGATCGTCAGCGGCTTGGGAGCCAACATGCCGAGCACATCGGGAATGTCGCAGACTCGCAATACATTCAACAATTGCGGCGCGTCGGCTGACATGTGAGTCAGTGGAGGATTGTGCAATACCACGCCCGCGATGTCCGGTTCCAGCAACGTCGCGTAGGCGCCAATCACGCCGCAGCGGCCGTTGCCAAGCACGTGGATGGGAATATCGCTGCCGTAGTGGGCTGCGAGATACCGTGCGACTGCCGCGACGTCCCAAATGCGGCCAGTATCCACGGTGAGCCCCAGTAGCGCATGAGAACGCTCAACGTAGTTTGGAGGATTTTCCGTTGTCCAGCGAGTCGCCTTCACACCCCGCACATCACAGAAATAGACCAGATCGCCATCCGCCATGCTCTGTTGCAACCAATCCGGCATCGCCGCGTCTGAGCTAGGATCGGTAACAACGAGCAAAACTCGCGAGATTTCCGTGGCGGGTTTGGGCGGCGCTGCGACCCGTAACTCGATGACGATTCCGGGTTCCGTTTCTAGTCGATGCGAATAGTCTGACTTCTCAATCAATCTGGCCGGCGGAATTCGCTCCGGCAAACTGCGGAAAGTGATTTCACGCAGTTGGCCCGACAGGCCTTGCCGCCAACTTTCATACTCGCCAACCTCCGGCCGCGAGACGTTGGCCAACGGCACAAAGTGCTCATCAATCGTCGTGTTCAACTTGTCAGCTGGAATGTCCGCATCTTGCGGGAATACGCGGAGTCGCTGCGGGTCGATGGGGTAAACCCGCTGCGAAAGCGGCCCCGTGACCAGATCAACTTCGCTGTCGTTCACAATCCGGGCGTCACCTTTGAGGTGGATATTGATAAAGCGGAAAATAGCTTTGCGGAGATCCTCTCGATAGGCATGGCCACCAACGCTGACGACGCTGCCCGCCATGTCACTGGCTCCATACAGGCTGTAAAGTCGTTCCAGCCGATTGATAATGCGCTCATTGGCATCCATGGGGAAGATCGAGTCCTGATCGCTATTGACAAATAGCAGCGGCCGCGGTGCGATCAGGGCCGCAATGCGTGTCCACGGCCACTGGTACGTGTTGTACAGGAACATGCAATCGCAATGTCCGTTGATGACACGATTGGGAACGTAAGATGGCAAATCCGCCATGCCGCTGACCGGTACCGCGATCTTAGCTCTTTCGTCCGCCGCCGCAATCCAAAAAGTTGCCGCTCCCCCTCCGCTGATTCCCGTGACCGCGATACGATCTGGATCCACGTCGTCTCGACTGATCAAGTAGTCGATACCGCGCACGCCGTTCCAACATTCGACTCCGGCCGAGGTGTAACCGCGGGAATGCCACCACCAGCGCTGTTCGCGATAGGTGCCGTGATGGATGGCGGCGATCTCTCCCATTTGGAGGGTGTCGAGCATCAAGCAGACGTAACCATGTCGTGCAAACCAAATGCCATTGGATTGGTACCACGTCTTATTGCCGTTTCGCCCAACATTGCCATGGCCGCACAAATAGAGCACGGCGGGCAGGCGTTCTCCCGGTTCGACGTGCTCGGGTCGATAGAGGTTACCTGTCACGTATAATCGCGGACGACTCTGGTAGTGAATCATATCAACGGTGTAGCCGTCTCCTTGGAGCGTACCCGTAACCGTCGCTGCCAGCGGCGTTTTTTCAGGTAATGGCCACAACCCCAGCATATGGAAGTATTCTTCTCGGTAATTTGGAAGACGGCCTTCCCACGCCTCCAGCGATTCGATGTCGCCTTCCCAACTGGCATGGATTACCTCGGTTTGCCGGCGCAGATAGTCTTGAATCATGCGGTCACCGGGTTGGCCGCGATCTGGTTTTCCTAGTGGTTGAGCCCCCGCGATCGAAGGGGTAGCCAGGGCCATCAAGAGGACCAGCACGAATCGAATCATAGTGTCCATAGCTTTATTCACGCAGAGTTAACGAGTGTCTCGTTCCCTTGTTGCCCATTCGAGGCGACGGAACCAATGTAGTTCAGAGATCGCCAGTATGTTACTCGAACTGGAAACGGACAACCGTGCGGCGATTGCTGCAAACTCTGGAGTGCGGTGAGGAATCACCGCTTTGGAGGACGGTATGAATTGCCAACTCGCGTCGCGGCCGCGCCAAACGGGTATGAACTGGGGCCGCGTCATTCAATGTCGGGTATCGCATGGCGGCTTCTGAATTTTGGCGTTCAACCGTGATTGGCAAGTGCGATCCATATGAGAGCCGCGGCAAAGAGATTCGATTTGCCCTGCATGCGCGCCAGTGCCTCCTATTGTTAAGGTCTACGATGGTGCAAATTGCCCGGATGGACACAGACCATGAACAACGCCTACCACAGCAGCTGGTTCTGTCGATCTCGCCGTGACCGTAAGAGGGCTTTAAACAAGTTTTTTAATTCAAATCCGATGAGCGTCTAACATGTCCACCCTTAAACGTCGTGAGTTTCTACAGCAATCGCTGGCCGCCGCCGCAGCAGGTGGGGCAATTCCCTATTTTCCTTGGACACAACGCGCCTTTGCGAATGCCGAGGCCAACACAGATCGGCTGCATCGGCGTGGGGAGCATGGGGACCGGGGATGCCCGACAACACGCCGGGTATGGCGATATCTTGGCGGTTTGTGATGTTGATTCTCGACATGCCGACAGGGCCAAGCACGACGAGAACATTGGTAAAGGCACTGTCGATACCTACAAAGACTACCGCCGCGTGCTCGAACGCGACGATATCGACGTCGTCAGCATCGTGACGCCGGATCATTGGCACGTCAAGATTGCGATCGAGGCGCTGGAGGCTGGCAAGCACGTGTTTTTCCAGAAACCACTCACGCTGACGTTGGAGGAAAACCAACTGATCCGCAACGCGTGCAAGAAGCATGCAGACAAAGTCTTCGTTATTGGCACCCAACAGCGCAGTAGTCGGGACACATGGCTTCGGGCGGTGAATATGGTGCGGAAGGGATTGCTCGGTAATATCCGGAAAATCACTGTCGGCATTAGTGGTGCGCCCGCCGAAGGTCCGTTTCCCAAGATCGCTCCTCCCGCCGAACTGGACTGGGACATGTGGCTTGGTCAGGCGGCCAAAGTCGATTACATGGAGCGACGGTGCCACTACGAATTCCGCTGGTGGTACGAATACTCCGGTGGGAAATTCACGGATTGGGGAGCCCACCACGTCGATATTGCGAGTTGGGCAATTGGCGAACTCGAGGAGGGCAGGGGACCAGTGGAGATTGACGGCACTGACGCCTTGCATCCCGTGCCGTTTGAGGACGGATATCCGACTGTCGACGACAGCTATAACACGTCACACGAATTCGCCGTCAAGTGTAAGTTTGCCAGCGGCGTCGAGATGGTCGTGGAGAGCCGCGGCGACAATGGCGTGCTGTTCGAAGGAAGCCAAGGGCGGGTCTTCGTGAGCCGCTCTAAGATCACTGGCAAGCCCATTGAGGAAAACTGGGACGACGGAAAATACAACGATGAAGATGTGGTCCGCTTGTACAAAGGCAAGCCGCATGAGGATCACAAGCAAACTTTTTACCGCTGCATTCGTGAGGGGGGCCTGCCCGTTTCCGACGTTTACAGCCACGTCCAGACGATGAATACCTGCCATCTATGTGCGATTGCCGCCAGACTCGGCCGCGTCATCAAATGGGATCCCCAAACGGAGAAGATCGTCGACGACGAACAGGCGGCCGCCTTTTTCGCCCGACAACGCCGAGAGGGATTTGAGATCCTCAAGGTTTGATTTCCGTCCATATTCTCGCCTGTGGACCCGCGTGGGTCGCGGGAAGGGGCCGGTGAGTGTCGGTTCCAGAAGGTCGCGGCTGGAATGGGCCTGAGTTAGAATCGCTACGCTTCCGCTAATGCTCGCTCAAGTAGGTCGGACACACCCAAGTTCTCTGCCCACCGATGCAGGTATGCCAAATCCAGTTGTTCCTGTTGAATCCGTAGAACGGTAAGCACATCAAACCACTGACGATCCGAAATCTCGTCCCCCAAGCGATACCATTCCAATTTGCTAAGAATCACGTCTTCCGGTGTCGCCACCCACGTTTCGATACCGCCTTCTTCGCCAATCGTTTCGGGCCGGATGCGCTCCATCGCAATCTGATCGTACGGCCGATTCTTTGGAACGAAAACATCCACCTTGAAGGACGTGGCAAGATGGACCAGATTGAAACAAGAGGAGTTCACGATGGCTGCGCGAATCATCGGTTCACTGACGTAAAAACGTTCCGACAATGCACGCATCAACTCTTCAATATGCGATTCATGTAAGTCCGCAATTAGGTCCACGTCCAGTGTTGTTCTCGCGACACCATGAACGCTACTGGCGACCGAACCGCCGATGAAGTGTTTCACACCTAATCGCTGCAGCGTCGAGACGACTGGCCGCAATGCATCGAGCATTTCGGAACTTGACGTCACAAGCTGTGTTCCTGCCGATAAGCTCGTACTTCGTCCGCTAATTCATTGCCATAATGTACCTTGATGAACAGCAAGTCACGATCTTGCTGGTTCAATCCAGGATGAGCTCGTTCAATTGCGCGTTTGGCGTGGAAGATCGCGGTGTGTGTCATCGAACAGACAAGCCGACTACGCTGGGACGGTGTCTTCGCGCGCAGTAGTTGAAGTTGCACATTTCCTGCGGCTCGTTCGGTATCCGAGGGCGATTTCATGTGGTCATCTCGAAGCAAATGTTGATAGGTATTTTAAAATATACCATTCAAGTCAGCATGATGGTATTCGTGCTCCAGCCATGGATTCCTCCAGGAAACCGGCTACGAAGATCTGGTCCAGACGCGTATCGCAAAGCTAACTCCTAACCGTTTGACACTCGCTGGTGGCGCAGCCAAAGTCTCACGACTTCAGCTACTTTCTGAAAATTGCGTGCCAATGCCAACGATAGAAAAACTGGTCCGCCGTCACCCAGATGCGCTGGGAGAAGTGAGTATCTACGCCGATACTCACCCGGGCATCCTTTTTGGGTACACGCAAAGGAAACTCCCGCGGGATCTGAGCACGACGGAACCACGTGGTTAGGACTCTGTCCCGAGCCACACAGTTAAAAGCGACGTTGAAGCGCGCAGCGCTGGAAATTTCTGGGATTTTTCCAGAAAATCTTGCCGGAGTCTGAAAACTGCGGATAAAGTCCGGTTGGTTGGGCGAAGACTTGATTGACCGAAAAAGGTTTCTGTGGCCAGTCATGCCCGGACGGCTTGGCAAGTCGCAAGCTTGAACGCAAAGGGCCCATGAGGGAAAATGAGTGATTCTCCGTTTTACCAAGATGGTCGTGTGTGGAAGTTTGTCCGATGTACCGCGTTCTCCGTTGCACCTCGATGATCCCCCGGTCTGGTGCGGCACTGGTATTCCTCACCTGTTTTTGTCCTGACCCGTTTTTGTCCCAGCCTTTCCCTTTCCTCTGATCACATGCCTGAAGTCTCCGTTGTTTTGCCAGTATTCAATGGAGCCCGGACGATCTGCCGCGCCGCGCGATCGATCCTCGATCAGACCTTGCGCGAGATCGAATTGATTGTTGTTGACGATGGTTCGACCGATGAGACCGTTAGTGTCCTGCGGGAATTGTGCGACCCACGCTTGAGATTGATTCAGTGCCCCCACCGCGGTGTCGCCGCAGCCGCGAATACTGCGACCGAGGTTGCGCTTGCGCCGTTCATTGCTCGCATGGATGCTGATGACTTCGCTTACCCACGGCGGCTCGAAAAACAGCTACTGCTGCTTCATGAAGAAAATCTCGACGTGGTCGGATGTCAAGTCCGTATCGTAGACCAATCGTGCCACGTGGCTCGTTCAATGGGCCGTTACGAGCGCTGGATCAACGAAGAAACTATCCAACATGAACAGATATCGGCACTTCGTTTTGTGGAGTTTCCGTTGGTCAACCCGACGATCCTGGCGCGACGACGGTACTTCGAAATGGGCTTTACCGACAGCGATCTTCCTGAGGATTACGATCTGATGCTGCGCGCTGCCGCCCTGGGATTTCAATTTGGCAAAGTCGGTGAAGTGCTGTTTGATTGGATGGATCATGCGGACAGGCTGACGCGAACCGATTCCCGTTATACGTTGGAAGCGTTCACGCGGTGCCGGCAATTGCACCTGTTGGCTGGCCCACTGCGCGACGTAAGCCGAGTTGACCTGTGGGGAGTTGGCCAAACGGGTAAGCCGTGGCTGCGCTGGTTAATGGCTCAAGATATCGCAGTTTGGCGCGGTTACGACATCGACGGGCGCAAAGTGAATGAGAGGATCCACGGTGTTGAAATCGTGCATCCCACAGACATGCCAACCGCCGACGGCACGCTTCTCGTCATCGCTGTGGGAGCCGAGGATGCCCGCCAGTCCATCCTGCCGCAGATCCTGTCACGGGGATATGTTTCAGGTCGCGATGCGTGGTTTGTCGCATGAACGATCGCTGCCAGACGATGACACTAATTTAGGAGCGAACAGGTAAACTGTGGTATCGCCTGACCATCTTACAGAGTATCGTTCCGTGAGGACGTGCCCCAATTAGTGGGCCGATGCAACATTGTGTGAGGACGTGTGGATGATTCAGTCAGACCGCCTTTTGGAACTGTTTGTTGCGATCGCCGCAATCGACAGTTATTACCCTAACGAAGACGAGGTGGCAGAGATTCTGCGGTCGCGGCTGGAACGCGTCGGGATGCAGTTTGTCGCGGACGAACATCGCAACCTGCTCGGATATTGGCCCGGAACCGGTGCGTTAGCTGATCACGAGCCGATCTTGTTGTGTGCTCACATGGATACCGTGATGCCGACCGAGGGCATGCAGCCCGTGATCCGTGACGGTGTCATTCATACGGACGGGTCGAGCGTGCTAGGTGCCGATGACAAGGCGGCGGTGGCCGCAATTGTCGAGGCAGCCGAGGCTATTTCGGATGCCGAGCTGCCCCATCCACCCGTGGAAGTCCTGTTTACCGTCGGAGAAGACGTTGGGCATATCGGTTCCAAAGCGTTCGACGTGGCGCCCGTGCGTTCGTCGATGGCATTCGTGCCCGATATCGGAGGTCCGGTTGGTCTAGTCTCCTTGGCAGCGCCGTGGAGTCGGACGATGAAGGTAACGTTTCAAGGTCGAGCGGCCCACGCTGGGCTGGAGCCGGAAGAGGGACGCAGCGCCATCTGCATGGCTGCCGCGGCGATTCACGCCATGCGGCTCGGGCGCTTCGACGAGGAGACGACCGCCAACGTAGGGTTAATTTCAGGCGGTGAAGCCCCGAATATCATCCCGCCCCACGCGGAGTTGACGTTGCAAATTCGTAGCCTCGATCGGGACAAACAACAGTCTGTCCAGGATGAGTTGCTCGACTGTTGCCGCCAGGCTGCCGCCGAGCGCGGTGGGTCGACGGAGTATGAAACCAAGGTTTTCATGGAAGGCTTTCACTTCGAGCCATCCGACCCCATCGTGCTGCGGGCGGAATCCGCGATCCGGGCCGCCGGACGTATCCCCGAACACACTGTGACCTGCGGCGGCAGCGACGCCAACGAGCTGAACGCCAAGGGCCTGACCACGCTGGTGATTTCAGTGGGCTACAAAGACATTCACACCAACGAAGAATCGATGCCGATCGACGAGCTGAACTCTTTGGCCGAAGTCTGCGCAGCCTTGATGCTGGCGAAGTGATTCGAATTCCAGCCTTGACATGGTCCGCGCAGGGGAGTGCGTTGTGGCTACCGGCTACATCTCGAGCGCGTAGGGTTTGCAATTTTTGAATTCGAGCGTGACTATCGGATTCTATTCACGATGCCCGCATAAGGAGAGGCTAAAATGGAAAGAAAACAAGCGTCCGACTTCGACCAGGAATTGCTGGATCTTTACGACGAGTACGCGCACGGGCGAATGGGTCGCCGAGATTTCCTGCAACGGGCAACCAATTTCGTAGCGGCTGGTTTGACGGCCGAAGCCTTGTTGGCGAGTCTGACGCCGAACTATTCCTGGGCGCAGCAGGTCGCCAAAGACGACCCTCACCTGAAGACCGAGTACGTGGATTATGCTTCCCCTAAGGGAGCCGGGAGCATCCGTGGCTATCTGGCTCGGCCGGCTTCAGCCGAAGACAGGCTGCCGGCCGTGTTAGTGATCCACGAAAACCGTGGGCTTAATCCCTACATCGAAGACGTGACCCGCCGGTTGGCAATGGCGGAGTTCATTGCGTTTGCGCCCGACATGTTGACACCATTCGGCGGCTACCCGGGCAGTGACGACGAAGGTCGTGTGCTCCAGCAGAAACGTGACAAGGAAGAAATGACGCAGGACTTTATCGCGGCTGCTGGATTCCTCCAGAAGCATCTCCTCGCGAGCGGCGAAGTCGGCGTGGTCGGTTTCTGCTACGGAGGCGGGATGGCGAACACGCTGGCCGTTCGCATTCCAGAGGTCATTAAAGCGGCAGCCCCCTTTTACGGCCGGCCGCCGGCCGCCGCCGATGTGCCGAAGATCAGGGGGTCGCTCCTGCTGCATTACGCCGAGCTGGACAAACGGATCAACGCCGGCTGGCCAGAGTACGAAACGGCGCTGAAGGCGGCCAAAGTGGAATACATGGTGCATACGTACGAAGGAGTCAATCACGGTTTTCACAACGATACGACTCCGCGCTACGACGAGGAAGCAGCCAAGCTTGCTTGGCAGCGCACCATTGACTTCTTCAATGCAAAATTGCGCTGAGGTCCGATCAAGCCCCGTCTCGATTCACGACACGGCACCGGCTAGAGCAGCACCGGCACGAATAAACGTAAGTTGCTCTAGGCGAAGCGCCTCGCGGCCGTTCTCCACGCCATCCGCGTCTGGGGATTCATCAAGCACAAGCGTTGGGGAAATACCGTCGGAACGGGTCTATCGACATCGCTATTCACTCACGTCGTCTGTTGGCGGATTTTCACCGTCTGCGACCGCCACGATGTTGCAGGTTTCGGTTTGGTCATTGAAGTGCAACTCGACCCGACCTACCTCAAGTTGCCGCAATACATTCTCGACACGCCGCTCGACCGACGAATGGTCCGTGCCGTCGCGAGTGACGAATTCCTGGACAACGGCCCGGAGCGTCGCTGGCGATAGTTTCGTGTGTGGCACACGCATCGAGTTACCGTACCTATCTATCTTCGTCTTTATTCGTGCTTTATGCTCGCATAAAAGGCGTGGATACCGATAGCGGGATGGTAAGTTTTTCATCAATAGCCGCAAGGCTCGGTTCTTTGTTTCCATCCTTGGCCGAACGGGTGCCCGGATCTTTTACACCATTCTTGGACTTGTCATCGTGGTTCTGGGTGCGCTGATAACTTTGGGCATCTTGAAGGATGCAACATGAACGTCCCAATTCGCCGCCCAACATCGTCTGCCTGCTGGCCCGCCGCATCCGTGCCGTGGACGCCCCCGGATTCACTTCCCGAGGCTGCCGTGCCACCATGATTCTTGATTGTTCAACATTTTTAGCTTCGGCACGGGGCAGCGTCGAACAGCGGATGGCCGCTGGGCCCTGAGGGGCACGTACCGTGTCGGCTATCCGGGGCGTTGGTGGCGCTGCATTCGATGCGACGAAACCGTTGACGCTGACCTTGGGTGCTGCTGGAGCTGTGGTGCTGATCGGGATGGTGTGATCGACCCGGCCTTCATACATGCCGATCTCGTACCAGCACACTACCCAAATGAGTGGAAAGAAAGCGTCCCACGTTTCCCCGTTTGCGATCTCTGCTAATCTGTGTCGCCTGTTTGTGTGTGATATTAGCCATCCTTCGGACTGCCGTCGGCTCGATTCTAGTCGTCGTTGTAGGCGTCATAATGATGCCGCTTGCGATCCTGCATCTTTATGCGTTTCTTTATGGTCTTCTGCTCACGTGAATTTGGCGGAGGCAGGCTAGTTGGACAGCGCCACATTCGCAAAAGCAAGCATCCCTAAACGACTGCCGTGAAAGGAATTAAAACAAGAACAAGGGAACACTAATCATCACTAATCAAAACTCATCCGGTTCCATGTGCATTAGTGAAAATCAGTGTTGATTAGTGTCCCCAAACCGTTTGAGCTAACATCTTGACTGTCGCGGAAGTGGCGCTGCCCAACTAGGGGTCGCTGAATTACGCCGCTTTAGCCACCGAGTCTTGCACGGTCACTTGCCGGACCGCCTTGTTCGTAGGGCAATGGCCCGACATTTGGTACACTGAATCCATGCACGGCCGTCCAGTGTCACAACTTGCGGCCACGGCTGAGTGAACCTCTGATCAACGCACCGAAAAGTTAAATCTGCCTCACGCACACCTGAAGGGACTCGGAACCGTTGCCCCGTCTGCCTTCCGTAGTGCCGCATCTTTCGCTTCGGTCAGAGCCCGTGTCGGTAAAACCGTCCATTGAGCGTTTCGGAAACCACCATGCACGAAAGGATTTGATGATGTTGATTCGCTGTTTAGCTGCTGCTCTTCTGATGCTGGCATTCACTTCGACAAGGGCCATGGCAGCGAATCGGAACGGGGACTCTGAGGCGTTGGAAACCGTTGTGTCCAAACTCGACGAGATTATTCGTCGAGTCGAATCGCTAGAGCAGCGTCTCTCCCGGCTGGAGGCATCGGTCTCGCGTCGTCCAGAACGCGAGTATTTCGGTCTGGTCGGACCCTACTTGATCGACAAATATGGGTTTCTTTACAACCAGCAAGGAAATCAAATTGGGATGTGGGGAGTCAACGGAGGACGATTGTAGCTAGCCGCCGATTGAGTTGACGGTTGTTTGTTAAATCTAGGGGGAGTAATTCATGTCGGCTCGGCTTCTTCTTGAAGTGGCTTTACGGATTCTGGGCGTATGGTTTATCTTCACTGCGGTGAACGCGCTCACGACGACGGCGTCGTTCTACCTGTCCGGCGGATGGGGTGAACCGAGCGTGGATCTTACGAGATGGTTCTTTGTGTCCGGCATAAGCGTCGTGGTGCAGTCAGCGCTTGGTCTAGGGCTGATCTTCTTTGCGCCCGTCATGGCCGCACGATTCTACCGTGAACAGGCCGATGCCGGAGAATCACAAGCCCGCGTCGGTGCAGGGGGCATCTATCGTATTGCCTGCTTCGTGTTGGGTGCGTTCCTGTTCGTCAGTGCAGCCGAACCAGCAGGCCGGATTGTGAATGCTGGTTTTCAAGGACAGCGGTATGGGATGGCCGGTGACGCTTTCACAACGATCGCCTACATGACTTCCGGAATACTACTCGTCTTTGGCTCGCGGCGGATTGGAGAACGGTTGTCCAGCCTGCGCTACGGTCCTAAGTCAAACAGTCGAACTATTCAAGGTCACGTTCGAAGTCGCGTTAAGTATTTTCCAACCCTGGAGAAAAGATGATGTGGCGCACGAGATTTCTCTTAGTGTTTTGCCTGTCGGCAGTGACGGCTTTACTTGCGCAGCTCTCCTCAGCCCAAGCCGATCCGGGTCATCCCGTGGCAGTGCGTTGGTGGGGGCAGGCGATGGTCTCGATCGAAACGTATTGGAATTTACATGTCGTGATCGATCCCTATAGCGCAAAGATCGGCTACGAGAACCCCAACGTGACGGGCAACCTGGTGCTCGTCTCTCATGAACATGGCGATCATAACAACGTAGAACTGGTTGGTGGTGAACCGATCGTCGTGCGCGGGCTAGACGAGGCCGGCAACGTACGCACAATCGACCAAGTACTGGACTGTTTACCGAACGAAGCCACAGCTTCGTGGAGAGATGTCCGGCAACGCGTTGCGCGCACTCAACATGCGATCCAGGTCACCAGCATTCCGGCGTGGCACGACGATACCGAGGGGCGCCAGCGTGGCGCGAACACGTTATTTCTGATCGAAGTGGATGGCGTTCGGATCGTGCATTGCGGCGATTTGGGTCAACCAGCACTCACGGACAAACAGTTGGCCGCGCTGGGCGAAGTCGATGTGCTGCTCATCCCGGTCGGAGGGGTCTACACGGTCGACGGCACGCAAGCCGCCGCCATCGTGCGGCAGGTGCGCGCACGAATCGTGGTACCGATTCATTACAAGACGCCGAACCTCGTGTATGACCTGCAACCTGTTCAAGGGTTCCTGGCGGCGCTAGGGGATCATTGTGAAGTGGTGCGGGCGAAAGGAAATACGTTGGCAGTGTGTAGCGGGGAACGGCGTGTGACGAAATCGCAGGTGATCGTGCTGGATTTTGTTCCTTGGTCGCTGCCTCAGGAATGGGAGCAGCTCTTTGTGGACAAGGAGCGATCCTGCCGTGAATCGCAACAGGTGTTTGCCAAGCTAAGTGTGGAGCAAATGAACTTTTGTCCCGGCAATGGCACGCATACGCCACGCTGGAATGCTGAACACATGATGGGGCGCGAGCTGGGCTTCTTCTCACAGATTTATGCTCAGCTGGCCCCGGCAATTCGTCCCTTGGACTTGAATCCGGAGCAGATGCCGCCCGACTATGTGGCGGCGCATCCGGATTGGTTGGGAGCGGAAGAATCGCGGCAAATGGAACGCGTTTCGGCTTCCACACGTCGGTTCGCTTATTTGCTCGACGGCCTGGAACTCGACAAAGAAGCGCCGGGCAGCCGCTGGACGCCCCGCGGACTCCTCAAGCAAATGAAGCGTCACTACGACGATCACACGGCCAACGTGAAAAAGAAGTTTGAACTGCCCGATTGGCCGGCAGAATAGCTGTCCCTACCGGAAAACCAGCTTGGGAGGACGGCCAATGCAGATGATTCACATTTGGCCGAACAGACGTTTTCCGGCACGGGGTGCGATGCCTCAGGAAACGGGTGTGCCATGGGGGTGGTTAAATGGTGGCACGAACAAACGTCCTCGCACGAGTTTACGGCCATAACCTACCACCCGAGAGGGCAACGCTGTGAACGATTCTCGTAGCTGAATTCGTAAGAATTTGGCCTTTTTGCTATCGCGTCCAAAGTCTCACGACTTCAGTTACGTCCGATTGCATGCGTTTTTTTGAGATTCGAAATCCTTCACAGCGTTGCCGAGAGGGGCGTAGCAGCCGGAGCTGCTCAGCTGTTTGTTTAAGGGTGGGTGCGTTCCAGCTCTCACAATGATGCTCCTTTCAGATCACCCGAGCATGTTATCACTATAGTAGGCGGCTGGACATCAACGCTCGACGATGTGATTGACACGAAAATCTCTGGCCGATAGACGTGGTGCATTCACTGCGTTACGCTAGATGCGATCGCGGCAAGACGAGAGACTCAGGAGACCTTAATCATGAAGCTTGGCACGTTTTTCATGCCGGTGCATCCACCAGAAAAATCGCGCACGGAGTGCTTTGACGAGGACGTTGCATTCGTCGTTTACGCAGACGAACTCGGATTTACGGAAGCCTGGTGTGGCCATCATGTGACGCTCGAGTGGGAACCGATACCCGCCAATGACGTTTTCATGGCTAATCTGATCGCCAGGACGAAGAATATCAAGTTGGGGATTGGCGTCTCGATTCTGCCCCAGCATCACCCGGCGAATGTCGCGGCGAGGATCGCGTTGCTCGATCACCTGGCGCACGGACGTATGTATTGGGGATTCGGCCAGGGGGGCGTGCCGACAGATTGGGAGTTGTTCAATCTTCCCGAACCAAAAGAACAGGCGCAAATGACGGCCGAGGCGCATGAAATCATCCTCATGCTGTGGACCCAGGATCCGCCCTACCAGTTTGATGGGAAGTTCTGGAAGATCGACATGCAGAACCACAGCGAGGAGCTGCGCATGGGGTATCCGCTCAAGCCGTACCAAAAGCCCCACCCGCCGATCGGTATGACGCTGATGAGCGCCAATTCAAAGGGTGGCGCGGTTGGCGGCAAGCTGGGTTATATCCCCATGTCGACCAATCTCGTGCACCAGAACACCGTTGCCGAGCATTGGAAAACCTACTGCGAGGGCGCGGCAGAGGGGGGGCTTCCCGAACCGAGTCGAGACATTTGGCGGGTGTCCCGCAGTCTCTTTGTTGGCGAGTCGAATGACGAGGCGTGGGACTTTTGTCTCAACAGTCCGTTTGGCCGTTCCTTCAACTACCTACTTACGCTTTTGCGTAATGCCAAGATGTTGGATCTGGTGAAACCCGATCCCAGTATGCCCGACGACGAGGCGACTGTCGAATACATGATGAAGAACCTCTGCATCATTGGCGACAAGAAATCCTGCATCGAGCAACTGGAAGAGCTTTGGGAGGTCACTGGCGGTTTCGGCACGCTGCTATTTGTGAAGCACGATTTTGACGATGCCGAGCGTTGGCGCCGCTGCATGCAAGTCTTGACTGAAGAAATTGTTCCCGCACTGCCAACCGTTAGTGCCCCAGTTCCTGCATAATCGCGTCCATTGACCCACGTGGGTATCAGTGATAAGAACGGGCAGCTACTTCGAGCAATATTTCGGCCGTAACCGTCGCAGGGGGGATTTGGGCGGCCGATCACGCTGGTTGAAGACGTCGGAATAAAACAAATTGAATCTCGGACGGGACATCATGGACTGATAGAAAATTTGATTTCCGCTAGGAGTTTTATTGGGAAAGTAACAGAGAAAGCATGGCCCAACTGAGCGACGGCCGGCTGGTAATGATGACCAGGCCAGAAGGAGATACTACCTGGTCCGAGGACGGAGGCAAAACCTGGACCGAGCCGGTGACGTTCGGGATGCGGATGTTTGATCCGAACCTGATAACACTGCGAGACGGGACCCTGCTGTGTCTGCACGGCTCATACGGCGCAGGTGGTGTCCGGGCTATTTTCAGCCGAGACGGAGGCAAGACATGGATTGCGCCCGCGGCGGATCACGGCTTCATCGTGGACGACTCGACCTACGGCTGCGTGAGGGGGATTGAGCTGCCGGATGGATCTGTCTTCGCCGTGTACATCAACACTGGCGGGCACGCGGTTAGAGATGCCCAGACCGAGCGTATCTGGTGCATCCGCTTGCGTGTGCGTCCCGATGACTCAGGCATCGACCTGTTACCCGCGCCGGGGTTGCGGCATGAGAAGATTGAATGAGAGAAACGGGCGCAGTTCATCATCTCGCTAAAACTGGCCTCGCGAATACTACGCCAAAAATTCCGTGTCTCATCACGTATCGTTTCATTGGTAATCCCGGCCAGCAGCACTTTGGCGGCATGATTCGACCCATTTCATTAACGAACGCTTCATTTTCGCAACCGCTTCGGGTTTCTCGTCAGCGATATCGTGGTTTTCTGAGGGGTCGTGGGGCAGGTCATACAGTTGAAACGTCTGCCCGTCATCGATACTGATCAACTTCAGCGGCCCGTCGATCCAGGCCAACTGCTGTCCGCCGATTTCGTTCCAGGCCTTGGTGTCCTGTGCCTGGCTTTTCATAACCGGTGCCACGAAGCCGAGCGGCCGAGGACGGGTCATTTCTTTTCCTTCCAGAATGGGTGTCACATCCGTGCCGTCCAGTACGTGGTCATGGGGAACGTCTTGTTCGGCCCAAGCCAGAAGTGTCGGGAGAAAATCGTTGGTAGAAATGGGCGCGTCGACGACCCGGGGATTCTTGAATCGAGCCGGCCACACAAGAGACGCGGGCACACGGATGCCTCCTTCCCATAACGAGCCTTTCTTTCCGCGAAATGGGCCGGCTGAGTTCAGGTCATGAACCCAGGTCGGTCCGTTATCCGAACAGAACCAGACGACCGTGTTTTCGGCGAGGCCCATGGTCTGCAAAGCACGGCGTAACCGGCCGATCTGTTCGTCCATGGCGCTGATACTTCCGAACCAGTGCTGTTCTTCGATCGATCTGGAAGGGTACAGCGCCCGGTGCCTTGGCCCGGCAACCACCGGTGTAGAGGCGTGAAGAACCACGCGCAGGCCAAGAACGGGCGGTTGACGGTGCGGGCCTCGCGGATGAAATCCAGCGTCCTGTCCATGATGATTTCAGGCAGCGGCCCTTCCAGCCATTCATCGACCATCTGGCCCGACCTCCTCCACAAGCGGCTGATCCAGACAAATCCGCCGGTCCGTTGCCCCCGCGCCACGGGTCGATTCATGACCATCGTGAAATCGTCCGAGCCGTATGCCCCGCAGGTCAGGTAGTAGGGATTAAACAGCAGGAATTGCAGGCCGCTGAAACATTTATCGAATCCACTTTCCCACGGTGGTGCGTAGCGGCGGGGTTCGTCCGGCAAGTCCAAGTAGGAGTCGACCAATGTCCTGCTCAACTGGCCAACGTGCCACTTGCCGAAGTGGCCGGTCATGTAGCCGCGCAGCTTCAACGTCTCGGCAATGGTGACCTCCTGGCGAGGGAGTTGCCCAGTGGTGGTTGACCAGGCCATGTTCATGCGTGCCGCATGGCGACCGGTAAGGCAACTGGCCTGGGTCGGTGTACATACCGGACCCGCCCGTAAAAGCGATCAAAGCGAATGCCCTCGCGCGCCAGCGCGTCCAGATGTGGTGTCTGGACGACTTCATTTCGGTTGTACGCGACGTCGCCCCAGCCGAGATCATCGGCCATCACCAGGATAACGTTGGGCGGTGTCGACGCAGGCGTTCGCTCAGAAGCCGGACATGCGGCGCTCAGCGTGCCGAACAGCACCAACCCCATCGTCACATATACGGGGAGAAACTCGCCGGTCTTCATTTCACTTCTCCTCTTGCCAGCGGTTAACAGTCTACGGCTGTACCACACGAAACGTATACAGGCCAGCGTTTCGGCAGGTTGGAAGCGCCGTCTAATTTGCCACGCGCCACCCCGATGTGTCGGCAGTCAGTGCGGTGTGGGGAATTGACATTGGTCCCGGACGAAGCAACGTTCCGCACCAGGCGGTATTTCCATTGAAGGTCCCCTTGAAAAATGAAGGCGGATGGCGAATTCATTTCAAAATCCGTCAGTTTCACGGGGGATGGAACAGCGACGACAACCAAACCAACAATCTGGGACGATATCGATTGGCGGTAACCACGGAATCGGGCGCAACTGCCGACCCCGTGCCTGCGAACGATCCTGTCGATTCCGGTCGACGAGCGAACCGATCAGCAGTTTCAACGGGTGTTTTCCTACTGGCGGACCACCATCCAGCAGTGGGAGGAGCAAAACCGTCGTCTGGAAGCCCTGTGGCAGAGTCATCCGCAAGGCACAACGCAGATGGTCCTGTTGGAACGAGACGTGCCGCGCAAACTGATAGGAATTTTACTGATAGGAACTGATACTGATAGGAATTTACGGGCTGCACTGCTATTCGGGTGGGATGTGGTACCGCATGACGTTTGAACTCTCAGTCGAGGCAGCCACAGGAAACGTGATGTTGAATCTGGGCAAAGTTGTCTCAACCGCCGAAGTCCGTGTCAACGGCAAGTCGGCAGGGATCAAAGTCGCGCCGCCGTGGCGCGTCGACATCTCGAAGCACACGCAGCAGGGCGAAAATCGGCTCGAGGTGTTGGTTTTCAACACCCTGGGGAACCATTACGTGACGATTCCCACCCTGTTCCGCGGTCCCCTGACTTCCGGCTTGATCGGCCCAGTGAGGCTGGAGTCGACAAGACCATGAGCTGGATGAAGGCTCTTCATCGATCGCCCTGATCAATTCCCTGTTGCGAAGTCAACTCGACGTACTCCTGATAAGCCTTTTCAAGATTCAAGGAAATCATATCCGGGCTGGTATGGACGAAAACACCATACCGCAAGCGGAGACTGTCGCCTTGCTTGACGACGACTTTACTGACGTCCCCTTTTCCAAACGCCTGTCGACCGAAGGGGTTGGCCAGCAGCAAGCCATAGTCTCGTGCATGGAACCAACTGGGGCGAAAATTATCGGGATGGCAAAATAGCGTCATCCCAGGCGTTGGTTCAGAAGCAGCCGCAACCGACGGGGCGTTGCCCAAATTGAAGGCGAACCCGTTCGTTGTGGTATTTGGCGATTGGCATGGTTCAGGCCAATTCTAACTTCCTTACCAGGAGTGCTCGTGCAAGTGTTCGAAATCGCAATCCGTACACCGTGCGCGACCAGGAGACAATTCCAGCGTCGCTCCGCATGCCGGACACAGGAAGTTGCCGTTGTCGTCGCATTCGTATTCCGTATCGACGATCGACTCGCTTAAGAATCTCCACTCGCCTGTCTGCACGTTGAATGACCAGTGCTGTTCTAAGACTCTCCCCACTGGATGGCGTTCAATCTTGAATTCGACAATCATATTAGGGGTATCAAATGCCTATGATCTTTGTTCGATTTTCCCTTTCGTGAGTCCTTCCGGTGCGTCGCAGAAGTAGGCTAGGCGACTAAATCGATTGAGCCAAGTCGAGTTCGACGGTCGCCGCTTCTCATCAAATTGAAGATGTGGTATGCCTTCGATTACTTCTTGCCTCAGATTTTCGATCACGTGAACTCTACAATACGGAACACCACCTACGTGTTCGAGCACTGCTTGATCGCATCCCGCCCACTTGCACTCGCTTCTCATTTCTCAGCCTTACGTGAGTACAATGGTTGGCTGCCTGCCAGCTGTTTCTCGCCTGATTTCGTCTGAGGTCCTTTGGTTTCTCGACGTACATCAAAAATCTCTGAAGAGTTGAGTTATGAGACGCCCGACCAAATCGGTCGAATAGATGGCTATCCCAAAGAACGTCATCTTGCGGCATTACGGCACCACCCGATGGGGGCATGGCGCTCAATCAATTCAAAAAGGGTTATTTGCGACAAATCTCGATTGCATCTTAACATGCCCAGGCGTGGCCGTCCTGAGCACGCGATTTCTGTGCATAACCTGCGTCGGAGTTTCACTCCGACGCAGGTTAGCTACATCCTTTTCTTCAGGCAGCCTGGTGCGATGCCGCTAGCTAGATACTTGCAGAGACCTCATAGTTTTTGCAAGCAGCAGGCAAAATAGGTGTAATTCTGGCAGGGTGACATTTTCTCTGTTGTTACAAGTTTAGACTCCAAACGAACTACACTTGCGACAATGCAACGTATTGCCAATTTGCGTTTCGACCATCATAGGGTGTTGCTAAATATGAAGCGTCTACTTTTTAACTTTACTGCAGGTGTTTCGTTGCTTCTGCTTGTTGTGGTTGGAGTGCTCTGGTCAAGGAGTTATTGGTTAACAGACCAAGTCGATTGGAGGGGCGATGGCGGCTATCGCTTGGTTCGTTCAGCACAGAGACACGTGTTGGTCCAAGTAACCCTGGCCGATTGGACAGAGTACCCAGGGAAGTTCTATGGTCCCAGGTACGAACGCAACATGGTCTTTGCTCCTATGAATACATTGGTTTTTCGTAGTCCCGAATTAGATGACACCAACGTGAATTGGGAGTGGGCTGGATTTGCGTGGCATGGGATGCAGAGAGCTCGCCAAGACGTTCAGTATGCAATTGCGGTCGTACCGTTCCGGTGCCTCGCACTTACCATGTCAGTGCTGCCAATTACTTGGCTTACAGTGCGATGTAAACGTTTTCGCAAGCAGGTAGCCAAGCCAGACTCTGAGGGTACCAAATCGTCTTCTACGATGCATCGCCCTCAACTTTCGGAGCGATTGTACGCGGAAACAATCATCAATACAGCGAATATTCCCGTTGCGTCTAAATTCGGCGACTCTCAAACCTGCGTCGGCTTCATCGGCCGACGCAGATTCTAACCTACTTTGTTGTTTCACGCCGGCGCGTCGTAGCCTACCGCCATTCCAACCCTCGGAACGATGTGTCCTGTATCGCTTAGCAATCGGTTGTGAATCTGATTTACGAGGGGCTACATGTCCTAAATTCCAGCGAAATCAGTCTGTGTGCCTTTCATTGAGAGGACTGTTCTTTGCCTGTTACCCCTACACAAAAACTGGTGAAAGGCCTAAACTGACAGTTTTTAGCCGAGAGCAAGGAACCGCATGCCTTCAAGATATCGAATTCAGTTCCCACCTGAGCAAGAGCATGACCTCGCTCAAGATGAAGCTTACTTTAACCTGGTTGAGGAGGGCACAGCACGAAAAATCCTCTTTCATGATTACGACCGCATTTTCTCGAAGCCTGGACTCTACGAACAGCTTTTCTACGAGCGGCTCAAGTGCACATCGCCAAAAAAGGTTTCGGAATTACTGCACGACAGTCTGACTTCCGAATGGATTAGCTGTAGCGAGCTGCGGGTGCTCGACCTGGGAGCAGGCAACGGCATGATGGCTGAGCAACTTCGCAACCTGGGTGTGGCCAGGATTGTAGGAGCCGACATCTTACCCGAGTCCCGTGATGCGGCTTATCGCGACCGTCCGACTGCGTATGATGATTACGTCGTCGCTGATTTTACGAAATTGAGTGATGACCGGCGGGAAGAGCTAAGCGAATGGCGTTTCGACTGCCTCACGTCGGTAGCCGCATTGGGATTTGGCGACATTCCTCCCGAGGCCTTTTTCACGGCGATGAAGTTTCTCCGCACCGATGGCTGGGTTGCCTTTAACATCAAAGAAACATTTCTCGACCACTCTGACGACATGGGTTTCTCTCGCTTCATTCGTGAATTAATCTTCTCCGAGTACCTGGATGTTTACCGATTGGAGCGTTACACACATCGATTATCCATGGAAGGCGTCCCGCTGAAGTATTTTGCGTTAGTGGGACGGCTGACAGCATCCATTCCGCTCGACTTCTTGGCCTCAATCGGGGTCGTCGATTGAGCGAAATGAACAACCAGAATGAATTCACGCGGCTGTCTAATTCCCGTCGTATCTTTGCTTTACTCGCGTTGATTGTCGCGGGCGAATCGATTTTTTTTCTGCCGTTCGTCCTGCCACGCGTTTTCCGGCCAACTATTTTGGAGGTCTTTGGGCTCACCAATTATGAGCTTGGGACTGCGTTTGCTGCGTACGGGTTCATAGCGATGGTGGCTTACGCTCTGGGAGGACCGCTGGCGGATTTTTTTTGCCCTCGTAAATTGCTCGCAATTGCCTTGGTTAGCACTTCGTTGGGAGGGATTGTGCTTTGGCAGGTCCCTGCACTCGCCACACTCAAATCGCTCTATGCTTACTGGGGATTCACGACAATCGCCCTGTTTTGGTCGGCACTGATTCGGGCGACCCGTCAATGGGGTGGAAAACTGGCTCAGGGGTCCGCTTTTGGCTTACTTGACGGTGGCCGTGGACTACTAACAGCAGTGACAGGGTCGTGTGTCGTGGCAATCTATGCGTCTTTGTTACCCACGGACGTTGAATCAGCATCGTTGGAGGT
>Ga0310121_10000953_pt1 | contig 30648 bp, 23 predicted proteins | sample CB27_Tmax_986_MG_FD_203504 | JGI IMG/M metagenome (GOLD analysis project Ga0310121, IMG submission 203504) | Marine microbial communities from Western Arctic Ocean, Canada - CB27_Tmax_986 | ecosystem: Environmental > Aquatic > Marine > Oceanic | place: Canada: Western Arctic Ocean | collected... | reverse complement strand
GCCGGCGGTGGGCGCGAAACCCTCTTCGATTTCACGAATTCCTTTCGAGATTGCCTTGCGCGACAGTCCACAGGCACGACGGACCATACTGACTCCACCATGGCCCAACGCTCTCGCTTCACTGGCGCCCATAATCCGCCGCGTTCGTTCATCCAACAGGGGCCATACAGACCGGAATTTCTCAGTCAATTCGGTCAGCGTATCCATGCACGCGCAGCGTAGCATTACAAACTACATATTAATTCCTTTATTTATTTACGGTTCCTTAGTGGAGCCCAGAGCTTGAACTCAAACCTGTTTTTGACGATCCTAACCTGAAGAGAGGCAGTTACCAATTAAGGAGGTCAAGACAACTTGAAGTTCTTACCAAGGCTCTTTCAGGAAAATGATGGAGAAAGCATGGATTCTCATGATCGATTGAATTGTTGCAAGAGAAAGCTAACCGGCGGAACAGTCCTGACTGCTGTTGTATTGATTTCGCTTTTCGGGATGCTCGTTGCGGGTAACGCAGCCTCTGAGTGGAACGTTTCCGAAGCGGACCGTGCCAAGGAAAACCCCCAGGCAGTCACCGAAGAGTCTCTCGAAAAAGGCAAGACGATCTATGACCAGAATTGCCTCTTTTGCCATGGCGAGAGTGGTGCCGGAGATGGGCAGGTCGCGGCCATGCTAAGTACCAAGCCGACCCGCTTCGACGCCGCCGAGCACATGGATGAGGAAACTGACGGTGAATTCTTCTGGAAAATTTCTACCGGAAAGGAACCCATGCCAGGATTCGCCAAGAAGCTGTCGGCCGAGGATATTTGGCACACCATCAACTATCTTCGGAGCTTTCCCAAGAAGAAGGAGAAGTGAATCCGCTCAAGTGGATCAGCCCGCCAGGTTTATGGCTTTGCCGGCCTTGAGAATACGTCAGCTTTTTTGTGGCAGTCTGTTCCTGCTCCTGGTTTCTCTCCTTGTCCCAGACAGTTTTTCCCAGTCCGATCCCAACCTGGACCGTATCCTGCAGAAGATTAGAGCCCAGGAGGACTACCTAGGCGCCTTGGCGGATCTCGAGAAGCTACTAAAAAAGCCTGACCCCGATCCCAGACTCTACTTCCAAATCGGTATCTGCCACAATCTTCTTCGCAACTACTCGAAGGCCCTTGAGCATCTCCAGAAGGCCCGAGAGAAGGGAATCTCCGGATGGGAACTTTCCTTGGGATTCGGCATAGCTCACTTCCACCTGAATCACTCCGGCAGGGCCCGAGAGGAGTTCGAGCAAGTCCTGGCGAGCCAACCCTCTGAAACCACGGCTCTATTCCACCTAGGTCGTCTGGACCTCATGGCAGGGAACCACGCCCAGTCGGAACGGCGGTTCCGATCGGTTCTCAGCCTCGATCCAGATCACCAGGGTGCGATTTTCAGCCTTGGGAACAGTTTGGTGAGACAGGGCAAGGAGAAAGAGGGGCGCGAGGTCCTCGAGTACCACCGCAAGACCGGACATCTACGCAGTCGTCTGCGAACCCTGAATCGAATGGCCTCTTCTCCCCGGGCTTCGGCGGAGGTATTCTCCGATTTGGGAGACACCTACCTGGAACTTGGCGACCGTAAGAACGCGATCCGAGCCTATGATAGGGCTGAGGAGCTAGACCCGGGGATCTTCCTGACTGCGCTGGGGCGAGGGAAGCTCAGCTTTGCGGACCGCGACTTTGTTGGAGCTGAAAAGCATCTAGGTCGTTATCTGGACGGCAAAGGGACGAGCTGTCAAGCGTACCTGTTTCTGGGACTTGTGCAGAAGCTACAGAAGAAGCTTGATGCCTCGCGAGCGGCGCTCGGGAGGGGGATCACTTTGTGTCCCGAGGATACGATGCTGTTGGCTACTCTGGCAGAACTGGAGATTGGACAGGGTAACTTTCAGGAGACGGCTGGGGTGGCCCGACAGATCATGAAAATCGACCCCAGTGCCCCCGCTGGCCCGTTTTTCATGGCGTTCTCCCGGCTCTATCAGAATCATCTGGAGGAGGCCGAATCCTTCGCTCTCCAGGTGCTCGACCTGGACGATAGTAATCCCAGCCACCACAGCCTTCTGCAGACTATCTACCAAGCCAAGGGAGAGACCGCCAAGGCCAAGTTCCATGAAGCAAAGGTAGAGGCCCTTAAGAACCAGAAAACGTCCGCCGACTGAATTGTGTCTTCGAGGAGCCTCAATGTCGCTACGCAATTTTCTTAGAAATCTCAGCCCTGGAACGATCGACACGATAGCTGGTGTTGGCTGGCGCCAGAGAAGTGTGGCTTCCAACACCGACGCGGGTTGGCTCATGGGGGTGGTTCGCGACAAAGCCGGCGATCTCCTGGTGGTGGACTATCATGGCCAGCGGATCTGGAGGATCGATCGCGACGGCATCTTGCATCTTTTCGCCGGCGACGGTGTTCCTGGATTCGGTGGCGACGGAGGACCCGCAAGCGAGGCGCGTTTTCACAGCCCACACGACTTGTGGCGCGACCCTGAAGGGAACCTCTATCTGAGCGACCTCGGTAACTTTCGAATCCGTCGGATCGATGCGGCTACCGGCATCGTCACCACGGTTGCAGGCTGTGGGGTCAAGGGAAGGGCCGGCGACGGTGGACTCGCCACCGAGGCTCAGCTAGATGTTTCCAGTGGGGTGGCCAAGGACTCAGCCGGCAATCTCTACATCGCGGACGAGATGTCCTGCACCGTGCGAGTCGTAGACCGGCAGGGGATTATCCGGCGCTACGCCGGCATCGGTGTAGGAGGGTACAACGGCGATGGGATTCCCGCCCTGGAGGCCGCGCTCCACCACCCCGAGCATCTCTTCTTCGACTCCCAGGACAACCTCTATATATGCGACAACAGTAACGATCGGATCCGGAAGATCGACCGCCAGGGAATCATCACCACTGTCTTGGGGAATTCCTACCCCGTCGGTGTTGATGGGAGGCACTCTCGGTCTTCTACTGGGGATGGTGGGCCTGCCACCGAGGCCACCATATTGATGCCCGACTCCATCTTCATCGACCAGCACGATAACCTCTATACCGGTGAGAAATACGGTTTCCGGGTGCGAAAGGTAGAGGCTCGAACAGGCATCGTACAGACTGTGGTAGGTACCGGAATCCCCGGCTTTGGAGAGGACGGAGACATCGGCGAGCGAACCCAGATAAACTCCTGCGAGTGTGGTTTATGGGTCGACCCAGATGGCTCGGTGCTCTGGACCGACTGCAGTGGCCGCTTGCGGCGGGTGGATGCTCGCACCAGGATCGTCTCCACTTTGTTGGGTGGAACCTCTGTAGGGGACGGTGGAAAGGCGACCGCAGCCTCCATGACAGGGCCCAATGGCCTGAGTGTCGCCTCCGATGGCACCCTCTACTTCGCGGATCTGTGGAATCAACGTATCCGTGCCATCGACCCCGACACCTGGGAAATGCGAACCGTGGCTGGCAATGGAGGCAGGGCCTACGGTGGTGACGGCGGGCCTGCAACAGAGGCGTATCTGGGCAATCCTCACGATGTAGCAGTGGACCGGGAAGGGAACCTCTACGTTGCCGATCCACGCTACAGTCATGTGCGGCGGGTTGATAGATCTGGTGTCATCACGGCCTACGTCGGCAACGGCTTCCCCGGGGATCAGGGCGACGGTGGCCCTTCCATCTCAGCCTGTGTCACCAGTCCTTTCTCAGTGGCGGTCGGACCCGACGGGGATTTGTATCTGGGCGACTCCGTAGGGAGAATCCGGAAGGTGGAACACTCTACGGGCATCATCAGGACGGTGGTCGGGAGAGGGGTTCCAGGCTATGCAGGAGACGGTGGGTCTGCCGACCAGGCCAGTATTTCCGGCCCCTTCGACATGGACTTCGACGGGGACGGGAATCTCTATTTTTCCGATACCGGCAACCACTGTGTGCGCAAGGTCACGCCATCCGGGAAGATCCAAACAGTAATCGGCACCGGCAGCCTTGGCCGCGCAGAAGGAGGCTCTCGACCCAGGCAATTCCGGCTGGACAGTCCTCGAGGCGTAGCCCTCAAAAGCGATGGAACGCTCTTCGTATCGGACACCGGAAACGACCGAGTTCTGGCTCTGGACGATCAGGGCCGGGTCAGTATCATAGCCGGAACTGGCGAAGGGGGCGATGCTGGCGATGGAGGCCCTGCTCAGGCCTGCCGCCTGAACCAGCCTTGTAACCTCGCGATCATGGAGGGCTGTCTCCTGATCAGTGACCACTTCAACAATCGAATCCGCGCCCTCAAGCTATCGTGTTGAGGGCAGCTACTCTTGCACGTTGGCGCTGTGTGAGGCTATCGGTGCGCCATCTGAGCTGCTATTGTCGGGGAAAATAACGTCGTTAGGAGTAATGATGGAACGTTCAGAATTGTCCAGTGTTGAGTCAAGTTCTGGGTCGCTCTTGGCTCGGTTGAAATCTCAACTGTTGCTCGGCTGTTTCATGATTTTGATCTCGGCGTGCGCATCCGAGGTCCCAGAGCCTGAGATCTTAACCACGGAACCCACAGTGGCTACTCGTTCTGCCAGTGCGTTGGGGACATCGGCCATGACGGTCAATGGGAGCATTCATCCCCACGGAAAGCACACCACCTACTACTTCGAATACGGGAACTCCACTGAGTACGGATCCAAGACGGATGCGAGGCCTTTGCCTCCTCGACTGGGTGCCTACTACCACGAGACCTGGGACCATGGCCTGGGTGGCTGGTACACTTGGTTGAAGGACGAGCACTTCCCGAGTGGGGGTGTTTCCAATGGCTATATCAGGTTCCATGAGCCCAGCAACCATGATCCCAATCACGATGATGGCATCGGGACGCTCCACCTGACTAAATACCTGATGAGCGGCGATATGGGCGCCGGGGATCTGATCAGGGCACACCTGGGCGGAGGAGACCCTGACCTCCGGGGGGCCAAGGTGTCCATTGGAGTCCGCGGTCACGATTTTCAGCCCAACGGCTCTGAGGTGATGTGGTGGACCCAGAGTCAGAGCAACCCTGAGATCGGTAGTGCCAAGGGCTGGATACGCGCCAACTGGGCCTACACCGGATTTACCCTGACCGATTATCTCAGTGATGCTGAGTGGCACAGGGTGGAGTACAGACTTCTCAACGATGCCGATCAGTGGACTTACGGTGGGAACAACCCGACGCTCCAGGGAGAAGAGAGTGCTAAACGCTACGCCTATTGGTCTATCAACGATGCCCAGGCCCATGTCAACTGCGACTTCTTCCATCTTGAGGCAACCGTGGACAAGGACAATCCCCCCACGGGATCGATCGACTTCGATGAGCTTCAAATCACCTACCGGAATCACTCTCTGGTAATTCCCAGCAATGGAGGGAAGCTGGTTGAATGGCCGCAGACAGGAGGCGATCCCGCTAGGCTGACAGACGGCTGGCGTCACGGCGAAGGCCGCGTATGGCACAGTGCCGAGAACCCCACCACACCTCTGGAATTCGTCTATGCCTTCGAAAACCCAGTCACGATCAAGAGGGTGCAACTTCACCAGAACCCCACTTGGCCAGCGAAGGAGGTCGAGCTGCTGGTCTCGGCCGACGGCAAGGAGTACACTTCCGCTCTGACTAAGGTGCTTCCTCAGACGGGAGAGCCGAATTCCAATTTCGGATTCACCCTGGATACCGCGCTCTCCCTCCAATGCAAGTTCCTGAAAGTGCAGCTGAATTCGGGTTATCAGACCCAGAGTTGGGGCCTGGGAGAAATCGAGGTTTTCGGCAGCGGAGCCGAGATGCTTCCCGACGACGATCTCTATTACGTCAACCTGGATCTTCAGGGCCTGACTCCCGGGAACGTTTATCACTATCGTCTGGTGGCAAGCAGCAGCGAGGGAACGGTCCACGGCGAAGATCGCACCTACCGTCTGCCCGCCAACCGTCAGCCGATCTCGGTCACCGGGAAAGCGAGCTGGATTACAGCGTCCAGCGCCAGGCTCGAGGGAAGAATGAACCCGCTGGGACTTCGAGCGGAGTTCCATTTCGAATACGGGACCACTCCCAGCTATGGCTCAAAATCGCCCAAGCGCGACGGAGGACTTCAGATCACTCCCCGAACGGCCTTTGAGCGTTTGCGTGACCTGAAGCCGGAAACGACCTACCACTACCGCCTGGTAATCAGCAACCAGGAAGGGATCACTCATGGAGAAGACGCCACTTTCACCACTGGCTCGAAGGCTCGTTGAATTTCGAAGGCCGGAGGCAGACTTTGGCGTTCGCATCTTGCTCCGGAGAGGGCAACCGATGAATGATGAACCGCAGAACATCGAACAGGCGAATTTCGAAGTTCAAAGGAAGACTTTGGCCTTCGAAACCGCGGCTAGGCCTCCAGGCGGATGGGTTTCCCCTCCAGCCGTGTCTCAAGGACCACGGGCTGGACCAGAGCCGACGCACGTGTGCCAAAGTCTTTTCTGCCGATCCCAGCTCAAGATCACGACCATCATGGTAGTGCCTCAGCAGAAGCGTCGAGTTGCCTCCGTGACTTGAATTCTCCACCTTGATGACGGGGAGCGAGCCCACTCCTACACTTCTGAGCAGGGTCTCCTTGACGTCCCTCCATTGCTCCGGACTGGACGTCTTGGTCACCGCTCGCACCTGCCCCGTTGCTCGCGCTTTTCTGACTCTCATGCTGGAAGAGGTCCAACTCCCGCATCACAGCAGGGGTCAGGAAGCGTCTCAGGAAGGAGGCGTCCCGATCCGTCTCCCGAACCTGGAAGAGGACTTCGCGACCCGTCTTCTTTCCACTCTCTGGTGGGAGCGAGGTCCGTTCCTCAAAATCGGTTTGCATCCTATCGAACCAGGAGAGCTCGTCCCGCCTCAACAGTTCCCGATCGACGCATCCGTCATACCAGATTCTGAGGGCACTCCACACAAAGAACCCTAGATGATATGGGTTGATTCCATTGGGATGCGGAGCCAGAACCTGGGCATGTTTCACCATAAACTCCATCCGCTGCTCGAGGGAGAGGTCGAGCGAGTCGAGGATCTGTTTGTGCCAGTAACTGGCCCATCCTTCATTCATGATCGTGGTCTCCATCTGGGGAATGAAATATCGAGTTTCCTCGTCCACGATGGTCAACAGGTCTTGTTCCCACTCGGATAGTCGTCTGTTGTTGTCTCGTAGGAAAAGCAGGAGATCTTCGTCGGATTCCCCGAGACCTTGGGTCTCTCTCTCCCGTCCCGCCTCAGGTTTTACGACGGTTTGATTGCGACGGCACTGAAGCGATATCGCATGTGCCGAGTCGAGGACGGCTTCCACTCGATCGATTCCAATGGTCGGGTCTTCGATGTAGCTGCGGATTCGGTTGGCGTGAACCTTGAAGAGGTCAATCGCCAGCTCCGCCCGGGTGTGACGAAAGGTGAAGTTGTTCTTGAAGAAGTCGTTGTGCCCGTACACGTGCGCGATCGTGAGGACCTTCATGAGGAGTGAGTTGTCCCGCATCAAGTACGCCAGACAGGGATTGGAGTTGATTACCATTTCGTAGGGGAGGCCAGTAACCCCATAGTCGTACATGGTTTTCAAGCGCTCATAAGCCTTCCCGTAGGACCAATGTGGATAGTGTGAGGGAAGTCCGGAATAGGCCATGTAGCCCAGCATCTGAGCCTGGTCACTGATCTCGAACTCCTGTGGGGAACAGAAGAGGCCGAGATGTTGAGCTAACTCCTCTATGTGCTCTGCCCAACGTTCGAGATCGGGTATTTCGTAGTAGTTCATCGTCATTTTTTCATGCGAAGAAACTCTTCGAAGGCAGGCCAGATATCCTGTTTCTGACGTATAGGGACCGATTTGTAGTTCTCGGCAGTGACGCCGGAGGAGAAGAAGTCCAGAAGACTGCTGTTTCCGGAATAGGAGTCCGGGGGCTTGATCTCACCGTAGCCGAATAGATTGCAGGCCTGGCAGAGTTCGAGTGCTGCTTCCAAGGCCTTCGGGTTGTCCGTGCCGAAGTTGTCCCCATCGGAACAGTGGAATGCGTAGATGTTCCAGAGGCTGGGGTGGAAGCGTTCTCGGATTATCTAGAGAGCCTTGTTGTAGCCTGAAGAGATAAAGGTTCCGCCTGATTCACTTTTTCGAAAGAACTCCTCTTCGGTGGCTTCCCGGGCCTCGGTGTCGTGAGAGATAAACACCACCTCGGTGCTGGTATATTTCGTCGAGACGAAGCGGTGGAGCAGAAAAAGAAGCTTCGGGCCAGGTACTTCTTTGCCACGTCCATTGATCCAGACGTATCCATGATGCAGATGACGACTGCGTTGGACTCACGCCTGAGCTTCGGGCTTCGACGACGAAAGCGGAGATCACGTTCCCAGAACGGTGAGCGAAGCGGCGGGATGGCTTCTGTTCCTCGGGGGGACTCTGGTGCCACCTTGGCCGCCACCCCGAGATCGGCATCCGATGCGGCGTTTCCATTCAGCACAGAGGAGCGCTGAGCTATCTGGAGTCGACGTACCCGCTCGACGGCGCTGCGCTGAAGCGAGAGGCGCGCGCTGACGCCCTTCCGGCGGTAGCCTTGAGGCTTCCGGTTGTGTTCCAACTCTATGTTTTTCAGTTGCTTGCGCTCCTGGATCGGCAGCTCCAGGTCCTCAAACATGATCTCAATCAGCTCATCCAGGGTGATCTCGGTCTCGTAGTAGTCTGACCCAGCTGTGTCCCCAGCCTGCCCTGAACCCGGTTGGGGGAGTCGAGTCGTTGCCGATCACCTGTCCAGGCTGGGTTTGAGCCTCTCCCTGGACTACCTGGGGATGATTTTCCCCAAAACTGAAGCGGTATTCTTTGATGCCGCGCATAGGCATCTTGACGATTCGATCTCGGCTCTTGCCGATGATAGCCTACTCGGCTATGACGTCGTCGGTGTTCTCGTGGATCGCCTGTCGAACCTTGAGACGATGGCGGGAGCGATCGGAAGCGCTACGATCGCACCGCTGAGCGTCCGAGGGCTGCCATTCGCGGACTACTATGTGAAACATAGTCTCCTTTCGGGAAAAGAACGGCCGGCTGACGGGACAGCTCCTGGATCGACAGATCGGCGGAGCCTCCCACAGAAGCTAGCCCGCATTTCTCATCGCTGGTCTACTGCGTCGCCGCAAACATCCGTCCTGGCTGCGGTACGCTCTGTCGGCCTCCTCGACGTACTGCACGAGTACGACTGCGGGGGCTCGCCACGAGTGGTCTCGGGCGGCAAGCCTTGCCAGGAAGCTCCTTGCGCCGCCTCGCTACGACAAGCGATGAGAAATGTGGGCTAGGCTGCTGGACCGTTTTTCCTCAATCCTTCCAGAGGTTGTTGGCAGCGTAGTTCAGAACCAGGTCTACGCAGTAGGAGCAGCAGCCGTTCTCCAGAAGATTCTAGACCATCAAGTCGTATTTCCGGCTCTGTTCCCCGTCCCGAGATCGGTTCTTGGTCGCGACTCGGCTCATCTCCCGAACCGACGTCATCAGCCGCTTCTCGATCGCTTCTTTGAGAGGCTCATAGCTGCGATAGGAAAGGGTTTCTACCCGCCGGTTGGAGGACCAGAGGTAGGCGATCACTTCTTGTCGAAAATCCTCTGCCGCTGTGCCCAAGACAGCGATCTGTTCCTCGATGGACTTGAGGAAACCCTCGTCAGGTTCAAGCTCCTCATGGGTCCGTGAATCCAGGACCTTGGTCTTGCTCACGGACGCTTCCACATGGTCCAGGTAGTTCTGGAAGAGCTGTTCTGCTTGTTCCTGGTAGGAATAGACGAAGGCCTTGGTGATCTCCTTCTCAATCACCTGCAAGTACTCCTTGTGGAGCGTGGCCTGGAGCAGCTCCAAGTAGATTTTGCGATCATCGTCGGGGAGATCGGCCTCCTTGACCATCTTGATCAAGGCCCCTCTGGCGTTGATGGGGTTGAGGCAGCGAGCACCAATTTCGTCGGAAAGCGCATTGTCCAGTGCTTTCATGATAAATCGGGTAGAAATGCCGTCCATCCCTTCGTCGCGGGCATCGTCGCGCAGTTCGCGCGCGTCGACTCTCCCCAGCTTTCCCTTCTCCACGACTTTTTCGCCGTTGTAGAGCCTGAGCTTCGTCATCGGGTCACACTTCGGGTTGGGGTGAAGTCGTGTCAGGATAGCGAACATCGACGCCATCTCCAGCGTTGGAGGAGCGATGTGCACCTGGAAGTCTGACTGCCGAATGATCTTCTCGTAGATCTGGATTTCCTCTGAGAGGCGGAGATTGTAGGGAACTTTTACCACGACGATTCGATCCAGGATGGCTTCGTTGGAGTGGGCAACGATGGCGGTATCGACGTAGATCATGCCGTGGCGCCCGGGAGCGGGTATGACCTTTTCCTGAGTGGCCGTAATCATGGCGTGTAGGTACTCGATCTCGTTCTTGAAAACCTCGGCAAACTCAACCAAGCCGCGGTTGCCCACGTTGAGGGCCCCATCGAGGTCCAGGACCCGCGGATCGCCCTCTGAGAAAAGATCCAGCTTGGATATGTCTTCTGAGCCGATCAGTACCGATGTGTCCTGATTGTTGGGGTCGACCGGCGGGACGGCCGCGATGCCGACACGACTGCGGGAAGAGAACTCGCGGGTGACGATCGGCATCTCCTCGTATCTGATGCCGAACTCCTGCTTGAGCCGAGTGCGGAAAATGGGGCACAAATCCCCTTCGATTCGCACCCCCAACATCTCTTCAAAGGCAGGCCTCAGGTGGCGAGGAAGGAGGTGGAGTGTCTCCTCGTGTATGGGGCAGTTTTCAATTGCGTAGAAAGGCCCCATCTCCTCGAGTCCCGATTTGATCTTCTGGACCAGGGAGCTCTTACCCGAGCCGACTGGCCCCATGAGATAGAGCACCTGGCGGCTTTCTTCCCCTTTCAGGGCGGCGGAGCGAAAGTAGCGCACGATCTGAGCGACCGTCTTTTCGACACCGAAGAACTCAGCCTGGAAGAAGTCGTACACGGGTACTGGCTCGTCCTGATAGAGTCGCTTTACTCGCAGATCATCGGTTTCGAGAACCTGGCTAGATCCCATTTTCGTGATGACCTCGTAGATCCGGGCGTGAGCTAGTCCGTCGGCAGACGGGTTCTTCCGGATCAGTTCCAGGTAGTCCAGAAAACTCCCTCTCCACGTCCTTTTCGAGTTGGTTTTACGATCTCGTAAGATCAGATTCTTCAGGTCTTGCTTTGCAAGAGCGTCTTGCTGTGTACCCATCTTGTACCCCCTTAGTACACGTAGTTCGGCGAGCGGCGGACGGATTTCGTTCAACCCTCCTTGCCCTGGCCGAGCCCCTTGTCAGGATCCGAACGCCGATGAGTGTCTTCTTCAGCCCTTGCCTCTGCCTTTCCCCGGCAATCACCCGGTAAGAGGTGGAAGCCCGCTAGGCGTAATCTTCTTGACACGGCACAAAGGGTGACGTAGACGTATAGGAAGAACATCCCTTTTGTTCAGTACTGGTGTTGGGAAAAACCGACGTTTCTAAGGAGGAGACGAATTATGGGTTTTAATATGAGAATTCTGGCTGTGCTAGGTGTTGCTTTAATCTTGGTGGGTTGTGGTGGCGCTCCTGTCCCCGAGACTGCTGAGCAGTCTCCAGCAGAAGAGCCCCCGGTCGAGGAGCCGGCAACGAGTGCAACCATGACGTGGACCGGCTGGCTGGCCGACGAGAAGTGTGCTCTTGGAGGAAAAGCGGCCACCGACGATCATGCCGGATGTGCTCAGAATTGCGTCAAGGGTGGACAACCGATAGTTTTCGTCAGCGAGGCGGACAAGGCAGTCTACACACTGGACTCTCCGGATAAGGTCCAAGAGCATGTGGGCCACAAGGTGACTCTGGAAGGGACAATGGATGGCACGACCATCGCGGTAGCTTCAGTCACGATGTGATTAGGGACGGCTGGGATGGACACTCTACCTCGCCCCACTTGGGTGGGGTAGAGTCGTAATTTCCACGGGAGAGGATGGGGCAGCTCCTTTCTTGTCTTGACGTCCTTCTCCCTCTCAGACTCGAATCCTCGGGCTGCGTCTGCCGTCTAGTCCCAGGTTTCTCTGATCAATCTTGACCAGTTAGCGTGCATGATGTTCCCGATATCCTGGGAACTGTAGCCACGTCGCTCCAGAATCTCCGGAATCCCCTGTAAATCGGCAATAGTGTCCATATCCGTGGGGCACTGTTCTTTCCCGTAGCCTCCATCTAGATCTGACCCGATGGCGACGTGTCGTGCGTTGCCAGCCAGCTGGCACACATGATCCATGTGGTCGGCTACGGTTTCGAAGGTGATGCCGCTGTTGTCCATGGCCTCTTTGTCCCATGAGGGAGAGAGCATCCAGGCATCGAAGGCCGTCCCTATGACAGCGCCTCGGTCTACCAACGCTTTGATCTGGCGATCGTCGATTTGCCGGTCATCGTCGCAGAGGCTGCGACAGCAGTTGTGACTTGCCAGGACCTGTCCCTGGAAGAGATCCAAGGCCTCCCAAAAGGCCTTTTCTGCCAGATGGCTAGTGTCCAGAATCATTCCAGCCTTTTCCAGGGCCTTCAGCATCTCTCTTCCTCTAGGCGTTAGTCCTCCCGGAGCCCCGGTTCCGTGGGCATAGGGGCTGACGCCGTAGTGGCAGAGGCTGACGACGCGCAGCCCTTGACCCCACCACTCCGGTACCTGATCAGGGGAAACGATAGGGTCGGCGCCTTCCATGGCCAGCACGTACCCTTGGGGGACCTGCGGGTCGGTCTCCCACCGCTGAAGATGAGCGTCCAGTCCCTTTCTGTCTCGGATCTGACGGAGCACGCCCTTGGCTTCCATGTGGCGATAGTAGGCGAGGTGTCCCTGGCATCGGGCATAGGCGATGTCCTGATTTCGCACACCTGAGAACCGCTTTCCCTGGGAGCTGACCCGGCACTGAATCACGGCAAAGACGAGTCCGATTTCGCCCCGCCGCAGCTCTTTGAAGTTCAGAACGTTGAGACCGCGGCCCTTCTGCGCCATGCCCGCTTCGGACTCCCGAATCTGAGGGATGCTTTGGCACAGGTCACGGTTCCACTCCAGGGCGTTGTAGGCAATGTCGAGATGAGCATCGATGATGAGCATATCTGGTCCCTCGTAGGCTTGGGCCAATCCGCCTCTGACTCCCCCTGCCGGGCTGGTCCCACTCCCGGTTGCGCTGGGTCATTTCGGAGGAAACTTTAGGTTGAGGGGAGGTTGTGCTTTTGTCCAGCTCTCTCCTCGGAACTTGGCCTCATGTTGCTAACGGCTCAAGTCGTTCGCGGCTCTGTCGGACTTGTTTTCGTAACGCTGGTAGTTCACCCGTTGGCGGCACCTTCGGAGGACAGGAGACGTGCGACGTTCAGACGTTTCGACGTGCGACGTATTCTTGAAGTTTCACGTCAGTCGCCGGCAGCCGGAGTTTCGCGAAACTCGAAGTCGTCCTGACAGCACCAACAGGGACCCGGGTCGAAAGCGGTGATGTGGCAGACCTCACAGCGATAGTAGAGGTCGTGCAGCTGCCCCCCCTTTATGGATTGAATCTTGATGATCTCGAGAGCCTTCGTTGCCGTCAGGCGTCCCTGAATCTGGAGCAGGCGCTGGCGGACCCGAGGATCCTGGAACATAGCCGTTTTGGCATCCTCAGGAAGAAACGGGTAGATCTCCCCCTCCAGGGTGCTCAAGGCGGATAGGCCTTCGGCCCCGCACTCCACTTCTTCGCTGCCGGATGGATCCGACGAAGTCAGGCATACAATGTGCCCCCTGAGTGTCACGTCCCTCTTGATCGAGGACGCACCATCCTCAGATGCGATGGTCACTCCTGGTATCATCAGTGTGCAAATCGCGAGCGCCGAGACGAGTCTTCTCATCTTCTTTGGAGGTTCCCTCGAGGTCTAGTGTAACACCCCCAATCACCCTCGGTCAGGACCGAAGAAGCGGCCGCTAAAATTGACCTTCCCCCCCCCGGTGATTTAACCTTGCTTGTCAGACCCCAGCCACGATCGACGGTGTTCGTGGTCGGGAATCGTGCCAGCTACAGTTCCCACGTGCGATCGAAAGGAGATCAGATGGCTATCAGCAAGAGAATTGAAGATGCTCTCAATCAGCAAATACACAACGAGTTCTACTCGGCCTACTTGTACCTCTCCATGTCCACCTACTCCGATGCGAACAACCTGCCGGGGTTTGCCCAGTGGATGCGAATTCAGAACGAAGAGGAACGATCTCATGGGATGCGTCTCCTCGACTACCTTGAGGCCCGTAGCGGGCGGGTTCGACTCGGCGCGATCGAGCAGCCGCCAGGAGAGTTCGACTCTCAGCTAGCCATGTTTGAGACGGCCCTTGAGCACGAGAGTGGAGTCACGACAACCATTCATCGACTGTATGAGCTGGCCAAGGAAGAGAGTGACTATCCCACCGAGGTTGAGCTGCAGTGGTTTGTCCGCGAGCAGGTTGAGGAGGAGAAGACGCTCCAGGACATCCTTGCCCAGCTGAGGATGATCGGTGACCAGCCAACAGCCTTGGTGATGATGGATCGCCAGCTGGGTTCCCGCCAGACCGAAGCCACATGAGCGAGCCTCTCCCTATCGTTGCAACTGGACCGCTCCCCGAGTGGGCGGCTGAGCAGTTCAGGCCCTATCCCCTGGTCTTCTGCGAAGCCTTCACCTACGAGGCCGTCTTCTCCAGGGTCGGCCCAGGCGTGGTAGGCATCGTGGCGCGCGGACCCGTTCTCATAGATGCCGAGATGATCTCCGCCGCGACAGAGCTGCGTGTCATCGGGCGCTCTGGAGTAGGCTACGATACCGTCGACATTGCAGCTGCTACCCAGCGTAAGATCCCTGTTGTCTACACGCCCGGAGCCATGTCTCGAGTCGTCGCAGAGCATACGCTCGCGCTGATCCTGGGTGCCGCCAAGAATCTGATGGGTTGGCATCGGGTGGTGCTCGAGGGGGAGTGGGAAGAGCGCTACCAGAACCCGAATCTGGACCTGGAGGGCTCCGTTGTCGGAATCGTTGGGTTCGGAAGGATCGGAAGAGAAGTCTGGCATTTGTTGGAGCCATTCGGCGTGCAAGCCTTGGTTCACGACCCTTACGTTGTCGCCGATGAGCCTCCAGTTAAGGGAGTCCGGTTTGTTTCTTTGGAGGAGCTGTTGAGCAGCTCCGACGTGGTGACGCTCCACGCCCCCTCGACCGAGGAGACGCAGAACCTGATTCATCGGGGCAATATCGATCAGTTCAAGCGGGGAGCGATCTTGGTCAACGCGGCCAGGGGCGCCCTGATGGAAAGCCACGATCTCCTTCACCAGGCTTTGGAAAGCGGTAGGCTGCGCTGCGTTGCACTCGATGTCTTTGTGTCGGAACCTCCGGACCGCAGCCATCCCCTCTTTAGACATCCAGGGACCGTCCTGACCGCCCACGTGGGCAGCTCGACACCCGGTGCCCAGAACCGTATCGTTGAGATCGTTGTCGCCGACATGAAGGCGGTGCTGGACGGCCGTCGGCCGCGACCCGAGAATCTGGTGAATCCAGAAATCTATTAGTCCCGGATCGCAAACATCGAGCAGTCATCTCGCAAAAGGCCACCCCGTCCTCGATGCTATAATCTTCCGATGCGGCTGATCCTCTTCGATATCGACGGAACGCTTCTCCTCTCGGGTGGCGCCGGAACCCGTGCTCTGGACCGGTCTTTCCAGCTTCTCTATGACCTCGACGATAGCATGGAGCAGATCCAGGTCGGGGGTAGGACAGACCCTGACATAGTGCGTGAGGTATTGGATCGCAGGGGGCTGAAACTGGACTCGGCTGCGGATCTTTTGTCCACCTACCTGGTATTTTTGGAGGAAGAGATTCAAGCCAGTGAGGGATTCCGCGTGCTGCCAGGCGCGCGCGAGCTGGTTGTAGACCTGGCTCAGGACCCTCGATTCCTGGTTGGCGTGGCCACCGGAAATGTCCAGGAAGGCGCACGAATGAAGTTGGACCGTGCCGGTCTGAGCACCTACTTCGCGTTCGGAGGTTACGGCTCCGATGCAGAAGACCGTACCGAACTGATCCAGATTGCCGCACGCAGAGGAACGGAACTGATTGCTCCCCTCACTCCCGAGGAGGTTTTCGTCATAGGGGACACCCCCCGAGATATCTCCCACGGGGGACGGGCAGGAGCGAAGACCATCGCCGTGGCCACGGGATCCTTTTCAGTCGACGCCCTCAGCTCGCACAGTCCCGATCTGGTCGTACCGGCATTGACGCCAGCAGCCCCTATTCTCGACTTCCTCACTTCGTAAGGCGAGAAAGTCGTGGGTGGGCTAAATGAATAGCGGACCCCACCACCCTTCCTCATCCTCCACGGCAGGAGCTCCCAATTCCCGCAGGACCAATTGCCGGATCTGGCGAAGCTCATCCTTTCCCTGTGGTGCCAGGGTCACCAGCTGTAGCCGGGCCATGTGATTTCGCAGTCACTGCATCACGAAATGCGAGGGAACTTCGAGCCTCCGGCAGGGCCACACAATCTTGTCCGCAGTCATCCGGAGTCGATCCAGTAGTCCAAAGACCGAGAGTGGTTGATCGTTGAAGGTACTGCGGTTGCCCCCTACCAGATAGGCGCCGCTCTTGATTGCTTCGACCGTCATCACGGCCTCGACGCCATGTTTGTAGTAGGCACTCTGCGATATTCCGCAGAACATCGGCTCCTCCAGGAACACATCCCTAACGACGCTTCTGCTGAAGAGCTTGTAGCCGGAGTGGAAATCCGGAAACTCTTCCAGGCTGGTGGCGTATTCGAGGCGGAGTGGAAGCTCTTGAAGGGTCGTGTCATATGCGAGTGCATCTAGAAGTATACGATCAGCCAGTTCCTCCAGCTCTCCCCGCAGATAGCCCATGGGACGATTCCGCGAGATGCGGCGGCCCAGGACGAGTAACTTCTCGATCCCGCGCGAGTGCTGGACATGGTTGGCGGCCCTCAGCAGATACACAAGCTCATTGGGGAAGTGATCCCGATCAGCATCTATCGCAGCCAGATAACGATGTCTGGAATCGGCGAAGAGTAGATCCATTCCATTTCGCAGCGCGTGAAGCTTTCCCTTGTTTTCGGGCGTAGAGCAGACCCTGACCCCAAAGCGGCCGGCCAGCTCCTCGGTCATGTCCTTCCCGTAGTTCTCCCCATCGACGCTGAGGCAGATGGACCTGGATCCTCAATCTGCTGGACACAGCCGTGGACCGTGTCTTCCAGGAGTTGGCGGCTGAGGGACGCGTCGAGGTCGGAGGCACGAAGGTGGGAATCACGATACCGGTGTGTTGGCGTAGAGCCAGGAGGGACTCTTCAAGCGACCATCCTTTCTGTATAGGGTCAGAACTTAGTACAGATCGAGCACCTATAGCAACGACCAGGATTTCACGGCGGATCTGGAGCCCAGGAAGTGGAGGGGACAGGTCCTGGACCGCGTTGACGGAGCTACTCTGTACTGGCTATACTGCGAGCCATCGCCGGGCTCGCTTCGATCGGATTTTCAAGGAAAGGAGAGAGTGAGTGAGACGATACTCACCGAGATGCTTTCCGGCCGTGGTTGAGATGTTCCTTTTCTTGGTCATGTGCACTTCGGCGCAAACTCAGTCTGGCGATCCGGTTGAGTTTTTCGAGATGAAAGTTCGGCCCCTGCTTGCCGCGCAATGCTTCGCCTGTCACACCGCCACCGCGATGGGAGGGTTGGTGATGAAGTCTCGAGAGGCTCTCCTGAAGGGAGGCGACTCGGGGCCGGCTATTGTGTCCGGGCACCCCGACCAGAGTCTCCTGATTCAGGCGGTCCGGCAAACCCATGATCGTCTGAAAATGCCTCCGCAGAGCCGACTCGCGGAGGAACAGATCGAGAATCTCGTAACCTGGGTCAGGGCTGGCGCCGTCTGGCCAGACGATAGTCCCGCTGCTTCAGCTGCGAGGCAAGAAGGTCGGTACGTGATCCGTCAGGAGCAGCGGGACTTCTGGTCGTTTCAGCCCCCTAGCCCGGTGGATCTCCCAAGGGTGAAGAGGGAGGGCTGGGCTCGCTCTCCACTGGACCACTTCGTGCTTTCCCGACTAGAGGACGAAGGACTCGATCCAGTAGAGCCGGCGGACCGTCGGACGCTCCTGCGTCGGGCCCATTTCGATCTGACTGGGCTGCCCCCGACTCTTGATGAGGTCAACGCCTTTCTCGACGACGAGTCTTCCGACGCTTTCCAACGGGTGGTGGATCGTCTCCTTGCCTCGCCCCGGTATGGGGAGCGCTGGGGCCGATTCTGGTTGGACCTGGCTCGCTATTCCGACGACAAGTTGAATTCCACCGAGGATGAGCCCTACCTGAATGCGTTTCGCTATCGGGATTGGGTCATTCAGGCCTTCAACGACGATCTTCCCTACGATCTCTTCGTCAAATCTCAGCTTGCGGGAGATCTCTTGCAGGACCAGAGCAAGGAATATGTCGGAGGCCTTGGCTTCTATGCCATCAGTCCGCAGTTTCAGGACGATCGGGTGGATGCAACTACCCGGACGTTTCTGGGGCTCACCGGGGGCTGTGCCCAGTGCCACGATCACAAGTTCGACCCGATTCCAACCGAGGACTACTATGCCCTCCTGGGGGTGTTCAATAGTTCCGAGATTGACGAATATCCGCTTTCTGCCGAGGAGGTAGTCGAGCAGTACCGGAAGGAAGAGGAGAGACTCAACGCTGAAAAGAAAGCCCTCGATGAGTTCCGAGCGAACCAGCGCAGTCAGCTCATTGAGGCGCTCGCCCATCAGACCTCGTGCTATATCCAGGCCTCCTGGAAAGTACTGCGATCGAATGAGAAGGAAGATCTCGACAGCGTCACCCAGGACCAGGGGCTGGACAAGGAAACTCTGAACAGATGGATTGAGTATCTCTCGACGTTTCCCCGGGATCATCCCTTCCTAGATCCCTGGGATCAGGCACTAGCCTCGGGTGCTAAGGCCCATCGGATTGAGGAGATAGCTCAGTCGGTCGAGGCCCTGGTGATTTCTGTGGGCCGTGAGAAGAGAAGAGTCGATGAGGAGAACGAGCGGCGGACCCACGGAAAGACCCGGGTTGAGATTGGCAAGACTGAGTTGCTTTCCCTGGAACGAGACAAGTACTTTCTGTGGCGAGATCTGGCCTCAGAGAAGGAGTTTACGGCCCCCTCCAAATTCGAGAGTGGGATCCTCTACTACCTCGAGGAGAAGGTGGATCGCTTCCTCGACGGCGTTTGGAAGTCCCACCTGGATACCCTGAGCCGACGGGTCGAGAGGCTGGAAGCGGCGATGCCCGAAAAATACCCCTTCTTCCACGTGATCTCCGACAAGGAGAAAGCGTCCAACGAGCATGTTCGTATACGAGGCAACCCCAGCAATCTGGGCGAGGAGGTCCCTCGACGATTCCTCTCAATACTGAGCCAGTCCGAGCCTCGGCCCTTTACTCGAGGAAGTGGCCGCCTGGAGCTCGCCGAAGCGATTGCCAGCCCCGACAATCCCCTGACTGCGCGGGTCATGGTGAACCGGATCTGGCTACAGCACTTCGGGCAGGGGATCGTTCGGACGCCGAGCAACCTGGGTCAGATGGGCGATCGTCCCAGCCATCCCGAGCTTCTGGACTATCTCGCCCTGTGCTTTGTCGAGAGTGGTTGGTCGGTCAAGGCAATGCATCGCAAAATCATGCTGTCGGCCACCTACGCCCTGAGCACCCGATTCTCGGAGGCCAACTACAAGGTCGACCCGGAGAGTCGTCTGCTCTGGCGCCATCGTCCCCGACGCTTGGACGCCGAAGCGCTGCGTGACTCCCTCCTGCAAGTGTCAGGGAAACTGGAACTCGGTGTGGGCGGAGTCTCCTCCAGGTTGGACGACGAGTCGAACCTGAGGCGTACCGTCTATGGCTTTGTCAGCCGCAGACGTTTGGATACCCTGCTCGCCCTGTTCGACTTTCCCAATCCCAACAGCAGTAGTCCCAGGCGAATCCTGACCAACACACCCCTACAGGGACTCTTCTTCTTGAACAGCGAGCTGGTCGCGCGCATGGCAAGGGCGCTGTCGCAGCGGCTAGAAGTGGAAGCCGGTGGAGAGGAACCGGCTAGGATTTCGCTGGCCTATCGGTTACTGTTCGGACGGCAGCCGAGCCCAAAGGAAATGCAGATCGGATTGAGCTTCGTCAATCACGAGTCCGACGCCTGGGCGCGCTATGCTCAGACCCTTCTCAGCTCCAACGAATTTTTGTACATCAACTAGAGTCATGAAGTTTACTGGAGCCTCGATAAATCGACGACAGCTGCTCCGCAGTGTGGGGACGGGCTTTGGCATGGTGGCCGCCTCCAGCCTGTTGGCACAGTCCCAGAGTCCCGTGTCCGTATTGGCACCCAAGTTGTCCCACTTCCCGGGCAAAGCCAAGCAGGTCATCTTTCTGTTCCTGAACGGTGGACCCTCCCATGTCGATTCGTTCGACTACAAGCCGATGCTGGAGAAGTACGACGGCCAGCCCTATCCAGCTGGAAATCTGGAAACCGAACGCAGAACCGGACACCTGATGCGCTCGCCTTTCGAGTTCAAGAGGAGAGGTGAGAGTGGGATCCCGATAAGTGAGATCTTCAGCCACCTGGGAGGCTGTATCGACGACATTTGCGTGATCAAGTCGATGTATACAGACATGCCCTTTCATGAGCCCTCCCTGTTCATGTTCAATAGCGGCCAGCGGATCCCAGGACATCCCTCGCTGGGCTCTTGGCTGACCTATGGACTGGGTACCGAAAACCAGAACCTGCCCGGCTATGTGGTGCTGTGCCCGGGCTTACCCGTAGTAGGACCCCAGCTGTGGTCCTCTGCCTTTCTCCCCGGGGCTTATCAGGGGACCTATATCAGGAACGAGGACTCCGACCCCGAGAAGCTGGTGCCCAACCTACGCAACGCCACCACCGGGCCCTCACAGCAGCAGAGTCAGCTGGACCTTCTTGGCCAGCTCAACCAGCTTCACATCGAGCGTCACGGATCCGCTCCCGAGTTCGAGGCGACCATTCACTCGATGGAGGTTGCCTACCGGATGCAAACCGAGGCCATGGATGCGTTCGACGTCAGGCGGGAAAGTGAGGCCACTCGTTCGATGTACGGAGAAGGGGATTTCGCTCGAGGTTGCCTGATTGCGCGGAGGCTGATCGAGCGGGGAGTGAGGATGGTTCAGGTCTACTACGGTAGTAGCCAGCCCTGGGACACCCATGACGACATCCTACGCATGCGGGAGTTGACGGCACAGTCCGATAAGCCGATGGCGGCCCTGATTCACGATCTGCGTACGATGGGGCTTCTAGACGAGACTCTGGTGGTGATCGGGGGTGAGTTCGGGAGGACTCCCACGGTGGAGGTAGGTGGATTGGTCGCCGTACAGAACGGGCGGGACCACAACAACCACGGCTTCTCTGTGCTCCTGGCCGGCGGGGGCGTACGGGGAGGGACGACCTACGGAAACACGGACGAGTTTGGCTTCAAGGCGGAGGAGAGCCCGGTCCACGTCCACGACCTGCAGGCGACCATGCTCCACCTGTTGGGCCTGGATCACACCCGCCTAACCTACCGCTACAGCGGTCGAGACTTCCGACTGACCGACGTCCACGGCCGCGTGATAGAGGAAATCATTGCCTGAAATTGCCTACCCTGAAACTTCATTGGATAGGAAATCATGCGGGAGCAGCCGTTTGACAGAGCCGTGACTGCGAAGGAGCGGACCCGGCACACAGTGACCCGAGGATCCTCTTTTCATGGTCTCGCCACCTGTCCCGATCGATGATCGGGGCCCGCTCCCTCACACGGTCACGGTTCTGTAAGCTCGCCGAAGCAACAGCGAGGTGGGATCTTGGCCCTTCCAATCTCCAAGGGCTTTTGCGACACCCTATTCGGGATCACTCGAAGTTTCCTTCTCGAATGGGGCCAGGGGGGCCTGGGGGCGGGACTAAGCTGAAACATCAACCACGAGGAGGCGAAGCAGCCTTTGCCAGGTGACAGAGCCGTGACTGGGAGCGGGCCCGACAGGGACCATACCCCCAGGCACTTCTAGATTGCAGGGGTGTGTACAGATATCAATCAGGGTGTGCCCTTTGAGTCTGAAAGCGGAGGCTGAGTGCGCTGGATCGTAGGTGATATTCAGGGGTGTCGCGGCGAATTTGAGGAACTACTCGAGGCGGCCAACTTTGATCCTACGAGAGACGAGCTGTGGTGCCTGGGTGATCTGATCAATCGCGGACCTGATTCGCTGGCCGTCCTACGGTTGTGGCGTAGCGTCGGAGGTCGAGGAATCCTAGGCAACCACGAAGTCGCCGCTCTCCTTGCGTTTTCGGGCACCCGGCCGAGGCAGCTTGAATCGCTCCAGCGACTATTCGGTGCCGGGGACGCCGCAGAGCTCCTCCAACAGCTGAGAAACCTGCCCATTCTGGTCTATTTGCCGTCAGCCGGAGGTGGTCCTGATTGCTGGATCGTCCATGCGGGACTGCACCCCTCCTGGAGCCTCCCCGCTGTCGCCGGGACGCTCAATGAGCCACCTCACACGGATGCTTGGCTGCAGAGTGAGGACGTGTCCTTTGCGATCTCGGTTCGCTGTTGCACGGACGAAGGTAGGATGTGTTCTCACAAGGGTGTGCCAGAGGACTGCCGGCCTTTCTGCTTTCCCTGGGATTCCTTCTACCACGGAGACACGCTCGTGGTTCATGGGCATTGGGCGGCCCGAGGATACTATCGCGGCACTCGCAGCATGGGACTAGATTCTGGGTGCGTCTATGGGGGCTCGCTGACGGCCTGGTGCCAGGAGGAGGACCGAATCGTCCAGGTGAGATCCCAGCAGCCACGGTAGCGCCTCTGGTCTATGGATGGCGGTAGATGGTCAGGCGAGATTGATTCGCCGGCACCGGACAGGTAATCTGTCTATCAACTTCGGAAGGTGGAAGGGATGTCGCTTCTCAAGACTGTGTCGTCGATGCTTCGAGGACACTTCTTAATCTCCGGACATCTCGCGCTCCGAGGGCAGATCTGGCTTATTCTTCTCCTCTCGATCACCCACGCTAAAGCAGAGAATCCCATCGAGCAGAGTTTCCAGTCGTCGGTGCTTCCCATCCTCCAGGCCAACTGCCTCGCCTGTCATGGGGCACTTTCCCCCCAGGCTGATCTGGATCTGAGGACCGTGGACTCGATCTTCACCGGGGGAAAGTCGGGGACCTCCGTCATCCCCGGGGCGTCGGATCGCAGCCTTCTCGTTCAAAAGGTGGTCTCTGGAGCCATGCCTCCCGGGGATCAGCGGTTAAGTCCGGCTGAGATCGAGCTCATCCGACGGTGGATCGACAGGGCGACCCCAGCCACTGAGGAGGTAGCTTCCGTCCAGATCACCGAAAAGGACGTCCTGCCTATCTTCCTTATGAGGTGCGTCGTCTGTCATGGAAAGCGTAAGCAGGAGGGCGGTCTTGACCTGAGAACCATCTCCGGGCAGCTCAAGGGAGGCAAATCGGGTCCCGCCCTGGTCCCTGGAGACCCTGGAAACAGCCTCCTGTTTCGACGCATCCTTGACGAGGAGATGCCGCCTTCGGAGCTCCTCTACGAGTATCGAGTACGTCCTCCGACTTTGGTCGAGGTAGAAACGCTGCGGCGCTGGATTGCCGAAGGTGCTGCTTCCGATCCGCCCCGGGGCAACGTAGAGGGCGAGGATCCCCGGGCTGCGGAAAGCGATCGGCAGTTCTGGTCGTTTCAGCCCCGAAAGCAGCCTACGGTCCCAGAGCCAAGGGGGAAAAAACAGGTCCGTAACCCAGTCGACTCCTTTTTATTGGCGAGACTCGAGGCTAAAGGGCTCGACTTTTCTCCTGAAGCCGATCGCCACACTCTGCTGCGCAGAGCGTACTTGGATCTGATAGGAATGCCACCGACCGCTAGCCAGGCCAGGGCGTATCTGAAGGACGAGGAGCCCGACGCCTATGAACGTGTGATCGATCGGCTGCTTGCTTCACCCCACTACGGTGAACGCTGGGCCCAGCACTGGTTGGACGTGGCGGGCTATGCCGACACCGAGGGCATCAAGCACGCCGACCACTTCCGTCCGCATGCCTGGCGCTACCGCGACTACGTTATCCGTTCGCTCAACCAGGGCAAGCCCTATGACCGATTTTTGACCGAACAGCTGGCGGGGGACGAACTCGTAGATTACAAGAACGAAGTCACCCCGACCGTGATAAATTTGCTGGCGGCCACTGGTTTCTTGAGGCAGGTATCCGATCCCACCGACTCGCCCTCGAACGCATCGCTGGCTGAAAAGATGGATGTAGTGCACGATGAGATCAAGGTCTTGAGCTCTTCGGTCATGGGCCTCACGCTGGGCTGTGCTCGCTGTCACGATCACAAATACGATCCGCTGAGTCAGCAGGATTATTATCGGCTGAGTGCCATTCTGCAGAGTGCCTACGATCCCTACGACTGGTTGGATCCGACACAGCGTTATCTCAAGGTGGCGCCGGAGGAAGAGAAGCAGGAAGTGAGCCGCTTCAACGCCCCCATTCAGGCCGAGATTGACCTGTTGGAGAAATCGTTCGAGGCTAGGGCCGCTCCGCTCCGTCAGAAACTGCAAGAGGAACACCTGTCCGCGCTGCCCAAGGCGATTCAAAAAGATCTGCTGCAGCTGCTGACCGTTCCCGAGCAGGAGCGGAGTCCGACCCAGAAGTATCTGTTCCACCGCTTCAAGGACACGCTCGAGATTTCGAATGAGCAAGTTGCTGCTGAGGATGCTGAGTTCAAAACCCAGCTGGAAAAGCACGCAGCGGGACTCGCAGAACTCAAGAACAAGCTGAAAAAGGAGCCTGCCGTAAGAGCACTATTCGACATGGGAGGCGAGCCTTCCCCCGTCTATTTGCTTGAGGGCGGTGAAGCCGGTTCCATCGGCGATCGGGTCTATCCTGGTGTCCCCGCAGTGCTGCGTCAGGGACTGCCTCCCTTCCGGCCAGCTTCTCCCCCTGATGGAGGAGACACCACAGGAAATCGGCTTGCACTGGCTCGCTGGTTGACCCACGCGGATCACCCATTGACGGCCAGGGTGATGGTCAACCGCATCTGGATGCATCACTTCGGTCAGGGAATCGTAGCCACTCCCGCCGACTTTGGCCGCTCAGGATCGCCCCCTACTCATCCTGAACTGCTGGACTGGTTGGCAAATGAGTTCGTCCGGAGTGGTTGGAGCATCAAGGCCATGCACCGGCTCATGATGACGTCGAGGGCTTATCGTCAGAGTTCTCGTCTGGGGCAGGGCGGAGAAACCGATCCCGATAACCTGCTCCTCTCTCGCATGTCCATGAAGCGGATGGAGGCCGAGGTCCTCTACGACTCCATCCTGAGAGTTACCGGCCGTCTGGATCCTCAGAGATTTGGGCCTGCAGACGAGGTCGAGAAGAAACCCGATGGCGAGGTCATCGCCAAGGGAACGAAGAAGGGTCGACGCCGTGCCATCTATACCCAAAGGCGCCGTTTTCTGCCCATGACCCTCCTGGACCTCTTCGACTCGCCGCAAATGGCGCCCAACTGTACCGAGCGCAGGTACTCCACCGTGGCGCCCCAGGCTCTACAGCTGATGCATGGATATATGGCTCGCGAATTGTCGCGCCACCTGGCTGGCCGCTTGATCGATGCCTTTCCCGATCAGCCCGAGAAGCAGATTGAAGAGCTCTATATCAGGGCACTCTCACGTCCCCCCACTTTGGCAGAAGAGCAGATGGCCCTGGATTCTCTGTCCGATCTAGCTGAAAAGTGGGTGGCTCACCTGGAAAGTCAAAGAGACGAAGCCCCAAGACGGTCCACTGCGGAGTGGTCTGCGCTGACTTCCTTTGGCCACGCGATTCTCAGCTCGGCAGAGTTCTCCTATATTGACTAGAGAGTAGAGAGATTGAGCATGCAGCAACTTATCGGTAGCGATGGTTTCAGCCGGCGAGAGTTCTTTTCGCGATTGGGAGACGGTCTGCATGGCGCAGCGCTGGCCACCCTGCTGTCCAGTGATCTGGCTGCCAGAGGTGTCCGGACGTACGACCTCAAGGCCCGTCCGTCCCACTTTCAACCGAGGGCCACTTCGGTCATCCATTTGTTCATGAATGGTGGGCCCAGCCAGGTTGATCTATTTGACCCGAAACCCGCGCTCAAGAGACTAGCGGGATCTGCTGCTCCGCGGGACATCATCAACCAGATCGAGTTTGCCAACGAGGTAGGGGGGCTGCTCCCCTCGCCGTACGAGTTCAAAAGGCATGGAGAATCCGGGATGGAGCTCTCCTCGCTCCTTCCCCATTTGGGAGGGGTCGCAGACGACATCACTCTGGTGCGCTCCATGTACGGCGAGCACTTCAATCACGAGCCTGCACTCTATTTGATGCACTCGGGACGAGTTCTGCCCAATCGTCCTTCTCTGGGTTCCTGGGTCGTCTATGGCCTGGGCAGCGAGAACCAGAATCTCCCAGGCTATGTGGTGCTTGACGACCCCAAGGGATTGCCCATCAACCGAGGCCAGAACTGGCAGTCGGCCTGGCTCCCTCCGGTGTATCAGGGGACGCGCTTCCGATCTGAAGGCCCCCCGGTCTTGAACCTGAAGCCTCGCCGGGAGTTGCCGAGCGAGCTGGTGATGGCAGAGCGAGCCCTGCTGCGTCGCCTGGATCGGTCTCACCTCGAATCGCGGCCGGGCCGGGCCCAGCTTGCGGCGCGGATCGCCAGCTTCGAGTTGGCGGCCCGGATGCAGCTTTCCACCTCCGATGCTCTGGATCTGTCGCAGGAAGATGAGTCGACGCGGGAGATGTATGGACTCAATAGCGAGGCAACGGAGTCCTTCGGGAAACGCTGCCTGATGGCTCGACGTCTGGTGGAGCGCGGAGTCCGCTTCGTTCAGATCTTCATCGAGGGCCAGATCTGGGATGCCCATCACAACCTGGAGAAGAGTCTGGCCTATAGTTGCGCCAAGACTGATCAGCCGAGTGCCGCCCTGATCAAGGATCTGAAGCGGCTAGGATTGTTGGAGAACACTCTAGTCATCTGGGGTGGAGAGTTCGGACGGATGCCGCTCTCACAGGTAAATCGGGACCGAGGAGCCGCTGGCCGCGACCATGGTCCCGATGGTTTCAGTATTTGGATGGCAGGCGGAGGGGTCAAAGCGGGCTACGTCCACGGGGCCACCGACGAAATTGGTCACAAGGCGGTAGACCAGCGAGTCAGCGTTCACGACTTCCACGCCACCCTCCTGCACCTGCTCGGAATGAACTCCCGCGACCTGGTCTATCAGCGACACGGCCTCGACGAGCGCCTCACCGATCAGTATCCGGCAAGGGTCGTGGAAGAGATCCTGGCCTAAAAAAAAGAGATCGCACGTCGGTTGAAGAGGTCGCACGCGTCTGAACGTCTGAACGTCGCACGTCCCAGGTCGAGGCACACTGGTGATGTGTTTTAGAACCTTCAGGTTTCCGCTGCTGTCAGTCCAGAAGCTGTTTGCTGCCGGTTTAGAGACGTGCGACGTTCAGACGTGCGACCTCTTTGAACTTGAATATGGAAATAACCATTCCCAACAGGAGTAGGCTCATCATCGTCAGATAACTGTTCTGAAGTCCCCTGATGAAGGCGTGGCTGACTCCGGCAGACCCACCTTCCTGAACCATCTCCAGACTGGGCTCAAACCCGAGGCTTCCCATGGTCGCGGTGACGATGGCTGTCGCCACAGCGATACTGGCTACGTTTCCGGCATTTCTCGCCAGATTCAGGAAGGAAGACACGACCCCATAACTCTCCTGTTCCATCACGCTCAAGATCGAACTGCTGTTGGGTGTGTAGAATATGCCCATTCCTGCGCCCTGGAACATCATTGCGAGTACGACTAGAGGAAGAGAGGAGCCCTCGTCCAGCCGTGACAGCAGGAACAAACCTGTTGCCGACAGCGCAAGCCCTCCCACGGTGAAGGGTCGCCAGCTGTAACGATCGGAGAGCCGGCCTGCCAACGGTGAGAGGAAGGCCAGGCAGATGGCGCCGGGTACTACTACGAGCCCCGAGCTCTCGGCGCTGTAGCCAAGTACCCTCTGCAGGTAAAAAGGCGCTAGAAACAAGAGGGCGGAGCTGCCGAAGAAGTTGAGGAAGTTCGCGGATACTCCAAACGAAAAGGTCCGGCTCTCAAATAGACTGAGGTCCAACATGGGACTGGGACAGCGGAGTTCCCACCAGACAAAGGTGATCAGCAGGAGGGGAAGGGCGAACAGTGCCCCTAATATAGGCGGTGAGGTCCATCCAGAGCCGTGGCCGTTGCTGACGGTCAAGAGGAAGACCGCCAATATGCCGGTGGATAGGGCTGCTCCCAACCAGTCGAAACCGGATCGATGATTGTCGGCGCCGTCAGAGGTGATTCGATGGCCATCCAGGATCGCGAAAACGGCTGCCACCCCGAGGACGACCAGAGGAATGGGCGCAAGGAATACCCAGCGCCAGCCCATGGCATCGACCAGGAAGCCTCCCAGTGCCGGGCCGGCGATTCCTCCGGTTCCAACGATGGTCATGATGGATCCGATGGCTTTGCCTCTTTCGCTTTTCGGAAAGGCGCTGGTAACGATCGCCAGACCGGTCCCCTGGGTCATCGCCGCACCGCTGCCTTGAAGAATTCTGGACAGGATCAGTACCAGTAGATCGGGGGAAGAACCCGCCAGGAGCGCACCCAGGAGAAATATCAGAGAACCCAGGAGGTAAACCTTCCTGAGGCCGATCAGGTCCGCTAGCCGTCCCATCGGTAAGAGCAGGGAACTGATGGTTAGAGTGTAGCCAATTGCGACCCACTGCACCGTGGGAATGTCGGTGCCGAAGTGTCGGGCGATCGAAGGAAGCGCAAGGTTGACGCTGCCATGGTCGATCACTGAGGCGAGAGTCCCCGTCGCGATAGCAGCGAAGGCCCACCACTTGTAGTTGGAGCGTTGGATCATTGCCAATTGGTTTTCTCTGATGCCACGATCGGCGAGAATATCATCGAGAACTGACCGGCCATTCAGGCTCGACCGGCGATGGGGGGCGCTGCCTCTGATGCGGGCTGGGGCAATCAGGAAGGCGGAAAAGGAATCAATTCGGTGGCTGATAGGGGATGCAGCGTGCTGGAGACGGCCTTATCGTTTTGATGTATGAGGTCGTCGACTGTCTGGCCGGAGGACACCCAGGATTCGACTATTTTTTCGGCATCAACCCGAAAGATTCCGATCTCAGAGATCTCGAAAATGTTGTCTGTGGGAGCGACGTCTGAGCGCTCCGGTTTGCCAGTGGCGCGAGTGCTCCATCGGGCCACGACCTTATCCTCTTCGGCAATCAGGTCCTGCAGAGTTATCTCGAAGTCCACAAACCGAGACAGGACGAAGCGCACCCGCTGCTTGAAGGCCGGGGCTCCCACCGACAGGTCGTCGAGAGCATGGCCATGGCTGACGTAATCGGGCGCGAAAATCTCGTCCACCGCGCCAAGGTTGCCTCTATTCCACACCTCCACGACCAATCGGCGAACCAGACCCTTGTTCTCTGCTGACACGAAACAACCCCTCCGTTGCGAACAAGTATTGCGAACAAGTATAGAGATGAAAATAGATGCCCTGAGGCGCAAAAAAGGGATGGAAAATCTCAAAAAAAGAATTGGGTCGTAGTGCCGGTGTCCGGACGGTCGTGCGCCGGCCCATGAGCTCCTTGGAGACGAGAGCCACGGCAGCGAACTGTAGAATCCAAGGTCTCGAGCACCGCCAACAAGCGAAGCAAGTCAGCGTTGCGGGTCGGCGACAACTCCCTTGGGGGACTCCAGACTACTTAGGATTGGGATCCGCCCTGATGGCGAAATCCAGGCGATAACGGGCTCCGTCGCCAGCAATTACAAGGCTCTTCTTGTGCCACGCGTTGGTGGTTCGGCAGAGCCGCAGAAGCTTATCGGTCAGGCGCAGTTCCTTCGCGCCCACGTAGTCGTCCCGGTTGTCCACACTGGACAGGTTGAACTCCTGGTTCTCCGCTTCGGATCTGAGGAGAGAGCCCACCTTCTTCGCGTACCGGCTTGCCTCGCCGTCACGCCCCCCATCCCATACGACAATCTGCGGGCCCTCACCAGCATCGTCGTGTACACGCCTGACGATTGCTTTGGGGAGTCCCTCATCGTTTTACCATCAGCCCCGCCACGATCAGGGCAACTTCAGCCTGTGGGATCGTCCTATGCTTCATGACGGTGACAGAGGCGGGATGAAACTCTCCCTTATCCACCTCGGTAAACAGGGGACTCTTGCTGCCGCCCATGCGCCCACTGGCGATTCCTCTGAAGTAACCCGCCATGAAGACGGCGTAGGGCTCATCGGAACCTGCCCAGGATTTCCTGACCAAGCCCCTCGACTACACCAAGCTGAGGTCCATTCTGGAAGCTGCCCAGATCGAGGTTCGTCAGGTTGAGGGATCACAGCAACTGGTATCCCAGCTGGGAACGGGATCCGACGTGGGATCCACCTCATTCATCGGGACGAGCCCTTCGGTCCTGGAAGTCTCCAGACTGGTCGGCGTGGTTGCCGACCGGGATACGCCCGTCTTCATACACGGTGAGAGTGGGACGGGAAAGGAGCTGGTGGCCCGACTTATACATGAAAGAAGTTACCGAAGGGACGGCCCCTTCATTGCCATCAATGCCGCAGCCATCCCCCGGGATCTGATGGAAAGTGAGTTCTTCGGGA
>Ga0310121_10000952_pt1 | contig 30658 bp, 19 predicted proteins | sample CB27_Tmax_986_MG_FD_203504 | JGI IMG/M metagenome (GOLD analysis project Ga0310121, IMG submission 203504) | Marine microbial communities from Western Arctic Ocean, Canada - CB27_Tmax_986 | ecosystem: Environmental > Aquatic > Marine > Oceanic | place: Canada: Western Arctic Ocean | collected... | reverse complement strand
GACACGAGAAGGAGGCGACGGCCTAGCCTTAGGCTTTGACGGGACATCTGAATCCGCTCAAAAGTCCGGAGTCTCGCCCTGTGGTCGCGGCCGTCGGCCACCCGCATAGTCCACAGTCACGTCGAACTGGTTCGGACCGTCTTCGGTGACCGTGAATTCCAGCCCACTCGACGTTGCGCTCATAAACTTTTTCTCAATCGGCACACTATGGCCGGCATCTGGGTTGACCGGTGGTATGACAGCAGCTTGATGTAAACCAGCGACTGCCCCATCGCCATTTCCGAACGTGCCTAGTGTAAATGTCCCGTCCTCATCGATCCTCGATTTGGCTCCTAAACCATGTTCGACTGAGTAAAACACGATTTTACCGCCTGCCAAGGGAGTTCCGTCGGCAAGCAAGACCTTGCCGCCAGCGGGATAGGTCTTGAGGTGACCAGGGCCACAGCCGGTTGTCAAGGTTGCGAGTAAGATGAAAGCGACCAGGCAAACGGGGGCCGTTAGGCCCGCGGTTAAGTCGCTCACAAGCATTCCATGATCTTTCAGGGTGCTTTTCACGTGTATCGTGTTCAACGATTTTGACTGCAAGACCGCTTGTCTACCGCGGGCCTAACGGCCCCCGTTCGCCTTTTTCGCTCGTGATCTGGCGCCACTCGCCGCTCCGACTCCTCTAGAGATCGTCCAAATTCACAACCAATTGGTCATTGCGACCGGCAAGTCCACCTAGTACCAACAGATCGACGTTGACGTTGACGGCTGTCACGGCACCGTCACACATCACGAAATGGCATATCCCTGGGTGCCAACTGCCAAATACTTCGGCACTGAAATCGTCATCCGGACCTCGGGCAATGGGATAAGCATCGCCGGCTAAGCGCACCGCAAAAGGCCATTTGTTGCAACCGCAAAAACCACCGTCACCCAACCACGCCCCAACCGCGGTTGGCAAGTGCTTGCCCTCCTGCACCTGTTTTTCACCGGCGAGAAAAGTCTTGCTTAAGCCATCCTCAACTTTTTGCCAGGTCATCCACGATTGTCCGGGAGGAACAAAGGGATCTGGCGATGGCATCTGCCCATACCATTGGGGCATGATGACGCCCGTGGGATGGGACGTCGCGCCGCGATGGGGTTCCTTAAACACGTCGGGGGCCGCGCGATTGTCGACTTCGCCGTTATTTCGTAATCGATAACCTCCGTTGCCGACGTAGTCGCCGGGAGCCGCTGCAGTGGTGTCAACTTATATGGATAAGGACGCCCCTCTTCCGACCAGCCCCACCGATCAGCTTCAATGCGAATCCCACCGGTGCGCCGCGTGACGGCGTTGATCCTGAGGGTGCGACCCGGAGGCATGAAGGCCACGGTAGTGAATTGGCCGCGGTTGGTAGCCTCGATGCCCACCATCCGCCCTTGGGGCCAAGTCGCATAGCTCGAAGCACCTTTTCGCTGACCCCGCGGGTACTTGTGCGGAACGTTGTGGCCCGAACAACGCATGGCCCAGTCCCCGTTCGGCAATTCGATCAGATCGGTTGCTACCCAGATCGCGCCGCCAGCCCAGTGCCCAAATGGTTGGGTTTCTAGAAGCGTTACCACCGGCACCCAATGCCACACTTTCCCCTTGTGACTGGTCGCCATCACAACGCGTGTGTTGTCGTTGAGGGAGGCGTTCCAGACAACTGGGAAAAGGAGGTGGTGATCCGGGGCACCAGGAATCGTCGTGTAGCCGTTGGTATATAGAGTCTCCGACGGGAGCATGTCGATGGTCGGTTCCAACATGAGTTCGGAGACGGGAAATCGCCCAAAATCATTTGATTCCGTGCGACCAATCGAACGGCGCGCAACACCGCTCCAGCAATGCCGAATGTCAGGCTCGACTCGATCCGATCGGGCCCCGCTTGATTCACGCGCGTGTACATGACGTACTTACGCAGAACTATGTCGTACTAAGCACCTATGTTGGTATCGCAGAATTCGATCGACAAGGGGCCAGGTTTCGTAGTCCAGACCATTCCGTCGGGCGACGTCGCCCCGCGAATTCCATTGACCTCACCTTTTCCGTAAAGGAACAGCCCACGGGCGTCGAACTCATCCGGCCGTTTCCTGCGGTATTCTTCAAACTCTTCCATGCTGATCCCACTGGGCCAACACATTTTGAATCGCTCCGAATCGGGTGCAGATGGATCGGTGAAGACCGATTTGACGCCGTCGTTGATCTTGTCATCCAGCTTGCAGTGGCCCTTGAGTACCCAATCGAATCCATTTTCCGATTCGTAACAAGCGTTGTTGCTCCAGCCGATCAGCGAATCGCCTTGTTGTATGATCTTGCGATGTACTGGCATCTCGACGGTCTCACCCAGCTGCGGATTGTTCGTCGTAATGCGAATGCCACGAGGTGTGTCGACCCCCTGGAAACTCGCTCCCCACATGTCCTCATTGCCATCGACGTAGACACTCTTGCCTGTGCCGTCGACCCAATCCAAATCGCCGGGCCGCACGTAGTACCAATTGGTAAAGACCATGCGGTTACCGGCCAGATCGTAGGGTTCCCCAGGAATAAGGCGACTCGTTTTGATCCCAGCGATCACCTCGCGCAGTGGCGCTGTAGATTGTGCCGAGGAAGGTTTGGCCAATCCACCGGCAATCGCACCAGCGGCCAGCGCTCCACCGGTGGTTGCCTTCAGTACATCACGCCGGTGAATTTTGGGTTATTCCGACATCGTTTGTCCTCCCTTGTTACAGCTGCTGTTCAATCTCCGGTACTTATGACTTCTGCCGGAAGATAACCTACTTCCAAAAAAGCTCGGCGAAAAAAATGAACCGTTCCCTGGTCTCCATGCCCGATGAGCAAATCGAGCGAGCCATCCTGGTCCAGATCGGCCACGTCCACAGCGACTTCGTGCCAACTGTTCATCCGCTTGTTCACGCGCTCGAGCGTCTTGAAATCTGCATACACCGGTCGTCTGGAACTGCCCACGTTTTCCCAATATCGAACGCCCGGGTGCAGGAAGTTCGCTTGATGATCACGGGCCGTGAACAGGTCGAGGTCACCGTCGCTATCCCAATCGGCAAGCCGCACACACATACGTCGTCCTTCGTTGCGTTCGGGAAGCATGGCGCGTCCGCCGGCCAGCGTCAAGGGAACCGGCGCGGCCAGCTCCCGATTATTCTGAGTGCCCCTGTTTCTAAAAAACATAATGGTGAAAAAGTCACTTTCATGTTCCCCATGCCCGGTCGTTTGGATGAGGTCCAGTAGACCGTCTGCGTCGAGATCCACGACATCCGGCTTGCATCTCCAACCGGCCACGATCTGCCTGCCGTCGGCACGAATCTCTACGGGAGTCCCGAAATCCAGCGGGTCGCTGGTCCCGGGAAAGAACTTGAGACTATGGCTTTTGGGTCCCCACCCGTTGAGCCAACCGTCTTCGCCGTTCATTGTCCACATGATCATGTCCCGGTTGTCATCGCCGTTCCAATCGGCAAACACGACTTTGACGTAGCCTCGATGGGCCTCTCCAATATCCGACTCCCCGCCTTCGTCAATCTCACGGCCCGACGATTTGAGTTTGACGGGTTTTGCGTATTGGAGGCTGCCGTTGCCACGAAAGAAGCGTACGTATCCTTCTGCATCGCCCAGGACAATGTCGAGCGTACCGTCCTTGTCTAAGTCAACTACGGTCGGGGACGCAAAATCGCTGCCACGCACCGGTTCCAGGCCTCGATATGCCATTGGTTGAGCAACCAAGTGAGGTTGTGCGGCCGTTCCGCGGTTCAAGTAAACGGTCGTGCCGCCTTCGCCGGAAATGCCTGGCGACACCAAGACATCCATCTTGCCATCATTATTCCAGTCAACCATGGTGGGTTGCGAAAGGAATCCAGCAACGACGACCTGGCCCGTGGAATCCCGAAGTTGCCTAGCGGTGGCGAGCCGGGGTTGGGTCCGGTTTCCGACATTTTCGAAATAGTATATGCCTTGCACACGTCCACCCGCTGCTGCGCTTTCTGGTCCCGGTTTCTCAAAATAGCATCCGCAAAGTAAATCAAGATCACCGTCGGCGTCCCAGTCCCCAACTGAAGGTTTCCCCCGACGCACGAAATCTATTTCCCGGCCAGCAGCTAACAGGGCGACGGGCTCGGAAAAACTGGCGTCGCCTCCGTTCCCGCTGGTGTTGCTCATGAAGTAGATATGGCTGTCAGCTCCGATCAGCAGATCCAGGGTGCTGTCGCCATCCCAATCGGCGACGCCCAAGGTAAGTTTTCGGAAGAGATGACCCTTGCCACCGCCCCGCAATTGACTCCCCAGCTGGCTCGTGTAAAGAACGTGTCCTGACGAGAAGGTTGGATGACCGGTCGACGTCAAATTTCGATGGAAGAGGATGAGAGGAGGTCCGTTGTACTCGTTCGTTTGCCGGCCGCGCGTGATCAGATCCCACGCACCATCCGCATCCCAATCGTGAACGGTGACTTCGAGAGCCCAGGCGTTGGGGGGATTGCCGATGATTTCACCGTCGGGTGTCGCCAGGGGATAGGTTTCTCGTTCGGAAAACAGAGGGGTACTATCCGCTGACACGTTGCGGAACCAGGTTGCCGGTGCGCCAACTCCATACCAGCCAGTCCCGACCAGATCGCGCTGCCCGTCTCCGTCGAGATCTACGACATAGGGATTGCTTGCGATACCCAAGAACCTGCTCTTGCCCGTTCCGGCTATCCGTAGTCGGTCGCCATCGCCAATTAGATCTACTGGTCCAGCTTGCGCGGCCGGCGGCCCGTCCGATCCGAAGGCAACGCGTACCTGGGTGGTATTGGGATCGGGAACCATGAAAACGAGCCGCCCCGAACTATCGTAACTTTGGTCCGTGGGGTTCCAATGATGGTCCCAGCGAAAAGGAAGTGACGTGCTGCCATCGGAACCATCAATCGCTTCGACTCGCAACGAATACTGGTTGAAGCTGGCTTCGGCTTGAAGCGCGGACATACGAGCCGCGAAATCGAGCTCGACCGAATGGACACGATTATGATGGTGCGCAGGCGCCAATTGGAGAAGGATTTCGTACTCTTGGGTCGCGTCAGCGCCACAAGCGCTGTGTATGAGAGCCTCCCCCAGCAGTAGCCAAATGGTCTTTGGAAATCGTGGCATTGAAAGTCGTACCTTCCGCGTGATTGTACACTTTAGTGAGTCGTGGTAGGTGCCGCGAGCCGAGCGGCACCTAAGCGAGGGTGGATTGGCCAACGCAGATGCGGTTTGATTGCGGTGGAGAAACAAATCCGGGTCCGGTGGATAGCTCTGGTACGCGTCGTCGATTTCGGCCCGCACAGGTCCCGCTCGACTCGCGGGACCTACCATTACGCCAGAATCTCTTCGACCACATGACCATAGACATCCGTAAGCCGAAAGTCACGACCCGCATGCCGAAAGATGAGCCGCTCATGGTCGAGGCCCAACAGATGCAGGATCGTCGCATGAAAATCGTGGATATGGACGGCGTCGGCCGCCACGCGATCGCCAATCTCATCGGACTGCCCGTGGACGACGCCTCTCTTCACGCCACCGCCGGCGAGCCAACAGGAAAAGGCGTGTGGGTGATGGGCCCGACCTGGAGTTCCCTTGCCGTCCTGAGCCCAGGGCGTCCGACCAAACTCCGTACAAAACACCAACAAGGTTTCGTCCAAGAGGCCGCGTTGGTCGAGATCACGGATGAGCGCCGCGATCGGTTGATCCACCCGTTGCGCGTACTTCGCATGCGTTGCAACGTCGTTGTGGGCCGTATCCCAATTGTCCGCACAGGAGCCGACCGAGTCGATGATCTCGACGAATCGGACGCCCCGCTCAATCAGCCGCCGAGCCATCACACATTGGCTGGCATAGGACTTGGCATCTCCCGGCTCCGTGCCGTAGAGGCGGAGCGTCGAGGCAGTCTCTCGATTCAGATCGAGGGCCTCGGGAGCCGCCTCCATCAGACCGCGCGCGGCGTGAAATGCGGCGGCGCGGCCACGCAATTGGGAATCGCCACCACGACTGGACAGGTGATGGTCGTTCATTCTGTCGAGCAAGCCGAATTCCAGATCTTGAATCTCGCGGGGTATCCGAGGTGCGAGGTGTGGTAAGGGTTCTTCACCGGGTAACACGCGAACCCCTGTGTGCGATCCCGGCAAAAAATTGGCGCTGTAAAGCAGTGGCCCGTTGTAGGGACGGTGCTCAGAAATGACCATGTGCGACGGCAATTCGCCGTTTGATGTTCCCAAGCCGTAACTCAGCCAAGCGCCGAGACTCGGCATCACCACCCCGGTACTGCCCGTGTGGAGCTGCAAAGTCGCCTCGGCATGATCGCTATGGTCGCAATGCATAGAGCGGATTAACGCTATCTGGTGCATCTCGTTTCGAAGGTTTGGGAACAGATCGCTGACTTCAGTTCCGCAGAGCGAGTTGGGACGAAACTTCCAGAGCGGCGCTTTGAGATAGCGCTCAATCCGGGGATAGTTGATCGCCTGCGGCTTTTCCTCTAAACCGATCGGCTCGTCATGATCGCGCGTCAGCCGCGGCTTGGGATCAAACGTGTCTACGTGTGAATAACCGCCGGACATGTAGAGAACGATGACCTGCTTGGCGGCCGCCCGATGATGGGGCATTTTTGACGCCAAGGGACCAGTGGAATCGGCTCCTCGAGCAACTGGCGGTTCTAACGCGAGTGCCGAAGCGCCCGCCACGGCAGACGTAATCCACTGACGTCGGCTTAATGCTAGTTTGTCTTGCATCAGATTAAGGTTAATCGACAAAAACGAATTCATTGCAACTTAACAGCGTACGGGTAACCCCTGACCACGCGCGTTTTTCCGCATCGAGTTGGCTCGAGGCAGCCCGATCTTGCCACTTGGCGCGACTCCGCTGTACGTAGTCTATCACATCCGCTGTTTCCTCGGCACTCGGTGGTCGGCCCAACGCCCACAAGTAGGCCAACTCGATGCGAGCCGCACCGGTCTCGCTCGCGGCTATTAACCGTTGGGAAAACGCCGCAGCCCGCTCGTGTACATACGGTGAATTCATCAGAAACAACGATTGACTCGGCACATGAGACGACTTGCGGACCGCGGTTGATTGGGTGGTATCGGCCTGGTCGAACAGGGAGAGTACGGGATGTGTAAACAACCGCTGAGTCATCAAGTAAACGCTCCGGCGACGGCTGGGATATACCGCTTTGAATGGCCGGTTGAGGTTGTAATCCCAATCGTACCAAGGGCCGAATGGATGACCTTCGCCGGGCGTTGTGTCCAGTTCACCACTGACGGTAAGCATCGCGTCGCGGATTGCTTCCGCTTCCAGCCGACGTCGCGAATGCTTCCACAGATAAATATTATTGGGGTCCCTTTCCGCATTAGCGGAAACGTCCAAACTCGCCAACCGGTAGGTACGCGAAGCCATCATGCGACGATGGAGCTGCTTGAGAGACCAGCCGTCGGCAATGAACTCGCTGGCCAAATAATCCAGTAGGTCAGGATGCGACGGCCGCTGGCCTTGTACCCCAAAATCACTGGGCGTGGCCACGAGCCCGCGGCCGAAACGGTAGTGCCATACACGGTTGACGATCACGCGTGGCGTCAGCGGATTCTTTGGTGAGGTCAACCAGCGTGCCAACTCCAGGCGGCCAGAGCCGTACGACTCGCTGATCACTGGTCGGTCTGGTCCAACAATTGACCGAGGTACATCGCGTGGAACGACATCGCCGAGTTTCTTCGGATCGCCCCGCAGATGTTCGCGACAATCGGCCACAACGCCTTCGCTGACGGCAAATACCGATTCGCAAGGCGGGTTTTTGGCGAGCTCCTGCTTTTGGTCTCTCAGCCAATCCAGCCCGTGTTCCATCAATTCACGGTAGCTGCCATCAAAGGCGGCCAGGAGCTCTTCGCGACGCTGCTGCAGCTTTTCGCTGGCTTCGCCATTTTCTTCGGCTGCCGAAATGGCTGCCGTTGTCACCCGAAATTCGTCAAGAGTCGGCTTGAGGAATTCCTTCTCTCGATTCCGAATCTGTTGCCAATAGTGATCCAAAAGCCGCCAGTATTCGTCGAACTGTTGATGAACGTGTTCGTCACGCGAAAGGGGTGCGAGGTTGAATGGTGTCTGTTCATCCGTCGAACTCATCGACGGGTAACGCGTGCTGGAAAAGATGCCATAGAGACCGTAGTAATCGTCCGTGGAAACGGGATCGAATTTGTGGTCATGGCAGCGGGCGCACCGCAACGTGATGCCGAGGACGCCGCGGCCGATCGTGTCGATGGTGTCCTCAATCGTCAGGTGGTGGTCCAGATACCGATTGTTGCCGAATCGCCGAGCAAGGGCGATTAAACCAGTTCCGTGGTGGAGATCCTGAAATTGCTGGGGATCTTCAACATCCTTGGCAAGAATATCCCCCGCAATCTGCGCTTGAATGAACTGATCGTAGGGCATGTCGTCGTTCAGCGCATTGATGACCCAATTGCGATATTTCCAGGCATCGGGGATTGGGTAGTCGGTGACCTCCCCTTGCGTGTCCGCATAGCGGGCAATGTCCAACCAGTGCCGGCCCCACCGCTCGCCGTACTGAGGTGACGCCAGCAATCGCTCCACGAGATTGGCGAACGCCGTTTGGTCCCCTGCCGCATCGGTTAGAAACGTATCAATGGCTTCCGGCTTCGCCGGCAGGCCCCACAGGTCGAAAGTGGCCCTGCGGATCAACGTCCGCCGGCCCGCTAGTGGAGCTGGAACCAGTTGCTGTTCTCCAATTCGGACAAAGATGAATCGATCCATGGGGGATGCGGCCCACAAGGGGTCGCCAATCTCCGGCAGCTCGACTTGCCGTACCGGCTGTAGTGACCAGTGCTGGTTGGCACCATTACCATCCTCTTGTGTTGTGTCGGTCGTAGCAGCGACGGCTGCTAATTCACATGGGACGATGACAGCGATGGCCAGACAAATCGTGCCTGCGGTGAGCCCGATGCAAGTAAACGCGCTGCGACAGGACGAAATTAGGTTGGGACCAGTCGGTGGATGGAATTGACCGGCGAGCATACGCGAAGACCTCCGGTGCCGAGATGTTCGAACTAGCCATTATAACGGGCAGCTTAACTGAGCAACAGATCTTACTCAAACTCCAACCCAAAGACCTTCGCCATGTCCATTTCAAAGCGCAATTGGATCGGCGTGCCTTCTTCCATGCCCAAATCGGCCTCGCCATTCCAGGTCACCGTCGTCCAAAACTGATCTCCAACGATCGGATCCGCCTCGACCAGGGTTCGCCCCACGACAGCGTCTCTCTCTCGGGGCGGATCGCTGGCCAAGGTGCTTGCGTCTTCGACTTGTATCTTAATGAAACCTGCCCGTGAGGTCGTCGCGTTGATCTTGAGCGTTCTTCCCGGTGGCATTACCGGCATCGTGACAAATTGACCGCGCCCGTCGGCCTCCAAGGCGATGAGTCGCCCTTTCGGCCAAATCGCGTAGCCGTTCGTGGCGGCGCGTTGGCCACGTGGATATTTATGTGGCACATTGAAACCTGTGTAAAACAACGCCCAGTCGCCTGATTCCAGCTCGATCAGATCATCTCCGGTGAAGATGCAGCCGCCATCCGTCCCACCAAACGATGGCGTCTCGATAAGCGTTCCTCCAGGCAACCAATGCCAGACCTTACCATCGTGGCTCGACGCCAACACGGTACGCGTCGTGTCGTCGACCGAGGCGTTCCAAATCAAAGGCATCATGATGTGATGGTCTGGTGCCCCGGGAATCGTTGTCCGATTCGGTGTATAGATCGTTTCCGATGGCATCATCTCCGGACTTGGTTCCAGCAATAACTCTGATACAGGAAAGTGACTGAAATCCGCAGACTCCGTCCGACCAATCGCTCGGCGTCCGGCTCCCAACCAACTGTGTCGCAGGTCGGTTGGCACGCGACCGGATTGGGGTCCCACTGACCAACATCGCGTGTAGAGCACATATTTTTTCAGCGATTCGTCATAATAAGCCGAAATCGAGGAATCACTGTATTCAATCGAAAGTGGATCGCGAAGCGTCTTCCAGCGAATCCCGTCCGGCGAAACCGCCCCTCGGATCCCATGTACTTCGCCCCGCTCTTCCAGGAAGATAAGGCCTCTAGGATCCCAGCTGTCTGGCCATTTCTCACGATAGGCGTCAAACTCCTCGCGCGATAAAGCAGTTGGCCAAACCATTTTGAAACGCTCTTTCGCAGGCGCCGAGGAATCGATAAACACGGATTGCACGCCGTCACTAACCAGTTCGTCGAAGACGCACGCCGCCTTGTGCACCCACTTCAAACCGTCTTTCGACTCAAAATAAACGTTGTCGCTCCAACCACAAAGAACATCTCTATCACGCAGGATGCTGCGGTGTACTGGAAGTTCGACCGGCGAGCGCATAACGGCCTTGTAGGTCTTCAATCGAATTCCACGCGGCGCGTTGATCTTCACATGAATCGCGGTGGTCGGATCGTCGTCACCGTCGACATAGACGCTCTTGCCTTCCGAATTGACCCAATCCAGGTCGCCGGGCTGGACGTAATACCAATTCGTGAACACGATTCGTTTACCAGCTAAATCATACGGACGACCACGCACGATCTGGTTGGCGACCAGCCCAGGCGCCACCTCGCGAGGTTCTGCATCGGCCACGAGCGGGATCGTGGTGAGCATTGGTAAGGCCATCAACAAGAAGTGGTTCGATCGGTACGTGAAGGTCACGTTGGGACTCCTAATAGGGTTAGATAATTCCCCAACAAACTAGCATAATCGTCGCCCGTTGTGCAAATTCGGCAGGTGTCAGGACAAGGTGGTCGCCGAAAACCGCGAAACAAATCTAACCGCGGCTGGACGTGATCAAGGCGAATAGTGAATAATAATGGTCATCACACGGCCGGAATGAACTCTTTCTCTTGACATAGGCATCTGGAACGATGACTTCAGAAACATCACATCCACTTCACGTGACCGATGCGGATCTGGACTTCTATCGCGACAACGGTTACTTCATTTACAATCATCAACTGCTCCCCCGTGACAAATTTGACAGGTTGAAGACAGTTTTTGATGGCCTTTATGACAATCTATCCGAAGGCGAGCGCCCTGAGGCCATGGATGTTCCGCACTTTAGCCATCCGGAGCTTTTCGAATGGTTGATGGACAAAGATGTGCTGGACTTCGTCGAACAATTCATCGGTCCCAACATCGCGGTATGGTCAAGTCACTTTCTCTGTAAACCGCCAGCGCGCGGCCTCCGTGTCCCCTGGCACGAAGACTCCGCCTATTGGGCAGGCCGACTGAGTGAGTTTCGGGTGCTCACCGTTTGGTTGGCCATCGATGACTCAGATCTCGAGAATGGATGCATGCGAATTATTCCAGGTACGCACGACCACGGTTTTTCTGACTACGCGCCAGTCAACGCGGAGGAGCACGTGTTCGACCAGGAAATTGTGGCTGACCAGGTCGACGATGACCAAGCGGTTGATCTGGTCGTACGCGCGGGACAGTGCCATATCCACCATGCAAAAACGATTCATGGTTCCAATCCCAACACCAGTGACCGCCGCCGCTGTGGTTACACGATGCGGTATATGCCGACGACGACCAAGGTGATCATGGAGGATCCGGATGAGCATGCAATCTATCTGGCACGGGGGAAGGATCTAGCTGGAAACGAATACGGCGATCCGACCAAGAAGTTTAGCGTACCTACGCGGATGCGAACCGCGAAATTGAAGGGCGATTGACTGGGTGGAAGGGACGAAACCGCTCTGCCAGAAATCGTCAAAGGGAATGAGACGATCCGTGGAATTGCCGTGGCATTAATCGTAGACCCAACTCCAGAGTCTCAGGGATCACCAACGCAATGATGAGTAAGCTGGCGACGAACATGGTTTACTTCATAGCCGTCTTCGCTTGCGTCGGTTTGTTGCCTGCTCTGCTGCCTGCGGACGATCGTCCGGCAGATCAAACCGACCTGAACGACTCCGCCGTCGAAAATCCCCTTGGCTCGTCAGTAACGACGTTGACCGCTGGGCAAAACCACTGGGCATTTCAGCCTGTGAAAAAGCCCCCGCGGCCAGACGTTGTGGAACACACTTGGCCGCTGTCGGAAGTCGACTTTTTCCTGCTGAGCCGGTTGGAGGATGAAGGTTTAACACCGTCCGAGGATGCGGATCGCTATACGTGGCTGCGTCGCGTCAGTTTTGACCTTACCGGATTGCCGCCCACCGTCGAGGAAATTCGTCATTTTCGGGATGATACCCCGCCGCTTGCCTTCGCGGCCGTAGTCGACCGACTATTAGCGTCACGCGCTTTTGGCGAGCGCTGGGCGCGGTACTGGTTGGACCTCGTCGGTTACGCGGATCAGATTGGGACTTCGAACAATATTTTCGCAGAATACGCTTGGAGATACCGAGATTATGTTATCGACACACTGAACGAAGATAAGCCCTTCGATCGTTTCATCCGGGAACAAATCGCAGGTGATCTGCTCGAATATGACTCGGTCGAGGAGCAAGCGGCGAATATTGCGGCGACCGGTTTTCTCGTGCTAGGTGATCTTGAAATAGTGGAGGCCGACAAGGCCAAGCTGCACGCCGACATTATTGACCAGCAGTTGGTCAAGATTGGCAAGGCCTTTCTCGGCATGACGATTGGCTGCGCGCGGTGCCACGACCATAAATTCGACCCGATCCCGCAGCGCGATTACTACGCGCTTGCCGGTTTTTTCTACGGCACCCAGTCGGTCTATAAAACCGACCAAGGTGTCTGGAGCGATGCGATCGACATCGAATTACCCGAAACAGAATCCGATAAGGCGGCACGGACCGAGCGAACACGCCGCCATACCGAGCGAATCGCAGCGCTGAAGCAGGAGCGAAGTCAGGCAGTCGCGCGCAAGAGCGAGCTTGACGAGCTGGTCGAAAAGGGCGAACCGCCGGCCGACCAAGAGGTTGCACGCGACGAAGTGACAAAAGAGCGTGATGAACTCACCGGCCGTATTGAGCAATTGGATAAAAAGATCGGGCACGCAGAGTTCTTTACTCCGACCGTTCCGCGAGCCTATGGGGTTCGAGACATCGGGCAACCGGTCGACATGCGAGTTACTGTCCGCGGCAATCCGCACAATTTGGGAGATAAAGTGCCCCGCGGTTTTTTGCAGGTCGTCTCGAATGTGTTGCCCGACATCCCGCAGACGGAAAGCGGGCGCCGGCAATTGGCCGACTGGCTCGCCAGTCCCGAGAATCCGCTCACCGCGCGTGTTGCCGTAAATCGCATTTGGCAAAAACTTTTCGGCACCGGATTGGTGCAATCGGTCGACTACTTCGGTCTCCGTGGCGAGACGCCGTCGCATCCTGAATTGTTGGATCATCTTGCCGCAACATTCATTGAGGATGGCTGGTCGCAGAAACGAATGATTCGCTCGCTGGTGCTAAGCCGCGCATATCGCATGAACAGCGAGAACAACGAGCGCGGGAGCGACGCCGATGTCGGCAATCGTCTATTCTGGCGAATGAATCGTCGGCGGTTGGACGCCGAAGCATTGCGAGATGCGATACTGGCGGTGAGTGGACAGCTCCAACCGGCGGCCGGTGGTCCGGCCATGCCGCTGGAGTATCCAGAAAACGTGAACAACATCGATCCGGAGAGTGTGAACCCGCCTTCCTTCGAAATTGTTAAGTTCCGTCCGGAGCAAGCTTTTCAGCGGACGATCTATCTTCCCGTCCTCCGCTCGGAGCCACAGCCGGGCACAGCCGATTTGCGTAACATGTTTGATTTTACGCAGCCTGCCCAATTCGCTGGCCAGCGTTCGATCACGGCCGTGCCCACGCAGGCCCTGTACTTAATGAATAGCCCCTTTGTTAAAAAGCACGCTGAGGATTTAGCCCAGCGGATCATGCAGGATGCGACTGATAGCGATGCGCGGCTCGAGTTGCTCTGGCTACGCGCGCTGAATCGCCCCATTACGGTCGAAGAGAAGCTTGACGCAGAAGCGTTTCTTGTGGACGATGATAACCACGATTGGATCGAGTTATCCCATGCGGTGCTGGCCTCGTCCGAGTTTCTTATGCGGCTCTAATGGAGATCAACCATGAAGAGAATCCCAACTTTAGACCGTTTTTCGCGTCGACATTGGTTGCAAACGTCGACATGCGGTTTTGGTGGTCTAGCGTTGCATAGCTTGATGTCACGCACCGCGAGCGCCGCAACAGGACCCTTGGATGCTCGTGCACCTTTGCATGAGCCGCGAGCCAAACGCGTGATTTTCCTGTTTATGGCTGGCGGGCCATCCCAGCCAGATCTATTTGATCCGAAGCCATTGATTACCAGGAAACATGGCCAAAAAATCGTGGCTCCCATCGACGACCAGCAGATTCGTGTCGGAATCGCGAATTCTGTGGCGCTGGGACCGGTTGCTCCGGTGCGTCCTCGCGGCGAATCGGGGATGATGCTCTCAGACTTGATGCCACATGTGGCAAGTGTCGCCGACGACCTCTGCTTGCTACAAGCCATGTGTACGGACAACAAGGCGCACGCACCTGCGACGCTGCAGTTCCATACCGGAACGCTATCCGATTCCCTCCCGTCGATGGGATCATGGATCAGCTACGGGCTGGGGAGCGAGAACGAGGATCTTCCGAGTTTCATCACAATCCATCCGCCCAATGACGTCCGCAGCTATGGTTCGTCGTTTCTACCAGCGGCCCATCAAGGGACGCCGGTAAACGTTCCCGAAGATGATATGGCATCCGCGATCAAATACTTGCGAGACCCAGACACGAACGCGAACGTGCAACGGCGACGTCTCGACTTTTTGCAGCGAATGAACAAACGGTTGCTGGATCGCGTCGAGACGGACGCCCAGATAGAAGGTATTATCGAATCCTTCGAGTTGGCGTTTCGCATGCAGTCGGAGACGCCGAAATTGGTTGATCTTTCTGGCGAGACGTCTGAGACTCTGGAGTTGTACGGCATTGGCGACGAACAGGCGGACCGACACGGACGCGCCTGCTTGATGGCCCGTCGATTAAGCGAGGCTGGCGTGCGTTTCGTTCAAGTGACGGTACGTGGTTGGGACCATCACGGCGATATTCTCACCGACCTACCCAAAAGTTGTGCTGGTGTGGACAAGCCTATTGCGGGTTTAATCAAAGACCTGAAGCGCCGTGGTCTACTCGATGAAACGCTAGTACTGTGGTCAGGAGAATTCGGTCGTTCTCCTTGGAGCCAAGATATTTCTGGCAAGTCTCCGATCGAAAAACACGGACGAGAGCATCAGCAGGAGAGTTTTTGCTCCTGGATGACGGGTGGCGGTGTCAAGGCGGGAATCACCTACGGTTCCACGGATGATTTTGGTTACCTGCCAATCGAGGGCAGAGTTCACCTTCATGACCTGCACGCGACCATGCTTCATTTGCTGGGCCTCGACCACGAACAGCTGACCTACCCTCATGCCGGCCGCGATTTTCGGCTAACGGATGTCTATGGCAAGGTCGTCGACGAGATCATCGCCTAGTAGATCCTTTACCGAGGATTTGCCTACCCCAAGTAACGACGTCTGTTGCCAGGCCACGCCTATTGTTAAGCTGTCGCCGTTCTCGAATAGTTACTCAAGGCACGATTGACAATGCAGTACGTTTTGTTCACCGACAACCTGGCCGACCTTAAGTTCGATCAAGTCTGCATGGAGGTCAAAAAGGCCGGGTTTGACGGCGTTGATTTGACGCTCCGTCCCGGTGGACACGTCCTTCCGCAGAACGTCGAAATGGGGCTCTCCGAGGCGCGGGCAAATGCGGACCGTCACGACGTCGCGATTCCGATGGCCTCCACGGCAATTTCCGATATCGATAGCCCACACGCCAAACAGGTTATCGCATCCTGTGCCCATTATGGCGTCCGCAAGATCAAAGCGGGCTATTGGAAATACGAGCCGTTTGGAACGATGCAAAGACAAATCGACGCGGCCAGAAAGAAGCTCGAGCGAATCATCAAGCTGACCCGAAAATACGATGTGCTGCCGTGCGTCCATGTCCATTCTGGAGACGTCTTGGCCAACGGCGGGGCGATTCTTTATCTGATTCTGAAGGGATTCTCGCCGGACGATGTCGGTGCCTACGTCGACCCAATGCACATGACGGTGGAAGGTGGCTTGTCCGGCTGGGAGATGGGGTTGGACTTGCTCGTTCCGTGGGTATCGCTCGTTGGCGTCAAGAATTTTCGTTGGCAACAGCTCGAGCGAAGCGCGGAGGGACAAATGGAATTTCGCACACTCTACGTGCCCTTGGCCGACGGACAGGCTCATTTTCCTCGCTTCATGAATCGACTTCGCGAAATCAACTACGACGGCATCATTTCTCTGCATAGCGAGTACAAGGGAGGATCCAGCTTTCGTGATCTCAACAGCCAAGAGGTTTTGGAGCAGTCCGCGAACGATTTGCGGTACTTGAAGTCGCTCGTTAGTTGAAACAGGCCCGTTTGCGTAGGCTTCCCCTCCAGAGGATATTTCCTGTGTTGCTGCATCGATCCGCTATGTGACCGGAACTTTGAACGCCACAACAGCGCTAATTGGGTTCGCAAACCCCGGACACGTTGAATCTGCGGTTTCTTCTTGTGAAGAAGGTGCGCTCGAAGAATCGCTGATGCAACAGATCGCCTGCCTGGCGACTGACTCGAACGTCGGGCCGGACTTTTAGAAAAGAATTTGTTTTCTTACAAGTCCCTTAGATCTTGATCTTTCATTAACAACGAGAAAACAAATGCCATCCAAGACTCGACGAGAATTCATGGCAAACGTTGGTGCTGGAGTTGCTGCAACGGCGGTCATCGCCAGCCCGGTTTTCAGTAAAGACAAGTCCGATTCGATCTCGGTCGGCTTGATCGGCTGTGGCGGTCGCGGGCCAGATGTTGCCAACAGGATGGCCTACGTTCCCGGCGTCGCCATAACCCACGTTTGCGATCCGCACCAAACACGACTTGCCGCGGCTGCCAGACAGTTTTCGATTCAAGAGGGAAAAGTCGTCTCGGATCTGCGGCGCGTCTTTGATGACCAGTCAGTCGATGCTGTTCTTGTCGCAACCCCAGATCACTGGCACGCTCCAGCGGCAATCTTGGCGTGCAACGCGGGCAAACACGTGTACGTCGAAAAACCGTGTTCGCATAACATCCGTGAAGGGCGCCTCTTGGTTGCAGCTGCACGTCGCAACAATCGCGTCGTACAACATGGCACCCAGGTGCGCAGCACGCCGATGATGATCGAAGCGACTCAACTTCTTCGCGAAGGTATCATCGGGAATGTCCTGGTTGCGAAGGCGTGGAACATCCAACAACGAGGCCCCATCGGGCGACAACAACCGTCGAATCCGCCTCAAGAGCTCGACTACGATTTGTGGACCGGACCGGTCCCGACCATCCCGTATCAAGACAATCGAGTTGGCGGGTGGCATTGGTGGCACCACTTCGGTACTGGTGACATGGGCAACGACGGCATCCACGATTTGGAGTACGCTCGTTGGGGACTCGGCGTTGAGTCCCATCCTTACCACGTGGCGGCTTCCGGTGGAAAATACTTTTTCGACGATGATCAGGAATTCCCGGACACCCAGCACGTCTCGTTCGAATTTCCAGAGGACCGCGCCGGAAACAAAACGCTGATCTACGAACAGAGACTCTGGTCGACGAACTATCCTCACAACACGGACAGCGGCGCAAAGTTCTATGGAACGAAGGGCCAAATGTACCTAAGCCGCCGCGGGAAGGTTAAGGTGCTCGGGGAACGAAATGGACCCATTGATGTTCAAATCGAGACCCGACCGCAGGACACCGACCGCCACGTTGCCGACTTTTTTGACGCTATTCGAAACGACCGTCGCCCCAATGCCGACATCGAGCTCGGCCACATGACGGCCACGCTTTGCCATCTTGGCAACATCGCGACTCGTTTGCGAGAATCTTTGCAGTTTGATCCCCAAACGGAGCAGATCACGAACAAGGATGACGCGAACCGTCTCGTTCAACGACAGTATCGTGACCACTGGGGAGTCCCTGTATAGATCAGATTGTGAAACCGTTAGGATCCCGTAACCTTCGGTCGTTCTGTCGGCTGTGACGGACGCAATCGTTCGAATGAACTTGAATTATGCATTTACGACTTGTTGCATTCTCGCTGGTTCTTGGATTAACGGGGGTCACTATACTCGGTGGGTGTCGTGACCCAGTCTCCGGCCCCCCAGTCGCCGAGGCGCTTGAGCTCACGGGAGAGATGATAGAACGTCACAATCGAGGTGTCGGCCTGATGGGACAATTCGAGTTCTCGGCAGCTCACAATGTCTTCGCGGAGCTTCTCGACGAGCACGCTGGCTGGCCACACGTGACGGTCGATTTGGCCATCGCTACCTTGAATCGACAACGGCCGGGGGACATGGAGATGGCCGCTTCGCTGCTTGATGGACTGTTGGAAAACGAGATTGGTGATGTGCGAGCCCTTTACTGCCGCGCCGTGGTGCATCTCAATAATGGCCAGGCTACCCAGGCTCTACGCCTATTTCAACAGGTTGCCAAGAGGGACCCGCAAGACGCCTACGCAACCTACTTTGCTGGTCAATGCCTTTTTGAGATGTCAAAGTATGACGACGCGTTTCGCCAGTTTCAGCGCGCCATCAAGGTCGATCCCTACTTGCGAAGTGCTTATTACGGTGCCTTCAACGCAGCTCGACGTATCGGCAAGCAGGATGAATCGAGGGACTATTTGGACCAATTCCAGAAGCTGGAGAACAACCCTCAGGCGCGTTTTGCCGAAATCAAATATACGCGAATGGGTTCCAAGGCCATGGTCCAAGCGCTGGACATGGGTTCAGCAACTGACACCCCTTTGGCAAAGGGTCCTCCCTTTTCTCCAGCGACGGAGCTTTTGTTGCTCATCGGCGAGAATACCAACTGGCGCGTCGTTGCGCAAGGTGCAGCTGTTCCCAGTGTCACGGTCTGCGACATCAACGGCGACGGCCAACGCGATCTCTTTATTGCTTCGGGCATCCAGGATGGCGAGACCGCACTCAACGCGGTGCTGATGTCCTCTGACCGTGGTTTCGAGCTGGTGTCTGAACATGCGTTGGCCCATGTCACCGAAGTCAACTCCGTGCTATGGGCGGACTTCGATAACGACGGTCACACCGACGCCTACTTGTGTCGCCGAGGTGAAAACCAACTGTGGCGCCAGAGTGAGCCCAACGTCTGGCAGGATGAGACTTCGTCCACATCGACCGGTGGTGGCCATTTAAACACGGTTGACGGTGCCGCGATTGACGCGGATCACGACGGGGATCTCGACCTATTTCTGGTCAATGCGGACGGTCCAAACGAACTCTTAAACAACAATCTTGATGGCACGTTTCGTCCACTGGCGGAGCAACAGGGCATCGCAGGTGACGGCAGCGGTTCTCGTCAAGTTGTTTTTACAGACATTGACAGCGATCGCGATGTGGATCTCATCGTGATTAATGATGAGCCGCCGCACGAGGTTTACATCAACGATCGGCTCTGGAGGTACCATGCTTATCAGGCTCTGGAGGAATTCTGTCAAGGTGATTGGTTGGCGGCGGTAGCCGCCGACCTGAATGCCGACGGTCAAGTCGAATTGGTCGCCGCTACAAAGACAGGTCTCGTCACGTGGAACGTCGATGACGCGGGAAACTGGTCGCGTGAAGCATTTACAGTAGCGGCTCACAAGAATGCAATTAGTGGACCGATCAATGGTCTGGCTATTGGCGATGTGAATGGTTCTGGCGTTCTTGACGTTGTGGTGGCCGCCGAAGGCGGATTGATTGTCTTGGCCAGGCCATCAAACTTGGAAACATTGCGTGAATATGAATATGCCGGAGACATCTTCAGATTTGCGTTGGCAAACCTCGATGATGTAAGCGGCCCTTCTGCCATTGGTCTGCGTTCGGGCGCGGCCCCATTGATCTGGAGGCCCGGCGCCGGACGTCCGCCTTTCCTGACGTTCGCATTTACCGGTCGAGAAAATAAGGGCGAACAGATGCGATCCAATGCTTCAGGCATCGGACTCAAGGCCGCCGTACGGTCAGGTTCAAAATGGACCGCCATGACAACCTTTCGCACGAACAGTGGACCCGGCCAGAGTCTGCAACCGATCGCCGTAGGTCTCGGGGGTGCTCAGCGTGCCGATTTCGTTCGCTTGGATTGGCCAGACGGGCTGATGCAGACCGAGAGCAATTTGCGGATCGGCCAATTGCATCGCATCGAGGAAACGCAACGGCAGACTTCCAGTTGTCCGGTTCTGTTTGCGTGGAATGGTTCGAACTACGGATTCGTTACCGATCTGTTGGGCGTCGGAGGAATCGGTTTCAATCTTGGCAACGGCCAGTACGCCCAGCCTCGTCCCTGGGAGCATCTGCTACTTCCGGACGATTCGGTCGAACCGCGGCGAAAGCGATATGAACTGAAGATTGGCGAGCCGATGGAAGAGGCATGTTATTTGGATTCTGTGCGCCTCGTGCAGTACGACTTGCCGCCAGGTTGGGCAATGACAATCGACGAACGAGCGGCCGTCGGAGAACCTCCGCCGAGCGGGGATCCGATAAATTTTCAGGATGTCGTGAGACCAAACAAGGTGGTTAACGATCGTGGCACCGATGTGACCAAGCTCGTTGCCGCGATTGACGGACAAGCGGCACCGGTGGGGCGGTTGGATCGACGTTTCGTGGGAGTTACGGAGGAGCACTGGCTGGAGATGACCTTCGACGATGCACTCGACGTCACCGCGGACGATTTGATTTTGGTATTTGACGGATGGATCGAATATCCCTATTCGCAAACCATGTTCGCCGCCTGGCAGGCCGGCAAGACGTACGAAGCTCCGACGCTTGAAGCGCTTGGGCAAGATGGCCAATGGCACGCCGTCCTACCAAATTTCGGCTACATGGCCGGAATGCCTCGTCAATCTTCGGTGCCGATCCCCATGGACCGACTGCCCAAAGGCACCAAGCGACTGCGCTTAAGCACCAATATGGAGATCTATTGGGACAGGTTGTTGTTGGTCATTTCCGAACCGTGTCACCAGGTCAGGCGTACCGAACTGCCGCTGTTGAAGGCACGGATCGATGAGCCAGGTTTCGCGGCACGCCGGACACTTGCCCAGCGCCGTCCGTTCTACGACTACGGTCGTCGAGCGCCTCTTTGGGATACACGACATCAGGCGGGATTTTATACCGCTTTTGGCGATGCCATTGCGTTACTCGCCGAGACCGACGACGCCATTGCCATTATCGGACCGGGCGAAGAGGTGCATCTTGAATTCGGCGCCAGCCAGTCCCCGCCGTGGAGTGGATGGACCCGACGACTGGTGCTCGAAGCCCATGGTTGGTGTAAGGACATGGACCTTTACACGCAACACGGAGAAATGGTTGAACCACTTCCCCGTTATTCGGCAGATACGACGGATGCATCGTCGGTGGACGATACAGAAGATCGGCGTCAGCGACTTCACGAGGAATTCAATACGCGTTATCGCGGTGGATACACCGGGCGCTGATAAGACGTGTACGTTTCGGTCCTCTGATGAGCCAACATATGGTGTGTGCGGCGGCGCTGACGTTCAAAGCGCAAGGCTGCCAAATCAATTGGCCCGACGACAATTTGCTCCCCTGGTCCAGAATTGGCCTGCGACAGAACGCGCCCGTCGTAGTCGACGATCATGCTGCCGCCAGGCCAGCTGAAGGGTGGATAATGTTGCAGCGAAGATCCCTGATTCGACGCCACGACGTACGCCAGGTTCTCGAGCGCCCGAGTCCGGTTGATCAGGGTCCACCAATCCATCGGCTCGGCCGTACCCCACGGATCCATATACGCGGACACACGCACCAAAACTTCCGCTCCACCCATGGCCAATTGGCGGATCGCCTCTGGGAACATCCAGTCGTAGCAGATGGCGGCGCCGATATTCCCAATCTCCGTCTCCACCACCGGAAAAAGTGGCTCTTCGTAGCCCGCCAAATCATGGGGACTCGTGTGTATCTCCCAAGGAATCCAGGGATGCACCTTGCGGTATTTCGACAAGATACCGTCCGGTCCAATCAAGCAGGTCGTGTTAAAAACATGGCCGGGCCACCGCGGATCCGTTTCAAGAAAGGTCCCCGTCTGAATATAAATTTTGTGCTTCCTCGCCATTTCCCAATAACGATCAGTGTGTTCGTTGGGTAACGGAACCGCCAAATACTCCAGCAACTCTTCGACCGTGGTATAGATCGGTGCCGTGTGTGCGAACTCGGGAAACACAATCAATCGCACATCGAACATCGGCTCGTAGCCGGTAACCGCGTATTCGATCATCTCCAACATGCGGTCCACCCGCTGGTCAAGATCTTCGCGTGACGTAGGATTGGGTTGGTCCAGCTGACATGCGGCGGCATAGTATCGGTCTATGGTCATGAGTTAAGTTATGTGTCGGGGCCATGGATGTCACGAACGACGATGACAATTCTACCACCACAGTACAAGCACGATGAACTCGTGAGAACCTTACATCAAATGGGCAACCCGTAAAATGGCTGGTTCTCCGACCAATCCGCAGCCACATCGTGCGAATTACGTTCCGGCCGTAACCCCGGGCCTGCGCAAGGTACTGGTCGTCCTATTCGTGCTCGTTGCCTTGCTCGTGGCCAACTCCTTGTATTTGGTCGTCATTACGATGGTTGAAGAGTGGTCGGGAAAGGTATATCAGAATTACTTCTACCAATGCATGTTCTTGGCGCACCTGGTGTTGGGATTGTTACTCGTCGCTCCGTTTCTGATGTTCGCCGGTCTTCACATGCGAAATGCCTGGCGGCGCACGAATCGCCGAGCTGTGTGGATTGGATTTGCCTTGTTGGGCTGTAGTCTGCTTCTCTTGGGCTCGGGAATCGCCTTGACTCGCGCAGGGCCTCTGGAATTGAGGTCTTCGGCGGCGCGTCGCTTTTTTTACTGGACACATGTTGTCTGTCCGTTGGTCGTTGTCTGGCTCTACTGCCTGCATCGGCTGGCGGGGCCCAGAATCAAATGGCGCTTCGGTTTGAGTTATCTCGCAATGGTCGGTTTGACCTGCGTCGTGTTGGTACTCTTTCACACCTCCGATCCGCGCAAATGGAATACGCTGGGTTCGCCTGAAGGAATTAAGTACTTCGAACCCTCTTTGGCGAGGACTTCCACCGGCGAATTCATCCCGGCCCGAACCTTGGCCAACGACAAGTACTGCCTTGATTGTCACAGTGATATTCACAAGGGATGGTCCGAAAGCGCGCACCGTTTCAGCTCGTTCAACAACCCAGCCTATCTAGCCAGTGTTCGCGAGACGCGTCAATTCTCGATCGAACGAGAAGGAAGCGTCAGGCGAGCCCGGTGGTGTGCGGGCTGTCACGATCCGGTCCCCTTCTTCAGCGGTCAATTCGACGATCCTGAATTTGACGACGTCAACCATGTCACGGCACACGAAGGTATTACCTGCACCGTATGCCATGCTATCACGCACATCAATAGCACGCGAGGCAATGCCGATTACACGATCGAAGAACCGCTGCACTATCCCTTTGCCTACAGCGAAAACGCCGCACTACGGTGGGTCAATCGCCAACTCGTAAAGGCTAAGCCCTCGTTCCACAAGAAGACGTTTCTCAAACCGTTTCACCGTGAAGCCGAGTTTTGTTCCGTGTGCCACAAAGTTCACCTTCCCGAGGAGCTAAACGACTACAAATTTCTACGCGGGCAAAATCACTATGACTCGTATCTGCTTAGCGGCGTTTCAGGGCACGGAGGCCGTAGCTTTTACTATCCCGCTGTCGCCGAGCACAATTGCAACCGTTGCCATATGCCGCTGACACCATCCAGCGATTTCGCAGCACGCCTTTTCCCGGGTACCCAGCAGCGGAGCATCCACGACCACCTGTTCGTCGGCGCTAATACAGCGCTTCCCTATCTGCGAAACAATGACGAAGTGGTCAAGGCGCATCAACGCTTTATGCGTGACGCGATGCGAGTGGAACTTTTTGGCCTCAAGCCAGGAGGCCGCATCGAAGACCCGCTGGTCGCCCCGTTAGTGCCAGTTGTGCCCGCGTTGGCTCCCGGAAAAACCTATCTCTTGGAGACGGTGATTCGCACCCTCAAGCTGGGCCATCATTTCACACAAGGGACCTCGGATTCCAACGAGGTCTGGTTGGATGTGCGGGTGACCAGCGGCGATCGCGTGCTGGGACGCAGTGGTGCCCTTGATGAAACGGGATTGGTCGATCCGTATTCCCATTTCGTCAACGTGTTCATGTTAGACCGAGACGGTAACCGCATTGACCGTCGCAATGCACAGGACATCTTCGTCCCTCTGTACGATCATCAGATCCCGCCCGGCGCGGCACAGACGGTCCATTATCGCCTACAACTCCCAACTGCACTCGACGAACCGGTCACCGTCGAAGTCAAATTGCAGCATCGAAAATTCGACCAAAACTACATGAATATAGTGGCAAGCCAGATGCAACCGGGCGATCTCTCCCTGCGTGATCATCAGGACGGTCGCGAATATCGCAACTTGCTGCCGATAACGACCTTGGCGTCCGACAGCGTTGTTTTTCCAGTCCACGTCGGTGACGTTGTCCCCTTGAACGAATCCCGTAAAGTCGCAGACTGGGAGCGCTGGAACGACTATGGTATCGGATTACTGTTGACCGGTAGAGCTCAACTACGTCAGGCGGCTGAGGCATTTCGGCAAGTTGAAAAGCTGGGTCGATACGATGGTCCGCTCAATCTGGCGCGCGTGCACTTTCAAGAAGGGCGTTTGGATGAAGCGGTCGAGGCGATACGTAGGGCGACGGAGTTCGACGATCCGGCGGCTCCGGCGTGGACGCTGGCTTGGCTCAGCGGATTGGTCAATCGCCAGCAGGGTTACTTGGAAAAGGCCGAGAGGAACTTTCGCAGTGTCCTCGAGGACAACACCGCAGAGATGCGACAACGGGGTTTTGACTTTTCCTTGGACTACGAAGTCATCAATCTGCTTGGACAAACGCTGTTTGATCGTGCCCGGCAGCAACGAGGCGACGCCCGAGCTGAGTTGCGGAAAGCATTGTTGCACGAGGCAGTGGATCAATTTGAGAAGACGTTGGCATTGGATCCGGAGAATGAACAAGCTCATTTCAACTTGCAACTGCTCCACGGTGAATTAGGAAATGCAGAGCGTCAAACCTTTCATCGGGAATTGCACCTGAAATACAAAGCCGATGACAATGCGCGCGATCGTGCCGTGGCCTCGGCCAGGGCGAAATACCCCGCCGCAGATCGTGCGGCCGAACAGTTGGTCATCTATGACCTGCAGCTTGAGACCGACCGATGACCTCATCTGACACGAACCGAAACCACGAAGGGCAAGCTCCCTCAGACGACGACGCCGTGATTGGCCGCGCGCTGCGTTGGTCGCTGGTCGTTTTCGCGTTTGTCGGATTCGTCAGCGCGGCGCTGGTGTTCTGGTGGTCGCGGCCCGGTCCCCAGCTGCCGGAACAGCAATCCGAGCTGCAATTGCCTCGTGTCCGCGCTGTTGAAGAAGCTGAAATTCCCTCCGTCTTTTTCACGCAAATTACGGAGCAGGCGGGAATCACTTTCGTCCATGAAAACGGCGCCTACGGAGATAAGTTGTTGCCGGAAACAATGGGTGGCGGGTGTGCTTTTCTCGACTATGACAATGACGGCGATCAAGACCTCTTTCTCCTGAATTCAAGGCGATGGCCATGGGATCCTCGCCCGCCACGCGACGAGCGGGCGACGTCTGCAATGTTCGCCAATGACGCATCGGGGAATTTTCAGGATGTGACGGACGAGGTGGGACTCGCCGTCAGCGTTTATGGCATGGGAGTGGCGGTTGGCGACTACGACCGCGACGGTTACGTCGACCTTTTCATTTCGAGTGTCGGCGAAAATCGCCTTATGCGCAATGATGCCGGCCGGTTTATCGACGTGACCGAAACAGCTGGTGTGGCGGGATCGGCAGACCAGTGGAGCACGAGTTCTGCTTTCATTGACATCGATAATGATGGTGACCTCGACTTGTTGGTATGCAACTACATCAAATGGTCAAAGGAAATTGATTTGCAGCAAGACTTTCGCCTGACCGGGTTCGGACGTGCCTACGGTCCACCAACGTCATTTCAGGGCACTTATCCCTATCTCTACCGCAATGAAGGCGATGGGACGTTTTCCGAAATTTCTGCGGTCAGCGGACTCCGTGAGACCAATCTTGCCACCGGCGTCCCGCTCGCTAAAAGTCTCGGGATTGCCCCCGTGGACTTCGACCGTGACAGCTGGATCGACCTCGTCGTGGCAAATGATACCGTTCGCAATCTTGTGTTTCACAATCAGGGTGACGGGACCTTTCGCGAGGTGGGCATCGAACTTGGCGTGGCTTTCGACGCCAGTGGCAAGGCTCGCGGCGCCATGGGAATCGATGCCGCCCGTTTTCGGCCAGATGGTACGTTGGGGATCGCGATTGCCAACTTTGCGAATGAAATGACCGCCTTGTATACCTCGTCCGGCACGGATTCTCTCTTTACAGACGATGCCATCCCCACCGGCTTAGGGCCACCCACCCGGCAGGAGTTATCGTTCGGCATCTTCTTTTTCGATTACGACTTGGATGGTCGGCTCGATCTGTTGATGGCAAACGGTCATCTGGAAGACGAGATCCACAAGGTTCAAGAGAGCCAAAAATACCGCCAGTCTGCTAGGTTGTTCTGGAATGCCGGCACGAACGGGTCTAGTGAGTTTGTGACTGTGTCCTCGGAGAAGTGCGGGATCGATTTTCATGAACCCATTGTCGGTCGCGGAGCCGCCTACGCGGATATTGACGGCGACGGCGACCTTGATGTCCTGCTGACCCAAGTTGGCGGACCGCCATTACTTTTGCGCAACAATCAGCAGTTGGGCCATCACTACGTTCGGCTCAAATTGGTTGGTACTTCCAGCAATCTTGACGCCATTGGGGCCTGGGTATCCGTTCAAACAAGAGGGCTTCGACTAGAGCGGCACGTGATGCCCGCGCGGAGTTATCTTTCGCAGGTAGAGTTGCCCCTGACAATCGGCCTCGACGGTCGTGACACGGTCGATAAAATCGTCGTTCGTTGGCCAAACGGAGTGGAACAGCAAGTTACTGACTTTAAGATCGACGGATTGACGGTCGTGGTGCAAGGCAAAAAGTGAAGCCGGTTCTTGATGCCATTCCTTCAAGATTCCTGTCCTCCGCCACGTCATCATAGCCAACGGCATGAGCCGTTGGCCGAGGGAAGCTCGCATCCCGCGTTGGCCTCATTCATGGCGTCTTGTAGTGCTTTTGTCAGCGATTCGGAGCAGCGACACTCCCTGAACACGATAAGTCCTAAATCGTCTCAACAGCTTGCTTTACCACAGGCCCTAGCGCCCGTGTGGTCAAAATACTCAAGCAAATCATAACAGCTTGTCATTTCGGGGTTTACGATTTGTGAAATGCTCGGATTTGGACCGGTCTTGGTAACTGACGAATTGCGGCCGGGGCAAGATGGTGAAACTTTACGTTTCATCGTCGGAGTACACCATGTCCTTCATTCTGCAAGCTTGGCAGCTGCTCTTTCTGGTGTGGTCCGCGTGGGTGAATCGTCAGCAGCAGCAAGTAATTGACTTCTATATTTCCCAAACCCAGGCACTACTAGAAAGCCAGGGCACGAAACGGATCTTGCTCAGCGACGACCAGCGCCGTGTGTTGGCGGTCAAAGGCAAAGCCCTGGGGAGAAAGGCTTTGACCGAGTTGACCACGATCGTTACTCCCGACACGATTCTCCGTTGGCATCGAGAGCTGGTGGCTCAGAAATGGGACCACAGCGATCGGCAGAAAAATAAACCAGGAAGGCCTCCGGTCTCGGACGAAGTCCAGGAACTCGTGGTACGCTTCGCCCTGCTGTTTACCACGACATTCTGGAGTTTTGTGCGCGAGTTCTCGTCACCCCGCCCGGTCAAACAGTTCGCGGGGCTTTAGCTTGGTACTTTGACCGCGCCGGCCGCATCGGAAAAACGGTTGCTGACTCGCTGTTATTCAGGTCGACCCTACGTCAAGGCTGTTGTGACGCTTCCTATATATACTGTCTCTCTGAGCCCACCCTGCAGACGGGTTCGCCATCATCGGCAGCCTATTTTCACGAGGAATGGACAGAATACGGACCACTCACTCGGAAAAATGGCGAGAACTCGCGCACAAAACTCCAGAATGTTGTGGCGGACAGCACTGCTATTGCGAATCGAACCTTTCATCTTAATAATCGCAAAATGAGCGAATGATTGAGATCGATATCGGTTTTGATGCGGCGCACCGGGACCGACGTTGTGTCTCTCATGTCTCACCGAACGAATTGTGCGACACAAGATTGAGGCGCCTCCGCGGTGACTGCAGCGCTTTAATTCCAGATCGCTACCGACCGAGGTGGCGTGACGCACAGCCGCCCATGCGTGCGACTGTGACAACCCGCCGAGCGGACCGTTCAGGAACTCGATGCCGTCAGTGACGAGAACTCGCGCAGAAAATTCCAGAATGTCGTGGTAAACAGCAGGGCGAAATCAGCTGCCGCGCGTCGGGGACCAGACGGCGGCGCCGTCGTTCCAAGAGAGTTACGTTTCACTCCGTTTTCCCGCAGGCCACATTGAATCTTATTACCGCCGGGTGGTAACCCGGCTCAGTCGGCACGAGACCGGGAGCGTCATTTTTCAACACGACAAAAAGTAGAATCTCCCCGTTTCGTCCGCGCCGGTCAGTTCAAGGACGATAGTTGCGATCGAGCAGAAAAATTTTCCGTCAACATATGCGGCTGTTCCTCCTTCTTTATAGCCTCTGTTTCTCGATATTCGGCGGCCTCAGCAAGCGCGCTGAACTCAATTTGGGACGGGCAAATTTCCTCCAAAGCGAACTCAATTTCTTCGATTGTCACCTTAAAGAACTCTTTCCGCGAGTTTACTTTGTTTACGCGACGGTCGTCAAAATGCACATGAAGAGCATTCTCAAGTTCGGGTGCGTCATCAGTCAGAATCATCGCGTGAACATCGAATGGGAAGGGTACAGAAGCACTCGCCAGTTCTTTGACTCGCTGATTAGGGTCTTCCCGACGCGTCATACCAATCTTGAACCATCCATCTCGAAAAGACCCAATGTTCGATAGAATGTAGACATAACCCCGCTTTGTCATCTCCGCCAATGAGATTGCTCTTTCGCGTCTCTCGTGAGCCTCTTTCACGGCGGTGATTAAGGTTTCGCGCTGAGATGCGAGATTGCTTATTTCTTTTTCCTGTTCCGCGAGCTGGGCTCTGAGCTGCGCCTGTTGCTCCTGTGATAAGGCCGCATCGCGAGCTAAGGTCAGTCGCCGATCTTCAAATTGCTCCCGCAATTTCTCCAGCATCGACTCCTTTTCTGCCAAGCGTTTCTTTTCTTCCTCTTCCAGTTGTTCTGCTTCTCGTTTTGCCTTCTCGGCTTCTCGTCGGGCCTTTTCCTCTTCTTTCGCTTGCTCTCGCAAATATGCTTGTTCTTCCCTCTCCTGCTGTTTCTTTCGTTCCCATTCGTAGGCAAGCCGGAGTTCTTTTAGTCGCAGTTCCAAGTATTGCGCAGAGATTGAGATTCCCATCGTGTCGCCAAGCTTATTGACTTGCTCGCGAGACTTCTCCATTCGCTGTTGCAGGATCTTCATGTTGTTGTATTTGGCTTTTGCAAGGCTGGCATCAGCCTCGCCGTTGAAAGCTCGCAACATGGCTTTGGCATACTCGTCACCAAGTTTTTTACCTGCCCTCTCGTCGCCCGCGACAGTGATGCCCGGCGGAATGTCGACGGCAGACTTTGCCTTGATCATCTGCTTTCGCTGGCTAACGATTTCATCTAAGGCTTTCTTGTATGCCGCCGAGTGTTCAAAGTTATACTGTGGTCGGTAAAAGCCAAATGTCTGGAGATCCTTTGTTTCTTCAAGTGATTCAACATCCGCCTGTAGCTGTTTGACGAGGTTCTCATAGAACTTAGCCTTGTTGATGATATCTTCGGCATCGCCCGCAACATCGAGCGCTTTTGCATTGCGCTGCAACTCCTGTTTTTGTTGTTCGATCTTGGCTTGTAACTCAGCGAGCGTCTTGTACGGGCCGACGAGCGATTGTAATTTCTTAATGTGCTGCTGCAGTTTCGCAGCAGACTTGAATCCACCCACGACACCTTGATATTGCCTAATCGCTCCTTCTAGTTTGCTCTTGGTTTCACGCAGTTTCTCAATATCCGTTTCAGCGGCCTGAATCTCGGAGTAACTCGCCAGAGTACGCTGACATTCGGAAAGCGACTCGCTAGATTTTCTCGCTTTCGTTCCCAGGATTACAGTCGCAACGCCAAGCACAACAACGAGTGCGATTGCAATTACTAGAACCGCATAGGACATGACGTTTCCCCACTTTCCGGAATTTACTGGATTTCAATATCGATGGCGCCACGTCGCTTTGACTTTGGCGCCATACCAATCCGCACACTCTTCAGCCTGTTGAGCCATTCGGGCGTCGACGTTAGATTCTTCGTTTCGCTTCCTTCGATACGAAAATCAAACTGTTCAAGAAATTCTATCGGATCCACAGTATCCCAAGAGAATTCCGGAAGCTG
>Ga0310121_10000951_pt1 | contig 30676 bp, 23 predicted proteins | sample CB27_Tmax_986_MG_FD_203504 | JGI IMG/M metagenome (GOLD analysis project Ga0310121, IMG submission 203504) | Marine microbial communities from Western Arctic Ocean, Canada - CB27_Tmax_986 | ecosystem: Environmental > Aquatic > Marine > Oceanic | place: Canada: Western Arctic Ocean | collected... | reverse complement strand
TCAATAATCTGATCGGTCGTGTGCCGTGTCTTCTTCATCTTCAAAGAATCCTTTCCGGGCTTCGCCCGGATGCGATTCTCTCATGAAGACTGGATCAGTTTGAAGGGGGAAGGCCATATCTGATTGGTGGTGATGCCGATGGAGATCAGTCCAACGAAGACCCTGACGACCTGCTGCGCGACGCCTATCGCTTCGATCCCCGGACTCGGGCTTGGACCCGCGTCGCCGACGCGCCGAGACCTTTGTGCAGCGCGCCATGCACTGCGCTGGGGCAATCTCATCTACTGGTGTTCGGCGGTCAAGAAACAGACGCCACCGGTGCTGGCCCAGGGCCCTCGACTCCCACAACCGACGTGTTGGCCTATCACTCGATTACGGACACCTGGAACACGGTGGGCAATTTACCGGAGGCTATCGCGTCGGCGTCGGCCGTTGTCATTGGCGAGGTCGTGGCAATCCCAGGTGGCACGACCAAAAAGAGGCCGGCCACGGCCTCCGTGTTGTCGATGATTGTCGAGTCGCATTCGTCGTTTGGATGGATCAATTACGCGTGCCTGCTGGTGTACATGGTCGCCCTGATAGGAATCGGTCTTTCCTTCGTCGGTCGCGAAAAGACCTCGGACGCCTATTTCTTAGCCAACCGCCGGATTCCTTGGTGGGCGGCTGGGCTAAGTATTCTCGCCACAAGTCTAAGCACCATTACCTTCATCGCCTTTCCAGCGATTGCGTTTTCCATGGACTGGTACAATCTTCCTGGAACGGTTGGCCATTTGCTCGTCATCCCGTTGGTGACCTTCTGCTATTTGCCATTCTTCCGCCGGCTCAACGTGACGACAGCGTACGAGTACTTGGAGCTGCGTTTCAATCTGCCTGTCCGTTTGCTGGCCAGCGCCGAATTTATTCTATTTCAGTTGGGCAGGATCAGCGTGGTCCTCTATCTGCCGGCCGTTGTGCTCTCCACCGTAAGGGGAATGAATATTTATCTATGCATCCTCTCGATGGGGCTGCTGAGCACGTTCTATACAGTGTTGGGCGGGGTGGAAGCGGTGATTTGGACGGACGTGCTGCAGGCCATCTTGTTTTTCCTTGGTATCATCGTCGCACTGACAATCATCGTCGCGCAAATCGGACTGGGGAGCTTAATCGAAACCAGCGTGGCGGATGAGAAAGTACGGATTTGGTACCTCGATGTGGACTTTTCCAACCTACGCAACTCCTGGCTGGTGATGATGGCGGCGCTGGTAGGCAGCTTAACGACGTATACTTCGGATCAGACGATTGTCCAACGTTATCTCACGACGAAGGACGAGCAATCGGCCGCCAAGGCACTGTGGACCAGTTTTTTTGTCGGCATCCCGCTGATGGTCCTCTTCTTCTTCCTCGGCGCGGCACTGTATGTATTCTATAAGTCCTCTCCGGCCGCTCTCACCTTGGGCATGGACAACGATGCCATCTTCCCGCTATTCACAGTCCAGCGGATGCCTGTCGGTCTGGCCGGATTGATCGTCGCGGCGATGTTCTCCGCCTCGATGAGCAGTCTCGACAGCGGGATGAACTCGATCGCCACGGCCGGTGTTACTGACTTCTTCCGACGTTTCCGACCCGCGACGTCGGACAAAACGTGCCTGAATGTCGCGCGGGCCATTACGCTGGCGGTGGATCTGGCGGCCACGGGTGGCGCTGTCATTATGGTGGCCCTCGATATCCAAAGCATCGCGATCTTTTTCGACGTGATCATCGGCCTGTTCGGCAGCGGCCTGGCGGGACTGTTCTTTCTGGCTGTATTTACCCGCCGCGTGAGTGGGACCGGGGCCTTGGTGGGGGCGGCGGCCAGCGCTGCCGTTCTCTATTACGTTCGCAATCACACAGACGTGAATTTGTACTTTTACGCATCCATTGGGTTTCTAACCTGCGTATTCGTCGCGTACGTCGTGAGTTTGGTGGTGCCGGTTGGGACGAAATCGTTCGACGGGTTGACCATCTATTCCATCTATCGTATGAGAAGGTGACGCATGTTCGTCTCCTGTAGACCCACGAAGAGGACAACTGTGTTACTAAATCGACCACGTGCGACGCAGTGGATGGACCGCTGCGGCCTGGATGTCATCATCGTAACTGGCGCTGTGAACTTGCAATATGTTTCTGGCTACCGCTGCTGGCTGAATCCGGTTTGCAAACGATACATGGACAACCCTGGAGATCTGAGCGCCCCTTTGCCTTATTTCGCCGTACTTCCTGCTACGGGTGAGCCTGCGCTGGTCATTGACGAAATATTTGAGGTCAATGCCGCTAATATTTGGATCGAAGATCGTTTCGTAATCGCCGAGACCGCTGATGACGATGACCAGGCAAGGGATTCAACGACAGTTCCGGCCGCATCGTCCGATTGGTTCACACCCAGCTCCCGGCGTTTCCCTTCCTACATGGTCGCTCTGGTTGAGGCGCTGTGCGCGCGGGGTCTCAGTGACGGGCGGATCGGATTTGAAGGGGAAGCAGTTGCCCTCGAGGACCAGGCGGCGCTTTGTCAAGCGTTGCCGTCCGCGAAGTTTCGCGACTGCAGCAACTTGGTTCGGCTGATTCGCATGGTGAAGACCGAGGAAGAATTGTCTCGCGCACGACGTGCCGCGGAGATTGCCGAGGCGGCGCTGCTGAAGACCGTTTCGCTTGCCAAACCGGGTGGCCAAGTTCAGGAGCTGGTGCAGCGTTTCCGCGAATCGGTCGGGGCGGCCGGGGCCGAACTGGATCATTTTGCCTTCAGCCCACAAGGGCTTGGGATTGCCACCGAGGTGAATTATGAGTTGTCGGCTGATGAAATCGCCTTTATTGACTTTGGCTGTATCTATCGGCAGTACTATTCCGATGCGGGCACGACCTTAATGGTGGGTCGGCCGGAACCGTCGGATCAGCGGCTGTTTGATTTGTTGGTCGAATGCCTCCGGCGGGGCGCCGACGCGATGCAACCCGGTGCCAGTTCAGCGGAAGTCCAAGGCGTCATGGCGGAGGTGATGGAAAAAGGTGGCATTACAGGCGAATTGCCACACGGTCATGGTTTGGGGCTGGAACTCCGCGAGTACCCCATTCTGATGCCCGAAAATGACCTGCGCATTCGGGATGATTGTGTCGATTTGCCCACCGTGCTGCCGTTGGAAGAGGGGATGCTGCTCAACCTGGAAGCGTCCATCTATGGACTTAACGACAAGGTGTTTCACCTGGAACAGTCCTACGTCGTAACAGATTGTGGGTGCGAACCGTTGACAGATCGGGATCTCACGTTGCCGCTTTTAGTGGAATAATTATAATGAGAAAACTCGTATTCTCGTGACCTCCCCATCCCGTCCTGAACGAAACATTCCACCAAAAAGGCACCCGATGCACGCCGGCAAATCTGACCGGTTCCGATCGGCACTGCAGGTGTGGCGTGGTCCATTGGCACCGTTTCAGCGCGGGTTTACCCTTGTCGAGTTACTGGTCGTGATCGCCAACATCGCGATCCTGGTCGCGCTGCTCTTGCCGGCGGTCCAATCCGCCCGCGCGGCCGCCCAGCGGATGAAGTGCCTCAATAATCTCAAGCAGATCGCGCTGGCGATGCACAACTACCATTCGGCCAACAGTCAGTTTCCGTTCGGATTCTCCGCGGTCGCAATGGTACCCGGTGGCTGGACGGACACGAATGAAAACGGCATGGGCCGACGCACCACGTGGAATCTACATCTGTGGGCCTATATAGAAGAACAGAACGTGGGCGACGCGTTCGACTGGGACGCGGGGATGGACCATGGTGGAGAAATTGTCAACGCGGCCATACGCAAGAAACGGTTACCGGTATATCAGTGCGCAGCGGATGAGCCCAAGATTTGCACCATTTTTGACAACTACGACAGCGAGAATATCAATCAGAATTACGCCGCTTGCTGGGGCGCCGATTCGCCGGGCGTCCTTAATAACGTACTGGATTTGCGCGGCCTGTTCGGACTGGGTACCTGGATCAACCGTATTTCACACATCCGGGATGGGACCAGTAAAACGGTAATGGTATCCGAGGTCCTGCAGACGCCGGAAGACGATTGGAGAACAGTTCATTGGAGCGAGTCGGTTGTCTTATTCCAGACAAAATATACTCCCAATACGTCCATTGGCGACCGGCTATGACCCTACAGGACGCCCATGTGCGTGCATCGTCCCGAGCAAAACGAGCCCTGTTCGACGCCGGTCCCATGCTGTGCAAACCTGCTGATTTCTACTCGCAGCCGGCATCCCGGCGGGGTGCAGGCCTGTCTAGCAGACGGTAGCGCGAGGTTCTTCAACGAGTCCATCGATTTGGAGATCTGGAGGGCCTACGGCACCAAGGCGGGCGGAGAGATTATTAGCGAGAATTGAGCCAAAGTATCACGTGTCTTCAGTGAACCTCAAACCCCTTTACCAGCGCCATTGATCACGCAGTTCGTCGTTCAACGCGGCACCTTCCGGCCACTCACCCCGTTTCAACTTGACAATACACTCAGCCGCCTCGACTCCCATTTGTTCCCGGGACAATGTATCCGATCCGCCAATGTGCGGGCTGAGAACGACGTTGTCCATCTGCAATAAGGGATGATCGCACGGGAGAGGCTCGCGCTGGAAAGCGTCCAGACCTGCCGCCCGCAGCGTACCGTCGCCCAGGGCCCGCGTGAGATCGTCTTCGATGACCAGATCGCCTCTTGCGGTGTTGATCAGGGCACTGGAGCTTTTCATCTGACGTAGCTTGGCATAGTCGATCATGCCTCGTGTTTGATCATTGAGCGGACAATGCAGACTGACATAGTCGGACTGGCCCAACAAGGTATCGAGATCGACCAATTCAATTCGATGGTTTGCCACGAACTCCTCATCGGGGAACATTTCCGTGGCAATCACCCGCATCCCCAGGGCGGCTGCGCGCAGTGCGGTGCTGCGGCCGATCCGGCCCAATCCGACGATCCCCAACGTTTGGCCGCGAATTGACAACGACGGAATCCGGGGCCAGCGGCCCTCGCGGGTGGCTTGGTCCATTTTCACAATTGACTTAGCAAGGGCAAACAACAGGGCCAACGTTTGCTCCGCCACGGCCTCGTGGTTGGCGTTGGGTGTGATGGTGACCGGGACACCGTGCCGCGTCGCGGCGGCCACATCCACATGGTCGTAGCCAACACCATACCGGGCAATCACCCGGAGTCTCGGCAGCGCAGCAATCACGCGTTCGGTGTACATCTCGCCTCCGGCGATGACGGCGTCGACGTCTTTCAACTCTTCGATCGTTTCCTCCTCGGTTCCCAGGGCCTGTTCAAGTTGCGGATTTTGCGGGTAGATGACGTCAACTTTCTCGTCCCGCAATAAATCGACAAAACGTGCTGGTTCATCTCGCAGCGTCTCGGGCGAAAACAATACGGTGGGCATATCTTGATGTCCTCAATTTAAAGTGCGATTTTATCGCGACGCGGTTTCATCTGGCTCCAGCGTCACTCGCACCTCCAGCGTGCCTGACGTTCCCGGCTTGGAGATTGCGATGCGACGCTGAATCGCGTCAACGAGTGGAAGTTCGTCGACGCGCGCGGTGCAGTCGTCGGGAATCTCCAGCGTCACGTTGCCATATTGTCCGGAGATGCGGATCTGACTCCCTCGAATTGTAACGGGTAAGGTCGTCTGCCAATACCACTGGACGCCTGTGCCACGGACGAGTTCAAACTCATCGCGAATCATTAGGGTGGCGGGCGTCGGCGAATGCCAGCTTCTTACCCACTTCTTGTAGTAGCCTTCCCAACCGAGCGACAGATCCATGGTTGCCTGGAAATGATTGGCATTACCACTGGCTTCTGGTTTGATATCCATCGGCAACGGATTCTGCGGGTGCGCGCGCTCCGGCATACCAACGGGCATCAGTACGTTGTGACGTTGGCACTACTTGAGCACCTGAGATAGCGGATTGCTGTAGCTACACGACCCGGGAGCCATGGCAAACGTCTCGCCGGCGAATTCCAGGACGAAGCTTCCTTTGTCTTCATGCGAGTGTCCCGCGCCCGCCCGATTTCCCAACACAAGCAGCTTAACGGTATGCTCACCCAATCGGCGTTCTGATGCGATCAGCCCCATTTCAGGGAGCTCTACATAATTGGGTGCGGCGGGCGCTTGCCGAGGGATTTTTTCCATCATTTGCCAGCCGATAACCGTGCGGGGCAAGCCTCCGTTGCGGCCCAAGTGCTTGTGAAACATGGTCGTCCACTGGCTAGTCGGCATGAGGGCGGCCATCAGCGCCAAGGTTTCATCGTGCATCCGCGCCACCGAATCACAGATCGGAATCACATCGTCCTCCGGAGTGGTGGACGCGATGGCCGCGGAAAAATCGGACGACTGACGCAACACATCCGGGACGACCGAGTCGAATTCCAGACCGCGTGCGCGGGCATAATAGAACAATGAGGCACATGCCTGTTGGACGACGACGTCGAAGTAGCTCGGTCCTTCAACAAAACCGTCGTCCGGCAAGATGATGTTGTCGAGATTTTCCAACAGATCACGATAGGCTAATTCCGTATATGGTTTCACGCGTGGCCAATCGTGTTCAAGTACGGTGTAGGCCGCCATCCGACCAGGCGTGGACCAGGCAAGCTGGTTACATTGGAAAATGTAATCGAACTTCCAAGTATTGAAGTTGATGTTGCCAAGGGCCTCCTCGGCCAACCGCCGCATCAAGAAATCGCGGCCCGTCGACGTAAACATCTCACCAGCCAGATCCAACGTCAGGGCCACATCCTCGGCACACAAGGCGGGCACAAACGATCGGTGCTCCCAACTACTGCCCGGAAACCGGCAGATGAAACTCTGCTCCCAATGGTCACACATGCCGATCGACAAGGCATAACGCGCCGCCAAGCGGAGTAATTGTTTGTCCTTCAAGACCAATCCGGCCACGGCTGCATCCACTGCATAACCGAACATTTCCCGGTCGTGTTCCCGGACTCGGTTGAATCGATTGTCGCCCCAAAAACTGGTGAACTGTCCAATCCATTTTTTCGGAACCACCTCTTGCACCCGCCGGGCCGATTCGTGGAAGGGCGAATCCCGAACGTTTTGCACGGTTTTCTAATGACGTGCCCGAAGCGTTTCAAGTTCCGCGGCGTCGATCAGCACGCCACGGCGAGGTTCGAATCGCGGCTCGTAGTTCGTATCGACGAGGTAAGCTTCCCAGCGCTCATCAAACCGCTGCCACTGTGTGAGATAACGAGGGAGCAATTTCGTATTCTGCAGGCCGATCCAATTGAACCATCCCAATCCAATACCGTCACGCTGGGCAAAGACCTCTAAGGTGATTGTCTCGATTCTTGTGGCGCCCGCGAGATCAACGGTGTGCTCCGCCTTGTCATCGGTGGCCGGCGGACTGGAAAACGTACGATGGCCTCGATCCGTCGTTACGTCGATCTGCACGATCGACCGCCGGGGCGCCATCACCGAGACCAACAACCGATCATAGCCCACACAGTCGATATCGAAATGGCGAGTCATGCGCAGCGCCGGTCCTGCGGCAGGTCTTGAATTCCATTGAAAACGCAGCTTGGACCAGTCTTGACCGATCGTTAAGCCATACTTCTCACCGGGATCGACATGCCAATGCTTGAAGCCGCTCAACTGCGGGTCCCAAAACGGTTCAATAATGGCTTCCGCCATGTTGATAGGTGTGGCCGTCGCGGCAGCCGCCTGGCCAGCGGACAATAATGCCAGTGCTGCGGATAACTCGACCACGAAGAAGAACAACTGATTGCTGTGGTGAAACGTTGATTTTAAAACGTGACCAAAATTCTATGAAACGTGGGTCAGGGCGTAGCCGACGTCGTAAGACTTTGGCCGCGTCGCCCAAAAGGCCAGAGTTTTACGACTTCAGCTACGAAAATTCTTAACGTCGCGTGCTGGGTGTGGGAATTAGGCGGTTTGCAGACTAGAATTATTGTAACACTCTAGGTGTAACCCTCGTCTGCGGTCTGCGAAAGATGGCGTCTGAATCACTCTTCCTTGTTGCACTGCTCATTTGCTCAGTCATGCCATTTGTGATCGGTCTACGTCGAGTGGTGCCAGGCACTTATTGGGGAATGTTCGCGCTTTGTTCCGTTTGGCTGGTAGCCGCCCTTGCCTTTGTGAGTGCAGCGATTACGCACCGAGAGCCGGTCGCAACGGTACCAGACCCAGCTTCCAAGATAATCTCGCCGTGTCCTTAAACTTTTCGCGTCCAAGGTCGGGCTGCGGACGTCTAGACCGCCACGGAGACTCGATATTTGTCCTTCCTCTCGGCCATCGGAACGTACTCCGTCGAGCTTTCGTAGATCTCAACGACTTTGTCGATATTGGCAAAGACCTTCTCAAACGCGTCGCCGTAGCGCTCGACCAATTCGGATGTCCTCGGATACGTCAATTGCCAAACAATGAAGGAGCTGTCGAGAACGGCCCAGGTATTGGGGTATTCATCGACGTCGTAGATAACTTCATTGCCAAGGCGGTTCCAAGGGTGGCTTCTGGTCTGGGGATTATTTTGCTTCTGGAATGTATACTGAGCAGGAATCGGACTTGTTTGCCAACCAGTAGCGACAACATTTTCGGCAGTCAAAGCCTGCATCACCGCAGCTCTTAGTTTTCCTGGTTCCATGTCCAGACCGAGCCGGTCGGGGTGAACCTGGACGGCGTAATAATAGTACGAGTGGGTTCGGTCGGGGGGAACGTGAGGCACCGCCAAGCCTGCAATAGAACGGAGCCTTTCGGTCAGATCTCCGCATAGCTTTTGTGCACAGGTCGTGTATTCGTCCAGGTGTCTCAACTTGACCCTGGCCAAAGCGGATACCATTTCATTGAGTTTATAATTCCAGCCAACGCCCTCCGTCTGATAGGTCTTCGAGGAGACACTCAAGTCCCCAGCCTCACCATACTGACGCATACCACATGCTTGCTGATAAACCTCCTCACTGTCCGTAGTGACCATACCTCCGGTACCGGTCATCAATTGCTTGGTCGTGCTCATGGAGAACACACCCACATCAGCCAACGTGCCCGTTTTTTTGCCCTGGTATCGAGCGCCGAAAGCTTGGGCGGAATCCTCGATGACCCCCACGTTATGTTGTTTTGCGATCTGGTTGATCCGATTCATGTCGCATGGCAGGCCGTAAACGTGAACGGGAACGATCGCTTTGGTCCGATTCGTGATTTTGGCCTCGATCTGAGCTGGGTCCATCAAAAAGGTTTTGGGATCGATATCCACGAAGACTGGCACAGCTCCGCAATAGACGGGCGCCATGGCTGTGGCGATAAACGTGAAAGCAGGAACAATCATCTCATCACCAGGCCCGACTCCCATCGCGCTGGCCGCGCAATGAAGACCGGCTGTACCGCTATCGACGACGACACAGTACTTGCTTCCGACCCATTCAGCGAATTCGCGCTCGAGCGCGGAACTGTTCGGCAGGCCCTCGCCCGCGGTAATCCCCAGCAAACCGCTGTCCAACACCGCGACGACGGCGTCCTTTTCCTCCTGCGTTGCTTTTCTGTACCTCTGCCAATTGTGTTCGACAAGGTGCTTCGGGACGGCCGGCTTCCCGCCATCGATCGCCAGTTTGTTCGCCATGTCTTTGGCTCTCCATCGTCAACGAGTGGAACTCAAAGAATTGCCCCTGATCCTAACCGCAGTCTAAAGCTCAATCAATTGTCCCCTATTTCAATAGTCTCGACGGACTACCGACGCAGTGGCTGCTTGACACGTGGCTGCCGGCTCCCGGACAATTGTCCCTATCATCCTTTCCATTCCCATTCCCATTCGCTGTGGAACGAGGAAACCGTCAAGAGAATTGTACGACCTTTAAGGTTGGGGCGGAGAATTCTCACAAATAGCCTGGGCTTTGTTTTAAAACGATTTTGGTGCGGCCGTTCCGGCTGCCTTATCGGCACGGAACAGTGTGATTTGCAGGCGAGGCGCCCGCACCACAAACAACAAACCAAGGTTTTAAAACAAAGCCTAGTTACTTCGTCCGGAGGAAACCATCATGGAGCGACGGCCGATTGGCAACACAGATATCATGGTCTCTCCCGTGGCCTTTGGCGGTTGGCCGATTACCGGCATTACCAACTTGGATGTTGACGAGTCCAATAGTGTGGCCTCCCTCCGTGCGTGTTTGGAAGTGGGCATTAATTTTTTCGATACCGCCTATCTATATGGTCCCGAGGGTGAGAGTGAGCGACTGATCGGGCGCGTCGTCGCCGAGTGTCGTGACGATGTGGTGATCGCCACCAAAGGAGGTGCGCACTGGGACGAGACAAGAAGCCAGGTCTTTGATGGGAGTCCGGCTCGGCTGCGATACGAGTGTGAGGAAAGTTTGCGTCGGCTTGGCGTGGAATACGTCGATTTGCTCTACCTGCATGCACCTGATCCCAAAGTCCCGGTGGCCGAGTCGGCTGGCGCGCTCCGCGAGCTCATGGAACAAGGCAAGGCACGGTGCATAGGGGGATCCAACATGAACGTCGAGCAGCTGGATCAGTTCCAGGCAGTTTGCGCGCTGTCCGCTTACCAACCGCCTTACAGCATGTTGCAGCGGCAGATCGAAGCGGATACGTTGCCGTGGTGCCGGGAGCATAACGTCTCGGTAATGGCCTATTGGCCCTTGATGTTGGGCCTCTTGGCAGGCAAGCTGGCGCGTGATCGCGTCTTTCCACCGCGCGACGGCCGGGCCAAGTTTCCTATGTTTCAGGGCGACGAGTACCAAAAAAACCTCGACTTTGTCGATCGACTCCGCGATGTTGCTGGGGATGCCGGCAAAACGGTCGCTCAGGTGGCGATCAACTGGACCATTCACCAGCCCGGCATCACGGCGACGCTCTGCGGTGCGAAGCGAGCGGATCAAGTCCGCGACAACGCGGGTGCGATGGGATGGCAACTCGATGATGAGCAACTCGCGCGCATAGACGAGACGTTCCAAGAGAGGGGTACGCCCGTCGTTCGCAAGCCGTCTCCGACCTTCAGCGCCCGCGCCGACGGATCGCTGTCTGAAGAGGGGAGAAAGGCCATTAGTAATGACGAATGACGAAATACCCAATGACGAAGGAATGACGAAATCCGAATGCCGAAGATCCCGATCCCTTGCGGATGGATTTGAAAACTTGCGGATGCGGACCGATTTGGCATCGACGATTGATCGTAGTCAGCGGTGGACTATGCCACGCGTCTTGCATGAAATTCGTCATTCGTCATTTCACAACTACCACTATTCATCTCGATAGCGTTCATGTTGGGGATATTCGTGTCGCGGGCAGCGACGTGCACCGCGGCGCCCCAAAAGATCAACGGCTACTTCGTTGACCCTGTCGGAGAGGATGGTTATTGGGACGTCGACGAACTCGAGCCGGGAACCCCCGCCGGATACATCACCCCAGACATTCCGGAATTCGAGGCTCCTCGATATTTGGGCCAGCGTTACGGGGCCCGGGTCCCCGATACGCTCGACTTGGCCGAGCGTGCCCGTCTGGCGATCCATTTCTTGACCGAAAGTCCTTTGCCTTGGTGTGACTATGATATATGTGCTGTGAACCTGATTCCATATCCCCGCATGCTCTCCAGCAGCTATTCCAGCGCCGATACCACAGTCAAGCTGAAGGAAGCCGTTTGCATGGCGAGGTTGATGAGTGGCAGCGACCAGAATTTGCACGTCGATCGCCGCTGGATGGCAGTCATCCTCAAGCAGCAGGGGCCGGACGGTCTGATTTACATGCCCGTGAAGGGTCGACCCTGGGTGCTCGCCGGTCTCCCCAACAACGTGTCGGGAGGCGTTCCCGACGTCGACCAATGGCTTTCTCCCTTCGTCAATGGCCAAACGCTCCGTAACATGGCGATGTACTCCGCGCTGGCAGACAAGGAGTTTTGGCAAGAGCGTCTGCGGAAGGTGGTTGACGGTTTGGTCCAGATTGCCGTGGACCGCGGTGATTATGCTTTCTTCTGGCCCGGCGCGCACAGCGCCGAAACCGAACCGCCCCCGGATGTCAAACCCCGCTTTCACTTTTCCGCCGTTGAACTATCGCAGACCTCATTCGGCTTGACGCGCGGCTACCGCGCCACGGGCTATCAACCCGCGCTGGAGTTGGCCCGCAAGCTGAACACGTACCAGCGTGAGTGCTTCTACACACCCGATGGCCAGATGATCACACCACAGAAGGACGCCGTCAGAGCCCATACGCTGGCTCACGTGCGGAGCATGATCTCCATGGCCGACTACGGTTTGATCGCCGGCGACCGTGAGATGTTGGAGTTTGTTCGCAAGACTTACGAGTGGGCCAAATCACACGCCAATACCGAAACCGGCTACTTTCCGAACCTCTTACCCTGTCCACCCTGGCGGATGCCGGAGCGGATTGAAGGCGAGATGGGCAACTGGCCTCCGCAGGTCGCCGGCACCCATTTTTCGCTCCGCTCACCGGGCGACCTCAACCCATGCGAGACGGCTTCAAGCATACACGCGGACGTTGGAAGGTGCGCTCAGCATCAGGACGCCTCCTGGCAGGTATCGCTGCCTGCAAGGACTGCGGCACGTAACGCTTCAACGTTCGTCGCCGGAACGCGAATTCGCACACCGTTAGGAAATTCAATCTCGGCCAGCGGTGATGACGACACATTCACTGGAACAAAGAGATTGGATTCACATGTGGCCAGCGACTCTTTCCGTGTACGTAAGCGTCCGTTCGACCGCGGCCGGCCACCTTCGAGTCGCTTACGCCAATGAGCAAGGAAAGGTGAGCAAGGAAAGGTGTCAGAAACCTTTTCTTTCCCTCGAAAAAGCTTCAAAAAGGTTCCTGACACCTTTTTTTCCTGACACCTTTTTTTTCCACCTTTTCTTTCCCCTTTCCCTGACACCTGTTCTTTCTCACATTTTCTTTCCCGCATGCTTCGCACGATACTCGCTGAAACCCTGCTGGTCCGAAACCTGGAGAATCCCTCCTACATGAGGACCCTGCTCAGTGGAAAAGCTTCCATCGAAGAAGTTTTCGCCGAAGTCGATATCGACACTTTCCGCACCGCCTTCCGAGAAGCTCAGGATGTTCCCGAGAAGATCCCCTCGAAACTCAAGCCTCTCATCGCCATGCCCGACTTCCCGGAAAAACTTCTCAACATGGCCGAAAAGGCGGTAGCGTGACGGAAATCCAACCAGATTTTGCGGTAATAGTGGATTCGTGTTCCCCAACCGTCCGAGCCAGCGTCATGTCCGTTGTCAAAGCGGCGCTGTCCAATTAGAATCGGCCAGAAATCGTATGAGCGGCAACTTGCGTTGGTCGGATGAACACTACATTCTTGGGGGAACGAGATGGTATGGAGATGCGACCGACCGTTTTTTCTTCAGACGTCAGCCGCTTCTTGCGCGGCGCATTGTGTCGGGAGCTTCACCCTGTTGCGAATCACCAATGCACCATGGGCTGCGTTTCTCGTTGGATTGTCTGTCGTATTCGCTGCTGGATGCAGCTCCGATCCGACCGATTCGGAATCTGCGTCGGACCACGGGCAGAATCGCGGCATTGTGTTGCTACGATGCATTCCAGGGAGCGAGAGCTCCGAACAGCGGGAAGCGGGTTTCCTGGAAACGTTGGAGAGTGAATTTCCGGACCTGCTCGTGATTTCGTCAAACCAGTACGCAGGCGCGACTGCCGAAACCGCTTTGGAGAAAGCGCAACAGCTGCTGCTTCGCCTTGGCGATCGAACCACCGGCATTTTTTGTCCAAACGAGTCTTCGGCAGATGGCACATTCCGAGCGCTGGACGAAGCTGGCTACTTGAGAAGAATTTCGTTCGTAGGTTTTGATCCGAACCCACGGATGGTAGCCGCGCTGGAGGCGGGCACGATGCAGGGTATTGTGCTGCAAGATCCGGTTCGCATGGGGTACCTGGCCGTCAAGACAATGGCGGCGCACTTAGACGGGAAAACAGTTGAGTCCTGTATCTCCACCGGCCAGTATCTTGCGACACCTGACAATATGCACACCGAGCAGATGCAGCGGCTTCTGAGTCCAAAGCTCTTTTCTGGCGACGATTTCGATCCGAGCGACGTCAAATACACCATTGCCGTGATTCCCAAAGGCACGACCCACGAGTTCTGGAAGTCGGTCCACTACGGCGTCCGGCAGGCGGCCGAGGAGTTGGGCAACGTGGCCATCTTCTGGAAAGGTCCCATATCGGAGGGTGATCGGGAGGGTCAGATCAACTTAGTGCAGGATTTCATTACGCGTGGGGTGGATGGAATTTGTCTGGCCCCGCTCGATTCGCAGGCCTTGTTGCCGGTGGTCAAGGAAGCGCGGAGCGAGGGCATTCCGACAGTCATCTTCGACAGTGATTTGGCGGACGATGGCACCGAGAAAGTGAGTTACGTTGCCACCGACAATTATGCCGGTGGGGCGCTGGGGGCCCGGCGACTCGCTGAAGTAATCGCTCAGCAGGCGAGCGCCCGGTAGCCAGCCAGGCCTACACCCTTAGGTTCACCAACATGTTTCGCCATCCCCCCCAGCTACCTTGGAGACGTTGGACATTTAACAGATCTGCTGTTCGAGTTTTCAAAAAAAGAACCCCTGTGAGCTTGCTCGCGGATGAATGAGGTTGGGAGCGACGAACGCGAGAAATGACTTCCTCACTCTCATTACTGGAAATGAAAGGCGTATCCAAGCGTTTCGGGCCAACGGTGGCGCTGGACGACGTTACGATGCACGCGGCTGCGGGCGAAGTGCTGGCCCTGGTTGGTGAAAATGGAGCTGGCAAGAGCACGCTCATGAAAATTCTGAGCGGCGCTTTGCGCCCCGACGCGGGTACGATGGAGCTAGACGGCTCGCCCTATCGCCCGCGCACCCCGCAGGATGCCCGCTCGGCTGGCGTGGCCATGATCTATCAGGAACTGAACATTGCACCCCATCTGTCGGTGGAAGACAACATTCTCCTCGGCCAAGAACGTGGCCGTGGCGGGCTGCTCCATCGCCGCGCTGGGCGACAAGAAGTCCGTGCCGCCCTCAGCCGATTAGGCCACGACGACATCGACCCCAAAACACGAGCGGGGCAGCTTTCGGTCGGCCGGCAACAGTTGATCGAAATCGCCCGTGCTTTGGTTACCAACGCGAGCTTGATTGTGCTCGACGAGCCGACCAGTTCTCTTACCGGTCAGGATGTGGAAACTTTGTTTGACGTTGTTCGGCGACTACGAGCCGAAGGGCTCGCCGTAATCTACATCAGCCATTTTTTGGAAGAGATACGCCAGATATGCGATCGCTACGCGGTCCTGAGAGACGGGCGATTTGCCGGAACGGGACGATTGGCAGACGCACTCGACGCGGAATTGGTTTCCTTGATGGTGGGCCGGACCGTCGATCAACTCTTTCCCCGGGTTAAGCATGATATCGGCGCGTCTATTTTGTCGCTGGATCGGCTGACTGGTCGAGACACTCCATGCGACGTTTCGTTGGTGCTTCGCCGGGGAGAGATCTTGGGCATTGCCGGACTGGTGGGTGCCGGTCGAACAGAACTGTTGCGAAGTATCTATGCTCTGGATGTGTTGACCAACGGCACCGTCCGGATCAATGCGCTTCAGCCCGCGGCAACGCCTCGCGCGAGAATTCGAGCCGGCATCGGTTTCGTATCCGAAGATCGCAAGGGAGAAGGACTCGCCCAAGACCGTTCTATAGCCGACAATATAACGCTTAGTCGGTTGTCGCCTTACAGTCGCTGGGGATGGTTGTCGCTTGGCAAACGGGCGGCCGCGGCTAACCAATGGACCAAATGCCTTCAGGTAAAGGCGCGGTCCATCGATCAACCGGTTAGCTCGCTATCGGGAGGGAATCAGCAGAAGGTGGCGCTCGCACGTGTTTTGCATCAAGAGGCGGATGTATTTCTGCTCGACGAACCCACGCGTGGCATCGATGTGGGCACGAAGGCAGAAATCTATCGCCTGATGGGTGAGTTGGCCGCGGCGGGCAATTCGATTCTTTTCGTCAGTTCCTACTTGCCCGAACTAATGGCCATTTGTGATTCGCTCGGGGTGATGAGCCGGGGCAGGCTTCGCCAGGTCCGACCGGTAAGCGAGTGGACGGAAGATACCGTCCTGGCGTGCGCAATCGATTCAACGTGAAACAAATTTCCTCGGACGTCGACATCTGTCATGCGCAACGCCGCTAATCTTGAGAAACTCAGGCCCTTGATTGCTTTGATATTTGTGGTCGCTGTATTTGCCACCGCCGATTCTCTGAAAGAAGATGGCGGGAGGTTTCTCACCCAACGCAATTGTCGCGTGATTCTGGCGCAGACCGCCACCGTTGCCGTCGCCGCCCTCGGCATGACCGTCGTCATCATCTCCGGTGGAATTGATCTCTCCGCGGGAACGGCAATCGCACTCTCGGCCACGGTGCTGGCCTTTGCGCTCCGCGCAGGAACCGGGCCTGTGCCGGCCGTTTTGTTGGGCGTTCTGACCGGCGGACTGTGTGGCTTGATCAATGGTGCGCTGGTTAGCCTGCTTCGCATGGTCCCCTTTATTGTAACGCTTGGGACCATGACCGCTTTTCTTGGCTGCGCAAAAATCGTGGCCGACGAAACGACCGTCCGGCCGGCCCTCGATCAAATCCCTGACTGGCTTAGCCGTCTTGTCAGTACACGTTCGGAAGTCTTGTGGTTCGGATTGCCGACCGGGGTGTGGATCGCGATCGTTTTGTCGGCAATACTCGCGACCGTGTTGCACTGGACTGTGTTTGGGCGTCACGTATTTGCACTCGGATCCAACGAGCAGACCGCCCGGATTTGTGGCGTCAATGTGACCGCCACCAAGATTGCCATTTATACAATCTCAGGCTTCTTTGTCGGTGTCGCCGGCATGTTCCAGTTTGCGAAACTATCCAGTGGAAATCCTATTTCGGGCATTGGCCTCGAGTTGAAGGTCATTGCGGCAGTCGTTATCGGTGGTGGAAGCCTGAGCGGAGGCCAGGGCTCGGTCCTCGGGACCCTGACGGGTGCCGCGATCATGGGTGTGATCGCGAGCGGCTGTACCTTGCTGGGCCTCACCAATCCGATCCAAGATATCCTGTTGGGGGTGATCATTGTTGCCGCCGTTGGGCTCGACCACATTCGCCAACATCGCCTCGCCCGAGCCAAGTAACTAGTGTCTGCCCGGAAATAGCGCCGAGGCAGTTTTCACCGGGCCGGAATTGATTTCCAACCCTTGAAGATAATCAATTTACGGTGACGAGGTCAACTCGCTTGGATTTCATAGTGACATAACGTAGGCATTCATTACTGAATTGCCACGTTCGGCGCATACGACGAGACAGGCGAGTTGTTGCGAGAGGTGGTGATTGTGGCAGGTTCGCACCGCTTCAGCGATTTGGCGCAGCCGATTGAGCAGGAGGGATACAACGCAGCTTCTCCCGACGCCGCGCTTCAGCAGGTTGCTTATCAGACGGATGCAACCAGTGATCCGCTGGAGTTTGTTCGCAGTCGAAACGCGCGACTGCTGACCACGAATTTTCAGGCCGGCGATGTCATGGTGTTTGGCATGTTCACGATGCACGGGTCGCTGGACAACCAATCCGAAATTGGCCGCGTGAGACTCTCTTGCGATGTACGATACCAGCCGGCGTCTCATCCGGCCGAAGATCCGCGTTATTTCGGCCCCAACCCAATTGGCGCCAAAGGGGGAAGCTACGGTGAAATGAAAGGTGCCAAACCGCTGACCGAACCATGGGGATAATGAATTCGCCGAACGGTTCTTCAGCGTTAGTAGCCCGAATCGTTCAAGTTTGTCAGTAGGACAGGATTGCATCCTGTCCAGACGGGTTGAAAAACTCATCCTACAAGCTCATAAATCTGCCAGTGAAGCATCTCTGCCGCGGTAGACCAGTCCTTGTTCGATCCAGCTCGCCTTCAACCCGGATTCCGACCTGAGATGCTTCAAATTGCTGATGGCGCTGCCCGATTAGATTATGATTAAGATAAGATCCTGTCCTTAAACCCCGTAATGCGTTATCCATTGGAGACGCGGTAAGGAAAATTGCGAACCAAACGGTGAAAGCATTCCATCGACATGGCGTTGAACTCGCGGCCGCGCTGCTGTGTCTTGCGGCAACCGAAGCGCGAGGTGTCGACTTCAATCACGACGTGCGTCCCATCCTCGCAGAATACTGCTTCAAGTGCCATGGCCCCGATCGTGGCGCGCGGCAAGCGGAATTGCGTCTCGATACATTCGCTGATGCGACCGCCTCACGCGGCGAAGCGAGCGCGGTGATTCCCCACGATCTCGCCGCGAGCCAGTTAATTCAACGGATCACGCATTCGGATCCTGGCCAGCGAATGCCGCCACCGAGTTCAGGCAAGACGCTTTCCCCCGATCAGATCGAAACGCTAAGGCAATGGATTACGTCTGGTGCTAAATATGAAAAGCATTGGTCGTTTGTGCCAGCGGTGCGGCCCCGCTTGGCAGACATCGGGGCGCCTTCAAGCGGATGGCTACGAAACGCGCTGGACTGTTTTGTCCTGGCGCGTCTGCAGTCAGAGGGCCTAAACCCGTCGACCCCCTGCGATCGACGCACACTCATCCGCCGCGTCAGTCTGGATCTTACAGGCTTGCCTCCCTCGCTATCCGAAATCCGAGCCTTCTTGTCCGACAAGGCGCCGGACGCGTACGAACGACTGGTCGATCGGCTGCTGGCCAGTCCCCATTTTGGCGAGCGGCTGACGATCGATTGGCTGGACGCCGCCCGTTATGCTGACACACACGGATTCAACAACGACTCGACGCGGACGATGTGGCGTTGGCGAGATTGGGTCATCGACGCCTATAACGCCAACATGCCCTTTGATCGCTTCGTCGTGGAACAGCTTGCCGGAGATCTGTTGCCCGGGACGACGGTCAATCAACGTATTGCGACGGGATTCAACCGAAATCATGTCATCAATTCGGAAGGCGGTATCATTGCAGAGGAGTATCGTGTGGAATACGTGGCTGATCGCGTCCGCACCACGACCATCGTCTTTCTGGGACTAACCATGGAGTGCGCCCGTTGTCACGACCACAAATATGATCCGATTACCCAGCAGGATTACTACCGATTCTTTGCCTTTTTCAACAACGTCCCCGAGTATGGGGAAGACGGGCGTATTGCCAATGCCGCCCCGCTAATGCGTGCCCCCACGCTTGCACAACAAGTTGTTGTTGGTCAGTTGCAAAAGTTGGTCGCCGCCCACGAGACGGCGATGCAGCGTATTCGCCGGCAGCTGCCCGCGGATTCCTTAGCGACATGGGTTGACGAGCAGCGTGAAAAACTAAGCCAGCCAACTCTGAACCCCGCCGAAGAGAAATACCGCGACGATCTCCTCGCCTACGTTTCATTCGACCAAACGGATGGCGATGCCGTTACGGATCTGGCCCGCAAGGACGCAACCATCCTCTGTAAGCCCAAACCCGTTTTCTGCGAGGGCGTTGTGGGAGCGGGGCTGCTTCTTGACAGTGAGAATTTCATGGATCTTGGTCGCGACATCAACATGAAGAAAGCCGACTCTTTCTCGATTGGCCTCTGGATCCGGCCAGATTCTACGCAGTCAACGACACTGATATCGAAAGTGAATTACCGGGCGAACCGGGCCTCCACAGCGTATGGCGCAGGTTACGAAATTGGCGTCGATAACGAAGAAGTGGTCGTGCGGCTTAACACTCAGCCAGCGTATGCCATTCATGTCACGAGTGAATCCGCCGTCCAGCCCCGGCGGTGGCAACATTTGCTGATCACGTATGACGGTTCCAAAAAGGCCGCAGGGATTCGCATCTTCCACAACGGCCGCCAGCTTGACACGAACGTCTTAAGTGACGGGCTGAGTGGTGGCTTTGATGGCGGCGTACCACTCCTGGTCGGCCGAGCTGATTCCGACGACAGAGCTGGCTTTCGAGGACAGATCGATGAGTTTTGTTTTTTCAAGCGCGCTCTGAGTGCCGAGGAGATCGTGAGCTACGTCGACCCGTTGCTTGTCGCCAACGCGTTAGCTGCGGGCCATGAGGATGCTCTTGTTCATCAATATTTGATCGCGACCGATCAAGCGTATCAAGGTCACTGGCAGTCGTACCTACAGAAGCGAGATGAGATATTCAATCTAGAGCGCCAATTTCCCCTGACAATGGTGATGGCGGAGATGGAGCCGGCCCGACCTACGCATGTCCTGCAGCGCGGAGATTATGCATCCCCTCGTGAGCTCGTGGCCCCGACGGTGCTGGAAGAACTTCTGGTGCCATTGCCGGCCGACGCGCCGCGCAACCGCCTTGGTCTGGCTCGTTGGCTGACGCGTGCCGATCACCCGCTTACCGCACGAGTGGCCGTCAATCGCATTTGGCAGCAGTTGTTCGGTACCGGCATCGTCAAGACTGCCGAGGACTTTGGCGTCCAGGGGGAATGGCCCAGTCACCCTGATTTGCTCGACTACCTGGCCGTGGAGTTCGTGGAAAGCGGTTGGGACATGAAACTGCTGGTGCGAAGTCTTGTTACCTCCGCCACATACCGGCAGGAATCTGGGGTCACCCCCGCGTTGTTGCAGCTTGATCCGGAGAACCGACTATTGGCTCGCGGACCTCGTTTTCGTTTGCCGGCGGAGTTGATCCGGGACCAGGCGTTGGCGGTTGCCGGAATGTTACAGCCGCGAATCGGCGGTGCCAGCGTCTATCCGTACCAGCCAGAAGGAATCTTCAAGGATGTCGTGGTGGGCGCCGACTATCCGGGCACCAAGTGGCTGCTATCCGAGGGCGCCGATCTGTACCGCCGCTCGTTGTACACTTTTTGGAAGCGCACGCTGCCCCACCCTGCACTGGCCACGTTTGATGCCCCGGAACGCGAGTTTTGCCTGGTCCGGCGGTCGAGAACCAATACGCCGCTGCAGGCACTGGTGCTGTTGAATGATCCTATCTATTTGGAAGCGTCCCGGCGACTGGCCGAAAGCGTGATGGCGGACGAAACTGGACAGCGCGCACGAGTTGCTCGTTGCTTCGAGTTAGTGACGGCGCGTGCGCCTAACGAAGCCGAGCTGCAGATCCTCCTGGGCCAACTGCATAGCCGACTGGACCACTATCACAAGCATCCGGACGCGGCCGCTTCACTGCTTGAAATTGGCGCGTCCACCGCCGATGATTCGCTCGATCCGGTAGAGTTGGCCGCCTACACCACGATTGCCAGCATCCTATTGAATCTCGACGAAGCAATTACCAAAGGGTAGATTCTTGTGACTCTCAGCACGACGCGCCGCAGTTTTCTGACGCACACAAGCCTCGGGCTCGGCTCTACCTCGCTCGGTTCGTTGCTCAACCCGCGCTTATTCGCGAACTCGGTAACACACGCACCTGTCGTTGGTTCGACCCCCCAGCTCTACGGCACGGCACCCACTGCCCGACGCGTCATCTATCTATTCCAATCGGGCGGTCCATCTCAATTGGACATGCTGGATTACAAGCCCCGACTGCAGGCGCGGTTCGATGAAGATCTGCCCGATTCGATTCGGATGGGCCAGCGGATTACCGGTATGGTCGCCAACCAGACCCGCTTGCCCGTCGCACCGTCGATTTTCAAGTTTTCTCAACATGGAAGCCGCGGCGCCTGGGTGAGCGAGCTGATCCCTCACACCGCTCGGGTGATTGACGATATATGCGTTGTCCATTCGATGTACACGGAAGCGATCAATCACGATCCAGCGATCACCTTTCTGCAAACTGGTAGCCAGCAACCTGGTCGTCCCAGCATGGGTGCCTGGATTGATTATGGATTGGGCAGCGAGTCGGAAGAGCTGCCGGCGTTTGTCGTTCTCGCTTCGATTCCAAAGGTGCGGTCAGCCGGTCAGGGACTGCTGGCTCGACTCTGGGGCAGCGGCTTTCTCCCTAGTCGTCACCAGGGGGTTAAACTACGTGGCACCGGGGATCCTGTACTGTATCTTTCCGATCCGGAGGGCATTGACCGCCAGACGAGACGTGAAATGCTCGATGGCATCTCTTCGCTCAACCGTCTCCGCCACACTGTGATTGGCGATCCCGAAATCGAGACACGCATTAAGCAGTACGAGATGGCTTTTCGAATGCAGGCCTCGGTACCCGAATTGTTGGACCTTTCGGACGAACCCGAGCACATTATCCAGCAATATGGTGAGGATGCACGCCAACCGGGGACATACGCCCGCAACTGCCTGTTGGCGCGACGTCTGGCCGAGCGCGGAGTGAGATTCATCCAGCTGTATCACCGCGGATGGGACCAACACGGCAATCTACCCGAGGAGATCGCCAGCCAATGCGGTGATACGGACCAGGCGACCGCCGCGCTGATTCTGGACCTTAAACAACGTGGCATGCTTGACGACACGCTGGTGATCTGGGGCGGCGAGTTTGGTCGCACGGTTTACAGCCAGGGCAAACTGACTCATTCCAACTTTGGCCGTGATCATCACGGCCGCTGTTTTACGACTTGGATGGCCGGCGGCGGCGTGAAAGCGGGTATCCGTTACGGCGCCTCGGATGATTATTCCTTCAACATCACCCGTGACCCTGTCCACATTCACGATCTTCAGGCCACGATTCTGCACTGTCTCGGCATCGATCACGAAAAGCTCGTCTATCGCTTCGCCGGCCGCGATTTTCGGTTGACCGACGTCCACGGAAACGTCGTGCGAGATATACTGGTCTAGTGGCGGGCTAGGCGCGCATGAATTGAAGTTCGGGAAGAACGGCTCGTCCCTTACCTGCTCTTCCTGACCTGCTTAGGAAAGTAGGACGTCTGGTATTTTCTTCTCTGGTATTTTCTTCCGCCAGCTCCGCCGTCACCACTTCGACGCGTCCACGAGCTTTGCGGTGCGCTGGTCGTAGTCTTCGATCATTTTGCCCGCGACATCGTTGAACTCACCGCTACCGGGAACGAACGGGAAGCGGTTCTTCACATCGTCGGTCAGCTCGACCCCCAAACCAGGTTTTTCTGGCGGCAGGACCATCCCGTCTTCGATCCGCAGAGAATCGCCGATCACGAGGCTGTGCAGCGGGCCAGGTGCCGGCGGCAGTTCGAGTGTTACCGTATTGGGGCAGGCAAAACCGACGTGGACGTTCTGCATCAGGCAGGCCCCGGCTCCCCAAGCGTGCATCGCCACACGGCGCCCGCCGCGGCTGGCCAGAAGTTTCGCCACCTCGACACACAGTTCGAGCCCGCCCGTGAAGGACGCGTCGGGCTGACCGATGTCGAACGAATCCAACTCGATGAACTGCCGCCATTCTGTCAGGCCGGTGAGGCACTCGCCTCCCGCGATCGGCACCGTCGTGCTGCGCGACAGCTCGGCATACCCCCAGGGGTCGTCGTAGGGCAGCGGCTCCTCGAAAAAGATCAAACCGAACGGCTCCATGGCCTTCATCACTGCCTGGGCGGTTTCGACGTTCCACAGGTTCATCCCCTCCGAGCGGTTGCCCATGTGGCCGTCCAGCATGACCTTCATGTCATCCCCAAAGCGATCTCGCACAAAGGTCATCTTCTCTGCTTCGAAATCAGCCGCTTCCGCCGGTTCGCAGGGACAATAGGACACACCATCGGGATCGAAGGAGCCGGAGGCAATCTTGGCGGCGAGGAAACCTTGCGATTGGTAAAACTCCAGCTTCTGCGCCAACTGGTCCAGCGGGTAGTTTGACGGGCCGCCAGTGGCGTATCCCAGCAAACGCTCGTGCTGACAGCCCCCGAGCAACTCGACGACTGGCACACTTTCGGCCTTGCCTTTCAAGTCCCACAGCGCGGCTTCGATGCCGTTAAGGACGCTCAGCCCATGGCCGGCGCGACACCAGAAGTTCTCGCAGTGAAACATGAGCGCGTACAGCTCGCTCACGTCATCGACCGACCTGCCCAGCAGGATCGGCTTGAAATAGTCAACCGAGCCGGGAATGATCTCGGGACATCGGTAACCGTTGTAAGTTTCGCCGAGACCCACGTGTTCGGTATCGGTGTAAATCTCGATGAACGCGGCACTGCGATACGGTCGACATTTCGTCAACCACGGGTCGTCGGTGCAGGGACCGGTCAGCAGCACGGTTTTGACGTCGGTGATTTTCATGTTGCGCTCCTACGCTTGCTACGGGTAAAAATACAGCGTTAGAAGTCTGGCAGAGAAGTCGGGTCACGGCAACTACTGGCTTGTCCGTTACGACTTGTACGCGATACCGTTGCTGCTGACGAAACTGCTGTGCAAGTCCGCATAGACTCCCCCGGCGGCGATCAGATCAGCATGGATCCCCCGTTCGACGATGCGGCCCTGGTCCAGCACGAGAATCTGGTCGGCTCGCCGCACGGTACTCAATCGATGGGCGACAACGAAGCTGGTGCGGCCTCGGATCAACATCTCCAGGGCTTGTTGGACACGAGATTCGGTGATCGTGTCGATGCTGCTCGTCGCCTCGTCGAGGATGAGGATACGAGGATCGGTCAACAAAGCTCGCGCGAAACAGACCAGTTGCCGCTGGCCTACGGACAGATTGCCGCCCCGTTCGCCCGCATCGGTATCGAATCCATCGCATAGTGCCTCGATCACGTCCAGGCAACCAAGGCGTCGAACCGCTTCCACCACCTCGGCGTCACTAGCCTCGGGACGGCCGAAGCGAATGTTGTCCATCACGGTCCCGTTGAACAAGAAACTCTGCTGCGGTACGATGCCGATGCAACGGTGTAAGGCGTCGGTCCGGAGGTTGCGGATGTCGTTTCCATCGACCAGCAGCTCCCCATCCGTCGGCAGATAAAACTTCGCGATCAGGTTCGTGAGGGTGGTTTTTCCGCTTCCGGTGTGGCCCACCAACGCCACCGTCTGGCCTGGCTCGGCGCTGAAGCTCACGTTGTGTAAAACCGGTCGTCCCGGATCGTACTCGAAGGAGAGATCGCGGAATTCGACGCGGCCCTCAATAGAACGCAGGTCAATCGCCTCCGCGGGGTCGCACCACGCAGGCGGCGTGTCCAACAGCTGAAACACGCGTTCTGCCGCAGCCATCGAGGTAAGCGCCTGGTTGTATTGCAGGCCAAGCAGCGAGATCGGGCTGAAGAACAGGTTGGCCATCAAAAAGAATCCGACCAGGTCGCCTACCGAGGCATCGATGGAGGGGCTCAAAACCCGGTAGCCGCCGACCAGCATCAGCGTCGCCATGAACAACTGGCTGTTCAGATCGAGTAACGGGAGCAAGGTTCCCTGTGTGCGGGCAACCGTGACGTGGTTTTCTGCATGGTCCGCCACCAGACCGCGAAACAGTGCGGCGTTTTGGTCCTGCCGAACAAACGCCTGCGTCACGCGGATGCCGCTCACCGACTCGGCAAGTGTCGCGGTGACTCGGCTGAACGATTCTTGAACATTGCGGTGAGCGGCACTCAATTTCGGACGAAAGTGATGGTTGATCGCCCAGAGCACCGGCACCAGGGCCAGCACGATCATGAACAGCACCCAATCGAACCACAGCATGCAGGCCGCGGCCGCCAGCATTTGCCCTGCTTGCACGAGGCTGGAAAAAAGCACTTCTTGAACGCCGATACGCACGTTTTGCACGTCGGAATTCAAACGGCTGATGATGCGTCCGAGTTTGGTTTTGTTGAAGAAACTCATCGGCAACCGTTGCAGATGCCGAAACAGCTCGTTGCGCAAGTCGAACACGACGGCTTCGCCCAGTTCCAGCGCAAGGCGTTGGCGGAAGTGCAGCACCACTTGGGTCGAAAGGGCAAGCAGGCCGAATCCGCATACGCCCCACATTACGCCTGCCGTATCTCGGTTCTCGATGGGCCCTTTGATGACCGCGATGATCACCCACGCCAAAGCGGGTAGCTGCAGAGAACGCACGACAACCATCAACAACAGTAGCGAACGCTTCGTCGCATGGAGTCGAGTGTAGCGAAACAACCTCGTGATCAGTCCGAAGTCGAGGGGCCGCGTGTGTGCCTCCCTGTTTTGATTACGTAAGTAGGTCAGCGTCGCGGTGGGATGCGTGGCGGAAGGCGGAATGTTTGTATCTAGTGACGTCATCGCGTCCCTTCTCCCACCAGCGACACAATCGCCTCGTCATCGCCCAGTTGCAATCCGGCAATGGTTGAGAAGTGGCCACGCTGCTTCATCAATTCGTCCGGGGTGCCCATTTGCGCAACTCGACCGCCGGCCAGCACAATGATCCGGTCGGCGCGACGCAGCGTGCTCAGCCGATGAGCCACCACGAACGTGGTTCGGCCGTGCATGGCATTCTCCAGGGCTTGAAGAATCTCGTCTTCTGTCCCCGGATCGATCGAGGCAGTGGGGTCGTCGAAAATCAGGATGGATGGATCCAGCAACAATGCGCGGGCGATCGCCAGCCGCTGCCGCTGGCCACCCGAGAGCGTACATCCGTGTTCGCCAATCACGGTATCATACCCCTCCGGCATCTCGACGATGAAGTCGTGGGCGGCGGCGAGTCGCGCGGCCCGTTCGATATCGCCGCGGGTCGCCTGGGGATGGCCAAACGCGATATTGGCAGCCGCCGTGTTGCTGTAGACAAAACTCTCCTGAAATACGACGCCGATGTTGCTCCGCAGATCGTCCAGATCCCATTGCCGGATGTCGGTTCCGTCGACCAGCAGCCGCCCACCTGAGGGGTCATACAAACGCGGGATCAGAGACAGCAACGTGCTTTTTCCTTCGCCAGTTGGCCCCACCACCGCGACACATTCGCCTGGTTCAACACGAAAATCGATATCGTGCAAAACAGATTCATCGGGGTAGTAACCAAACGACACCTTCTCGAATCGCACTGCGCCGCGGACCTTGGGAAATCGGATGGCGTTCGGCGGGCTGTGGATCTCGATCGGTGCGTCCAACACCTCAAACACCCGACCCGCGCCGGTCAGACTGGTCTGGATTCGGTTCGTGATGTTCGTAATCTGGCCGATTAGCTCGGAGAACCGCTGCAAGAGGCCGACAAACACGAACAGTCCCACGCCCAAGTGCAACTTGTTCGCGATGATCAGATAGCCGCCGTATCCCAATAACACTGCCAGATTCACCTGAGTGAGCATGGCCATCGCGGGTTGAAAGATGCTGATCCGCCAGAAGATCTCCTGTTTCTTATCCTTGATCCGCCGGTTGGCACCATTAAAAAGTTCTATCTGGGCTTGTTCCTGTGCGAAACCTTTGACAACGGCCATCCCCTGCACATTCTCCACCAGCACCCCCACCATCCGGTCAATCAACTTGCGGTTCTCGACATAGGCCGGCTTGACGAGGCGAGAGAATCTGACCGCGGTGATCCACAACAACGGAGTGGTCGCCAGGCAGGCGAGCGTGAGCGTCACGTGAATGCTCAGCATGTAGCCCAAATAGACCAGCAACGAGAGCACGATCACGATCACTTCGACCATCACTCCGTCCACGAACACGCGCACGGCTTGCACGTCCCCGGCAACTCGGTTGATCAACGAACTGCTGTTGTTAGCATCAAAGAAGCGGAAACTAAGTCGTTGGAGCTTGTCGTAGACGTCCACGCGAAGCTGTACGATGATGGTCTGTGCCAGCTGCGAGGCGGAAACGGCCGCCCAATATCGCAGGAATGTGTGCAGCACGGCCAGTCCCAGCATCGTTGCGGCAATCGCGGCCACCACCGTCATGGGGCTCCAGCTCCGCGGAGGTGCCAACCCCAACGGCCATCGCGGAGCCGCGCCCGATGGATCCACGTGATGGCGAACGATATCGATCCCCAAGCCGGTCAGCACCAACACTCCCAGCCCGAGACTGACCAGTGAAATCTGTTGCGCGAGAACTTTGACGCAACCGGCACGATACCGCCAACCCAGTCCAAGCAAGCGGCGAATCAGACCCCAATTCGATGTTTTGGTGTCGGTCAGTTCAAATGGCTGGGAACTATTCTGGTGAGTACGATTCAAATGGTTGCAGCTCTAAAAATGAGCGTCCAGAGGTTGCGCCGTCGGCACGGAATGAAGTCAACGCGGCACGACAGAAGTGAGTCAGCGATCCAGTTTAGCAGCAATCAGAGGGAGAAGCGATGGTGATTCACAGATCGCTCGTTCGCGCAACAAATCTGCCACGAAATTCGCAGCGATCAAGGAAAAACGGGGTCAAAGAGAAAAGGTGGGGCAGGACGAAAAAACAAGACTCCCAATTGGCTCTGTAGTACACCTACTGTTTTGATCGATGCAAAGCCAAGCTGGCAATTTCGACAGAACGACGTCAGGGTCTTCGGCCATAGTCGTTGATCGCTCCGCGATCAAAACGCCCTGAACACGGAGCGAGGTAGAAATAGAGTGAGAGCACGGCGGGCTGGAAGCCTATCCCACGACGCTGCGCTCGACTAAAACGACTGTCTCCAAGCTCGTGGGAATCTTCAACGAAAATCCTCAACAGCAGCCCCCGGTTTCTTGGTACGCCAGTTTCGGTGAATTGCCTAAAGGCCAATAGATTCAGACGAACTTAAGAAGAAACAATCGCTACGTTACGGACTGAACCAACACGTCGACAGCTTGCTGCATGGTTTCGATGGGCCACATGATTACCTGGCCACCCGAGGCAGCCAGCACCACGACGAGAACCATCAAGGTCATGGGACCAAGTCCGCAAAACGCGTCCCAACCTCGTCGTAACCGGTCAGGCATCAGCGCGTCGACAATACGGCTGCCGTCCAGCGGTGGTATCGGAATCATGTTGAAGACAGCCAGCAGAATGTTGAGCCAGATACACGTTTCTAGTAGCGAGTGCACCGCGCCGGGCATACTCCCAACATCTCCAAAGCAAAAGGCCATTACCGTAAACGCTAAGATACTAAGCATGGCGATGCAAAGATTCGAGATAGGCCCTGCCGCGGCCACCAACAAGACTCCGACCCGCGAGCCCACCTTGGGATGGAAGAGACCGATGTTAATCGGTACCGGCTTGGCCCACCCAAATGGAAGAACCAATTGCAACAACAACGTGCCAATTGGATCCATATGAGCCAGTGGATTGAGGGTCAGCCGGCCTTGTCGCTCGGTGGTGACATCGCCAAGTCGGTAAGCGCTCCACGCGTGGGCCCATTCGTGCACCGTCAGTGACAACAGCAGCGGAATCCAGAACGTGATGCGGTCCAGCAACCAGTCTCCGGTGAACATCGTGCAATCAAGTCCTCGTAGGGAAGCAAGGGTTTCCAGTCTAAACCGCGCTGGGGACTTCTAGGGCTAACGAAGGGGCAGCTAATTCGACTTCGCTTGCCCGTTCGGTGTCGGGCAAGGCCTCGAGGCTCTCGATCAGCTGTTTGGCAATAATGGTCTCTTCATCATCCACCAGACCCTTCAGCTTGATGAACGACGCGTCCGCCCAAACGACTTGACCCACGAAATCGCTTCCGCCACGCACTGAAATCCGAGCGATGGCATCGCCTGTTGGCCGAGCCAGCTGGTTTACCGAATCAATGAGCAAAGTTTCAAGCTGGTCAAGCTCGGAACGGTCCGAGCGAATCGGCCCGATGGCTCTAACGAAATCAACTTGAGAAATGACGGCTTTCGTTTCGGTGGATTGTCGAGCGCGTCGCACGGCCAGCAACGCCGCTTCGTTAGCAACGCTTTCCAGTTCCTCGCCGGAAAAACCCGCCGTTCTTTCCGCCAGCTGACTAAGCGAAATATCGTCGGACAACGTCTTATTGCGAGTGTGGATTTTCAAAGTTTGTTGACGTGCCGCGACCGATAATGGCGGCACTTTGATTCGTCGGTCAAAACGACCAGGACGCAGTAAGGCAGGATCCAGAATGTCCGATCGGTTGGTGGCGGCAATGACGACAATGGTGTCCGTCCTCTCAAAGCCATCCAAGCCGACGAGAATCTGGTTCAACGTTTGCTCGCGCTCGTCATGTCCAAATCCCGTTACGGTGCCACGTCGACGTCCGATGGCGTCCAGCTCATCAATGAACACGACGCTGGAGCATTCTTGGCAGCGGTCTCGAACATATCGCGGACCCGGCCCGCTCCCACACCGACCACAAGCTCCACAAACTCCGAGGCGGAGACCGTGTAAAAGCTGGCTTTGGTTTCACCAGCCACAGCACGCGCCAGCAACGTCTTGCCACAACCGGGTGGGCCCTCCAGCAAGACTCCACGGGGCAGTCGAGCTCCCGCATCGGTCCATCGCCCCGGATGGCTGAGAAAATCGACGCCATCGCCCAACTGCTCTTTGGCCTCATCGCACCCAGCAACATCGGCAAACGGGAGCGTTTCGGATTTACAGGAGTCAAACGGAGAGGTCATAGGGAGATGCTGCTGGTGCGCGTCGCCGTAATTGAGCCGTCCCACCGAAGCATTGCAAAGCAGATAATCTCGTTCGCTACGCCAATCTTTCCCACGCTTGCCCTGACAAAACTCCTTCACTTTGTTCACGAATGATTCCACGTCTCCTTTTTTTAGACGATTCGTTTGACGAGTGATCCAGCCCCGTTTTTGTTTTTTGCTCCAGTTCTTCTTCAAACCCGCCAGCGTATTCAAATGTTCCACCACGTGGTAAAAGTCCACCAACTGCAGACATTGGTCCTCACGCAGGCCAAGCCGTTTGAACAACGCGCCTACCCGGTTCCAAATCCATTTTGCGCCGTCTGCAATGAACAACACTTTCGTCGCTTGATCGATCCCCAGTTCACGCAAGTAGAATTCGATCAGTCGGAATACCG
>Ga0310121_10000950_pt1 | contig 30699 bp, 21 predicted proteins | sample CB27_Tmax_986_MG_FD_203504 | JGI IMG/M metagenome (GOLD analysis project Ga0310121, IMG submission 203504) | Marine microbial communities from Western Arctic Ocean, Canada - CB27_Tmax_986 | ecosystem: Environmental > Aquatic > Marine > Oceanic | place: Canada: Western Arctic Ocean | collected... | reverse complement strand
TATCCTGTCTCGGCGCGGTTCAAAAAACGTTGCATCCACCCCCACGATACGGCGATATTGTGTGGTTCGAATGGCATTGCCCGAAGGCTGACCGGCGGCGAGTGGAAAAATGGTTGGTATCACGAGACGAAAGTTTCTGACGACTTCCGCGATGCTGGGCTTGGGGGGCGCGGCGGGTTGCCTGGGTCGGCCCGATCCGGGGGTCATCTTCAAGGGCTGGTCTTATGAGCCGAACCTGGTCCAACAGAATATCGACTTTTTCGAGAAGCAAACCAACATCAAGGTCAACTACGAAGCGGTCTCGGGGAACTACCATGATAAAATGGTGCCGCTCTTCATCGGCAAGACGCCGTTGGATTGCTGTTACGTCCGTGACGACCATCTGGCCGAGTGGGTCGAGGCCGGTTGGCTGCGGCCGTTCGACGACTTGCCCGGCGCGGGGAGTCACAAGGATGACCTCTTCGCATATAACCTCGACGCGATGAGTTACGATGGGAAGTCCTACGGGCTTCCGTATTACACCGACTTCCTCATCTGGGTCTACAATGAGAACGTCTTGCGCCGAGCGGGATTCGACAAGCCCGCGCGGACGTTGGATGAACTGACCGAGCAGGCGCGCAAGATCAAAGCGGATCGCATCAGCGCGCCGGGCGGCAACGTTATCGAGTACCCCCTGATCTTTGCCTTTCGCCAGCTCGATATTGGATTGAACGATTGGTGGGCGCTCAATTACGCGAGCGAGGTCAGGTTGTTCGATGATCAGCTCGATCCGATCTTTCCCGATGATGTGGGTCGGCGTTGCGAACGGGTGTTACAATGGCTCGTTGACGGCATTCACAAGCACCACATTATCGCCCCGACCTCCTTGAACATGGGCTACCGGTCGGTGCTCGAAAGCGTGGCGTCGGGCCGGCAGGCCTTCGCGCTGATTATCAAGTATGATCTGGAGTGGGTGACGAACCGCAAGAACTCCGCCTTGGCGGAAGGGGATCTGCGCGCCAAGGGGCTGGCCGCCGAACAGGCCAGCCACGCGAAGGTACTCAAGATGGCGCCGATCCCCAGTCTTGAACCCGACCAGAGCGGCACGCTGGGCTGGACGCGCATGTATTCGCTGGCCTCTCACGTTCGCGAGGAGAAGTTGACGCAAGCCTGGGAGCTGATGAACTTTCTCGGCGGAAAGGACGCGAGCGGCGATTATTATACGGCCCGGCGCTGGTTTCGGCTCAAGGGGATGGGCTTTGCGTTCAAGTCGCTTCTGGACGATCCCGATATCATCGCGCAGACCCAACAGTGGGGGGACATGGAGCTAATTAAGGAACAGGCGCGGTCGGTGCGGGCCCGCGAGAACATCAAAGCCCCGTGGTTTTCCGATTTCAACGTCTACTACCAGCCGGAAATCCAGAAGATTCTCTTAAAGCAACAATCGCCCCGCGACGGCTTGGCCCGAATCGCGAAACGTTGTCGTGCGTTGAAACGAGAATGGTCATAATGCCGCGATCTCTCTTTCTCGCCGTGTATCGTGCGGGGGCCTGGATTGATAATGACAATGATTCCGTCTCAAGGACGATGGGGAAACTGAACGCAATCAGATGATAGCCGCGTTTAAAAACAAGCATGCGCCCGGTCCCGACTTATCGCCCCCTCAATCACGGAAGGATAAGGGGGATCGGCTATTCGCGCTGCTCATTAACTTCCCGACCGTCGGACTCATACTTGCCCTGGTGGCCTATCCCGTGCTGGTCTCGCTGTGGATCAGCCTGCACCGCTACAATTTGCGGCGTCCGGATGTCTTCGACTTCGTCGGGCTGGGAAATTACGTCCAGATCCTTTCAGGCGCCCAGTTTTGGCATTCGCTTGGGGTCACGCTTTACTTCACGGGTCTATCGGTGTTCTTGGTGATCATTATCGCGATGGGGATCGCGCTGCTGTTTAACGAAAAGTTCCATGGGCGGGGCGTCGCTCGATCGCTGCTCCTGATCCCGTGGGCCGTGCCGGGGGTGGTGAACGGGCTGATGTGGGTCGGGCTGCTCAGCGAACACGGTGCTTTCAACCAGCTACTGGGTTACGGATTCGATTTATTTAACCGCTTGACCGGGGCGGACGTCGACTACCTGGGAATGGCATCGCCGGTCATCGCGCTGAACGTCACCGTCGCGGCATACGTCTGGCGCAGCGTTCCGTTCGCGTGCATCATCTTCCTGGCGGCGTTGCAGGCCATTCCCGCCGAGCAATATCGCGCCGCCCGCGTCGACGGCGCGAACGCCTGGAACCGATTCCGGAGTATTACGCTGCCATGGCTTCTGCATCCGGTGATGGTGGTGGCTATCTTTGAGACGATGAACGCGTTCCGCGCGTTCGACCTTATCTTCACGCTGACCGGCGGCGGCCCGGGCGACGCGACCAATCTTCTCGCGTGGCAGACTTACAAGGAGGCGTTCGCCAGGCTTAATTTCGGCGGCGCGAACGCCTACTCATATCTGATAACGTTGATTACGATGGGGCTGGCCATCCTTTATATCCGAGCGCTCTATCGTCGGGGCGCGGTACAGGGGTAACGGGGGAGAAAGATGAAAAGCACGATTATCAAACGCATCATTTTATATGTTCTTGTGCTAGTTGCGTTGCTTTATATCGTTACCCCGTTCGCATGGATCGTGACGGTTAGCATCATGCACGAGCGTGAAGCAAACGTGGGTCACTGGATTCCGCGCGAGCCGACGGGCGAGAATTACGCGATGTATTTGGCGCCCGAAAGCGGCGGCGCGGAGGTCGGGCTGGCGACCGCCCGCAAGTTTCCGCGCGCGATCGCGAACAGTTTTATCATCGCCACCATGGTGATGGTGATCAACCTGTTGTTCGGATCGATGGCGGCGTATTCGCTGGCCCGAATTCGGTTCCGGGGCAGTCTGGCGCTCATGTTGTTCTACCTTGGCTCGCGCAGCGTGCCGGGCGTGGCGATCGTCATCCCCATGTATCTGGTCATTCGAAACTATGGCCTGCTGGACACGCACTTGGCGGTCATCCTGGCCCATTCGACCTTCACGCTTCCGTTCACGATCTGGATTCTGAAGGGCTATTTTCAAACCGTCCCGCTCGACTTGGAGCGCGCCGCGCGCACCGACGGATGCGGCCGCCTTGGCGCGCTCTTCCGTATCTTCCTACCGGTCGCCGCGCCCGGCATGATCGGCGTCGGGATTTTCTCCTTTATCGCCTCGTGGACGGAATTCCTGTTTGCGCTGCTGTTCACGTCAACGATCTATTCCAAACCCGTCACGGTCCTCGTCTCCGACTTCACGCAGGAGTTGCAAATGCCGTTCACGATGATCGCCGCGGGTGGGGTCTTGGTGGTGTTGCTGCCGATTGTTCTGGCGTTTATCTTGCAGCGGTTTATAATTCACGGCATCGGTGGCGCGGTGACGGGGTAAAGGTGAAACCATCGCGAGCGATTTTCGAAAGCTTGTTCGCGTTTGATCGCGGGGATTGGGATTCGTGGCACGAGTCAGTCTGAAGAAACTCACCAAGAGTTACGGCGACGTGGTCGTGCTGGATGAGTTGACCCTGGAGATGGCGGATCGAGAGTTTCTCACGCTGCTCGGCCCCTCGGGGTGCGGCAAGACGACGACCTTGAATATCATTGCGGGGTTGGATTCCGCCACAAGCGGCCACGTCTTCTTCGACTCCGATGACGTCACCGAGGTCCCGCCGGAACGACGCGACGTCGCCATGGTGTTCCAGACCTACGCGCTCTATCCCCATATGCGCGTGGTGGATAACATCGCATTCGGCCTGCGCATGCGCAAGACCCCGCGCGACGAGATCGAGCGCCGCGTTCGGGAAGCGGCCAAGGCGATGGAGATCTCGCACCTGCTGATGCGAAAACCCCGAGAACTGAGCGGAGGCCAACGTCAACGGGTCGCGCTGGCCAGGGCGATCGTGCGTGACCCGCGCTTGTTCCTGCTCGATGAGCCGCTGTCAAACCTCGATGCGAAACTGCGCGTGTCGATGCGCACCGAGCTCAAACGACTCCACGCCGAGTTGGATAAGACGTTCGTGTACGTGACGCACGACCAGGCCGAGTCGCTGATCATGTCGGACCGGATTGCGGTCCTCAACGAAGGGAAACTGCAACAACTGGGCACGCCGGAGGATATCTATAATCAGCCCGCCAACGCCTTTGTCGCCGGTTTCGTTGGAAGTCCGCCGATGAATTTCTTCGATGGGGGTTTGGAGGGTGAGGAGCGTGAACGATGTCGGATGGTCGGGCGCGGGTTTACGTGTGAATTAAGGCCACTGACCTCAAAGACCTCGGCGGAAGTCCGGTTGGGGGTTCGGCCCGAGGACATCGAGTTGTCACCCGACGGTGAGCCGATGGCCCAGGCGACCGTCGTCGTTCGCGAACCGCTGGGAAGTGATCTGTATCTGACCCTGGAGTTGAACGGCGCGACGTTCAAGGCGCGCACTCGCCCTTCCGCCGACTTCGATCGCGGGGACCTGGTTCCATTCCGGTTCGATCCCGAGAAGGTCCACCTGTTTGAGAGTGCTTCCGGGAAAAGTTTGCTCAAGAACATTCCCGTGATCGCATAGAAACATTGTAGAGGAGGTCGTTCAAATGAAAGGTCCTATTGTGACGGGACGTCGTTGCGGTTTCGTTTTCATATTCGGGGTGGTCGTTTTGCTAAGCGGCTTATCGTCCGTGGGCGTCGCGCAGCCGGGATCGTCGGGGGACCCGAGTGTTATCCCGCCGGACCTCGAAGTCGAGGAGTTGTTCGACGGTGGATGCACGCTTACCGAAGGGGTCGCGGTGGGGCATGACGGGATGGTCTATTTCAGCGACATCACGTTTACGTTTCTCTGCCGCGATGAGAAAGGCGTCATGGAGGCGGGCCACATTTGGAAATACAACCCGCAAACCGACGAAACCGCGATCTTTCGTTCCCCGAGCGGCATGTCCAACGGCATCAAGTTCGACGCCGACGGGAACATGATCGTGGCCGAGGGCGCGGATTATGGCGGGCGCAAGGTCGTCCGCACCGACGTGGAAACCGGGGAAAGTTACATTATCGCGGGCCTCTACGAAGGCCGCCCGTTTAACGCTCCCAACGACATCACCATCGACGAGAAGGGGCGCATCTATTTCAGCGATCCCAAATACCTCGGTCACGAGCCGATGGATCAGCCGGTGATGGGAGTCTATCGCATCGACCTGGACGGCTCGGTCGAGCGCATCATCACGGACATGGCCAAGCCCAACGGGGTGTGCGTCTCGCCGGATCAGAAGACGCTTTACGTGATCGGCAGCGATAACGGAGCGATCGGCTTTGATCGCCTGCCTGAAGGCTCCAAGACCCAAACGGGCCATCGGTCGCTGCGGGCCTATGATTTGGATGCCAACGGCGACGTCACTTTCAGGGAGGAACTGGTCGTGTTCATCGACGGCCCGGACGGACTGGTGGCTGACGTCGAAGGCAACCTCTACGTGGCCTACATGCATAAGGAGCACCCCGGCATCTACGTCTATTCGCCGCAGGGGGAGGAGCTGGGGCATATCCCAACCCCCGAGCCGCCGACGAACGCCGGCTTCGCTCGCGGCGAGGACAGCAAGGTCCTCTACATCACGGCCGGGGCGAGTCTCTACCGGACCACGGTCATGATCGACGGTTATCACATTGATGAGTGATCACATGCCAACGGTGCATGATCCATAATCCTCGTATGAAGATTCAGAATCCACACGACCTTGACTTACCCGAGACGCTGCACGGCGGGGGTTTAGTCTTGCCGTTTCGCGAACATGGACCGCGGATCGGCGAAAACGTTTTCATCGCCCCCAACGCCGCCGTGATCGGTCAGACAACGCTGGGCGACGAGGTCAGCGTTTGGTTTGGCGCGGTCCTGCGCGGCGACGTCGCGCCCATCCGCATCGGTCGGGGAAGCAATATTCAGGACAATGCCGTGGCGCACGTCGGCACGGGCGTTCCCTGCGTCGTGGGCGAAAACGTGGTCGTCGGCCATCAAGCCCTCCTGCACGCCTGCACGGTGGAAGATGAGTGTCTGGTCGGGATGGGCGCGGTAATCCTGGATGGGGCGGTTATTGGTCAAGGCTCGGTCGTCGGTGCGGGGGCATTGGTGACCAAGGGCAAGGTCATTCCGCCCCATAGCCTCGTGCTGGGCGCTCCCGGCCGGGTCACGCGCTCCCTAAGCGAGGAGGAACGCGCCAATACCCTTGCGTATGCGGCCAAATATGTCCAACTCGCCGATCAGTACCGGCGTCCGCTGCGCGACGTCTAATCCCAATACTTCGGACCAATGGGGTTGCGTCAGTCGATGAACATCGCGTCGCCGTAACTGTAGAAACGATAGCCGCGCTCAATGGCTTCCCGGTATGCGGACAGGATACTCTCCCGCCCGGCGAAGGCGGCCACCAGCATCAGGAGCGATGAACTGGGCAGGTGGAAGTTGGTCAGGAGCGCGTCGATCACGTTGAACTGGAAGCCGGGATGGATGAATAGATTCGTCTCTCGCGTTTCGGCATCGAGGCGTCCGTGGATCGCGAAGCAGCTTTCGAGCGCGCGCACGCTGGTGGTCCCGACGGCGACGACTCGGCGATGGGGGTTCCGTCGCGCCTCGTCGATAGCGGCGGCGGCCGGGTCGTCGATGCCGTAGGTTTCGTGATGCATGACGTGGTCCTCAATCCGCTCGCTCGTCACCGGTTCAAACGTTCCCAACCCCACGTGCAAGGTGATGCGTTGGACATCGATGCCCCGATCGTTGAGTTCGGCGAGTAGCTTGGTCGTGAAATGGAGTCCGGCCGTCGGGGCGGCGATTGAGCCCGATTCGTCCGCGTAGACGGTTTGATAAAGCTCGCGGTCGGCGGGCGTGTCGTGTCGCGGCTCGCCTTGGGTTTCGCGCCGGCGAAGGATGTAAGGGGGTAGCGGGGTCTCGCCCTCGCGTTCGAGGAATTCGAACAGATCGCCCTCCAGTTCGAATTCGATGATGTGTGTGTATTCGGATTCACCTTCAATCACGCGCGCCGTTCCCGCGCCGCCGGGCAATGTCAGGCGCATCCCGGGGCGCACCTTGCGGCCGGGCCGGACCATCGCTTCCCAACGCCCTTCGCCGACGGGTTTCACCAACAGCAATTCGACGGCGCCGCCGGTGGGCCGATTCACCCTGAGCCGGGCGGGTAGGACGCGGCTGTCATTAATGACCAGGCAATCGCCGGGGCGGAGCAGCGATGGTAGATCGCTGAAGTGATGATGAGAGAACGAACCGCCTCCGCGCGGGACGACCATCAGTCGCGAGGCGTCGCGCGGTTCGGCCGGGCGGGTTGCGATTTGCTCGGGAGGCAAATGGTAATCGAAGTCGGAGGGCTTCATCGTGCAAATAAAAACGGGGAGAGTATCGGCCACAAGGGCCGGCTCCCCCCGATCCCGTCATGCGATTGCGGGAAATTACGACAATGCAATGCGAAACATCATTCAAAGAATCTCTGGCGGCGGCGGCGGTGCAGGGCCGGGATTTCATCATAGGGATCGCCCTCGACGTGTTGCTCGGCTTGAGCCGAGACTTGGGCGGGTCCTTGGGCCGGAGGCTCGTGGAACATTGGGGCTGTGGGTTGGCTTGGGGCAGGGGAGTGCATCGGCCGGGCCGCCGTCGTCGCGGTCTCCACTTTGCGCTCCGCGGGCGGAGGGGTCGGTTGCTTATCCGAGGGTCGCAATTCCTTGCTCGCGGGTTTATCCCAGGTCTTCATGGGATTGTCGGGGCGCCGAAAGTCGATGGCACCGCCGGTCCGCGGGCCGTCCAGTTCGCGTTCGCGTTTGCGCGTGATGGCCGGTTCGCTGTTTGGCTCTTGGGCGGGAGGCTGACTCGGCACCCGCTCCGCTTCGGCTTGGGCCGGTCGTGGGTCAGCCGCGACGACCGCCGGGGTGGTCATGGGCTGGTTCCGCACCCGCGCGGAGTTGGCCGGTTGAAAGCCGCTGATGACCGAATCCGCCACATCGGCGAAGCCCGTCGCGATGATCGTGACGCGCAATTCATCCACCATATTCTCATCGATCACCACGCCGAAGATAATGTTCGCTTCGGGGTCGGCCGCCTCGTAAACGAGCGACGTGGCCTCGTTGATCTCGTGCATGGACACGTCGGCCCCACCGGTGATGTTCATCAGGACGCCGCTGGCGCCGTCGATGACGATTTTCTCCTGCAGAGGGCTGTGGCAGGCCTTCTTGACGGCTTCGGTGGCCCGGTTCTCGCCTTTGCCGATCCCCACGCCCATCACCGCGCCGCCGGTCTCTCCCATGATCGTGCGCACGTCACGGAAATCGACGTTGATCAAGCCAGGCATGCTGATCAGATCGCTGATGGCCCGGATGCCTTGGGCCAGCACGCCGTTGCTGACCTGGAAGGCCTCGGTCAGCGGCGTCTTGGGGCCGACCGTGTCCATCAGCTTGTCGTTCATGATAACGATCATCGTGTCGACGTTATCGCGCAGTGTCTTGATGCCCGCCTCGGCCCGGCGCATGCGTTGGGGCCCCTCGAAGGTGAAGGGCTTGGTCACGATCGCCACGCTGAGGATGTCCATCGACTTGGCGTATTCGGCCACGACGGGCGCCGCGCCGGTCCCCGTCCCGCCGCCCATGCCGGCGGTGATGAAGACCATGTCGGCCCCCTCGAGGCAGGCCCTCAACTCCTTCTCATGGGCGCGGGCCGCTTCTTCACCCAGTTCGGGGATGGCTCCTGCCCCCAGCCCATGGGTGATCTCCGCGCCGATTTGCACTTTGGTGGGTACCGCGCTGACCTGCAACGCTTGGAAATCGGTGTTAATGCCATAGAAGTCCACCCCGCTGAATCCGGAGTGAACCATGTCATCAACGGCGTTGCAGCCACCGCCGCCCACGCCGATGACCTTGATCTTGGTCATCCGATGCACTTCCGCATCCCATTGAATCTTAGCCATGGAATCCTCCGTCGAGCCGGCGCCATTATACACGGTGCCGACCGGCTGGTCTGGGTAGGTCATTGTCTCCAAGGTCTCTCTCCCCTCTATGATAAGGTTTTGCCACGGTTCACCCGTACAGATCAAACATCTCTTTGAACTTTCGACACAGCCACGACTCGCGCCGATAGCCCGGTCCCTCTTCGGCGGCCCAGCGGATCAGACCGACGCCGGTGGCGTAGATTGGCGTGCTCGCCACGCCGTTCATCCCCAGCAGGCCCGTGGGGCGACCGATTCGGCACGGATAGCCCAGCATCCGTTCGGCGACCGCGTCGATGCCTTCAAGGAGAGCGGTCCCGCCGGTCAGCACCACCCCCGCATAGATCTTATCGGCGACGTTGGCCTGCCGAACCTGTCGTTGCACCTCGACCAGAATCTCCTCGACGCGCGCCTCGATGATCTCGGCCAGCACGCGCCGGCTGTGCATGACCCGCCGCTGACCGTTCAGGCCCCACGCCATCTCGATGTGTTCGTCGGCGTCCACCTCGGGCGGGACGGCGTGGCCGAACTTTTTCTTCAGGTTCTCGGCATCGTTGGGGGCGAAGCGGAGCACCCTGGCGATATCTTGGGTGATGATGTCGCCCCCCATGGCGACCTCGCTGATGTGTTGCAGCGTGTCGTTATGAAAAATGGCGATGTCGGTGGTGCCCCCTCCGATGTCGACGAGCACCACGCCCAATTCGCGTTCGCGTTGCGACAGGACCGACTGGGAACTGGCCAGCGACTGGAGAACGACCGAGGTGGTTTTCAGGCCCGCCTGCCTCATGCAGCGAAACAGATTGTTCGCCGCCGCGATCGAGCTGATGACCACGTGCATCTTGGCCTGGAGCCTGTGGCCAAACAGACCCTGGGGGTTCGAGATGCCCGCCTGGCCGTTGACGACGTACTCCTTCAAAAACGTGTGGATGATTTCGACGTCCTCGGGCAGGACGACGCGCAGGGCTTTGTTGCGCGCCCGCTTACAGTCACGCGGGTCGATGCCGACTTCGGGGTTGGTCACCTCGACCATCCCTTCCAGATTGATGCCGTTGATGTGATCGCCGGCGATGCCCACCAAAACCTCGCGCGGATGGACGTGCGCCAGTTTATGGGCCTGCGAATACGCCTTGGCGGCCGATTCAACCGTGTCCTCAATGTTGGTGACGACCCCGCGCCGGACGCCTCGCGAGGGGGCCGAGCCCAAACCGAGGATCGTGACCGTTCCGTCTTCGTCGGCCGTGCCGATGATGGCGCAGACCTTCGTGGTGCCGATATCGAGTCCGGTGATCAGGCGGGTTTTCTTGCGCTTGCGACGCGGTCTCGTGCCCAGCCCCAGCCCCCGAGATCGCGGACGGATGCCCGCGGCGGTGATCGGTTCGAGGGTCGTGGACAGTCCCAACGTACTACGGAAAAACGCCATCACGATGATTCCCCTCCCTTCAAGGTGTAAACGACCTGGTCCCTCATGCGCAGGTCGATGGTGGAAGCTTCTTTGAGTTCGTCGCGCAGCTGAAGCGCCGCGCTGAGCTTGCGCATCTGGGTCAGTGGATGGAGGTTGCCGAAGCGCACTTCGGCGCCGCTCGACAACGTGGCGGTGACTTCATCGCGGTTGTTCAGGTTCCATTCGACAATTTGGCGGTGAAGTTTTGGATCGGTCCGCAGTAGAAAACCGGCGGTTTGCAGGACCCCATCCAGCCCGGCCTGGTCGATTGGATCGCCAGGCGGACACGCCTGATTGCGGATGCCCGTCAAGAGCGGCAAGTTCAAATTGCGGATTGCTTGCGGCTTGATTGCTCCGATGACAACCCCATCCTCGTCAACCAGGCACGGGCCATTGAGGTTGGCCACGATGACGGGCCGGCGCTCGACGAATTGGACGATCAGCGTGTTTGGGAGCGTGCGACTGACCTCGACGCGTTTGGCGCGTGGGATGGCGGCCAGTTCGGCCCGGAGCTGCGCGGTATCGAGACGGCATAGATTGTTGCCGGTCTCTTCGAGCCGCGCCCGGATCCATCGGCGAGCCTCCCGCTCCAGGGTCTCCGAGACATTGCCGATCTGGACCTCGCGGACCGCGAAGTAATCCGATTCAAAGACGAACCGGTACAGGTAACGCGCGGCGAAGAATCCAGCCGAAGCAAAAATCAGTAGAATTTGTAGGAGGAGAAAACGATGCAACACACGCCCAACCCGCACTCGAAAGGGGTCGCGAGCGACATGGCACAATGGTCTGTTCTTCGAGCGTGAGGACCGCAGCATCAGTCTGCTCACAGTATCAACGGGAATCAACAGCCGCAGGAACGGGAGATGTCAATTGGCGGCGACAGGTAACAACGGGTTAGGTATTCAACGCCGGTCCAGAGAACCTCACAGGCTCAACAGTCGAGGCACTTTAATATGCGCCTCGAAGAAATGTCAAGGGTTAATCACGCGAATTTCCAAATCTAAGTTCACGCCCGATTTCTCACAGACCCGGCGCCGGACCGTATCGATCAGCTCCAGAATGTCCCGGGCGGTGGCCGAGCCGTCATTGATCACGAAATTGGCGTGCTCGCCGGATACCTCGGCGCCTCCCATGCGCAGCCCTTTGAGCCCGGCGCGGTCGATCAGCCTTCCGGCGGCCTCGCCCGGGGGGTTTTTAAACATGCAGCCCGAGCAGCGTTTGCCGATCGGCTGCTCCAAACGCTTGGCCATCCCCGCGTCCTGGCGCGTCTTGATCGCCGCCGGATTGTCGGGCCGAACGGCCAGCGTCGCGCCAAGAATCAGGTCGCGGCTGAGGTCGCTGCGGCGATAAGCATATGCGAAGCCGCCCCGCGGACGCCTGATCCGATTGCCGTTAGGGTCGATCACATCAACCGATTCAACCATCGAGCACATGTCGCCGGGCCCCGTCCCGGCGTTGCCGGCCAAGGCCCCGCCCAACACGCCCGGCACGCCGGCGGCCCATTCCATCCCGGCCAGGCCGCGCCGGCGCGCGAAGTTCATGATCGCCGAGAGCTGCGCCGCGGCGCCGGCGGTGATCTGGCTCGGACCGGCCGGGCCCTCCTCGATCCGGCGAAACCCACGGCCGAGTGACAAGACCACGCCGTCATATCCCTCGTCCGAAACAATAGTGTTGCTCCCGCCGCCCAGGACCACCCAGCGTAGGCCGCTTTGGACCAGAATCCGGTGGACGGCTTCGAGACAATCCGCGTCATCGGCCACGACAAACCCCCGAGCCGGCCCTCCCACGCCCATCGAGACGTGCTTGGACATCGGTTCATCCAAGTGGACGATCGCCCCTGGAACTTGAGCGATGGATTCGATCGGACCTGACGGGGCTGGGCAGGAGAAACTCATGGGATGAATCTCGACGGTGGGCCTGGGCGAGACAAGGGAAAAGCGCCAAGGAACCCAGACGGCGCCCCTACGTCTGAGGGATTAGACTTCGGGTTTGATCAACTGGCCGGGTGCAAAATGCGCCATGACGTACCAGCGGACGAAATTCGCGTACTCGATGTGACTGGAAAACTGGATGGTGGGCTCGGGTGTTTCATCCTTTATCCACTCGTCAAGCGTGCGCGTATGAATCGCTTTGGGGGCCTTCTCTGCGATCCTCTGGGCCAGCGCGCGAAAGCGGTCCTCCTCGTTGATTCCCGGGCTTTTCTCGAACATGAACGATTTCTCCCAGATGCTCAGGTGGTGAAACGGCTCCCTGAAGATGATGTCGAGGACGCCCCGCGCGGGGGCCGAAGGGCCCAGACAGACCATCCCCGCGCCTAAGCAGATGGCTCGCCGCCACTGACAGGTGATGACCTGGTCGGCCGTTGAGAATCGAACCTGGCGCCCCTCGTCGCGCATCGAGTGCACGTCGATCGGGGTCCCCTCCTCCTTGAAGGCGTGTTGTAGGATAACCATGATCGATTGTTTGTGATTGGCCAACTGATGGGCGATGCTCTCCGCCTCGATCAAGTTGAGGTTCTCGGCAAGGATGCCGCGGCGTCGCAAGATGGCGTGGCGCGTCTCCTGGGGGCTCATGCCCATGACAGGCCTCATGACCGCATGGATGATCTCGATGTCAACGGGGTGGCCGGGGGCCAGAATCAAGGCATAGCGTCCTTCGGGGATGAGTTCGTATTCCGTATCGGCCACATAGATTCGGGCCCTGTCCACGTCGAACCGGCTGGACTCCACGCCGCGGGTGTACTCCTCCGGGGAGGTCGTGTGACCTTTATCTTCCTCCTTCTCAACTTCCTTCTTCTCATGGTCCTCCTCGACATTGGTCAACGCCTCGCCCCAGCCCGTAATCTGAACGAACTGCGAGTTGCTGAACGGTGGTTTCTCGTCTGCCCCCACATTTGGGGATTCGTTTTCGGATTGCGCGCCGTCGTGCCCGGCCTCCGGCCGTTTCTGGGCGTCTTGTTCCGCAATTCGGACGGGACCGTCCTCAAGCGGGGGATAAAGCGCGGCCGGATCGTCAGGTTGCCGGGCCTGATCCATCCGGTCGTCGGGAGTGCCATCGTCATCTTCGGAAAAGAGCACGAGGAGGCTATCGCCGCCCGTTTCCTCATCTTTAACCGGCTGAGGAGGGGTGCTTTCCACTGGACGATTGACGTTCCCCATTCCCTGCTCCCATTTCGGGTTGAACAGCTCATCGGAGTTTCGCAGCAGCGATGCGGTATCGGACGGCCGGATCGCGGAAGAATCCATGTCGCTATAAAGCCCCGCCTGGTCCACGGCGATGTCGTCAACGAGTTGTTGCCCCGCGTCCACATCGGCGCGGGAGCGGACCGGTTCGGGCACCGAGTAGACCTCTTGTACTCGATGCGCGTCCGGATCACCCGGATCGTCGAACATCTCGGTGGGGCGGGCCGTTGCCGGTTCCGCGCTCGAGTCCCCGTCTTGCTCAATTTCATCGGGTTCATTCAATTCAAGCACCGGAGCGGCGATCGTCAAGAGATCCTCTTGCGTATCCTTCCCGGTAATGCGCGAGAGCAATCGGATGGCCTCGCGCTCAAGGTCAATCGGGGGCCCGCTCAGCAAGTAACCCTCAAGCAACTGCGCGGCGCGATCCAAGTTCACGCCAAGCTCGACCAACAGACGTCCCAATTCCAATTGGGCCGTTTCCGCAATCTCCGAGCGCGGATAACGTTCAATCAACCGTTCAAGCGCCCGGATTGCCAGATCATGCTCGTTCAGCTCCATCAACAATCGGGCCAGGTCCAGTTGCGGACCCGAATTCAAACAGGCCTTCGGGTTGGTTTCGAGCAACTCGGCGTATCTGTCGCGCGCCTCCTCCGTCCTACGTTCAACAACCGCCTCGTGTAGTGGATAGAGCGCCGGATCCTCGGGCGTCACGTTCCGTGAGTTGCCCAGCCCGCTGATTTTCTTGCCCAGGTGCCGCTCCAGGCGTTTTCCCTTTTGCCGATCTTCCTCGGCCCGGGCCGAAAAGCCGTGGAATCCATAGACTGCGGCGATCAGCCCCACCCCCGCCGCCAGCCCGGCAAGGTGCGCCGAATACGATCCCCCCAGCGTCAAGAACACGTCCATGGCGTCGTGGCGGATCAACGTGCTTAATGCCATCAGCAGCCAATCCAGTCCCCACTTGATAAAGATGAAGAAGAACCCCATCACCAACGGGAGCCGGATCAGTATGGGGACGACGACGATCAGCAGGCAGAAAAAGCAGCGCACCGAGGCGAACGGGAATAGCATCATGAATGCCCCGATCACCCCGTAGACGGCGCCCGACGCCCCGATCAGCGGATTGCCCGGCATGCCCTGGAACGCGTTATGCGCGATGCCCGCGGCGACGGCGAACAGGGCGTAGAACGCAAGCATCCTCGGCGCGCCCACCCTGTTCTCCACCGGCGGGCCGAAGATGTACAGAAAGTAGACGTTGAAGAACAGGTGGAAACCATTCATCGCGAACGTAAGCACGTCCTGGAACGGACTGACATGGATGAATGAATAGGTCAGGTATTGATAAAGCGGTCCCGCGTATGACAGCCCGAACATCCGCTCGATGGCTTGCGGGTTGACGCACGCCACGAGAAAAAAGGCGACGTTGAAACAGATTAGTCCCAGTGTGATTCGAGGTGTCTTGTGGACGGGCGCCGTGGTCCCTAACGGCCATAGGACGGGGAAGATGAAGGCTCGCTGACTGAAATCCATCCGCTAAACTGAACTCGGGCGGCCGACTTAAATGGGTGGGCAGAGCGACGGGGCCATTGCCAGGGTCCATGCTCCTTCATATACAGTCTAGTACAAACCTCGGTCCATCGCTATTCGTTTTCGTCGGCCTCATACCGGCACCGGCTGCCCACGCTGCTCGCCGTCCCACAAGCTGAGACGCTCGCCCAACTTCACCTGCTGCACGGTCCGGTTCTCGATCTCTATTACACACTGCGCCTTTTTCTGGCCATTGGGGAGCGTGACCGAATGATGCCCGATACGCTTAATCGCCGCCCACACGCCCGGGGGGATGTCTTTTGATGCCTTGAGCTGAATCCCATTGCCTTGAGACCACGTAGCAACGTCTCCCATTTTCGCAAGGGCAATATCGCGCATCCGCCCGAGGAGGGCCGCACCGTCAATTCGGGCGCGTTGGTCTATCTGGTTCCGTTCGCCGTCCACGATGAAATGTTTCACGAAGCTCATTTGACGCCCGTTGAGAGTCGGGCCTACTTCGCCGTTGATCGGCTTCTGTTTCGGGGAGTTTGCGCGTGGGGTCGGCATGGTGGGTGGGCGGCTCCTTGGCCGTGCCCCTGTTATGATGCGCCGGAGTGGGCCTCTGAGTCCAGGCCTCAGATTTTCCAGGAATGGGCCAAAGACGGCGCTGGAGCCGCCAGAATTGATTCTCTCCGCCCCAGGACGCACCCAGAAATGGGTCAAGTCGACAAAACGCCGTGAGGGCGATTCATGAGCATTTGAGGGTAGGGTTGACGTCAAGCATCGAGCGTCCAACGCCAAGTAAAAAACCGCGATTCCCTGCTCGTCACGACGTGTTCTCCCCTGTGCAGGCCCAGGCGTTGGATTTCAATACAATCTCAAAATTTAAATAAGCTCTCGGGGTTCCAAGTAGCCAGTCGCCACCGTTATGTTCGTGGTTCAGGAGCGGAACCAGCTATCTGCCGATACACTGAAACTATTGCGTTGATCTGGTATAGTTGTTAGAGTTTGGCTGTTCTATTTATGGGGATTCATTTCAGTGACGCGAATACGCCTTAATTTACTGCGTAGCACTTCTGTTGTCGGAGCATTGGTTTCGTGCTATCTGGTCGGGCAGCACGTCCTTTTTGTCGCCGGTAAAGAGGGCGCGGGGTTGTGTGGATTCGTGAAGGCCTTCTATTGCGCGGCGGTCGAAGCCAGTCAATTCTCAGAGCTGGGCGATATCCCGACCGCCAGCTTTGGCGTCCTCTATTTCGTGGTCCTCTGTTGCTTCCTGTGGATACCACGCCGGGGCGCGGGGAAGGAGCGGGAGAATTCCCAGGATGTTGCGATGGCCTCGCTGTTCACACTGGTGGGCCTGATGACCTCGGTCTGCCTGGCCTTGATCTCCGCCTTCGTGATCCGCGCTTTTTGCCTGGGTTGTACGATCGTTTATTACGTCAACCTGCTGAACTCGGTCGTGGTGGCCTCCGCGGTGGGCTTTTCTCTGGTTGGGTATTTCAGCTGTGTGCTAAGGGGCGTGGGGGTCGCATGGGGGATCCTTTTGGATTGGCTTCGAAGGGGGTCGGATTGGAGGTTGACGCGCGGGAGCCTTACGGCCCTTCTGATCGTCGTATTGCTCGCGCCGCTGCTCGGCGCGGGGCCGCCGCTTTGGGCGCGCCAGCTCAAAAACCGGGACGTGATTCGACGATACGAAAGCGCGCCCCCCGTCGAAATGAAAGTCGCCAGTTGGTCTTTGGTTCGCGGGGAGCCGAACGCGCCGCTCCAGATCGTCGTTTTCACCGATTTTGAATGTCCCTTTTGCCGAAAGTTTCATCATACGATGCGCGGGGCGCTCGAAGCGTTTTCTGATCAATATCACCTCATCTATAAACATTATCCGCTCTCGATCGACTGTAATCCAAACGTGCCCAAGCCGAGGAACCCCCACCCGCGATCCCGCCCGGCGCGATTACTGGATTGAATCCGGCGAGGAGCCGGAGCTGGTCAACCGGGCCGACCGCGCGGATTTCGCGCGCCTGAGCTCGTTCATCATGCCCTTCCAGGTCGGATTGGGCACGAATGGCCTGAACGCAACAATGGGCGCATCGGCCCCCGTGAATTTCGAGCATGTCCTCCAAACCGGCGAGATAATCGGCTCCCTCTCCGATCACCTGGAAAGCTGGTATTTCCAGATGGATTTAATGCCGCTGGGCGGATCCACCGCGGGTCCCGAAGGACCGGGGAAGACGGCGGCTAGATATTGGCAGCTATATTGAATGCGTTATGGCCCGCTCGTGGGGAAAACTACACCGGTGGCTGCCGGCGTGGCACTTGTGCCGGCCAGTCTCCGTTTGGCCGCGAGTATCCGAGTCATGAGCCTCAGTGCCGGAGGACATCCAGCCTTTATATAGTCGATCCTGAAAAAGCCCCCTTGCCCAACAATAATGGGATCAAAATGCGGGTGGGTGGTGTATGGTTTTTCAAGAAAAGCGACCGGTCGCCGCCGAAACCTTGCGAAAGTTGGCGTCATGAAACCCAAGCCTTCGCCCTGCGAAGACCCTCAAGGCGATTTGTTTAAGATCAAACTGCAAGCGATCGTGGATCAGAATCACGCGATGGTCAAACTGGCCCTGCGCGTGGGAGCGGCAGGCGTCGAGGCGATGCTCAAGGAGACGATCGCGGCGGGTTTGGCGCTCAAAGCGATCAAGCCCAGCCAGCTGGCGCGTGTCAACGTGGACACAACCGTGCAGGAAAGGCACGTGCGTTTTCCGACCGGCGCGGCATCAAGTTTCGCCAAAACTACCGGCGCGTCGGCAAACGCCTGCTGCTAGGGGTCAATCGCACCATGCGCACGCGCCGGCCCAAGCGAGCCGAGCACTGCCGTAAGAAACTGAGGACGATTCTTGGACGCGTGATTCGCGACATCAGAGCGCAAGCGCCCGCGACCCGACGGGAAGCTCTTAAATCTAATGTAAATTACCAAAAACATTCACGGCCAAGAGCGCCGCGAGAAGCAGAAGATTTACAGAGTGCATGAGCCGCGCGTGGCGTGCATCGCCAAAGGCAAGGCGCGCAAACGTTACGAGTTCGGCGCCAAGGTCAGCGTGGCGGCGACCAGTCGCGGGGGTTGGTTCGTGGGCGCGATGGCGATGCGCGACAACCCTTACGACGGCCACACGCTGGGCGTGACGCTGGCGCAGGTGGCACGCCTGGCGCGCGCGCCCCAACATGCGTTTGTGGGTCGCGGCGATCGAACCGGGCATCGGGCATCTCAAACAAGAACACCGCATGGATCGCTGCCGGGTGCTTTCAAGCCCGCCGCCAACTCCGAACAGGCGACCGCCCGCCAAGAAGCCCTTCGTGAATGCACGCGCTCGGATCAAGCGCTACCTCAATGAAATTCAGGCCGGTGTGGTCCCTTCCTCATGGTGGCCCTTTGAGGAGGTCGGCCATAATGACGAGGCGCAGAAAGAAACAGCACAGCTGTTGGCGCCGAAGGTGTTCACGACGCCCAAGCCAGTTCGAATGCTCCGCCGTTGTATATATCTGGGTACGTCATCGGATTCGATTGTGATGGATTTCTTCGCGGGATCGGGGAGCATAGCTCATGCCGTTATTGCTCAAAACTCCGATGATGGGGGAAATAGACGCTACATCATGGTGCAATTGCCGGAGCCGCTAAGTCCTGATGATGCTGGCTATACGACCTGAGTATTCCTTGACAACGCCTTCGCCAACGACGTGGCCAAGACCAACCTGGCCGCGATCCTCAATCAGCACGGCATTTCCAACGTGCGGAGCTTGTAGGAGATGCCGCGATGAAACTACATTTTGAGCCGAATCTGGACTACCAGTTTCAAGCCATCGAGGCGGTCTGTGACCTGTTTCGGGGGTAGGAAATCTGCCGGACCGAGTTCACCGTCATCAAGGTGGTCGATGACGCCGCCCCTGAATTCGTACCGGATTTCGGGCAAAATGAGCTTGGCATCGGCAACCGCCTGCACCTGCTCGACGAAGAACTGCTTAAAAACCTCAACGAGATTCAGCTTCGCAATGGTCTGCGGCCTTCAAGTTCGTTGGCGTCGGGTGATTTCACTGTGGCGAACGATTACGGGACGTTCGCGGACAAGATATCTACCTCCAGCCAACGGCCGGCAGACAAGAGATGACCGTTTCCGCCCATGTTGCTGAGCAAAAAGAACCCCCGGCCAGGGTCGGCCCCGACCGGGGGACAATGTTGCCAGAATGTTGCCAAGAACGAGACCGGAATCGGGGCCGAATGAGGACGGTAACGCGACCTAATGGGATTGCACTTGACCAGCCTAGAATGCTTGATAATACTGAGCTTAGCTTCGAGCGCCGGGATGGCGGAATTGGCAGACGCAAGGGACTTAAAATCCCTGGCCTTCGGGCGTGCGGGTTCGAGTCCCGCTCCCGGTACTTGCGTCGGCGTTCGGGTTTCGGTCTCCGCCGCGGCCTCCGCGCGGTAGTGCTACAGGCGTGCCATAGCCGCTTTGGCAACGGAGCGGGCTCGGGATTGGGAATCGAAGATTCAGAGTCACGGTAGATGGTATGGGGGGCTTGCCCGCTCCCTTTGGGGCGGGCGAAGGAGATTCGATGAGGAAGGGAGGGGCTTGATGTTTCGGAAATGGATGCTGGGTGGGTTGTTTCTGGTCGTCATCGGGTTGGTTGAGAACCGGGCGGGGGGACAGCCGGAGGAGGTCTCGACGGCGTGGCTCGACGAGGTGGGCGAGTCTGAGATCAGCGACGAAGGCGAGGAGGCCAGCGCCGGGCGAGAGGTAGCCTTGTGGCCGGTGCGCCGGCTGGCCGATCTGGCGGACATTTTCACGCTGCAAGTCGGCATGGGTCTTGGTTTGCACGCCAACGCCCACGCCACGCGCGCCATGCAGGTCGGCGTGGGGGGCACGGCCACCACGCGCCTGGGGATGAACCGCCGTTATCTGGGGCTCGGCAGCGAATCGAAGGCCGAGATTTCACTGTTGCCCTTCACGTGGGAGTTTTACAAGCGTGAGAGTTCGCTCGGCACGTATCCCTCCTATCACTCAAGCCGAGATCTGCCGCTGCTCTATCAGCGCTACCGTGACTATTGGGCCGTCGGCGGCGAGGTCACCGCGGCGGTGGTGGCGGTGCGGGCCGAATTGCACCCGGTCGAGATTCCCGATTTTCTGCTGGGGTTGGTCGGCATCGACTTTCTGGAAGACGACCGGCTGCGATTGGAAAAGGGGCACAACAAACCCGAGCTTTCCCCGCGTGACGATGCCGCGATCCGCCGTGTTGCCATTGTCGCCTCGCGCGTCAGCGCGGACAAGGCCATCCGCATGTCGCGCCCGGAGGGGATCGACGTCTATTACCATCGCTACCCCGCCGAGAAGTTTTGGGGCAAGATCGGCGCCGCGGCCGAAACCGCGAACGACAAGGCCGTGTGCGAGACGCTCAATGACTATTTGGCCTCCAAGGATTTTGACATCCATAAAGAGTTGATCGACCGGGCCGAATACACGCTGGCGGTCAGTAAGGGCTGGGAGGTCGTCCATACTCAGGAGTTGCTGGATCTGTTCCAGACGCGGTCGGTCGTCAAGACGCGCCGCGCGCAAAAGGTGCGTCGGCTTCCCAATTACGCCGGTCTGGCCGAGGCCTACGACGTCGATGCGATACTTGACGTGCGCGTGTGGGAGTGGGGCGTCTATCGCGACACGCGTCAGCCCAAGGCCACGATTCGCCTCGATTGCGAATACACGCTGCTCGACCCCGCCGAAAACCGAATACTGTTCGGCGTGCGGCTAGAGTCGGTCGAAGACGAAAAAAAGGGCCTGATGATCGAAGAGTTCGCCGACGGACAGGGCGACTTGCTCGCCCGCGAAACCGGCGAAGCCTGTGATGTCGTCCACGCCCAGTTTACCGATATTCTGGTGGAATCGAAGTGATCGGGTTTCGGGTTCCGTGATCCATCGTAGCTTGAGACCCGAGCCCCAAAACCCGAGCCCGCTCCGTCGCCAAAGCGGCCATGGCGCGTCGGAGACCGAAACCCGATCTTCCTCCCATGCTCCTCCAACCCGGACAGGTCCTTGGCGACGATCTTTATCGGATTGATTCGTTTATCGCGCGTGGAGGGATGGCCGAGGTTTGGCGCGCGCGGCATATCCCCACCGGTGAAGCGCGGGCGATCAAGGTCATGCTGCGCCGGGCGAGACGTTACCCCAGCTTGGTGAAACGCTTCGAGCTCGAATACGACATCCTGCGCAGGCTGAATCATCCACACATCATGAAGGTCCATGATTGGGGGGAGGTCGACGTAGCTGGTGGCCGCCTGCCGTGGTTCTCCATGACGTATTATGGCCGTAGCCTCGGCCAGTGCATCGAGTATATCCCTATCGGTGACGGGATCCGTTACCTGCTTCAAGTTCTCGAGGCGCTCCAGCACGCGCACAGCCGGAATATCTGTCACCGTGATCTCAAACCGGTCAACATTTTGGTTGATGACGCGGGCCACGGCGTGCTGTCGGATTTCGGTATCGCCAAGGAGACCGACGTCGATCGCAACCTGACGGGCCAGATGATCATCGGTACGGCCCACTACCTCTCGCCCGAGCAGTGCCGCGGCGAAACGATCACCCCCCGCAGCGACATCTACGCGTTCGGCGTGATTCTCTATCGTTTGTGCACGGGTCGCTTTCCTTTTGAGGGCGACATCGAACCGGTCCTCGTGCGTCAACACCTGAGCGATACGCCGCGCCCGGTGCGCGAGCGTAATAAGGCCATCTCCGAGGAACTGGCGGCGATTGTCGAACGGTGCCTGAACAAAGAGCCCGAGGCCCGTTTCGGTTCGGCCCGTGAATTGGCTCGCGAACTGCGCCGCGTCAAGGAAGTCGCGGAGACGCCCCAGGAGGCACTGCGCGCCGGCGAGCGGATCCTGGAAGGCCGCTACGAGGTCGTTTCGTTCGCCGAGGAAGGGGGATTCGCCCAGGTCTACCGCGTGCGCGACCGCGAAAGCGGAAAGTTGCACGCGCTTAAGCTCTGCCTGCCGCTCCTGGCGCATGATCCGGAGATCAACAAGCGCTTCCTGCAGGAAGTGCGCATCATGCGGACCCTGGACCACCCCAACATCGTGAAGGTCGCCGCCGAGGGGCTGCACATGGTGGATCGGGAATCGTTGCCGTTCTTCATCATGGAATGGTTTCCCGGCAGTTTGCAGACGGCCCTGGGCCGCTCGGTCGACCCCGAAAAGGCCTATCAGGTCGTGCTGGACGTGCTCAACGCGCTGTCGTACGCCCATCGCTTTCAGGGCGAGGGGATCGTTCACCGCGATCTCAAGCCCTCCAACATCCTGATCCGCTCGAACGGCCAGGGTTGTCTCACCGATTTCGGGATCGCGAAAATCTCGCGAGGCTTGTCGGACGTCATGGCGCGCAACGCCACGATGACGCGCGCGGCGATCGGCACCAGCCACTTCATGGCCCCCGAACAAATCCGCAATGAGTCGCTCGACGTGCGTGTCGACGTCTACGCGGCGGGCATTATCCTCTACCAACTTGCAACCGGCCATCGGCCCTTTGAAGCTGGCACCGACGAAGAAGTCATCGCCAAGCAGCTCTATGAGGAGCCGACGCCGCCTGCGCAATACAACCCCCAGATTTCGCGGCCACTCGAGTTGCTGATCCTCAAATGCCTGGCGAAGGATCGCGAGGAACGATTCGCGGATGCCGGCGAAATCCTTTACGCGCTGGAAAGCATTCGGCGGCAGGGGCGCTTTTTTTCAACCCGTGCAACGGACTGGCAGACACGGCTGCGCCGGCAGCGTCGGGTCGCTTCCAGGCTTGCCCGCTCACCTCTGCCTTATCTGGTCTTGGTTGGCGTGATCGCGGGCTACGTGTTGGGTTTGGGCGGATCATACGCGGCCCACGCCTGGGCCAGCGGGAGTTTGACGAGCGCGTTTGCGGAATCGTGGGCGCCCCGCTACGAGGCATCACTGGCCCCGGCGCGGCGCTGGCGTGACACGAATCGCAATATCCAAGGCGACCGAGGCTCCCTGGATCAATGGCTTGGCGAAAAAGATCCGGAGATAATCGAGAATCGGACCGAGATCGAGTTCTTATCCGGGAAGAACCACGCCGAACTGGAACGGCTGCAATTGATCCACGCGGAGGCTCATACGGAAAAGGACCCCAACCTCTTCTTGTACGCCAAGCGGCGCATCGAGGAACTGTTGCGCGCTGCCCGGCCCGTCCTGACGGCCCAGGACGATCGTGCAGGCAAGGGAATCTCGGTCCAGTCCAACCAAGCGAATGCCGATCTGCAAGTGGCGCTGGCCCTGCGGCCGGCCCCCTCCGTTGAATTCGCCTATCGATGGCGACTCACGCGACCCGGCCAAGAGCAGCCAATCCAAGACGGCGAAAGTCAACAGCCTCGGATCGCGCTGACAAGCGTGCCCGAAGGGAATTACGATTTCGAGGCCCGTGCCGTCTATAAGGGTTTCGAATCCGAGCCTATCCGGTTGCCCGTGGAGGTCGTGTTGGTTACGCGCGTGGTCGAGATCGAGAGTCGCGGAGCGGGGCACGATCAACATCTCGCGTTCGCGAACTTCGACCCTGATGAGTTCGGGGATTACGAATGGTACATTCAGGAAAAAGACGGGAGAGTGGCAGACCCGCCCGCTGAATCGAGGAAGGCCGATCTGCGCCTGGCCGCTCTCCCCGAAGGTCGATGGGAAATCACACTTCGCGCCTACGACACGAACCCCGATCTGCCGGATTTCTATCCCAGTTCCCCCAGGACGGTCGTGATCGATCGGACGGGACCGATACTCAGCGCAACAGCCGAGATCGAAGGCGCCGCACCACAACCGGTCGCGCCCGATGCCCGCTTTATCCTACTGCCCGATGATCCCGAGTTGAAGCTGTGGCTTACCGCGGATGACAAGCTGTCGGACCGGACACAAATCCAGTTGAGCCTTATACAGCGTGACGGTCCCCCGCTGACGCTCGGCTCGGCCCAGTATCCGATCGGCTGGGACGTCGAACGCGAGGAATACCGCTTCGAGGCGATCGATGCCCATCGCAACGTGAGTGAGCAGCTTGTGGTCCGGGTCACCAGCGTCGACCACGTTTCGTTTGCAACGCTGGGCGCCGCGCGGGAGGCTTGGATGAATCTCTCGCAAAACTGGGCCAAGCATGGCCGGACGCTCGAGTTAGTTGACTCCGGCGCGATTCAGGAAGCAGTCGAAGTCGCCGAAGAGAAGGGCCGCATCAGTCGCGAGTGGCTCAGCCGGCATGTGGAAGACTCCGAAGCGTTTGAGCGGCTGCGCGGCGCGACGGATCGACTCGAAGCGGGGATACAAAACGACGACGATTTCGCGAACGGGCTGGCAATGCTCAAAGATCGCTTCCCGAGGGAAAAAGCCGTCCTCGACGAGGCGGCCCAAGATTGGGCGAGGGGAGAAGGGGGAGCGGGTCTGACTCCGGTTGCGGCTATCCAGTCCGTCGCCCCCAGGCTGCTGCCGCGGTTCGAAGCGGGCGATTTTCAATATGCCACCTTGACCGAGCAGGCCACCGACCACTACCTGGAACTCCATCCGGCGGCCGAGCTGGACCCTTCACTGAAGTTACGCACTTTCCTCTCCGCCGAGCCGATTGATGATGACTTCAAACGTCTGGGAGAGAGGCTTGATGCCGAGGCCATGATTGCCGATCGGTTTGAGGAGTACGTCGAAAACCCAACCCGGCCGGTCTACGTGGTTCTTCAAACCATGATCGAAAACCTGTCCGAAGAGATTGGGCCGCTCACGGGTGAGCCCAAACTCTTCGAGGTTCCGCCCGCCGTAGCCGTGGATGACGATCTGGCGAAGCTGTTCGAACGCCATGCAACCCTGATCCGCGACGTCCATGCCGGGGGAGATGAGAACCCCTACCTTGCCCGTAGCGCGGCTTATCTCGAAGCCGACGTGCGCGATCCCAAGCCGGCCGATCTCATGCGGGAACAAGCACCCAACTGGGGATGGCTGGCCCTGCATGCGAATGAAGCCGGCCTGATTCAACGTTTGCGGACGGAATCGGTCACGCTCGATCAGTACATCCAAGGTGACCGAAAAATCGAGCAAGCCGAATCGAAACTTAAAACAAGACGCTGGCAACGCCGGCACCGCAACACTCTGAAGCAGCGTCTGGTGACGCAATGGCTTGATCAGCGACCCGCGCAAGATCCGGAGAAGTGGCGGGACGACGTGTTCGAGGAATACGTCAAGGCCCACCGCTCCGAACTCCTTGAGCCCCCGAAGTTGACCGCGAAAGCGGTCCAGATCGATCAGGGCGCCGCGATCTTGAGAGTCGAACGCGCCGGGCTGGGTGAAGACCTTCCGGGTCGGCCGTTCGCCGTGGACTTTGGATACATCTCCGCCGGAGCTGACGAAGAACCACCCGCCGGCCAAATCCGGCGAGCGGAGTTCAAGGACGGCCAATCCCAACTGGCGTTGACCAAACTGAAGCCTGGAAAATATCGTCTAATGGCCCGGCTGGTGCGCGAGCCCGAAGGTTATCGTTCGGCCTGGAGCCGCCCGGGCATTCCGTTTCAAGTGCAAGCTGCCCCAAAGGTTACGCCGCCCCCTACCGTTTCGCCAACAGCTTCGCCAACCATTTCCCCGACTGCATCGCCGAATCCCGATGAACCTGGCGAACGCCCCGAATCCATCACCGAGGCCGAGGCCACCGCCTTCGCCAAGCAACTCGAAAGGGCCGTGAGCCAACCAGACAGTAAGTCCATTCGCGAAGCTTTCAGGAAACTCTGCGTACCCTCGCTCAAAGAGGTGGACTCGCGCTTCCTGCTGAAACTCTCGGATCGAACGTCGCAGAGCCGCCGCTTCGCGTTCAATATTGACCGTGGACAAAACCGCTATGAAAATGCTGTATTGAGTGCCGTGGCGGGGCCAACCACGCTTGAGGTCGAATTGACTCTGAACCAATCCGGCGCCGTCAGCGTGGAAACATACGAACTGACCCTCGTTAGGTCCGAGGACCGGTTCTTGATTGAAGGTGATCAGTTGAAATGATGATGCGATCGATGAGCACGCCGAGGGGCTGTCCGCGCGGCGCCTCGCCCCGATTTCTGTTGATGGGTTGCGCTTGGCTCTACCTGAGCGGGTGTTCCATGTTCGTCAAGGAGAACCGCCGCTTTTTGAATAAAACAGACGAGTGGATCCGCCCCGAGTCAACGGCGGCGAAAGTGACCCTCGTGCCATTGACGGTCCCCCTGGCGACCGGCGTGCTGGCCACGGACCTGGCGATCGTGCACCCGGCCTGTTCGCTGCGACCGGCTTGGGACGACGTCTACGACCTCTACTGGAAGCCGCGCGAGATGGATTGGTTGCGAAAGTCGATCATGATTCCAGTCATTACGGCGCTGACGCCGCCGACCTACCTCGTGGATTTGACGGGGCGCATCCTCTTTCCGATCGAGTCGGAATCATGATCCGCGAACGTCTTCAGCTTCGGGTTCGAGTGTTGAGCCGGGGACTTTGTGCCCTCGCGCCGGCGCTCCTCCTGGCGGGCTGCGCCTTTCTTAACCGAGCCAACACGCCGACGCTCAATCTGGTGGAAGAGAACCTCTGGCCGGAGACGACCGCCAAGCGCGCGGTTGTATTCCCGCTGGTATTCCCGATCAGCGTGGCGGCATTGGCGACTGATGCGGTGATCATCCACCCCATATCCGTCATCGACGATTCGGCGCGCGACACCCGCGACGCGCTTTGGGATGATCTGGACTGGAACGCAAGCTACATGACCGAAAGCGTCGCCCTGCCCTGGCGCACGGTCGGAACCCCTGTCATCTTCGTTAGCGACTTACTGTTGCGGTCACTGTTTGACGTACGAGAAAACGTCGACAAGGCGCGCCGCCGGGAAAGAGAAGAACAGATCCTGGAAATCCTCGACCAAATAGAGGATTTGATCGATCGCGAGCGGGCCGGCGAGGCATTTGATTTGCTGCGCGCGAAGGAAATGGAAATCAATAGGTTCTGGTATCAGACATTAGGCCGGGATGAGGAGATGGGCTCGCGCCATTCCTCCTTATGGCTCGAGGCGGCGTATCGTGGCGGCCGATACGAACAACTCTTCGCGTCGTCCAACCCCTATCGCCCGCTCATGAACCGCAAGTCGCTGACCGAGCGGGGGCTGGGAGTGCTCGCGGAAATGAGAACCGCGCCCTCTCCGACCGTGCGCTGGGCCGCCTTCCTCATCGAGGCGTCATCCGAAATGGATCCCCATATGCTGGGCGACCTGGTCCGCGAGGCGTTGCGGGATGCCAATCCGGTCTTGCGCCACGAGGTCCTGGGTTGGATCGAATCCCAAACGCTATGGTCCCGCGTTGAATCGATCGAAAATGATCTGTGACGAATCTCATCCGAGGATGCCGACCCGATGAACCGCGAGTGCGCCGCGCGTTTGCTTCTTTTGACCGACCAACGCAACTAGATCCAACGCCTTAAAGGTGCCTCTAAAAATTCAGTCCCGGCAGGGATGCGAGTCAAAACATTGACGTCCCCTGTTTCCCCTCGTGTACACGGCTTATCCATCTCAAGGGTGGGCCGATAAAGGTCGAGGCGCATGCGAGATTTGGTTGGGTTTACCAGATCCGGACTCTCTTACCGCATATTGGGGACTTATCGTGGTTCAGTTGTTCACGAGATTCTTTCTCGTTGTTTGGCTTGGCTCTTTTTGTTTGCCTCGGCCTCATGCCGCTGATTATTACGTCGATTTTGACACGGGTTCGGACTCGGGCGCGGGGACTTCGGCCGGGGCGGCTTGGAAGCATGCCCCGGGTGATCCCAACGCAACGGGCAATGCCGCGCGCGCGTTGTCGCCGGGCGATCGCGTGCTCATCAAGGGGGGCGTTTATTATCGCGGCTGGATTTCCATTCCCTCGGCTGGCAGCGCCGCCCAGCCGATCGTTTACAAGGGTGACGCTTGGGGCGTGGGCAAGGCGATCGTTGACGGTTCGGTCTCGATCAGCGGGCCGTGGCAGCGATGCGTTTCGGCCGCCGATTGTGGTGGGAACGCAAATTGGCAAAACATTTACACCGCGTTGGTCAACGACCCCGCGATCGCCAACCCGGCCATTGCCATCGGCCTGTTTCACAACGACCGGCCGCTGGCGGCGGCCCAGCAGCCCCCCTCGACCACGCCGCTGTATCAGAGCAATACCAATTACTACACCGTGCCCCCCTCGACGGTCTCCAGCACCTCGTTGAGCGACAGTCGTCTGGCGCAGCTGGGCGGTTCGGAGCTGGTGGGCGGCTATGTGTTCATGTGGGTCAACCCCAACGAGATCTCGGGACGCGTGATCAAGAGTTACAATACCTCGGGCAACACCATCACGTTCGACAGTGCCCAGGTCTATACCGACCGCGACACGCCCTACGCGGTGGCCAACGTGATCAACGACGCGGTGTTCGACGCGCCGGGCGAGTTCTATCTCTCCCCCACGCCCGAGGCCGACGGCTCCTACAAGCTTTACGTGTGGCCGCTGGATAATGAGGATTTGAGCACGAGCGGCGACGTTTCGCTCGCCTTCATGACCCGCGGGATCGACGTCAAGGACCACAACGTCCTGGAGGGCTTCAAAATCCAGAAGCAGGTGGGCGAGGTTTACTCCCAAGGCCGGGGCGGCAGCGGCACCACCGGCGTGACCATTCGCAACAACGAAATCCAACTGATCAGAATGACCAACGGCGCGGCGATCCATTGTTCGGGTGGCAATCCCGCGTCCAACCTGCTGATCGAGGACAACTACATTCACGACTCCATGGACGCCGCCCGGGGCATCCAGGCCAACGGCGACAACATCGTCTTTCACGGCAATTGGATTGTGCGTTCCTCGCGCACGGGCATGTACTTCGCCGGTGTCCACAACGGGATGATCGTGCACAACACCGTCCTGGACAGCAAGGGCACCCACGGCAACGCGATGTCGATCTACCAAGGCTCCTCGAACGTGCTGGTGGCCGGCAACTATGTCAGCAACAGCACCGAGGCCACCTACGAATACTCCGACGGCGTGATCTTCTATAACAATTTCCTCGGTGACGGCATCAAGTGCTGGTCCAGTTGCACGAACACCGCGATCATCAACAACACGATGAGGGGCTCGGTGGGCATTTTTACCTCGCCCGATTATATTATGCGCAACAATATCATTCACGGCGGCGGGATCCGCAGCTATAACATCTATACCGATCTGGTCTGGAACCAAGATGAACGGTATGGCTGGTACCTGCTGGAAGGCGAGACGATCGAATATGACCTGGACCGCGTCTTCAACAACGCGGCGACCGCCGATTTCACGTTGTTCGACACCAGCATCGCCATGGACGCGGGGACCGACGTCAGCTCGCTGTTGCCGGTCTCGCAGTTTCCCGACTATGACTTCTTCAAGGACGTCGAAGGCAACCCGCGGCTCCAGGGCGGCGCGTGGGACATCGGCGCGTACGAAGGGCTCGGCGAACCCGATCTGGAAGACCCCTCGGTCCCGCAGAACTTGCAGGCCGCCGCCTCCTCCGAGTCCGCGATCGTCCTGAATTGGACCGTGTCGACCGATAACGTCGGCGTCAGCGGCTACAACGTGTTCCGCGACGGGGCCCAGATCGTCAACTCCCCCACGCCCACCTATACCGACACCGGCCTGCAAGCCTCGACGTCCTATTCTTACGAGGTCAACGCGGTGGACGGGGTCGGCAACCAATCGGCGCGCTCGGCCGCCGCCGCGGCCACAACGCTGGCCCCCGACGTGACGGCCCCCTCCGCGCCAACGGGCCTGAACGCCCAAGCGGTCTCGGCCTTCGCCATTTCGCTCTCATGGAATCCTTCAACGGACGGCCGCGGCGTCACCGGCTATCACATCTTGCGCGACGGCGCCCAGGTCGGTGCCAGCGATGGGCCGACGTACGACGACAACGGCTTTCACCCACCACAAGTTATAGCTATACGGTCACGGCCAACGACGCCGCTGACAATGAGTCGGCCCCCTCGGTGCCGGCCGCCGCGACCACCCTGGAAGCCCCGCCGCTGGGGGCGGGGATCATGGCCGCCTATGCCCACGACGACGGCGGCGGCTCGGTCAGCTCGGACGCCTCGGGCAATCTCAATCATGGCACGGTCAACGGCGCGACGTGGGACGCCCAAGGCTACTTCGGCGGCGCCCTGTTCTTCGACGGCAGCGGTGACTACGTCGACCTGGGCACGTGGAACGTGCCCGGCGGAGAACTGACCATCGCCGCGTGGATCAAGTCAAACACCTGGGCCACCGGAGACGTGCGCATCATCTCGAAAGTCACCGGCACGGCCGAGAACGACCACTATTGGATGATCAGCGAACGCGACAACCTGCTGCGCTTCCGGCTCAAGACCAACGGAGCAAACACGACGCTGCTGGCCGGCGGCCCGACCTTGCCGCTCAACGACTGGGTCCACGTCGCGGCGGTCTACGACGGTGCCGAAGTGGCCCGCGCGTCCAAGAGCGGCCCGCTCTCAACCGCCCCCACCGTCGCGATCCACCTGGCCCAAAGCCCGGTCGGCGCGCCCAATTCATACAAC
>Ga0310121_10000949_pt1 | contig 30710 bp, 16 predicted proteins | sample CB27_Tmax_986_MG_FD_203504 | JGI IMG/M metagenome (GOLD analysis project Ga0310121, IMG submission 203504) | Marine microbial communities from Western Arctic Ocean, Canada - CB27_Tmax_986 | ecosystem: Environmental > Aquatic > Marine > Oceanic | place: Canada: Western Arctic Ocean | collected... | reverse complement strand
AGCAGGGACATGCGCGCCACGTTCCAGATTCCTTTTCCTTCCCCAACCACCAGGGGTTCACTGATTACTCGAAACGATAGGGTCTGGTTCTCCGCGGAAATCGACTGCGGCTCGCGGTACCGCATCCAGGCAAGCTGCCCAACGGCAGTGATCGAATCATCGCCAACCGCTACCAGCGGGTTTTCAAAATACTCGGCGGCCTCCTCCTCCACTCCATTCAAGAGCACGCGCGCCCTGCGTCGCCACGGCGTTCCGCCGCCCTTTCGCTGCTCCACCACGACAGATGCGGCCGCGGAGCTTTGCACGGGACCCTGCCCGGCATACAAAGCGGACGGGGAACTGAAGGTGGTGAAGGGAAAATTCCACGACACTTCGTCGATGGGTATGGCTTCATCGGTCCACGGGCCGGCATAGGCGTCGCTGCACTCATTGCGAACATTGAATTGGAGCACGACGTCTCTGCATGCCCGTTCAAAGGTGGCAACGAGCGTGTACCCGAATCGTTCGTATGTTCCACCGCCTGCCGAGCAAAGACTCGCGCCCCCGGGGTCCGAAAAGTGTCCGGTGAGAGACACCACGACCCTGCCGGGTCCCGATTCCACGATGGTAAACCCGCCGGGATCGACAAGGACATCGCCAACGTTCGAGGTATCGAGAGTGATGGGCTGTCCGCCGGTCCGAAACGTAAGACGTGGTCCCGCGCCGGGCGTGTGCTGATAGGCGGTGGACAGGCTTATTCCGTCGTCATCGGTGTCGATGTCAATGCCCTGGAACAGCGCCGGGTTCGCTGGGTCCAGCAGAAAGGTAGCCAGACCCGTGTCCACCCGGTAGAGGTTCCCCTGGGCAGTAATTCCAGCCGCAAAGGAATCATTCATGGGTACCGGCGCCGGGTACCGGCGCAGCGCGTAGATGGAAGTGGCATCCGGAGCTACCCGGGCCGGAACCGAAACCTGCAACCAGCGCACCGGCAGCGCTGCATCGTCAACCGGACCGCCCCAGCGGGACAGCACGTTGAATTGCGCGGCCAGGAGACGCTCCCCCGGACCCACCATTGCCAGGGAGTCCGTCGTCAGCACCAGGAGCGCCTGAGGAAGAGGGATCCCGGAACAAGCAACCTCTTCGCGCTCCACGCCACGATCATTTCGGATATCCAGGCAGGTAATCGCTTCGTACGGCCCGACAGGAGCAGGACCCAGATCTCCGCCGATCACTCCGTTCAGCGGGAGACCCTGGATACAGGACGTGGTTGAGGGAAAGTCTGCGCCGTTCTCCGGATCCGTACCTGCCTGGTACTCGGCCAAGGTTGAGAACCCGTCGTTGTCCGGATCCTGTAACCCGTCGGAAGGGCTGAGGGGATCGAGAATGGAGCGTTGCAGTTCGTAGACGTCATCGATTCCATCCTGATCCGTGTCGACCGGCGCCTCCAGGGGAACACCACGGACAGCCATGAAACCGTTGGAAGTGATTGTGTGCAGTCCGCCGTCGGTCAGCCGCCCGGTTCCGGCCTGTCCAACCTCGATGTCCGTGGATGTAGTAATCAAGGAAAGGGCATCCCCGATTTCCGCGACAAAATAGTGGTTGGTACCGGATTCAAAGGTGACGGCCATCTCGTTTGCGTCACGATCCACAGATAATATGAAAAACGCCCGAACCAGGACGGGAGACAGGCCGAAAAGGAGTACACAGCGTCCAATCCAACCCCATTTATTGACGGTTTTTCTGCCCATGGAAATCTCCTATTTGATCAACGCCCCGATGTCGGGGCACAGGCCGAAATATGACACTCTTTTTCCCGGCTGACCTCACTGGCATTGTCCAATCTCCTTTTTTGTGGTGATTAAGAAGATTGTAGCCAGTTGGTCAGCCATTACAAAGTCCATCGATTTTCTGTGGGACACCAGTGGATTATTTTAAGATAGGCGGTTCTTTTTACTACGATCTCCCGAGATCGTTCTTCTCCGCGACAATTTTTCTACCACGGAGGCACGGAGCACGCGGAGCTAAAATTGCTTCCGCCGGTTTCGGCAGGATCATTTCCTCAGGTTCCGAAGTGAGTTGCCCACGGATGGCGAATGAATCCGGTTTGCTGCTCACTGCGGACTGAAGTCCGCGCTACCGACCGCGCACGGCACTCCGTGGTAGAAGAATGGTCGCAACCGGGAACGAATTGGGGAAAAAGCAGTACACGACACTAGCCGGCAACGGGTTAAACAAAGCTGCGCAGATTCTTCGCGATCGAATCGAAGTTCTCGAAGGGGATACACGGGACCCCTTCTTTCACAAGTGATTTCAAAAGAGTCCCTTTGGCAAAAACCGTGTCCGCTTTCCGGGAGCAGCATAGATCCGTGAGTCCGTCGCCAATCATGATCTTCCGGGCACCAGGATCTCCCGCCTCCATCACCCGACATTTACACATGCCGGCGCCGCAGCCCGAGACCGAATGCGGGAAGTCCGGAACCAGCCGTCCGTCCTCCTCCCTCAACGTGTTGGCATGAATTTCCGTGATCTGAAGATCATCCCGGTCGAATGTATATCGGATGAATTGATCAAAGCCGTCGCTGACAATTCGAAGCGGGATGTCACGCTCTTTACACCACGTTGCAAAACCAGGAAACGTCGGGTCCACCTCGATCTCCGACAAGACCTCGACCGCTGCTTTCCAGCCCCCCTGGACCAGAGGCATCTGCCGCGTCAAACACTCCTTCGATCCGATTTTCCCTCGCACCCAAAGCGCCTCGATGTCGCGCCAGGTTGGACCAGCCAGCGCGTCCAGCACTTCATCGACCCCGTCGGTACGAGTCACGGTCCCGTCGAAATCGCAGTAAACCTCTACTTTCATTTGCATTCCGAAAGAAGAAGGCCAAGGATTTCGTGCGCAAGATCCATCTCTTCGTACGTAATGTGAAACGATGGAGCGACCGTAACCACATTTTTGTAGTACCCGCCGATATCGAGGACGATTCCCAATTTTCGATTGTTCACGAGGAGGTCTCCCTCGAGACCGCGTTGGAACATTTTGTCGGCAAGCTCCCGGTCCGGCGTGAATCCATCCGTCTCGCACATCTCCATCCGCAGCGCCAATCCGATGCCGTGGACATCGCCGATTTCCGGATGTCTAGATTGCAGGTCCTTGAGCAGTTTCAAGAAGTACACACCCTTTTCATTGATCGTTTTTTCCCACTGGCCTTCGCCCAGGATCTTCATTACTTCGAGCCCCGCAACGGTTCCCAGCGTATTGGACGCGAAGGTTGAATGCGTGGATCCAGGACCGAATTTCTCCGGCGAGATCAGCTCTTTCTGGTATCGTATCTGACATCTGCGATCGGGTAGTCGGGAGGCCTTTGATTTCGTGATGCATCTGCTCGCGGGATTAATCAACGACGAGAGTTTGGTTTGAGTCCGGGATTTAGAATCTGGTTTGCGAAGGGAACCAAAACTAGAATCCAAACCTGGTCCAAAACCAAAACCTCCTGGCACTGGCGGGATTAGATCAGGCTCCAGTCGTGCGCTTCATGTGCCTACGGAAAAACGTTTGCGTTGCCGACCGGAAGTCTCCGCGACTTCCGCTACTTCAGGATTCCCTCGAGCAACCCTTTAATGGTATCGCCGCCCTTTTCCTGCAGGAAGTCCATGACCACACCGGCGAACTTCTTCACCATCTACGGATCGAGGTCCAGGCCCTGCATCAATTGTTCGATCAGATCCATTTATTGTTCCTTTCGTAGGCGACGATAGTGGCAGCTCCATACGGCAGAATCAAGAAAACCCCTCTCAAAGCTGACATTTAGATTGAATGAAGTATTGGTCTTGCATCATCATCGGCCATGGAAAGGTGGTTCGCGCGCGCAGCAATGTTCAGGATGAAACCATCTGATACATAAGAATGCTATGATCCATACACGGAAGCGTTCAGGTCGCGATCCACGTAGCGCGTTTACGCTGATTGAGCTTTTGGTGGTGATCGCCATCATCGCCATCCTGAGCGCCTTGTTGACCCCGGCAGTACGAGATGCCTTGGAACGGGGTCGTGCCGCGGTTTGTCTGAACAACCTGCATCAGATGAGCCTCGGGTTGTACGGCTACCTGATAGACCACGCGGAATACACGCCTCCCTATGTGGAATTGTTACCCGATCCTGTTGGCGCTACGCTTGAGGATGGAGTGCACTATTCACAATTTCGCAGACACTGGCATTATACCGCCTGGTTCAAGAGCGGAGATTATCAGGGCGGCCCCAGGGACAGCGACGGGTTTTTAGGACCCTACATAAACGGGGAGGCGGGACGAAAGTTCGGAATTCTGGGCTGCCCCTCTGTACACGACGGGCCGGGGAATACCCTGTTTTCAGGTATCGTCTACCCGGCTTACCTGTATCACTACGAAAGCCTGGGATTAAACCTGGATGCCACGGACTTGCTCTGTGGCGGAGGCGTTGACAAAGGGCGATATGTTCCAAGCGTTGAGAAACCCGTCGACTATATCATTTTTGGGGACGTCGTCGGTGTCGAAGGCGCCTACATTTCGCCCAACGATGCCCGGTTTGCGCGGCCGGATATCTATACCCGCCACAGCCCCATCGACCGTCACAACGGTTCGTTCAATGCGTTGTTCCTGGATGGGCACGCGCGTGGAGCAAAGTTGGCGGAGGATTGGAATCGCGAAAAATTCCTTCGCGCCTGCGAGAGATAAGCGGGCGAGATTGAACACAAGTGACGAAGAACTACAGGCGCTTTTGTTGCCCAATAGTGCACAATCACTCGCTCCACTGAGCGAAGCTCGGCGGGGGCGTTTCGCTTACGACCGATGGGTGCTTTCGCCCCGCATTGCGGACATCAACGGTGACCGCCGCGCCGATCTGCCCAGCGAGGAGGATTTCAACAACTCCCAGCAGTACATGAGCCGGGGGGACGGCACCTTCGACCGGGTCACCGAGACCAACTCGGTATGGACGGACGAGCACGGCATGGGATTCGAAATCGGCGACTACGATAACGGCGGCGATTTGGATATCTTCAACGTAAACAACAAGGACGACGCAACCCTTCCAGTCCAGGTGCCGTGTCCGGCGGCAACGTCACGCAACTCCGGGAGTTGAATTCCTCCACGACGTTCCAGGGCCACGGGCCCGCCCGGATCGCCCATTTCGGATTGAGTTGGGCTGCAGCTGCATGCCCCATTCGTAACTCAACCACAGCCGTAGCACGAAGAGCCGCTTTCGGACGCGCCCGGCGTAATTCGGCCAGTGCCACGCGCAGGGAGGTGCGGCAGACCCAGGTACGCACCCAGGGGGACGACCAATGCCACCGCGATCAATCCGGTCAACCGAAGTGGCGTGCTCTGGTTGCTATCACCCATCAATCCAGAACGGCTGGGTCCAGGCAAACTGTTCGCCTCGCCCCCAGCATTCGATGCGGACATATGTCATGCTGATATTTTCGGGGACGTCGATTGTGGCTACCGGTTCATCGACCACTGCGAGACGACAGCCATTGTCGTACTGCGCCACGATCCGGTCGGCATTTTCGGTTTCGATCGTGATCTGCCGTCCCTTCACGGCAATGTTGGCGATGATCACCCCGGTGGACGCGTAGAACCGGCCCTCTCTCAGCGCGGAAAAAATTGCTTGTTCGGTTTTCTCGCGTGCGAGTACCACGTTCCAGCCCCGTCCAAGGTCCCCGGCGCCGGCGTCGTGAAAGTCGTCATGCGCGTATCCCCACACCCGGCGGCCCGATGAGAGCAATCGGTCCCAGTGGATGGTTGCGTAGGGACCTCCGGTCCCCCTGGAGACGACGCCGTTGTAGATTTCGATTCCGACGTAGCCGGACCACGCGAAAAGGCTCTCGAGGGGGCAGTGATTGAACTCCTTGAAGTTGGGGTGAGCCACGATGGCGAATCCCTCTCCCCGGTTAATGTCGTTGATCACCTGCTGCCGGTCCCAATGGGGGTTCACCAGGGCGTCCGCCTGAACGTGCACAACGTGCGATCCGGCCCGTGTGATTTCATTCCCACTGAGAAGGAGCATGTCGCCGGAAGGCAACTCCGAGAGCTCGTCCGGGGTAGTCCAGATGTCGTGATCGGTCATGGCGAGGAAATCGTAGCCCGCGTCCGCATACATCGTAACCACGTCGCCGGGATCCTGGCTGCCGTCGCTGCGCGTCGTATGTGTATGCAGGTTTCCCCGTAGCCATTTGCTACTCGTTATGTCGCCGTAGGGATTGGTAATCATCTTGCAGGAAATTTCTTTTCAGGTCGTTCGGGTACTCGCAGGTTGGAAGAAGCTTGGAGGAACGACTTCATGGCGGAGAGAATGCGCAGTTTAGAACGGATGAGTCAAGCATTGGGGCGCGCACAACGCAGATTCCCCCCGCACGATAACCCCACCGGCTCCGCGCCGGTGGGGAGAGGGCTTGGAAACTACGAGCCATTTGAAAACACCGCCACCGACCGCTGCAGTTCTCAAACCTCGCCTCCACGGGCGCGGGGCCGGTGGGGAGCTTTTCGACTTCGCGGGGGTTGTAGTTCGTTCTCGAACCTGGCTCGCTCCTTTTCGGGCTCTGGGTTTCTCTTTTCAGTCTGTAGTGCAAAATCAGGCGCTCCCCCGAGCAAACTCGGAGATGGCGTTGCTCGGTGGGAGTGTTAATACTCCGCAAAGCCCATCACGACTTTTTCGTCATGAGTCAGTGCCGCGAGTTGGGATGGGGTCATGGCCCGGATATGGCTGTTGGGTGGAACAACCGCTTCCATCCCGTACAAGCACCGCTCTTCCTTTGTCATTCGTTCACGGGCCGCGGGAGACACGCGGCGCGTGGCGTCGTTGACGCCCTTAATCCAGGCACGTTGAAAGTAGGCAATCACGGTGTAGCGAGGGGCCTCGCCGGTGTTGGTTCCGCCCGTGTGCCACAGCGCGGAATCCCAGAGAACAACGGACCCGGCGGGCGCTTCCGCGATGACATGGCCCGTCGGCACGGTGGTCGAATCCGCATAAGGCGCCTCACCGGACATCTGCGAACCGGGCCAGATCATGGTCGCGCCACTGGACTCCGTGAACGCAGAGACACACCAGGCAGACTGAATCCCCATCGGGTAGTGCATCCCACCGGCGAAAGGCTCCACCGTATACCGGTCCCAGTCGACGTGCAGATGCCCGCCGTACTTGGCAGTGTCTTTCCCGCCCGAAGGCATTGGTACCCGGAGTGTCAGGTTATAGCAGACCATGTCGTCCCCCAGAATTCGGCGCGAAACCTGAAGGGGTTCCGGGCAGCGCAGCGCCAGGCCGAAGAAGTGAGGGTGTTTGCCGTGGGCCTCGAATACCATCCGCAGATCGTCCGACTGGGTACCCAGCGCGCGGCCGAGTTCCTCTTCGAGAGCCAAGGTCTCGTCAATGGCCCGCCGGGTCGCGTCAATTTCGGCCGCGGACATAACTTCTGGAATGATGGTGTAGCCATCACGCTCCAGATCCGCGACATGTTCATCCAGATTTCGACTTTTCATGTTCGCTCCCGCCTTTCCGCATATGATCCGAAATTCGAAATCGAAAATTCGACATCCGAAATCAATTTACCTCGACCTCCACCGATGCGGCCGCCTCCAGCAAAGACTCCCAGACTTCATCCTCAATGGGAATCCCGTCCCGTCGCCGGGTTGTCCTAGTCCGATCCTCCAGATCACCTGGCGCGAGGACCTCGTCGAAGCCGGGCGCCGGCGGGATAGCGCGGACCCGGCGCTCCATCTCGTCCGCTTCCCTGGTGAAGTCTTCAAGCGGCCGGAACAGATCGGCTTTCATGACCGTCATGGTCACGCCCTGGTGACGATTGATGGCCCCGGCGCGGCCCTTCTCAACGAAATCATTCGCCCCCGTGAGGATGCGGCCGAGATACTCTCCCGCCATCATCATGGCATAGCCTTTGTGTCCGCCAAACGGAACGTGCCCGCCCCCGTCGAAAAAATCGGCAGGATTCGTAGTCGGACTCCCGTCTTTGTCGACAATCCATCCGGGCGGCACAGCCTCCTTCTTTCTGAAGGCGTTGACCACCTTAACGCCGGACGCAGTCGTGGTGGCGAAATCGAACATCATGGAAGACTCCTCGTCCGACGGGAAGGCCATGGCGACAGGGTTCGTGTGAAGCACCCGGACGCTTCCGCCGTACGGCACCGTCGCAGGCTCTTCCTCGCTGTAGCCTCCGGTCCAGACCATGGCGATCATTCCCGCTTCGGCGGCGACCTCCACGAAGTGGCCCAGGCGGCCGATATGGTGGGTCTGCAACAGCCCGACCACCGCAATATTCTGTTCCGCGGCTTTTTCGATTGCCACACCTATCGCGTAGTTTGCGGCGACCTGCCCGAATGTCCAGTTCCCCGAAATGAGCGCGCTGGTGGGCGTCTCCTTGATGATCCCGGGCTTTGCGATCGGCAGGATTTCGCCGGCGTCCACCGCTTTCAGGTATCCCCCGACATGCCAGATCCCGTGAGTGTCCACCCCGCTGAGGTTGGCCAAAACAAGGTGCTCCGCAACTGCCCGCGCATTCTGTTCATCGGCGCCCGCCGCGAGAAGAATCCGCGCGACCAGCGCCGACAATTCTTTTTCTTCTTTCGTTACCACGATTTCGCTCCCCTTTTCCCGGTCGGCAGTACGTGTTTCCCGGCACCACCGCCAAGCTTGCTCGGTTGGACCGATATTGGAGCGGACTATAGCAGTTGATCGCTATTGAAGCCACCCCTTCCCATCGCACAATGACGCTTGTCCTCCCAGTACAATTCTGAAACATTTTGTGGACGAATAACTCATTCTGATGACGATTTCTTCGAACAATACCGCGGACGAGCAACTCATTGCACCGGCATTTATTCAGAACCCCTATGCCACGTATCGTGATCTCCGCCAGGCCGAGCCGGTATTCTGGTCAGAGGCGTGGCAGAGCTGGCTGATTACGCGATACGACGACTCGGCGAAAGTACTGCGGGACTTTCGCCTATTCTCCAGCAAGGGAACCATTACGCGCTACCTCGACCAGCTTCCCCGGGAGAGCCTGGAAAGAGTGCGCCCCCTCTACGAGCATTTCTCCTGCGGCCAGGTGCGACTCGATCCGCCGGAGCACACCCGCGTGAGGGCCATTACCGCGAAGACTTTTACGCCGGGAGTCATTGAAAAAATGAGGCCTCGGATCGAGAAAATCGTTTCGAATCTTATCGATGCCGCGCTTCCCAATGGAAAGATCGATCTGATTGCCTATTTCGGCGCCCCTCTTCCTGGAATCGTGATTGCGGACCTCTTCGGATTTCCCCGGGAGGACCGTCCGCGGTTCAAGGCCTGGTCCGATGAGATCGCGGCGTTCCACGGGACGGGCTCCCCGAATCCGGACACGGTCTTAAAAAGTCAGGTAGCACTCCTGGAGGCGCGGGAGTGGCTGAGTGGTCTCATTGCGGACCGGCGGAAGAGTCCTCGCGATGATCTTCTATCGCGCCTGGCCAACGCGGAAGAAGAGGGCACACGCCTCTCCGAGGCCCAATTATTCTCCACCTGCGTCACCTTTATGATCGGCGGTCATGAAACAACGACGAACCTCATTGGGAACGGAATGAATGCACTGCTGCGGCACCCCGGTGAGGCGCGTCGCCTCGCGGAAAATCCCTTACAAGCCGTCAACGCGGTGGAGGAGATGCTGCGTTTTGACGCGCCGACCCAACGCGCCCACCGCATTGCCGCGGAAGACATCGAACTTCGCGGGCAGACGATCCACAAAGGTGATTTCGTCCAGGTCGTCCTCGGTGCAGCGAATCGGGACCCCGACCGGTTTGAGGAACCTGACGTATTCAAGATTGACCGCACAGACAACCGGCATGTGGCTTTTGGTGTCGGACCACACTTCTGCCCGGGGGCTGCCCTGGCACGGCTCGAAGCGCAAATCGCGATCCCGGAGCTTCTCCGACGCCTGCCGGGCTTGCGCATCACCCAGGGGGCCGTGGTGGAGTTCGGTCCCAACAATTTTTTTCGGGGACTTAAGGCGCTGCCGTTGGAATTCGACAAGGGGAAATCGGCGACAAGCCCAAATGGTGCTTAGATATGACTATTCCGTAACTTTGCGGCCCCCTCAAAAGCTCCCCAATATTTGAGCTTGGTGGGACGAACAATATGGAGTGCGGTGGCAGAGCGACGCGGCGACACCGCTTTGGCTCAGCGCGGAGCACGCCCCGGCGCACTCCAAAAGCTCCCGCAAACAGAAAGCGATTACCCGAAACTAGGCTCTTCATTCTCTCGCGATGAAGTTAGTGACAAGAATCAATCGTCCCGCGTCTTCGTGCCCCGTCTTCGTCTCGCGATTCGTCGACCACGAAAAGTCGTGATGTAAATCTCTCGTTAGTTAGTTTTTGCTGCAATCTTATCCCCTAGTGCAACCGTGCGCTCCATCTGCTTCATGAAAGGTAACGTTTCCTTTACCAAGGTCCGCCAGTCGGGCAGACAGGGGACGCTGTCGAGGGCCATGTAGCCGGTGAACTCGATGTCGTTGAGAGTTCGGATCACGTCGAGGAAGTCAATGTGACCGGTGCCGGGCGATTGGCGGTTGCTGTCGGCGAGATGAATGTGCACCAGCCGGTCGCCGGCGCACCGGAGGGTGTCGGTGATCGGTCCGTCCTCCATGCTGACGTGAAAGAAGTCCGCGAGGGCGTAGACATTATCCATGCCGACGCTTTCGATCACATCCATCACTTCGGGGATGGTATTCATGAATCCCGCGTAGGCTTCAAAACGATTCACCGGTTCAATGGCGATGTTCACTCCGCGTTCCTTTGCATATTTGGCAATCTGTTCGGTCGAGTCGAGAAACCCGTCCCGCAGCGTGTTGTAGGGCACTTTGGTCCGAGGGTATTCGCTCTGTGCCGGACAGGGTACGATTTCAAAAAATGGCGGCTCCTCGAAGGTCGCGGCGAGGTCAACACACTTCGTTGCGTACGAAACCGCGGTGGCTCTTACCGCTGGATCCGGCGATGCCAGGTCGCGCTCCTCACCCGCGTGCCAGAGAGCCCAGGCGCCAACAATCGCCGGTACTTTCAAGCCCATCGAATGGGCAAGATCACTTACTTCCTTGAATTGCTTCTCGGAGATCAGGTCCGGTTCGGCGTCCATGTCGATTCCGTCGTATCCGGCTTCGGCGATAGGCTCCAGCACTTCACGGGGGTTCTTCCAGACATTCCCGCCATCGGGAGCGAGCGTGCATAGAATGACTGAGTACTTGTGGTCCATCGGATTTTACCTCTACTATTTCGAATTCAAGTGCGAGCAAGTCGGTTTACTGATAGGAGAATCACCATCCGAACCCCGAAAGACAAGTTTATGTCTAAAAAGTTACTTTCGCCTGAAGTTGTTCAACGCCTCCGGTCCTACGACAGTGCCACCATCAGTAACGCGCTCGAGCATTTCAAAGTGCGAGACCAGACCACGGGGTATGCAACGAGCGAATTGGCCTGCCAGTTCCCCGATCTTCAGCCCATGGTAGGCTATGCGATGACGTGCACCGCCGACACAACCCGGCCGGGCGACAACAGGCCATCCCGGGTGGACAAACTTGTGGAGGCGGTTGAGGCGGCGCCCAAACCCTGCGTCATCGTCATTCAGCATACGGGTCACGACCGCCCGCGTTGCTGCTTCCTCGGCGACATGTTCAGCTCGACCATGGAGAAACTCGGGAGCGTCGGAGTGGTCACCGACGGCAATTGCCGAGACAAGCCCGGCATCCACGCCCGCACGCCGGAGTTCCAGATCTTTTCGGCCGGCTGGGTTGTCTCCCACGGCTGGGGCGTGTTTTACGACTTCAACATCACTGTAACCGTTGCGGGGCTGACGATTCAGCCGGGCGATCTGCTGCATGGAGATTGCAACGGGCTCATGACCTTGCCCGCCGACCTGGCTGAGCCGGTGTTAAAACAGGCGGAGGAAGTCGTTCGGGTGGAGCAGGAATACTTCAAATTCCTGGACAGCGACGAATTCAGCATGGAAGAGATGAAACGACGGTTCGTCCCGCATTAGTCAGTTCATGATCAATTCATTCTCGGGAACGGCGGGGACCGCCGTACGGAGAATGGTTTGATCATGAACAGCAGCGTACCGGCGCGACAGCATTCCGCTCGTAAAGCTGTTACTAGAGATTATACCCGATCACGAGTTTCGGCGGATGTTCTTCCTTGTCGCCGTGAGCCCACCAGTGGAAGCCGGAGTCGTCCTGCATGTTCTTGAGGAGGAGTCCGTGGTTGGTGCCGGGCTGGTCAAGCCATCCCTGGACGACCGCGGGGTCGAGGACAAAGTGAGTGTTGCCGACTGTTCCGACGGTCTCGCTGCAGGCGGGAGTTCCGTCGACATACCCCGGATCAGTGCCCCCGCTTCCCCAGTTCTTCCACCAGGTCTTCCCATCCGTCCAGGGCTGCAGTGCCGGGTATCCCTTCACGAGTTGGTTTCCGCCGGCTGCCTCCTGGGATGCGTGAAGTACAAGCGCGGCCTGCCGCACGGTGGCTCCGGGTGGAAGCCGGCCCTCGAGGTTGAACCGGATCAACAGGCGGGAATAGCGTTTCGCCTCGCCGTTTCCATAGATAAAGATGCCGTCTGCGCCGGGCACCAGGTTCCCCTCGTTTCCCCACTGTCCGGTATTGATCTGGTCATTCGATTGCCCGTCATAGCCGTCGATTCCGTTTTGCAATGTCAGGACATGCTCCGAGCCTAGTTTTTCGAGTCTGGCGATCGGTGTACCTATGGCAATGGGCGACATTCCGCCTCCCGGCAGCGCGGCGGAATCCGGGAGTGGATCCGGTGAGCGGCTTTCGTAGAGAAGCCGTCCGTCGGGCATCAGTCGCCAGGTTCCCGGCAGCACGGTGACGGTCGGCCAACCGGTCTTCTTGTCCTGTGCTTCGATCCCGGCATCTTCCGTCAGCCAGTCGGGAGACAGGGCCAGGATCACTTCGGTGTAGTCGCTTTGAACCAGCAACGCCCCGTCCGTGTGATGCGTAATTCTGATGTGCGGCTGGCTGCTTACCGGCCAGAGGACTTCCCGGCCTTCGACCGAGCGGACGACCGCGGGAACGGTGGCCAGGAAGAAGTAGGTCGACTGACGCCTGGAAATTTCGACCGCCGTCAGTTTCAGGCGCAGATCGTCCCAGACCGCGGCGTGGTACGGCGTGAACTCCGTTTCAGCCACTTCGTATTTGTATCCAACTCTGGCTGCTGAACCGTCTCCGATCGGTACGTGAGGCTCGGTTCCCTGCGGGGTGACCAGGCCCGCCCACGGTCCTTTCGTAACGTCTACTCTCCAGATGGCGTGCGGCTTCCGATCGATGACCGGGTGCAGATCCACCGTCAGGTCGGCAGTATGGTCATTGGTCACATGGTTGTACGCGGCCAGGTAGACCGTCCCGGGCAGGGTCATCACGCTGGTTTCCAGCGGGCTGCCGGGAGTTTCCCACGGGACCGGACGAAGCGGCACCGGTGCCATGCTCGCCTCACGCAGGTTCCACCGCACCCGGACCAACTCCCTGGGAGCCCAGCTCTGGGCCGTGGCCACTCCCACCCGGTTCCTGATGCCGGGCACGAAGTTATAGAGGAGGCACTGGTGGATGAACTCGTCGCACATCATGTCGAGTGCGACCACGGTGTTGGGCCGGAACTCATGGAGCTTGTAGAGTTGAAGGCGGTCCGCCCAGTAGCGCCACTCCACCTGGGTGTCGGTGTCCCAACTGCCTCCCTCGATATACCCGAAATCGGCGAACGCACCCGAAGGCTGGTTCACGTAGAAGAACCCGCCGGCGTCGCGCAGGGTCCGGGCCATCTTCTTCATCGCCACCAGACAGGACTCGTAACTTTGATAAATGGTCTTCCCATCCGGCAGCTTCGCAACCGCGGCGCCGGGCACGGCCCAGTCGTCGTAGAGCGAAACGCCTTCCTTCTGCAGTTCCAGGTACTTATCCGTCATCTGCGCCCAGTAGAATTTCCAGATCGGGGAATAGTGATCCACGACGCCGGTGTCGCCACGGTAGACCGTCCGGAAGGCAAACTCGGGATGCTCCTGAATGGTATCGGTATGGGCGTAGTAGCCGCCGCGCTCGTAGTTGAAGAGCTTGAACCGGGGCCACCGGAGTTGCAGCGCTCGTACGAACCCGAAGTACTCCTCCATGGAAACCTTCATCATGTCCTTGGCCGCCGCCCTGGAATTCGGCGCCAGCCACATGTGGTCGGCGAGAAAATCCCCCATGGTGTACATCGTTTCCGCGAGGCCGCAGGTGGCCCAGGCGCGCGGGTCGAGGTCGAGAGTTTCAAACCCCGCGTAAATTGCGTCGAAGAGGGCGAGGTGCTGGGGCCACAGAGGTTCGCCAGCGGGTCCCGTGTAGTGGATCGGCTCGTTCTCCCAGCGCTTGTTCTCGCCCGCGAGATATTGTTCCAGGTCACCTTCGATCAATTCAAGTGCGCCGTCCTTGTATTTGACGGCCGCGTGCGGCCACAGAAAGCTGGTGTCAAAGGCGCAGTCGATGCCCCTGTCCAGGCGCCGCTCAGGCGCGAAAGCGGGGGAGAAGTAGCGCTTGTGGTACTTGGCATGCCACATCAAGTGCGTTCCACGGGTTGCGGAATAGAGCCAGCTTTTCGTTTGCAAGCCTTTCCCGGGTCCGAGCTGAAGCCAGTTCCCCCGGGGAAGCTGCCAGCCTTCGCGCGTGACCATGGCCTCGATCCAGCCCGTGTTCGGATAGTCATCCGCCGGGACGCTCATGTATTCGGGAACGTCGTTTATCGTGAGCTGCACTTCCCCATAGGTAAAGTCGATGTCCGGGCGGGTCACCGTGCAGAGCCCGCTCTGCATATTGCGCCCGTTGACGAAGAAGCTCTCGGGAATCGCCGCAGTGGGAAACGTGCAATACCGGTTGCCGGTGTGGCCGATGTACTGGTAGTAGTACCCCCCAGCGCGCGCCTCGTCGGAGAGGACGGTCACGGAAACGATGTTGAGGATTTTCTCCGAGGGCGAATCGATCTCGACCCGTTTGATTACTTCGTGGTGCGCGGCATCGATTTGATAAATCTTGCGGACGGCGATTCCCGACTGCCGGTTCAAACACTCCACAACGATATGCGGCCTGTCTGCGTCCGTGAGGTCCTCGAAGCGGGTGACCTCATCGTCCAGTTCTGAACTGGAAACACCATCGAGGACGATGTACCGGTCGATGCTTCGAGCGTCCGCTTCTTCGAACAGCTTTGGGAAGCGAAGAGACTTCAAGTAGCCGTGCTTCCGGTCGATCAGGATTTCCAAGCGGCCCTGGGGATCGGCATAGGTCGGTTGCTCCGAAGGATCCGGCGCGGGAGGAACGATCTCTCTCGGCCCCCGGTTCTGAAACAACCGGAGCGGTTCGCTTGCGTCCTCGAGCCGCGTTCCCCCGTCTACATCCACTCCCTGGGCGAAGACCAAGGATCCGCATCCCAGGCCCAGCCAGAGCCACAACGCCGCAATTCTAATTTCCGTACCCATGAATTACTCCCAAGTTGAATTCCCGGCACCGTAACCGAAAAGGGGCTATCGAGAAAGCCGGATTTATGGACCCCACCGAGCTTGCTCTGCTCTTTACGCACAAATCGGACTGGGCAAACGCAGACGTCAATACATTTACGTGTACGGCGCCCAAGACGCGAAATTTGGAGTGCGCCGGCGTTTGTTTGCCCAGTGGTATTTGTGCGCAAAGAGCAGAGCAAGCTCGGAGGTGGCGTTAGTCTGCTGCAAGGCTATGGTAAAGGAGCCGTCCGTCCGGGGTCAGCCGCCAGGTACCGGGCAGAACCGTTACGGTTGGCCAGCCCAGCGTCTCGTCCGGTGTTTCGAACACGGCATCCTCCGAAATCCACTCCGGGGAAACGGCAAGCACCGCCTCAACGTAATCATTGTGAACCAGCATCGTTCCATCCGGGTGAGGCGTGATCTTGATGTGGGGCTGGCTTCCCAACGGCCAGATTACATCCATCCCTTCCACCGATCTCACCACGGCAGGCACCGTAGCCAAAAAGAAGAACACCGAATTCTGGGGGAGGATGTTCACGCCGGGTAAAGACAAATGAAGACCGTCCCAGCGGGCGTTCTTCACCGGCTTCACCGTGACCTCGGCCGGAACGTCCTTGTAGACATCGGTATACGGTTCCTTATAGGCGCTCGGGGGCTGAAGGCCGTTTCCGTGTGGGAGGCCAACCCACGGACCCTCCGTGATGGACGCCTTCCAGAGCCCGTACGGTTTTCGATCCATGATCGGTTCGAGATCAACCGACAAGTCGGCGGTGTACTCGTTGGTGCTGTGGAGCATGGCGGCCAGGTACACCGTCCCGGGGAGGGTCATGACCACGGTTTCCAGCGGACTGTCCGGCTGTTCCCACGCCACCGGGCGCAGCGGTACCGGCGCCATCCGTGCCTCCCGTAAGGGCCACCGCAGCTTTGTCAGTTCCTCGGGAACCCGGCTGAGCTGGTAGGCCGTACCGATCCGGTCATTCAAGTTCGGGACCAGGTTATACGCGAGGCACTGATGAATGTACTCGTCGCACATCATGAACAGGGCCACCGTGGTGTTCGGCCTGAACTCATGCAGCTTGTAGAGTTGCAGCCGGTCACCGAGGTACCGCCAGTTCGCCTTGATCTCCGCGTCCCATGCCCCTTCGAAATAGCTCACGTCGGCATAGGGCGCCTGCGGCTGGTTGCTCCAGTACATCCCGCCGGCGGCCCGAAGGCGCTCCGCCATTTTCTTTTCGCCGGCATACCCGACCTCGTGACTCTCGAACACGAGGCTTCCGTCCTTCTGAATCTTCGCATTGATCCCGGAGAAAGAGCCGTCGGTGTACAGCGAAAGACCTTCCTTCTGAAGTTCGACGTACTTGTCACCCAGCAACCGGAAGTGCGGCTCCCATCGGGCCCGGTGAACCATCCATTCCCTCTCGCCGAATTGAAAGGGGCCCGACGTATAGAGAGCCAGTTCCGGATGCTTTTGAATCGTCTCGGTAAAATTCCAGTAGCTGCCGCGCTCATAGTTCAACAGTTGAAATCGGGGCAGCGCCCGTTGCATGGTCTTCACGAACTCCATGTACTCTTTCGTCTTGATGATCCTGAGGTCTTCGAAGGTTCCCCGGGAGTTTTTGGTAAAGTAGAAGTTGTCGCTCAAGTGATCCCCGTGGGTGAACGTGGTCTCGTACAGCACGCAGGGCGCCCAGGCGCGGGGTCCGAGACTCTCTACGATACGCTCCAGCCGTTTGAATTCGGGGATTCCCCCGTAGATGCTCTGCTCTTCGAAAAGCTCCAGGCGCCCATCCACGTATTCAGCCACCTGGTACTGCCGGATGAAGCTGGCGTCGAAAGCCATGTCGAGGTGCTTCTCGAAGGGCCGCTCCGCCGCGAACATTGGGTAGAGATGGCGTTTGTGATACTCGGCGTGCCACATCAGGTGGGTGCCCCGGGTTGCGCTGTAGAGGGTGCCGACCCGCTGCGCTCCCCGGCCGGGTCCGAGTTGCAGCCACCCGCCGCGGGGCAGTTGCCAGCCGTCCTTCGTGAGGACGGTCATCCGGTCCATCTTGATGCTCATGAAGTCCGGCTCCACGTTGACCATGTGTTCGCCGGTGTCATTGGTAAAAAGGTGTACCTCCCCATATGTGAAATCGACGTCGGGCCGGGTCACCGTCAACACCGCGCTGTGCAGATCGTCGCCGGTTTCAAGGCGATAGGCATCCCCGATCGATGCCGTTGGAAATGCCATCAACCTCAAGTTGACGTGACTCTGATACTGGTAGTAGTACCCGCCTTCGCGTGTCTCGTCGGATAGCACGGTCGCGGAAACCAACGCGACCATCTTTTCGGACTGCGCGTCCATCTCCACGGTCTTGACGATCGAATGACGCGCCGGGTCCATCGTATAGATTTTCCTGACCGCAATCCGCGATGTCCGGTTGAGGCAGTCGACCACGATCCGCGGAGACTGCGGTTCAGTGTCGATCGCGAAGCCGGTGACTTCGTCATCGAGTTCTGTGCTGGCAAGTCCATCGAAAACGACATACCGGTCGATGCTTCGCGCGGCCGCCTCTTCCAGCAAGCCCGGAAATCGAACAGATTTCAGATACCCGTGTTCGGCGTCGATCATGACTTCCAATCGGCCCTTTGGGTCCGACCAGGTGGGCTTCTCTCCCGGGACGGGAGCGGGCGGGGGGACTTCAACCGGGCTTCTGTTCTTGAGGAGGTGATCGTCCCCAATCGCTGCACCGCATAAAAGATGCAACAGTGCGAAGGCAGGGACGGCTCGGGGTAAACTCATTTTGGGTCTTGAACTATTCATGGTGTCGATCTCATGTCGTATTCGAGGATGAGTTTGGGCGGGCTTGTGTCCTTATTCCCGTCGGCCCAAAAGTGGAAACCTCTGTCGCTGCCTTCGGGTTTGAGAAGCAGTCCGTGATTGGTTTCGGGCTGGTCGAGCCAGGTCTGAATGCCGGATGCATCCAGCACAAAGTATGTATTGCCGGCTTCGCCGACTTTCGCGCTGCAGAGTATCGCATCGTCGACATACCCTGCATCGCTGCCGCCGCTCCCCCAGTTGTTCCACCACGTTTTTCCGTCCGTCCAGGGCTTGAGCGCCTTGAATCCCTTCACAACGTTGATTCCACCGGCCGCCGGTTTGGGGGAATTGAGAACCAGGACGGCGCGGGTTACGCGCGCACCCTCTGGCACCTGCCCTGCGAGGTCGAACCGGATGAGTGACCGGGCATGCCGGGTTTTGTCGTCATCGCGGTATAGAAAGATGCCGTCGTCACCGTGCCGGGTGTTCCCCTCGTCTCCCCACTGGCCCGTGGCCATCTGCTCATTGAATTGCCCCTGGTAATCGTCTTTCCCGTTTTGGATATGAAGAACGTTCTCCGCGGCAAGCTGGCTCGTGTCAAGGGCGACGCGGGGTTCAGGTTCGATCGGACTGATCGGACTGATCGGACCGATCGGATTCTCAGGCCGGTTTTCCCAGAGGAGGCGGCCGTCGGGTTTGAGCCGCCAGGTCCCGGGGAGAATCCGGATCGTGGGCCAACCCAGTCTTTCATCCAGTGCGACGAGGTTGTGGTCATCGGAAAGCCACTCCGGATGAAGGGCTACGATGGCCTCGTTGTAGTCGTTACGGATGAGCAGGGTGCCGTCCTCTATCTCCTCGATATGAATGTGCGGCTGGCTGCCCACCGGCCAGAGAACGTCCCGGCCTTCGACCGACCGCACCACCGCCGGCACCGTGGCCAGGAAAAAGTAGGTCGACTGACGTTTGGAAATTTCGACGCCCGGAAGCTTCAGGCGTAGACCGTCCCACACGGCGCCGCCATACGGGGAAAACTCCGTTTCCGCCTCTTCGAACTTGTATCCCACCTTCTGGTACATTTCGCCCGGCTTGGTATCGGTGGGCACATGCGGCTCAAATCCCTGGGGGGTAACCAGGCCCGCCCACGGGCCTTTGGTAATGTCAACTCTCCAAATGGCGTACGGTTTCCGGTCAATGACCGGGCGCAGGTCCACCGACAGGTCGGCGGTATGGTCATTGGTCACGTGGTTGTAGGCGCCCAGGTAAACCGACCCGGGCAGGGTCATCACGCTGGTTTCCAGAGGACTGCCCGGGGTCTCCCAGGGGACCGGCCGCAACGGCACCGGCGCCATGCTTGCCTCCCGCAGATACCACCGCAGCCGAATCAGCTCCTTGGGGGCCCAGCTTTGGACCGTGGCCACTCCCACCCGGTTTCGCGTGTTGGGCACAAAGTTATAGAGGAGGCACTGATGAATAAACTCGTCACACATCATGTCGAGGGCGACCACCGTGTTGGGCCGGAACTCATGCAGCTTGTACAGTTGCAGCCGGTCGGCCCAGAACCGCCACTCGCTCCGCGTGTCGGTATCCCAGCTTCCACCCTCGACATAGCCGAAATCCGCCCAGGGCCCCGAGGACTGGTTCACGAAAAAGAATCCGCCGGCGTCGCGCATGGCCCGAGCCATCTTCTTCAGTGCGATCTGGCAGGTTTCGTAGCTTTGAAAAGTCATCTTCCCATCCGGCAGTACCTCCATCATGGAACTGGGCAGGGCCCAGTCCTCGTAGAGCGAAACACCTTCCTTCTGGAGTTCCAGGTATTTGTCAGTCAGTTGTGAAAAATAGTGGTCCCAGCGCGGGGTGTAGTTATTCACGCCGATGCCGTCGCGGTTCGGGACCGGCCGGAAAGCGAACTCGGGATGCGCCCGAATGGTATCGGTATGGGGATAGTAGTTGCCTCGCTCGTAGTTGAAGAGTTTGAACCGGGGCCACCGGCGTTGCAGCTTCCGCACGAACTGGAAGTACTCGTCCATGGGGACCTTCTTCATCTCCTCGAGCTTCGCCCGGGCGCCGGTCGGCGCGATCCACATGTGGTCGGCCAGCAAATCGCCCATGGTGTACATGGTCTCAGCCAGGCCGCAGGTGACCCAGGCGCGCGGGTCAAGGTCGAGCGATTCGAACATCGCATACGCGGCGTCGAACGCGTCGAGGCGCTGGTGCCATAGAGGTCCACCATCGGGTGTTTTTACTTTAATACGTTCGTTTTCCCAGCGCTTGTTCAGTCCCCCCATGTTCATTTCCCGGTCGCCCTCGATCAATTCGAGGGTACCGTTCGTATATATCGTTGCCGCGTGCGGCCACAGGAAGCTGATGTCAAAGGCCATGTCGATGCGCTTCGCCAGGCTCCTCTCCGGAGCGAAGGCCGGAAAGAAGTAGCGCTTGTGGTAGTTGGCGTGCCACATCAGGTGCGTCCCGCACGTCGCCGAATAGAGCCAGCTCTTCGTCTGCACGCCTTTCCCGGGTCCGAGCTGAAGCCAGTTCCCCCGGGGTAGCTGCCAGCCTTCCCGGGTGACCATGGATTCGATCCGGTCCTTGTTCGGAAATTCGTCCGCGTTGAGGCCCATGTACTCGGGAACGCCGTTGATGGTGAGTTGCACTTCGCCATAGGTAAAATCGATATCCGGCCGGGTCACGGTGCAGAGCGCGCTCTGCATATTGCGCCCGTTGACGTAATAACTCTCCGGAATGGCCGCGGTAGGGAACGTTGTGTACCGGCTGGCGGTGTGGGCGATGTACTGGTAGTAGTACCCTCCCTCGCGTGTCTCGTCCGAGAGGACGGTCACCGACACGATGTTGAGAAAATTCTCCGCGGGCGCTTCCAGTTCCACGGTCTTGATGACTTCATGGTGTTCGGGAAAAAGCTCGTAGATTTTCCGAATCGCAAACCTCGATTTACGGTTCAGGCAGTCCACGATGATCTTCGGGTTGTCCGCGTCGGCCTGGACCTCGAACCCGGTTACTTCATCGTCCAGTTCAGAACTCGAGATTTCGCCGAGAAGAATATAACGGTCAATGCTCCGGGCATCTGCTTCCTCGAAAAGCCGGGGAAAGCGTAGGGATTTCAAGTAGCCGTGTTGGCGATCGATCAGGATCTCGAGCTGACCATTCGCATCGACGAAGGTCGGTTTCTCCGATGGATCCGGCGCAGGGGGAACGACTTCTCGCGGCCCCCGGTTGTTAAACATCCGCAGCGGTTCACTCGACTCTTCGGTCCGCCTGCCTCCGCCCACATCCACTCCCTGGGCGAAGACCCAGGTTCCGCACCCGAGTCCAAGCCACAGGCACAACGCCGCGCGCTTTAATCCTGTTTTCAAGTTACCTCTCATGAAACTTTTGCTCTCGGTCATAGTTGTCTCATCACTTAGAAAATTTCCAATATCGAATATCCAAGGAACCCTCTTCGACATTGGACATTGAAAATTCGATATCCGACATTGCGCAGCACCACACTCTTATAAAGATTGTGACTTTGTCGGGAATTTTTTACTTCGTGTCATACTCGAGGATGAGCTTCGGCGGATTTGCGCCGGTGTCGCCGTCGGCCCAGAAGTGGAAACCATTGTCGCTGCGATCGGACTTCAGAAGCAGACCGTGATTACTATCTGGTTGGTCGATCCATTTCTGGACGCCCAACTCATCCAGCACAAAGAATGTATTGCCGACTGCACCGACTTTCTCGATACACAGCACAGCGTCGTCGACATACCCAGGCTCGGTACCCCCGCTACCCCAGTTGTTCCACCAAGTCTTGCCGTCCACCCAGGGTTTGAGAATTTTGTAACCCTTCACCACGCTTACACCGCCGGCGGTCGGCTTGGGTGAATTAACAACCAGAACGGCACGGGTTACCCCTGCGCCCTCGGGCAACTGCCCGTCGAGGTTGAACCGGATGAGCGAATGTGCATACCGAGTCTTATCATTATCACGGTATAAGAAGATGCCGTCTTCACCGGGCCGATTGTGCCCTTCGTCTCCCCATTGACCTGTGGCCACCTGATCGTTGGATTGCCCCTGATAACCGTCTTTCCCGTTTTGAAGATGAAGGACGTTCCCGGCCGCGAGCTCGGTTGTGTCGAGTGCAGCGCGAGGCGATGCGGCGGCCAACGTCGTGGCAGGCAGACTTTCAGCTGATACCGGACTCTTCGGACGGTTTTCATAGAGCAGGCGGCCATCGGGTTTCAAGCGCCAGGTGCCGGGAAGGATTTTGATCGTGGGCCAACCCAATTGTTCATCCCGGGTGTCGAGAATGGAGTCTTGGGATAGCCACTCCGGATGAATGGCTACGATGGCCTCGGTGTAATCGTTGCGGACAAGCAGCGTTCCATCCTCGATTTCTTCAATATGAATATGCGGCTGGCTTCCCACCGGCCAGAGAACCTCCCGCCCTTCTACCGACCGCACTACAGCGGGAACCATGGCCAGGAAAAAATAGGTCGACTGACGCGCGGAAATTTTTACATCCGGCAGCTTCAGGCGCATAACATCCCACACGGCGTCGTCGTACGGGGAAAATTCCGTTTCCGCCTCTTCAAACTTGTATCCTACTTTCTGGTACACTTCGCCCAGCTTGAGATAATAGGGCATATGTGGCTCAATCCCCTGCGGGGTAACCAGGCCCGCCCAGGGTCCCTTCGTAATGTCCACTCTCCAGATCGCGTACGGTCTCCGGTCAATGACCGGGCGCAGGTCTACAGACAGGTCCGCGGTATGGTCATTGGTCACGTGATTGTACGCACCCAGGTAAACCGACCCCGGCAAGGTCATTACGCTGGTTTCCAGCGGACTGCCCGGAGTCTCCCAGGGGACAGGGCGCAGCGGAACGGGCGCCATACTCGCTTCCCGCAGGGGCCAGCGCAGCCGGATCAACTCCTTGGGAGCCCAGCTCTGTGTCGTTGACACCCCCACTCGATTCCGGGTGTTGGGCACAAAATTATACAGGAGGCACTGGTGAATGAATTCATCACACATCATATCGAGAGCGACCACCGTGTTGGGTCGAAATTCATGCAATTTGTACAGTTGGAGCCGGTCGCCCCAGAAGCGCCACTCGCTCTGCGTATCGGTGTCCCAGCTTCCGCCCTCGACATAGCCGAAATCCGCCCAGGGTCCCGAAGGCTGGTTCACAAAGAAGAACCCGCCGGCGTCGCGCATGGCCCGAGCCATCTTTTTCAGCGCGATCTGGCAGGTTTCGTAGCTTTGAAAGGTCAATGCCCCATCCGGCATCGTCTGCACCATGGAGTTGGGCAGGGCCCAATCTTCGTAGAGCGAAACACCTTCCTTCTGGAGCTGCAGGTATTTATCCGTAAGCTGTGAAAAGTAGTGACCCCAGTGCGGCGTATAATTGTTGATTCCGATACCCGAACGATTGGGGACCGCCCGGAAGGCAAATTCGGGATGCGCCTTGATCGTATCGGTGTGGGGGTAATAGTTGCCGCGCTCGTAGTTAAAGAGCTTGAAGCGGGGCCACCGGTGTTGCAGCTTTCGTACGAACCGAAAGTACTCGTCCATGGGGACCTTCCTCATCTCCTCGGCGCTTGCCCTCGCACCGGTCGGCGCAATCCACATGTGGTCGGCCAGCAGATCTCCCATGGTGTACATCGTTTCCGCCAGGCCGCAGGTGACCCAGGCGCGCGGACCGAGATCGAGGCTTTCGAACATCGCGTACGCGGCATCGAAGACATCGAGGCGCTGGCGCCATACCGGTTCACCATCGGGTGTGTTCCGTTCAATGGGTTCGTTTTCCCAGCGCTTGTTCAAGCCCCCGAGATGAAGTTCCAGATCGCCCTCGATCAATTCGAGGGTGCCGTTCGTATATATCGTTGCCGCGTGCGGCCACAGGAAACTGATGTCAAAGGCCATGTCGATGCGCTTCTCGAGACTTCTCTCTGGCGCAAAGGCCGGAAAGAAGTAGCGATCGTGGTACTTGGAATGCCACATCAAGTGCGTCCCCCGGGTCGCGGAATAAAGCCAGCTCTTCGTTTGAACACCTCTCCCGGGTCCGAGCAAAAGCCAATTCCCTCGGGGTAGCTGCCAGCCTTCCCGCGTGACCATCGATTCTATCCGACCCTTATTCGGATACTCATCCGCACTCAGGCCCATGTACTCCGGGACGCCGTTGATCGTGAGTTGCACTTCACCATAGGTAAAATCGATATCCGGCCGGGTCACGGTACACAGCGCGCTCTGCATATTGCGTCCGTTGACGAAGTAGCTTTCGGGGATGGCTGCGGTGGGGAAGTTGCAGTACCGGCTGGCGGTGTGGGAGATGTACTGATAGTAGTATCCCCCTTCACGCGTCGCGTCCGAAAGGACGGTCACCGAAACCATGTTGAGGAAATTTTCTGCCGGCGCATCCAGTTCCACGGTCTTGATGACTTCATGGTGTTCGGGAAAAAGCTCGTAGATTTTCCGGATCGCAAACCTCGATTTACGGTTCAGGCAGTCCACGATGATCTTCGGGTTGTCCGCATCCTCCCGGACTTCGAACCCGGTTACTTCATCGTCCAGTTCCGAACTGGAAATTTCGCCGAGCAGAATATAGCGGTCGATGCTCCGGGCATCCGCTTCATCGAAAAGAGAGGGGAATCGCAGGGATGCCAAATAGCCATGTTGCCGATCGATCAGGATCTCGAGCTGACCATTCGCATCGATGTAGGTGGGTTTCTCCGAAGGATCCGGCGCAGGCGGAACAACTTCTCTCGGCCCCCGGTTATTAAACGTACGCAGCGGTTCAGCCGGCTCTTCGGTCCGCCTGCCTCCGCCCACATCCACTCCCTGGGCGAAGACCCAGGTTCCGCACCCGAGTCCAACCCACAGGCACAACGCCGCGCGCTTTAATCCTGTCTTCACGTTGCCTCTCATGAAGATTTTCCGCTCTGTCATAGTTGTCGCATCACTTAAAAATTTCCAACATCAAATATCCAAGGAACCCTCTTCGATATTGAACATTGAAAACCCGATATCCGACATTGCGCAGCACCACACTCTCATAAAGATTATGACTTTGGCGGGAATTTTTTACTTTGCATCATACCCAATCACCAGCTTCGGCGGATGTTCCTCCTGGTCGCCACAAGCCCACCAGTGGAAGCCGGAGTCGTCGTGAATGTTCTTGAAGAGCAGTCCGTGATTCCTTGCGGGGTGTTCAAGCCACCCCTGGACTACCGCAACATCAAGGACAAAGTGAGTATTTCCGATTGCTCCGACTCTCTCGCTGCAGACGGGTGTCGCATCGACATACCCCGGATCGCTGCCGCCGTTCCCCCAGTTCTTCCACCAGGTTTGCCCGTCAGTCCAGGGTTGCAACACCGGGTAGCCCTGCACAACCTGTTTTCCGCCCGCCGAGACCTTGGGCGAGTGAGTAACTAAAGCGGCCCGTCGCACGACGGCACCGGCAGGCAGACGGCCCTCGAGATTGAACCGGATCAGCTCGCGGGAATATCGATTCGCCTCCCCGTTCCCATAAATAAAAATGTGGTCCTCTCCGGGCGTCATGTTCCCCTTGTTTCCCCATTGCCCGGTGTTGATCTGATCATTCGATTGCCCCTCATACCCATCCATTCCATTTTGCAGCGTCAGGACATGTTGCGAGCCGAGTTCCTCGGTTCCCGCAATCGGTGTACCGACGGAAACAGGTGACATTCCGCCAAACGACCCCGCGGCGGAATCCGGGAGTACATCCGACCGCCGGCTTTCGTACAAGAGCCGGCCATCGGGCTTCAGCCGCCAGGATCCAGGCCGCACCATGACCGTGGGCCAACCGGTCTTCTTGTCCTCTGCCTCGATCCCCGCATCCGCATGCAGCCAATCGGGAGAAACGGCCAGTACCGCTTCGGTGTACTCGCTCCGGATCTGCAACGACCCGTCCGGGTGGTGCGAGATCTTAAGGTGAGGCTGGCTACTCACCGGCCAAAGGACGTCCCGGCCTTCGACCGAACGCACCACCGCCGGCACCGTCGCCAGAAAGAAGTAGACCGACTGGCGTTTTGAAATCGCCACGTCCGGCAACGTCAAATGCAGATCGTCCCATACGGCTTTGTCGTATCGCGAGAATTCCGTTTCCGCCTCTTCAAACTTGTATCCGACCTTTTGGTACACACCGTCTTCCCGGGTCTCGTATCCATGCGGCTCAAAGCCCTGCGGGGTGACCAGGCCCACCCAGGGTCCCTTAGTAATGTCCACTCTCCAGATCGCGTGGGGCTTCCGCTCGATCACTGGATGCAAGTCCACCGACAGGTCGGCGGTATGGTCGTTGGTCACGTGGTTGTATGCGGCGAGGTAGACCGTCCCGGGCAGGGTCATCACGCTGGTTTCCAGCGGACTGTCAGGGATTTCCCAGGGGACCGGCCGAAGCGGCACCGGGGCCATGCTCGCTTCCCGCAGGTTCCACCGCAGTCGAATCAACTCTTTTGGGGCCCAGCTCTGGGCGGTGGCCACCCCCACCCGGTTCCTGATGTTGGGCACGAAATTATAGAGGAGGCACTGGTGAATGAACTCATCACACATCATGTCGAGGGCCACCACCGTGTTGGGTCGAAACTCATGCAACTTGTAAAGTTGCAGTCGGTCCGCCCAGTAGCGCCACTCGATCTGCGAATCGGTGTCCCAACTGCCTCCCTCGACATACCCGAAATCCGCCCAGGGTCCGGAGGGCTGGTTGACGAAGAAAAAACTACCTGCGTCGCGCAGGGCCCGGACCGCCTTCTTCAGTGCGATCTGGCAGGATTCGTAGCTTTGGAAGATCGTCTTCCCATCCGGCATTTCCTGCATCACGGTCCCAGGCAAAGCCCAGTCTTCGTAGAGCGAAACGCCTTCCTTCTGCAATCCCAGGTACTTATCCTCCATCTGCGCCCAGTAGATTTCCCAAATCGGGGTATAGCTGTACACGACGCTGAACTCGCTGCGGCGGGTCGCCCGGAAGGCAAACTCGGGATGCGCCTGAATGGTGTCGGTATGGGGGTAGTAACCACCGCGCTCGTAGTTGAAGAGCTTGAACCGGGGCCACCGGTGCTGAAGCTTTCGCACGAACCGGAAGTACTCCTCCATGGGGACCTTCATCATTTGGTCGGGGCGAGCCCGTGCGCTTGCGGCAATCCACATGTGGTCGGATAGAAGATCTCCCATAGTGTACATGGTTTCCGCCAGGCCGCAGGTGACCCATGCGCGCGGGTCTAGGTCGAGGGATTCGAATGTCGCGTACACCGCGTCGAAGGTGTCGAGGCGCTGGTGCCACACCGGTCCACCGTCGGCTGTATTTATCTGAATCGCTTCGTTTTCCCAGCGCTTGTTCAGGCCCCCGGTTTGAAGTTCCAGGTTGCCTTCGATCAGCTCGAGGGCGCCGTCTTTATATTTGGTTGCGGCGTGCGGCCAAAGGAAACTGGCATCAAAGGCCATGTCGATGCGCTTCTCGAGACTTCTCTCCGGCGCGAAGGCGGGGAAAAAGTAGCGGTCGTGATACTTGGCGTGCCACATCAAGTGCGTCCCGCGGGTTGCGGAATAGAGCCAGCTCTTCGTTTGCACGCCTTTTCCGGGTACAAGATGAAGCCAGTTCCCCCGGGGAAGCTGCCAGCCCTCACGCGTGACCATGGATTCGATCCGGTCCTTGTTCGGAAACTCATCTGCGTTGAGGCCCATGTACTCCGGTACGCCGTTGATCGTGAGTTGGACTTCGCCGTAGGTGAAGTCGATATCCGGCCGAGTCACGGTGCAGAGTCCGCTCTGCATATTGCGCCCGTTGACGAAGTAGCCCTCGGGGATGGCCGCGGTGGGAAAGGTAGTGTACCGGCTGGAGGTGTGAGCGATGTACTGGTAGTAGTAGCCTCCCTCCCGTGCCTCGTCCGAGAGGACGGTCACCGACACGATGTTCAGGAATTTCTCAACGGGCGAATTGATCTCGACCCGCTTGATTACTTCGTGGTGGGCCGCGTCGAGTTGATAGATTTTTCGGACGGCGATACCTGACCGGCGGTTCAGGCATTCCACGATGATGTGCGGAGTGTCGGCGTCTGTCCGATCCTCAAAGCGGGTAACCTCATCGTCCAGCTCTGAACTGGAAGCACCATCGAGGACGATGTACCGGTCGATGCTTCGAGCGTCCGCCCCCAGGAACAGCCCCGGAAATCGCAGCGATTTCAGGTAGCCGCGTTTCCTGTCGATCAGGATCCTTAAACGGCCCTCGGGGTCTGTATACGTAGGCGGCTCCGAAGAATCCGGCGCGGGAGGAACGACCTCTCTTGCACCCCGGTTCTGAAATACCCGGAGCGGTTCACTCGGCTCCCCGCTTCCCCTGCCTCCGCCCACGTCCACGCCCTGGGCCAAGGCCCAAGTCCCGCACCCGAGCCCCAAGCACAGGCACAACGCCGCGCGCTTTAGTACTGTTTTCATGACTTACCCCCTGGATAAATTCGCGACACTGTGTGTCCAATCAGGGCTGGATGGAAGTGAAATTTTGCGTTGTGTAGTGCGAGAAGGGTTGAATGCCACTTCGATATTTCAATTCGACAACTATTCCGCGACGAAGAGGAGAGAAATTGGAGTGCGGCGGCAGAGCGAAGTCGGAGCGCGTCAGAGCCTTGGTGCAAGGCTCGGGTAATCCAGGCCTCTGCACCATACCCCGCGGGCGTGAAGAGGCCGCGGCGGACGACGATGCCGAAGGTGTCGAAGTGAGCGAGTCGCACGGAGTTGAGTTTCGCGGTTTCTGTTTCAGTTGGAATGGGCCGGCTGGTTTCATACGCATAGCTTGGGCTTCCAGCCCGAACCGCGCAAAGCAGCCATCCACCTCCAGGGGATGGGAGGCTGGATCAGCGCAGTATGGAGAAAGGACAGGGCGCAGCTCGCGGATTTCACTTCTTCCCGCTCAAACCAACCTCTGGTCCCCCGGAGGTGAACGACGACTTTGCACGACTGTAGCGGGATGGCTTCAGTGTTATCGGAGTTTATCTATTTCTCTCCTGTTGCAAGGCCGCCTCTGCCTGATAATGCATCGTGTTATTTAATTCATAATTGGGTGCAAGAAGTTTGGCCTCGGATCCCTGGTGAACCATCGTCACTAATTCATTGAAAGCATCAGTTCTTCGCCTGTTTATTTTATGTGCACGATATCGATATACGGTTGCATAAAACTCATTCCATAGTTGTGATGCCTGGCCATACCGATCAAACTGTTCCTGATCTTCCGGCGACAAAATACTCACGTATTCTGAATAATTTTTTGGACGAAATTCGAGAGTCTCCGTCATGTTAAGCAAAAAGTTTTCCGCTGTCTGGTAAAAGCTCAAGGGAGATGTGAATTCCAGTATGGGCCTATCATCCGTATGTAATGCCGCATTACCGACATAGCGCCTTAACGCTGCGTTATCTAAATGCATAAAATGTATAAATTGATAGGGATGATTGACGCCTATTTCTTCAAGATCCTCTTTAATACCGGGAATGAGCATCCTTTCTTTTAACTCATCAATATCAATCCGCAAAGGGTGGTTCGTACCGACAAGAATCCCGAAGTTTGTGATGATTGAGTTGATGTACCAAAGGGAAGCATCCTTGTATACTGTAGCGAATGAATTCAACAGGATTTTAAACTCATCAGGGGCTATCATCGGTATCCATGCAACAGCAATCCCGCCTTCCGTCATACTGTCTTTCATTAACTGAAAATATTCCACTGTATAAAGATTGGCATTTTGTTTGTATTGCAGATTTGTCGCATCGGTAGCGATAGCGTCATATTTCGTGTTGGTGATATGGAGATAATCGCGAGCATCATTGATGATGACACTAAAATTCGGTTCGTCCATTACACCGTAGTTCTGCTCATGAAACAGGTGCGCCGAATTAATCACTTCGGGCTCAATTTCAACAGTATCGGCTTCTATGTCATAGAGGGTCATCGACCAGGAGGTGCCACCACTACCAAAACCAACCGACAACATCCGCTTCGGATTCTCATGTAACAGCAGCGGAAGATGCGCCAACATTTTCGCATCGACCTTGGAACTCAAGTCAGTGGAAGCTACAGGCTGGTCATCAATATAGATCAGACGACTTTTCGATCCATCAGGGATTTCTTTCACCATGACAGTACCCGTTACACCTTCCTTGTAACGAATGATGTCTTCCATGCGTGGAACATCCTTCATACTCACGACCCAACGATCACCTTTTTTTGTAAGGTGGCCGAGCGAAACGAACGGATGTCCAAGATTCCCATACAACAGGAAGCTCGCGACCATAATAACCATCGCACTGTGCATGGAAATTTGAAACGATCGTGATGGCTCTTGGATAGCCAGATAGCTTCCATACGCAAGAATCGCGCTGAGTATCCCCAGAATGGCCAACGTCCA
>Ga0310121_10000948_pt1 | contig 30711 bp, 31 predicted proteins | sample CB27_Tmax_986_MG_FD_203504 | JGI IMG/M metagenome (GOLD analysis project Ga0310121, IMG submission 203504) | Marine microbial communities from Western Arctic Ocean, Canada - CB27_Tmax_986 | ecosystem: Environmental > Aquatic > Marine > Oceanic | place: Canada: Western Arctic Ocean | collected... | reverse complement strand
CGATGCAGTCGAGTATGCCCTGCCCCATGTCCACAAACGGGTTCACGATCAGCTTTTTCCCGACCTTCGGGTTGAAGGAATACGGGGTGATGCGGTAGTGCTCTGCGCCTTCATGATGGCCGAAATAGACGTCGACCTCGAACGGCAGCATCTCACTGATCATGTGGATCACGTCTTTCACGCGCATGGCTGTCGCGCCGGTGAGGATGACGTGTTTGTTGGCGTACTCGTCACCGAGCGCCTGGAGCGTGGCGATGGCAGCATCCTGGGCGTGGATGTACTCGCGAAGCTCTTCGCCATCCCCTGGGTAGGACATCGTGCGATGCTCGAGCGCGTCCCGGATCAGCCCGGAGATGGTGTTCTTCTGGTCCGATCTACGACCGTACAGAGAACCGTAACGCAGGATCGTAAACGGAAGCCCGTACTTCTCACGGAAGACTTCGACGTAATGCTCGCAAGCCTGCTTGCTCGCCCGGTAAAAGCTGCCCGCGTTACTGTACACGTACACCGTGCTCGCGAAGACGAAACGCTCCACGCCGGCGTCTCGTGCCGCCTCGAGTAGGTTGACGGTACCGAGGATGTTCAAGAGCACCGTATCCCTCGGACGATTCGATGCCTCGTCTATGTCCGCCAGGCCTGCGAAGTGGAACACATACTGCGCACCCTCCATAGCCTTGCGGACCGAGTCTGTGTCCGTAATGTCGCCGATGACCATCTCCTGGCCATCAGACAAGTAACGGGATGGCTTCAGGTCGAAAACTCTCACCTGAAAATCCTTCGCCGTCAGCTCGTCCGCGACATGACTACCGAGGAAGCCCCCCCCTCCGAATACCACGGCTAAGCTCATCGCTACCGTCCCCTCTCGATATGCCGGCGAAGGTGGTGGATGGCCGAGCGGCCCATTGCCATGATCGACTCACGTGAGTTTCCACCGATGTGGGGCGTAAAGTAGAGCCGGTCATCTTCCGCGAAAGCCGAGGCATCAAAGGGCTCGTTCGGGAAAACGTCGGTCGCAAATCCCCCGAGTCGACCGTCCCGGACCGCAGCGACGGTCTCGTCAAACCTGATCACACTCCCTCTGGCGGTATTGATGACCAGAGCGCTCAGCTTCATATGGGCAACTTGGGCCTCGCCGAACATTTCCTTGGTCAAAGGCGTCCCGGGAACGTGGAAAGAAAGAACGTCCGCTTCGCGTAGGACGCCCTCATACTCCATGCTCTCGAGCCCGAGCTCCGCCGCGACATCCGACCGATCTACGATGTCCCGGTAGACGACCGTCGCTCCGAACACCCGAACGATCCTGGCAACGTCGGTCCCGACATGACCGAGACCGACGATGCCAAACGTGCAGCCGGAGAGCTCTCGTCCGCCGATCTTCTCCCATTTTCCACGCCTCATTAGGCTCACGGAGGGCCAGACATTACGGAGATGACCGAGAGCGAAAGCCAGGGTCAACTCCGTCACTGATCGCCGGTTGACGCCGCCGGTCCAACCCACCTTCACGCCGGCCGCCTCGAGAGCCGGCTCGTCGAGATTGTCCCGGCCTACCCCATACTTCGCCACAATCTCGAGGTTCGGGCATGCAGCAATGACTTCCTCCCCCACCGGCTCCACGCCCACGATAGCGAAATCCGCATTTCCGATAAACTCAGCGAGCGCTGCCTCCGTATTGAACCGCTGCCCCCCCGTGTTGCCCACGACGTTGACACCAATCGCAAACAACTCGGCAATGAGCCTTTCGTTCGCCGAAAAGCTCACTGACGCTACGGCAACCGTGGGTCGCTCCCCCTCAGCGGTCACTTGATACTCCTCCCTCTCAACTTTAGTGCGGCTGTCATCCGACTTCCGCAAAGACCGTAGCCGGAGCTCCGTCTCCCCCCGAAATGAACAGCGGCGCCACTAAGACCCACTTGGGGGCAGAATCCAGCTCCGAAAGATGCATGTCCTCGACGATAACGATCGGCGCGGTCGGCTCCAAAAAGCTTCGGTGGGCCGCACGCCCGGTATCCCTGTGCAAGAATGAAGATAGAGAGATAAAGTCGAAGCCAACCGCCCGAACCGCCGTGTGCTTTCGCAGCCACTCCCCGATCTCCCCCGCCAGGCCGGGCCCAGCCCGAGCGTACCGTTGCTCGTCAGCCTCCGATGCGCCTGTGCGGTGCCTTTCCCAGCCGGTTCGGAGCAGAAGCATGTCCGTTTCAGTAGGAACGGTCGCAAGCTTCTCCTCCAAGGCGCCGAGACTGAGAACCGAGCCGTCGCTTTGGACCGGGTGCTCCATCATGAACACGCTGCGAAATAGCCAGGATGCGGGCGGAAACGATAGCAAATCCCCTCCGTCCTGGAAGAAGTGCTTCGGCACGTCCACATGGGTGCCGGCATGCGTCGACGTGGTGATCTTGGTCGTGTTGGCGGTGTCGCCCGCCTGGATTGACCGTATGGGCTCCAGGGCCACGTCCATCGATCCGCCGTATGAGACAGTCGATGCGTCCAACGGATGACTGAGCAGCGTGACCGGGGCTGAGGGGTGATCGATGTTCATGAGGTCGAATGTCTCCGAAAACATCCAAGCGAGGGCGGACGGGCCGTGGCTACTCAGGAAGTGCCGTCTGATGGCAGTACCAATCGCAGGTCTTCCGGATTCCCTCTTCCAGAGCCGTGGCCGGGGACCAGCCCAGCCTGAGTAGCCGCCTCGAGTCCAAGAGTTTTCTAGGCACGCCGTCGGGCTTCGTGCGGTCATAGACGAGGCGCCCTTCGAATCCGACGACGGCCCCTATCAGGCCGGCAAGCTCCATGATCTGCAAATCCGATCCCGTGCCGACGTTCACGATTTCCGGGCTCTCCCACCGCTCCATGAGGAATACGCAGGCATCGGCCAAATCGTCTACGTACAAGAACTCCCGCCGGGCCTCCCCACTTCCCCAGATCGTAACCTCGTCATGCCCCCCTTGCACCGCCTCGTGGAATTTCCTGATGAGGGCCGGAAGGACATGACTGGTCTCCAGGTCGAAGTTGTCACCGGGGCCATACAGGTTGGTCGGCATGACCGAGATGAATCGTTTGCCGTACTGGGCCCAGTAGGCCTGACACATCTTGATGCCCGCGATCTTTGCCACCGCATAGGCTTCGTTGGTGGGTTCGAGATGCCCGCCAAGCAACTCACTCTCCTGCATTGGCTGGTTCGCGAACTTCGGATAGATACAAGAACTCCCCAGGAAAAGGAGCTTTTCCACTTCGTGCCGATGGGCGGCGTCGATACAGTTCAGTTGGATGGCCAGGTTATCGCGTATAAAATCCGCAGGATAGGCCGCATTCGCCATGATGCCGCCCACCTTGGCCGCAGAAAGGAAAACGATCTCAGGGCGTTCCAACTCGAAAAAGCGATCCACGGCTCTGGCATCACGGAGGTCCAGTTCGTTGCGGTCCCGAGTGATGAGGCCAGTGAGTCCCTCGGCCGTGAGGCGCCTGGCAATCGCCGATCCCACCAACCCCTTGTGTCCGGCCACGAAGATCCGTGCGTCGGGTCTGAGTAGGGTGCTCATCGATCAACAGTCTGACGAGATCCTACTTCATGTCCGCCGTCCAGGAGAGTCTTCTCCTGGCGAGCCAATTCCGAATCCGCATCCACCATCACCCTCACCAGAGACCGGAAGGACACGGTGGGTTCCCACCCCAGCCTCTTCCTCATTTTAGACGCATCGCCTTCGAGATGATCGACCTCTGTCGGTCGCAGGTAGCGCGCATCGAGCTCAACGTGCTCCCTCCAATCCAGGTCGGCGTACCCGAACGCCTCCTCCACCAAATCCTGCACCGAATAGGATTCTCCGGTTGCGGCGACAAAATCATCGGGCGCGTCATCCTGAAGCATCATCCACATGGCCTCGACGTAATCACCTGCGAACCCCCAGTCTCGCTTAGCGTCGAGATTACCCAGAAAGAGCTTCTTCTGTAGGCCCAGCCTAATTCTACCGACGGCGCGAGTCACCTTCCGAGTCACAAACGTCTCTCCTCGACGCGGCGACTCGTGATTGAAAAGGATGCCGTTGGAAATGAAGAGGCCGTATGCTTCGCGGTAGTTCTTCGCGAACCAGTAAGACGCCACCTTCGCCACGCCGTAGGGACTCCTTGGGTAGAACGGCGTTTCTTCGTTTTGCTTCGGGGGTGAAGCCCCGAACATCTCAGACGAGCAGGCGTTATACACACGAATCCGGGCCGGATCATCCCCGCATATGTCTCTGACGGCCTCGAGGAGCCTGAGCGTTCCGAGCCCATCCACATCACTGGTGTACAGAGGTTCCTGGAACGACACGCCGACGTGCGACTGCGCACCCAGGTGGTATATCTCATCGGGTAGGGCGTTTCCGATGACCCTCCGCAGGGTCGCCGCATCCGACAGCTCCCCATAGTGGAGGAACAGGCGAGCTTCGGCGTCGTGGCGGTCCTGATAGAGGTGGTCGATCCGCCCCGTGTTGAACGTCGACGCCCGTCGGATGACGCCATGCACCGTGTATCCCTTGCCGAGAAGAAGCTCAGCGAGGTACGAACCGTCTTGCCCCGTGATTCCAGTGATCAACGCAGTCTTGGTCATTCTATTCTACCTTTTTCCACACGCCGCCAGTGGCCTGATCCTGGTCTCGTGACTCCTGATCCTGTCCTTCACCGCCGACAGCGCCGCCGAAAGGATCTCACCGTACTCCTTCGGCCCGTAACTACCGGCGACCTCCCTCCCTTTCGCTACCAGCTCATTGCGACGGCCGGTGTCGGTGAGGACGGTCCGAATGCCGGCGGCCATGGCCGGTGGAGACCGGGGATCGACGAGCACAGCCCCACCCTCGCTCTGATCTCGCAAGCCGCGGATGTCGGAGGTCACGACCGGGCGCCCTCGGAGAAAAGCTTCGAGTATAGGGATGTTCGTAGGCCCAAAGAACGTGGGCATCACCAGGGCACTCGAGAGGTCGTACAGAGCCGCCAAGTCCTGGTCGGAGACATGGCCAAGATACAGCACCTGCGGCTCCAACCCCAACTGGACCACCCGCCGCATCATATCGGCAAAGGTCCTCTTCCGAAGTGAGCCCCTGTTGGATCCGACCAGGACCAGTGTAGGCTCCAGCCCATGTCCATCCCGGAGGAGGGCGAGCGACTCGATGAGGCGCAGATGGTTCTTGTGGGGCCAAAACTGTGCGGGATAAAAGAGGAAGTCCTCGGGTAAGCCATAACGCCGTTGGACGGCTTTGAGTTCATCCGGAGACGTCGGCCCTGTAGCGGCCCGTGAGGGGAGCATCGGCAGAACCACCACCCGCTCCTCTTCGATACCGGAGTCGGGATAACAACTCAGAAGGTCCTCCTTGCCCGTTTGCGACTCTACGAGGACGGTCTCGGCAGAGCGGGCCACGTTCGAGAAAAACCGCTCCCTGCGTTCGTACTCCCCATAGGCCCGGATCTCAGGGAACTCGTCGTAGAAACGGTGGTTCAGATCGTGCACCGTAGCGATGGCGGGCACCCGGACTCTGAACGCGGCGTCCGAATAGGCCGGGTAGAACATGACTTCCGTGCCCTGCGTACGATGGAAGCTCTCCAACCGGGAATCGGGGGAGGGCACCCTGATCGGCTGAGCCACGGCGCTCTTGGGCCAGATTCTTGCCCCCGCGTACCAGACTCTGCGTGCTACCTCGTCACCCACGGTGTTCACCCCCAGTGACCGTAACAAGCCAAGAGCGGTGGGAGCGTAGGACGCGGTAGCCCATCCGTTCCTTTCCACCAGATCCGGAGGATACTCCATCTTACCGTCGAAGAGCACCAAGAACTGATCATCGGGGGTACTCGTGTCGCCGAGCATCTCGAGCAACGACTCCGTGTACCGGAAGACTCCCCCGTTACTCTTCGGCGCGACCGCATGAATCCCGATCAGCATCCGCTGGATCAGTCCCCTGGGGGGAAGAGGGACTCGAAAACAACCGGCGGATACATTCGCAACCACCCCGTGCCCGTCGCGTTCATGATCCGGACACCCATCGAGTCGGCCCGTTCGCGGAGCAATCGATGACTCTCGAGGTCCCGCAGCACGTGCGTGATTTCGGTCTCCAACTCTTCGCTCCCGATCCCTCCATCAAACTCAGGGAAAAACTCGCTCGTATCGTAGAAGTGGCCCGCGCCCTTCCAAGGATCCTCGAGCCAGTTGGCATCGCACCCCACCAGATAGATCTCCTTGAAGCCAAAATAGATCGCCAACTGGATGGACATGGCGGAGACCGTGGATAGGCCCACCGTGAATGGCCGGGTCAGGTCGAGGTCCACCCTCGACGCCACCGTCGCCGCGGCGCCCCTGTTCCTGAAGTAGACCTCATGATCCTTGAGCAGACCATACTTCTGGAATAGCTGTCGACCATCGGAATGGACGAAGAAGGTCGTATCCGGAAGGGCCCCCTCGAGTTCTCTGAACCATTGAACATTGTTCGGAAGATCTCGCATGAATCGATAGTCGCCGATGCAGCAGTAATCGGGGTTCACATGGCTATTGTCCGGATGCATGTAGAAGCTGTTGGCGACAATGGTCCTCTCCCCTCGCAGCACCTTGATGTCATGCGAACTCAGCGAGGGCCCGGTGCCTACAATGAACACGCGAGTCTCGTCGGCGTGTCGGTCTTTCAGTTCCCGGTTCCGGGCACTCCCTTTCATAAGGAAACGGCCCATTCCCGTGGCGATGACCTCTTCGACTCTGGGCGGTAAGATCCAGTTGGCCCACGCACGGAGCCATTGTTTTGTGGGTGCCTTCATGCGAGTCGACTACCCCGGGCCACCGCAGTGATCTGTCCCGCGTACCGTCCGACGGGGAGGGCCAGCATCGGGTTCACTTTTCCCCAAACGGCAAGGCAGTTGAGGGCCAGACGCAGCGACTTCGTAATGCCCCCCATCGTGTACAGTTCGACAAGCCACAGCGGGTCAGACAGGACAATCTCCACCTCCGTGAAGGATTCTTCGATCAAAGTTTTCAACTCCTCAGGATAAAACTCGTGTACGTGGTGCTTGTCGAGTGGAGCCTCGGTAGCCCGATAGGGGGTCGTGACAATCATGGCGCCGCTTCCGCGCAGGACCCTGGCGGCCTCGCGCACGAGAGACGAAGGCTCCTCGACGTGTTCGATGAGATCCGTCACGACGGCCAGGTCCCATTCGTGGCTTCGCACGGGCAGTTGGAATCCATCGCCCCTGGCCAGGTGGATCTTGCCATACGTGTCCGCAGACAGCTCCCGCACCATCCGCTCCCGGCCGACCGTCAGTCCGCTGGTTTCATAATCCACCCCCAGAACCCGTCGAACTCCGCACCCACCGAGCATGGCGACCAACTTGCCATCCCCGCAGCCGATGTCCAAGACGTTCTGGCCTTTCAGGTCCCCTGCCAACCTCACCACCTGTTGGTAACGGGCGGCGGTGATGATGTTGTAGCGTCGGATGCTCGACCCTGCCGCATCCCAGTGGTAGGCTCCCTGAAGCAGGTATTTGTCGAATCGAGCTTCCTCGGTCAACCTGCGACCTCCGCTGAGTCCTTCGCCCAATCCGCGAATCTCTTCAAGCCCTCAGCAAGAGGGACCGCGGCCTTCCAGCCAAAGTCCGCTATTTGATCAATCGATGCTACGTTGCCCAAGATATCGCCGGCATGACCCTCCACCTCCCTAACCGGGTATTCCGGCTCCGGATGTCCCCAAGCCACGCCGATCAGACGGATCAATTCCCTCACCGTCGTGCTCTTTCCGGACCCCACGTTGAAGGTTCTGTCGGACATGCCCGGCTCTCGCATGGACAACAGAAAAGCCTCCACCACGTCATCCACGTAAACGAAATCCCGGAAGCGGTCCAGCGACCCCGTTACCGGCACTTCCGCACCATCCATCACGTACTGGAGGTAGATACTCACCATCCCTTGCTTGAGATTGCGCATGTTCTGCTCGGGACCATACACGTTGAACAGCCGCAGTACGGTAGACCGTATTCCAAACTGCCGATAAACCTCCAAGTATTTCTCCACCACCAGTTTGTGCGCACCGTATATGGATGTAGGGCGAGGGACGGCGTCTTCTCGGACCTCTCCTTCCGTGCTCCCGTAGACACCCATAGAACTGGCAAAAACAACTCGTGACACACCCCTGCTGCGGCAAAACTCCAGCAGTCTCAAGGGGGCGACGACGTTGTCGCGCAACTCCTCATCGATGGCCTCGTGCGAGAGGCGCGCGGAAGCCTGGGCGGCCAGATGGTAGACCAGATCGAACTCCGGAAGTTCCTCGCCGAGATCGAGTTCTGCCAAGTCACCGATGATGGCATTGGCCCCGGCAATCGGCATCTCTCTGCGATCGAGGGTCCATAGCTCCACGTCCGGCAGGAGCGCCAGCCTGCGCGCCAAGTGCCCGCCGATGAATCCAGCGCTGCCCGTCACGAGTATCCGCATGGTCAAACCCCGTCAGGGGTCTGCGCACCCAGCCCGGTCGACCCGCCGGCACTCCGGACAGGAAACGACAACCCGCCGCCCTCGCGGACAGAAAGCGACCGCTCGTTTCTCTCACCCTTCAGCCTCTCCCACTCGAGTGGCAGGTAAGCATATAGCGCCACAAAGAACCAAAGCTCATAGCGGAAGTAGTGCCCTTCTCTCAGGCAATATGTGATAAAGAACACCAGGCAGGCATTACTGATCACGGCCAGCTGCCCTGCCTCCTCCGGAAGCCGATTCTTGAAGATAAAGAAGAGGACGAGCCCGACACCCATAAGTCCCAACTCGGAAGGCAATCGAAGATACATGGAGTAGGCGTCTTGGGTGTTGAGCTCGCTCAGCGACATGAACCGGAGGAAGGCCAGCACCGCCTCGCCGTACACGGTGCCCTCTCGGAGGAACGTCTCGTAGGTGAAGGAGTGCGATCCGAGGCCTCCTCCCCAGAGGGGTTGGTTCTGTAGGCTTTGCAGGGCTACCCCGCTGTTCAGGAACATATTCAGGGCACTCACGTTGCCCTCTGCCACGTCGAGCCCCTGGAAGAGCTGCACCAATGTGAAAAGCCGTTCGCGCACCCCAGGGGTCGCCAGGAGCACGACCCCGAGAGCCACGCCCCCGAGCGCCGTCGCACGGACTGCCCGTCTTCGCCCCCCGGCCACGAGGAACGAGACCAAGAGGCCGAAATATGCAACGGACGAGAACGTCAGGATGATCCCCAAGAGCACCACCCAAGCCTGCAGCCGGGTGTAGTACAACCGTCCCCCGAAGAAAATCACCCTCACCGCAATGAATCCGGCCGGGGCGATGGCGATTCCCAGGTGCCCGGGCTCGGTGAAGACTGAGTGGACCCTGATGAACGGCCCTTCCTGGCTCAGAGGGGCCACTCCTACACCCGGTAGCAGCCAATTCACCTCATAGAGGGGCTCGATGCCGAGCAGGAACGCCCCCTCCTGGACGATGGCGAGGACGGCAATGCAAAGCATCAAGTTGAAAAACCACTGCGCGATCATGGGCAGCCGGTCTTGCCGGGCACTGAAGTAGCTGTAGAGCCCAAAGCCGAAGGTCGATATGCCCACAATCTGCAACCCGGCGGCACTCATCGTGGTCGTCCCGGCGGCGACACCAAACGCCGATATCAGTGCGAGTAAGCAGATAAAGAACAAGAGCCCACCCTGGACCTTGAAGTGCCCCCGCGCGGCCGACCAAACGAGAAGGATGACCGGGATCAAGTAGACCAGTCGGATGTCGGTGGCGAGCAACCCCCGCCACTGGAAGGCGGTCAGCGCGAACCCGCTCAGGGCAACGTAATCGACTAGTTTCACTGGCCTTCAGACGTGCCCCGCAACCAGAGTTCCGTGTATCGGATCTCATCCATGCCGTGGACATCGACAACGATGTCGCCGTTGGGGATCCCCTTCACTATTTTCCCCATGAAGCTCCATGGTGGTTGCCCGTCTCCTTTGAAGCATCTGCTCACCCTCAGAGCCCATACCTGATGGTCGAGGTAGTAGCAGTTCCCAAGGAGTTGGCGCGTGGTAGTCACGGATGGGTCTACGTCCAAGATCGGGCTGAGAAGCCCATCGTCGCTCGCCCGCTTCGCACGCGTCGGATGGTGGTCACCCCACTCCCTGACGGTGACCGCCGCATCGAGCTCCGGATCGTCCAGGAGCGCCTGGACACACTCGTCTATCTTTTCTTCTGGCTGGATGCCGACGTTGCACATCAGAACCACGAGGATTTCGACCTCGACCCCTTTGTCCGCGAGGTACTCCACCGCATGCACGAGACACTCATCGTGCTGCGAGTCCGGCCTGGCAAACTCTTCCGGCCGGTCGATGATCTCCAGTCCGAGGTCCGCCCCCACAGCTTTGATCTTCGGGTCCTCAGTTGATACGAAGATCCGGTCCAACAGCTGAGCTCGAAACGCCGATGCGGCGACGTAGCTCATGAGTGGCTGTCCCAGGACCGGAAAGACGTTCTTGTCCGGCAGGGTGGAATTTCCCCCACGTCCGGTCAGCAACCCTACGATCATCTCTTGTCTGTCCCCTATCGGTTAACCGGTGCGAGCGGCCAAGTATCGTGAAACGGTACGAATCTCTCCAGTAGTCACGGTCCGAGTGGCACCCAGGATAATCGGAAAAAGCAAAATAGCTGATAACACCACAGCGACGGGCCATCCCGCCCTGAAAAGACTTTCAGCCACCAAGAACGTGATAACGGCCCCCACACCCGCGACCACCATCTGGCCGGCGCGGTATGGGATCGGATACCAACGCAACGACAAAGCACCGGCCGCCACATTGACGAAGGCGTTGGCTGCAAACACCGCCCACCCGGCCCCGACTAGCCCCCATCTGGGAATCATGAAAAGGTTGAGGAGTATGCTCAGCAAGGCTGCCGCGCCCATGACCAAGGGTAGATAAGCCGTCTTCTTGCGGAGGAAGAGGGGATTCACAAAGAGGTGCCAAAGGCAAGTCAGCGCCTGGGTTGCCATCAATGCCGGCACCACGACGTAAGAGTCGCGGTATATGCCGTCGGCGAAGACGGCCAGCGCCTCCTGCGAGCCGAGGGTCAGCACCAACCCCAGCAAGAGCGTCAGGCACCAGTAGATCTTGCCAAAGACCGCCAGTCTCCTCTCGGCGTCATCCTCCTTGACGAGTTGATAAAACACAGGAATCCAAGCGAGAGCGAACGCGTTCAGAGTCGTCTGCATGACCAGGGCGAACTGGTACGCGGCATTGTAGCGGCCGACGTCTTCTATACCCATGAAGTACTCCACGAGATAGCGATTCGAGAGGTCCATGGTCCACCCGCTCACCGCGTACGGCACCAGCGGAGCGCTGAAGGAGAGACACCTGAGAAGAACGTCCTTGCGAAGGCGGAGCGTCATTCTGTTCCACGCCACAAGCCCGTACGGTCCTATCATGAGCGCACCTCCAAGCACCTGACCCAGGAGGAACCCGCTCGCCCCCCCTCCGCGCACCACCACGAAGTAGAGGATGCCCATGATGGTGAGAACCGAACCGACAACGGTCAGGAGGCGGTACCGGCCAGCCTCCTGACGCGTCTGGAGGACCGAGAGAGGAATCACAGCCACGCTCGTAACGACGGCGAGCCCTCCAGCCAACCGGAAGGGCAGCTCGAGTTGGTCATTATCGAAGACCGACGCCAGAACTGAGGGAAGGACTGAGACCAACAGAACGGCCAACGCTGCCGACCAGGCCAGCTGGAAGAGTATGAGCGTTCCTGCCAGTTCCTCGGCCTCGCTCTGCCCTTCGCAGTCCGAGTGGAATCGGAGCACGGCTGAATTGAGGTTCAAGTGCAGGAAATAGCCGGCCACGGTCGCGTATGCCGCCGCGAGCGCCAGGATGCCGAATTGCCCTGGATCCAGGTACCTCAGGTAAACGGGGAGGAGAAGAAAGTGAAGCCCCTTCGAAAGCACATCGCCGACCCCATAGATCAGCACATTCCTGGGGAGCTTGGCGAACGCCGATTTCCTACTCATGCAGACCGGTCGGCATGGCCCCGCTGGGTGAGGATCGTACGAAAATCGAGTCCGACTGGAGGAGCCTCCCACTCCGTCGGCTCCTAAGCTCTCCCAGGAACCCCCGGAACTCGAATCCGGCAGAGCGCATCGTCTCGTAGAGTTCCGGGAAAAATGTCTGGCCCTCGTAAAGAGGCTCGTACGAAGTCTCCAGGATGGCCACGTCCGTTTTCTCCAACACGGACCGACCACCGGAAAGAACACGATGCTCAGATCCCTGCGTATCGATCTTCATCAAAATGGGGCTGGGCAATTCAACACCGAGGAGAGCGTGATCCAAGGTGGTGACCTGCACCTCGACTTCCGTTCCCCCCTCGGTGAAGGGGAATTCCGATTCGTGTAGAGGAGACATTTTCATGAGGGACGACGAGGGCGAAAAACTGCTCTGCCGCATCATGGCCACGCTGTCCATGTCGGACACAGCCACGTTGTGCAGACTCACGCGGTCGTGCCGCACGAGACGACCCTCGAGCGTCGCGAAACAACTCGGCAGTGGTTCGAAACAATGGATCTGCGCATCGGGGAAGGCTCGCATCGCAGCGACAGCGAATTGACCGACGTTGGAGCCGATGTCCACTACCGTCTTGATGCCGAACAAACGCAGCCAATCCTGTCTAAGCGCAACGAAGATCCTTACGTCACCGCCTTTCCTGGCGACCGCCGCGAGGTCGGTCAGGGGCCCGAAGCTCTTGAGGCTCCTGAGCCTCTCGTAAGCCCGGGCGAAAATCTTCTCACTGGACATGGATCAATCCTTCGCTGATTTCATTCGGGCATTCTAGCTCACTTTGAGCTTTTTGACCGCCTTCGCTCGATCGCCCGCCTCAAGACCTCGTCAAAACGTGCAGCGATCCCATCGATGCTAAAGGTACTCTCCGCAAACGCCCGGCCCGCGCGGCCCGCGACAGCGGCTTCACCCGGGTTCGTCAGGTAGTGGTTTACAGCAGCTACCAGGGCCTCGCTATCTCCCGGAGCCACCACCCTCCCGGCCGCTGCTACCTGGACCATCTGGGACGCCTGGTTATCTGAGGGAGCAGAAAGCACGATGGGGCGACCCGCGCACAGGTACGCCAACACCTTGCTGGGCACGGAGAGTGCGGAGGCTTGTGGCTCAAGCAACGCGACCAGAACATCCGCGGACGCGAGAACCTGGGGCACGATCTCGTGCGCCTGGAACGGTACGACCTTCAGGTTCGTCACCTGCCTCGCATTTTTGCGTAGCCAATCCGCGCCCAGTCCTTCGGACACCACCACCACCTTTACGCCGTCGGTGGGCACACCGAGAGCCAGATCCCTGAGCTGGGCCGGATCATGCTTCTTTCCGAGGGTCCCCGAATAGACGACGACTCGCGAGTCGGCGAGGTCTTGCGATCGAGCCCAGTCGGTTTCCCTCGGTAGCGGCGGGATTTCATCGATGGGCGCCCAGTTGGGAATCTCCTCCACGCGTGGGTCGCTCGGATCGAGTCCAAGATGGGGGGCGAAGGCGTCGGTGATGAGCACGACTCCATCAGCGCGGCGAGCAACGAGACGCTCAATCCTCGAATAGTGTGAGGAAGCGAGCCAGCCGAGGACCCCTCGTGTGTATGCCTTGATAGCGAGGCCGTAGAGATCCTGGACCCAGAAAACACACGCCGCCCCGACGGCCGCCGATGCGCGAAGAGCAGAAGCGTGCATGTCGAGTGGGGCGTTGCCGGAGAGCACAACGTCCGGGCGTGTGCGTTCAATGCGCTGCCGGAGCCGGTGAGCATACCTTCGCTCCTGCAACCACCGTCGAGCATACCGGTACTTTTCAGGGGTTTCACCATCCGAAAGATCGATCACCGCAAGCGACTCCGGCCCAGATCCAGATCGGCCAAATTCTCCCTTGGGCCCCGCAAAAGACGAGGAATACACGTGCTCTACGTCCCATCCGCGGTCAGCCAATTCACGACTGAGCGCGAGGGTAAAAGCATGGCCCGGGTAGTCATGGAGGAGGAGCTTCACTCCCGGGTCATTCCTTGATGGCTATGACACATGCGCCCCACGTATTCGTACCCAAGGCCTTCCCTGAAAGCCACTCCTCTGCGCGAACAACCCGCATTCCTACGCCAGCGAGGAACCACTCGATCTCAGGCTCGAAGAAATACCTCATCCTGTGGGTCTCTCGCACCACCCTACTCTTCCCCGGCCCGCCGTGGTCCGCGTCAATTTTGTAATGAACTTCAACAACATTGGCCCGCGGTAGCATCTTAGGCTCAGCTATCCGAACCAATGAGAACTCATCGGTGCTCACGTGCTTGGTCGTAACAGACGGCTTCAACGCCAGAACCGCGGGCCCGTACCAACAGTCGAAGACAAACAGTCCGCCGGGCTTCAAATGCTTGGCGGCCGTCGTGAAGACTGCCTCGACATCTCTATTTTCCGTCTGATAACTGAGCACATGGAACAGCGCCAATACGACATCGCGCGGATCACCTTCGTCGAGCTCTCGGGCGTCGCCCTGTCTAAACCAAACCCGTTCCGCGATCTCCGGCGCCACCGATTCTCGGCGGGCCTCGGCGAATTCGATCATTTGAGGGCTCCGATCGATCCCGCGCACATCGTACCCGGCAGCGCCCAGGAGCAAAGCGTGCTCACCCGTGCCACATCCCAATTCAAGGATGGTTTTGCTCGATGGCCCAAACTCCTTGATCAACGACTGGATGTATTCGACCTCAGTCGCGTAGTCCTTGTCCTGGTAGAGGGCCTCATAGTAGGAGGCGTATTCCTGGAAGACATTCATGAAAGAACAGCCGCCCGCACCGCACTGCTCACCTTCTCGAGTTGCGAGTCGGTGATCGCGAGCCCGGATGGCAGATAAAACCCTCTGCGGGCCAGACGCTCCGCATGCGGATGCGTCTCCCCCACGAACAGGCCCATGTCCTGGAACACGGGTTGTTCGTGAGCGGGCCAGAAAAACGGCCTCGTACCAATACCTTTGGCACTGAGCGCCGACATCACATCTGCTGGGGAGGGAGGGAAATCGTCACGCAGTACCACGCCAAACACCCAGAATAGGTTCTCGGCAAAAGGAGTCTCAATCGGCGGCAACTCGAGCATCTCGACATCGGCAAGAAGTCGGGAGTACGCCAGTCCGATCTCCCTCTTTCTCTTCACGGCCGAATCCAAGTTCTCCAACTGCGCGACGCCAACAGCGGCTTGCAGATTGGTCATCCGGTAATTCCAGCCCAGCTCACGGTGAACGAACCGGTGTTCCGGTTCGAACGCCAAATTCCGAAGGAGCCGGCAGCGGTCGGCGATCTCAGAGTCATCCGTGACCAACATCCCGCCCTCTCCCGTCGTGATATGCTTGTTCGCATAAAAGCTGAAAACGCTAACGATGCCAAAGCTGCCACATTTTCGACCTTCATACGTTTGCCCGATGGCCTCAGCGGCGTCTTCAATCACGGACAAGCCGAACTCTTTTGCGATTTCCAGGATCGGCGCCATGTCCACCGGAAGTCCGTAGGTGTGAACGACCATGATGGCTCGCGTCCGAGCGGTGATAAGGCCGCCGATCAGATCCGGGTCGGCATTGAATGAATCGGGCACACAATCCACCAAGACAGGCGTCGCACCTGCCCTCACGATCGCCGAAACACAGGAAATGATCGAAAACGTTGGAACGATGACCTCATCCCCCGGGCCGAGGCGGAGGGCCGCGACCGCAACGTCGAGGGCCGCCGTACCATTGCTCACGGCGATCCCGAATTGGCGACCGGTCATATCGGCAAATTCGTTCTCGAAACGGCTCACGAAGGGCCCCTCCGAAGACACCCAGCCCGACTCGATACACTCAGCCAGGTACTCCGCCTCCTTACCTACGAGGCGGGGCTCGTTTACCGGAATAAACTCGCTCACTCACGAACCCGCGTCGGCGACTCAGGCGGCCCTGTACCCTCGAAGCGGACCTTGTCCGCGTCTCCCGCATAGGGCCCTTGCTTGACCTCCACCATCTCAACTTCTTCGAGGACTTCGAATCCGTGTCCGCCTGCAGTAAGGAGAATCACATCCCCGTCAGCTAAGATGCGGCTTTCCAGATACTCAGTCTCAGATGTGTAAAAGTCGACCCGTAGCCGACCGCGCCGGATAAACAGGGCCTCTTGCGTGAGATGAACTTCGCGACTCACCGGCTTATGGGTGTGAGCGTCGATGACGTGTCCGGTCGGATGCTGCATGTAAGCGAGCTGCTGCGAAAACTCAGGGGGGGTGAAGAACTGGACCCCGGCCTCTTGGTGATCGGCCGGAATGATGATCGCGAGCAGTTCACCGTCGTGTGTAATTCGCTCCATCAGACTTCGTTCTCCCCTCTGAACCTTTGTGGTCGCGCCCCAGCCAACTTCTAATAGGCGCCGCGGCGACGGAAGACCGCGGGAAGGGTCATCACGAGAATCTTGAGATCCAGCCACGAGCTCCACGTGTCTATGTACTCGCGGTCGAGGGCCACGACCTCCTCGAAGTCGTTGATATCACTGCGACCGCGCACCTGCCAGAGCCCGGTGATTCCAGGGCGGGTTCCCAAGCGAAGGAAGTGATGGTCCTGGTAATCGTGCAGGTCCTGGGGGAAGAACGGTCGAGGACCGACGAGGGACATTTCGCCTCTGAAGACGTTGACGAGTTGCGGGAGTTCGTCCAGGCTCCAACGCCGCAGAAACGCTCCAACTCGGGTGACGCGCGGGTCATCGGGGATCTTGAACAAACGCGAATCACCGGTCTGGTTGAGGTGCGCCAAACCATCCTTTTCACCATCGGCGCCACGCCTCATGGTGCGGAACTTCAGAATCATGAACCGCGTCCCTCCGCGACCGACTCGCTCCTGCCGGAAGAAGACAGGGCCCTTCGACGTCGTCTTGACCGCAATCGCCAAGAGCGCCATCAACGGCGAAATAAGGATCAGTCCGAGGCCAGAAGAAACGATATCGACCAAACGCTTCATCACGAGCTGATGCGCCTTGAGACCCGGTTGCGTCAGCGAGGTCAGGTGCACCCCACAGCACACCCGCGGCGAAGGAACGACGCCAGCCACACGCCAGGCCCTCGACAGGGTGACCAATTCACATCCCGTGCTGAGGGCTACTTCGATGACCTGCTTGAACAGCGCGTCGTTCAAAGTTTGCGTGACGCACACCGCGTCGGCCCGCGTATCCAGAATCACCCTCGCAAGTTCGGCCCCGATGGCGTCTTCGTTTACGGCCGGCCCGTCGATCGAAAGCTCATGGGCGATCCGATAACCGGAGGACTGTGAGAACACCGGGCTCCCTGCGGCTTGGGCGATCGACGCACCGTCCCCCACCAGTATTGCCCTAGGCACAGCCCCGACTCTTTCCTGGGCAAACTCAACGCCCAAAGCCAAGGCACGTCTCAGGATCGCGAGCGCGACGCTGACCGACACGACCGTGGCGAGGAACTGAACAGAAACCACCCAGAGGTCTTGGGTCCAAAGCGGCTGCCAAAGAGCAAGGGCCGTGGCGAGCGTCACGGCCATCAGCCCGCGCCATGGCGAGCGCCACCCACCACCGCGCCGGTAGGCTCCCACCACCACCAAAGATACGAAGAGGGCTACGGCAAACTGAAAACCGCCGAGGTACGATCTCGGAAAAATGTCCCTTACCGCAGTCAACGGACCCTGAACACGTAAGAAGTGAAGAACTGAGCGGGTAATGAGAAAAACCAGCCCGTCGACAGAGAGTAGGGCAGCGAATCGAAGGGCATCGCGTACACCGTGCCGCCTGAGCCGCTCAGGGGCCTGATCCTGTAGTGCCTGTCGAAGGCCGCGCGGAGCATCGGCCCAGAGATCCGCTGTTTGCTCGACTGGGGATGGAGCCTGCCCGGGGGGATCCTGCACGACAGGCTTGATCACGTAGGCACTACGACAAGCAGGGTTTACGAGGGGGCGCCGTAGTCCCGCGCTTGGTGCAGTATGGTCTCATGCGGGTCTCTTACAATCGCAAAAACAACGTGAGCCTAGCATGCCAAGAACCTTCCCGGCACCTTGCACCTGGAAAGGCCGTGACCCGGTCGCACAGCCCAACAATCCGGATCACCGCATCGCTTAACGTAACCTTGCCAGACGCGGCAACGCCAGATGTTTTTGGCAGTGTTAGGCTTCGGCTTTGGTCGCAGATTTCAGAAAGGAGGTCATTTGACGGATCGCGGCATCGGCGTCGTGGTGCTGAACTGGAATAATCATCCCGATACCATCATCTGCCTCGACTCGCTGGCCGAGTCGAGTCCTCGGCCGGAGGCGGTGCTGGTCGTGGACAACGCCTCGCACGACGACTCCGTCGAACGGATCCGCGCCTGGGCAGCAAGCCGCGGAGAAAGTGAGCCCTGGCTCACGATTCTGGTCGCTGAGGGTAACCTCGGCTTCGCGGGAGGCAACAACCTCGGCCTACGGCACCTCACCGCTCGGCCCGATCTGTCGCACTTTCTCCTGCTCAACAACGATACCACGGTGGCGCCGAATTGCTTCGCACAGTTCTCACGGGCAATTGAGGACGTGCCCGACGCCGGGCTCCTTACGGGCACGATCTACGAATTCGCCGACCGAAGCCGTGCCTGGTACGCGGGTGGGCGCTTCGAGCTCCTCCGCTCCCGCGTGCGCCACGACCTGGAGGTGCCCGAGGGGGATCAGGTAATCCCCACGGAGTTCGTGTGTGGATGCGCCATGCTGATTGCGCGGCCGGCGCTCGAGGCGGTCGGTTTCTTGGCGGAATGCTACTTCCCGGTGTACATGGAAGACGCGGAATACTCTTATCGGGTTTTGACCGCTGGCCTACCGGCGGTGTACGTACCAACGGCTCAGTTCTACCACAAAGTGGGCGCCACCGTAGGGATGCCAGGCATGGCACCTCTGGTGATCTACGCCCAGATCCGCCATCACGGGTTCTTCGTACGGCGTAACCTTCGTGGCATCCAAAAGTTGGGAGCCCTGCTCTACCTGGCCATGGCCAAGCCGGCACGGGCGATGCTCGAATTGCTGTCCGGCCGGCCGCGGATCGCGTGGGCGGCCCTGCGAGGGACGCTAGCGGGCTTCTTCAGTTCGGCGGCGGGGCGGCCTCCACCACCATCAATTCCTCGGCAGCATCCCACCGAAAGTAGCGAGCGCCGACCTCCACCATAGCGAATCCCATCCCCTCGACCTTGTAGCGAAACGGCGTTTTCTGTCGAGCCGCACCGTCCAAAGAAATCACACGGCTCTGCTGCCACATCTAGCGTGCTTCACGCGCGAGGCTGCGGAGCTCAGCCGGGGGTAAGCCAGCTTGCTCAGCGCATGCGATCACCGTCCCCGCATCGAACAAGAACAGATGCCGCGGGGGGTCGAGATGGAACCAGTCGCTGTCGAAAACACGGTGCTGAGCGAACACAAATTCGGAGTCAGTATGATCAGCTTCCCTCCGGGGGCGACCAACGAGAACGCGTGCCGGAGAAATGCGACTGGGTCTTACACGTGCTCTATCACGTATCGGCACACCACGATGTCGTGCGAATGTGCCGGCAGATCGACGTCCTCGAGGTTGCCCGAATGGACTGCTACATCCCAGCGTTCGCAGGCGCGCTCGGTTGCGACGCGGTCAGGCTCGACACCACAGACGTCCCAACCGTATGCCTTCATCTTGCCCAACAGGCCCCCGTCCCCACACCCGATGTCGAGCATGCGCCCGGGCGATTGATGTCGTAGCTCATGGATCAGTGGCTCAGCAGTCTCCGCCACAAGCGGTACCCGACGTAAGAGATGAGCCAACAGCCGCTCGAATGCGCTCTGCGTGCCGCGCTCACCGAGAGCTTCCTGCTCGACGAGTCCGTGAACCCACCGGCGTACACGGGCGAGCCCGCGCGCTCCAGCCGGCTCGGCGTGCGTATAGTATTCGCGATAAGCGAGCCCGATGTGCTCGGGGCGAAGGTGGGGGTTGAGCCAGTGAAGTCCACACTCAGGGCAGCGGTCAATCCCTCCCACCGTTGGCGCCGGGAACAGACGGTCGCGGAGCATTGGATAGAGGCGCATCCCCGCGGATCCGCAGATGTAACACGATTCGACAGCCTCACGTCGCGCGTCATCGGCTTCCGTGGTACGGCTCAGGGACGGACCCTCGGCCTCACAGCCGCAAGGACCATCGAACGCTCACTCTGGATCAGCACAAGCCACCAACTCCCGCCCGCGAAAAACGTCGTCGCCAGACCTGCGAGTGCCGCGAGCTGGCCGGTGTCCGTGACGAACATCCCTGCTCCGGCCAACACGGCGCCGAACCCGAGCACCGCCCCAAACGCTCGGCCTCCGATCTGCGTAACCACCGCGCTGGGCCGCACCCCTAGTGCTTTCCAGACCCCAGCGACCAGAAGGGTGGCGTCGGCGCTGACGCGAATTGTCCAGGCCAGGGCGGCACCCGTGACCCCAAACGCGCCGACCAGGACCCAGGCCAGGGCCGCGTAGGGTGCGAGTTCCGCCAAGTGGAACTTCGCCGTGAGATCGGGCCGGCCCATTCCCTGGAGGTAACTGAACGGGAGGTGCGCGAACGAGTTCACGAACACGCCGACGGCGAGGATCTGTAACGCCAGCGCGCCTTCCGCCGCATAGACTGGGCCGAGCCAAAGAGAGAGCAGGTCCTGCGCGAAGAGGATGATCAACGCGGTCGGAGCAGCAACCAACATGAGCAGGTATCGGGTTGCGCGCGCCAGCAGCACGGGACCGCGCGTGGGTTCCGCTGCTGACGCGAGAGCGCTGAACGCCGGGAACAGCACCGCGGCCATCCCACCCGGCAAGATCAAGAGGCGGGTGATCGCCTCGTACGGCGCGGTGTAGTACGCGACCGCCGCCACGCCAGCCACCGATGCCAGCAAAAAACGATCCAGGTAGACGAGGAGCGGGCTGAGAAAGTTGGAGATCGCCACCCAACCCCCGTAGGAAAGCATTGATCGAAACAGGGCCGCCTCTCGTGACGGCCACCGCCATCGGAATCCGGGCACAGCGCTACCGATCGCCACTGCCGTCGCCGCGCACGTAACCACCCGGGCGATCAACAGGAGCAGCACGATGCCCGGCAGCCCCATGCCCATATAGGCACCGACGGCGGGGAGTACGAACATGGCCGCACTGCTCGGCACCCTGATCAGGTTCACCAGATCGAATCGCTGGGCCGCCTCCAGCACGGCGCGGAGGGCGGCGGCGGAAAGGACAAAAGGGAGAGACACAGTCAACATGTAGAAAGCACCCCGCGCCTCACCCGCCACTTCCACCGGCACATCGAAGACGACGGTCACAAGCAGGGGCGTGGCCATCGCGAGGATCAGACCGCCTAAGACGCCCAAGCCTGTTTGAACGAGCGTCGAGAAACTCGCCAGCTGCTCGACGACATCTCGCTCACCACGCTCGAGGGATTCGGCCACGAACTTAACCGTCGCCCGGCTGAGACCGAGGTCGAAAACGCTGAAATAGCCGATAACTCCCCAGACGAGACCCAGGATGCCAAAGCGAGTGTCGCCGAGCTGGGAGGCGAGGACCGGGATCGACACCAGGCCCACGAGCAAAGGAATGCCCAGCCCGAGGATGTTCAGAAATGTGTTCCGAGCGAGGGGCGCTGAGTGGGCCACCGATCCTAGTAGGTTCCGCCACGGCGCAGGACCGCGGGATGCGTCAGCACGAGGATTCCAGGGGGGGCTTGCCCGGGAGATCCTGCAGCACAGACTGGGTCACAGCGGGGACAGTTCGGACCCGCCCATTTGTGCCACCGCCTCCTCTTCGTTGACCGCGACCCCGGCTTCGCGGCCAACCAACATGATCTCGGCCTTCATGTACGCCAGAACGTCCTGTATGCGCCCTTCCTCGATGGCAGTAACGATCGACTCCGGCAACTGATCCCCATTCTTATCAAGGAGATTAACCTTTTCGATACCTGCCTGGATCACCTTCTCGTCTGGCCCGGCCAGCTCCTCGTGGAGCTTCTCGCCCGGACGCATACCCGTGATGACGATGTCGCGGCCAAGACGTGCGCTCTTGCCGCTGAGGCGGAGTAGGTCCTTGGCCAACTCGATGATCCGGACCGGCTCGCCCATCTCCAGCATGGCGATCCTGCCCCTGATTCTGGGAAGAAGCGATGCGTGGAGAATCAACTGCACCGCCTCCGGGATGGTCATGAAGAAGCGCGTGACAGCCTCGTGTGTGACGGTTAGAGGCTCACCAGCATCCAGTTGCCGCTTGAACAACGGGATCACGCTGCCATTGCTACCCAAGACATTGCCGAAGCGCACGGCGCCGAACGCTGTGAGCGGATACTTGGCCTGGAAGTAGAGCGTCACCAACTCAGCAATGCGTTTGGTCGCGCCCATGATGTTTACAGAGCGGACGGCCTTGTCTGTGCTGACCAGAATGAACCTCTCAGCGGCGTGCTTGCCGGCGGTCTTCGCCACCAGCCACGTGCCGAAAACGTTGTTGTGAACGGCGGCCCGGGGGTGCTCCTCAAGCATAGGAACGTGCTTGTACGCGGCAGCGTGGAAGACACGAGACGGCTGGTGGAGCGAGAAGATCTCGTCCAGGCGCACCGGGTCCGTCACATCCACGAGTCGGGCCTCGACATCGACGTCCGGAAAGTCCTTCCGGAGCTCCAGATCGATGAAGTAGAGAGGCGTTTCCGCCTGATCGACGAGGATGAGCTTGGACGGCGAGTGGAGCGCGACCTGGCGGGCGAGCTCGGAGCCGATCGAGCCGGCCGCCCCCGTGATCAGGACCGTCTCGCCGCCCAGGTCTGACGACAACTCCGGGAGTTCGAGCGGGATCGGATTACGGCCGAGAAGGTCTTCCAGACGGACTTCCCTCAATTGATGAAAATGGGCATCACCCTTGATGACCTCGCGAATGCCGGGGAGCAGCTTGAAGCCGATGTCGAGGTTCTCGCAGAGCTTGATGATGCGGCGAAGCTGCGCGGGCTCCGCGCTAGGGATGGCAATGAATATCTGTGCCGCCTCACACTGTTCGGCGATCTCAGCGACATCATCCACGGAGCCGATCACCTCGATGCCATGGATAAGGGTGCCCCACTTCATCCAGTCGTCGTCTACGAAGCCTACCGGAGTATGGTCGGTCGGGAAGTGAACCATCTCGCGAACGAGCACCTGGCCAGCCCTGCCGGCACCTACCACGAGGACGCGCTTGATCTCCTCGGACCGGCGATCGCGGTGCGTCAGCCTTTCGAAGATGAGGCGGTAGGTGACCCAAACGGCCGCGGTCAGGTTACCCGTGAGCAACCACTCCATCACGATGATGGAGCGGGGCACACGCGGGGTGATCGGGAGCCCCCAGGTAATGGCGAAGAAAAGAATAGAACCCGCGGTTGCGGCTAAGGCGAGGAGAGTGAGGTCACGGAGTCCAACGTAACGCCAGCTTCCAGTCCCAAGTCCAGTGAAGAGCGCGAAGCCAACGCGAACAGCGATAAGGAGAGGCAACGACCACAGAAAAAGCGCGCTGTACGTCGTGGGCCACGCGAACTCGAAGCGAAGAAGAAAGGCGAATGGATAGCACGTGGCCGCAATCGACGCGTAGATGATGCTCGTCGAGGTTCGCCGATACTTGTGGAGGAGTCGGAGTAGGGTGATCACGGGTTCAGTGGGGCCTCATGGGGCCGACTCGGATCGTCACTAACGCCTTTAGGACGTTCGCAATGTATAGGCGCGACGCGGTGAAGGAAACGGATAATTTTTCCGGAGTCCCACGCCAAGGCCTCCCTCGCGAGGGGGATGTCGGGAGGCGGCACCTTCGGGTGGGCGGCCGGAAGTGGTAGCTCTACGGCCTCAGCCCCCGTCGCTTGTCGGACGGAAAGCCACAGTTCATTTATCGAGATCCGCCCACCTCAACCGACGTTGAAGACCTCTCCCATCACATCCGTCGCGTCGGGACGCACGCGCGGAGGCAAGAATTTCGGCAGGAAGCTCAAGACGCGCTGTGGGTTGGCACGGTCCTCTTTCACTCTCGCCCTCAGATTGCCTACCCAAGGGTTGCAGTTGGCTTGCTTCCTCTGAATTCGGACCATCGACCTTCCCGGATAGCCTCCATTGACTGCTGAAAAGCTGTCCAGCTCACCGGCCACTGATTTCTTGATAGTTGGCGGAGGGATTGTTGGCCTGACCATCGCCAGGGAGATCGCGCTCCGTCGATTGGGTCGAGTGACGGTCTTGGAGAAGGAGGGTGGAGTCGGCTATCACAGTTCCGGACGGAACAGCGGAGTCCTCCACGCGGGGATCTATTATGGCAGTGATACGCTAAAGGCGCGAGTGTGCTCGCAAGGATCACGCATGATGCAGGCTTTTGCGGAGGAGCGGAATATCCCCGTTAGGAAATCGGGGAAGGTCATTGTTGCCACCTCGTCCGCGACGGCACCTCAGATCGATGCCCTCCTTTCAACGTGCACGGGCAAACGGTATTCGAGCAGAGCACATTTCCCCCGAAGAGCTTGTTCGGATTGAACCCTGTGCAGCGACCAGGAGCTACGCCCTCCATTCTCCGGATACTGCGGTAATCTATTCTCAGCCCGTGCTCCCGGAGTTGGAGGAGGAGTTGAAGCACCTGGGGTCACCGTGAGACTTGATTCGCAGGTGGTCAGCGTGGCAGTCAACCGGCAGGTGGTATCGACAAACCAGGAAGAATTTTCGTACGGATTTCTAATCAATGCCGCGGGATTACATGCAGACCGAATCGCACACCCAATGGGATCCGGCTGCCGCTACGATATTCTGCCGCTTAAAGGCCTTTACCGGAGACTCCTAGAACCCGTATCGCGTCGTTTTCGCGGTTCAATCTATCCCGCACCTGACCCCAGCCTTCCCTTCCTCGGTGTCCACATAACCACCGGCGTATATGGCGAGGTACTCGTGGGGCCGACAGCGATCCACTCCTTCGCGGCGTGAAAATTACCGGTGGGTTGAGGGGGTGCATGCCACAGGGGCGATTCGCATGCTTCACACCCTCGCAGTCATACTTGGGCATAACCGGCAAGGGCTCCGGAGACTCGTTCTCGAGGAGGCCCGCCGTTACCGAAAGGCTGCATTCGTGAGGGCGGTTCGTAAATTAGCGCCTTCTGTCTCGCCGAGTGATATTGGACCGATCACAAAAGTGGGGCTTCGCGTCCAACTGGCGGACTGCCATCGATGAGTCTTGTGATGGACTTTGTATTGGAGGAGGGTCCCGCCTCGCTCCACGTGCTCAACGCGATTTCGCTGGCCTTCACAAGTTCGCTCGCGCTGGCACAGATGATCGTCGACCGGATTCATAAGAATCTCCTGACTCAGTCTATTGACTGAGCGAGTTCAACTGGGCCACCGCCATGAAAACGAACAACGGGGCGCCAATGATGTCGTTCATCATCGGCCAGTTCAGGATGTGGTGTCGACGATGTGGTCTCGACGCTGGTATAGAGCGACGGGCTTGCTCCCCCTTCGGGTGGTGCCTAGACGCGGAGGGGCCAATCGGCTTGATCTGGCGATGAACTACGTTGAATCGGTAGTCTGGGGCGTTCTCGCCCCAGATCGCTTCATAGTATGGATGCTGATCATCGGAAGTGTGTTGCTCACTCGGTCTCGAGCGAAGTGGGGGCGACGGTTCGTTGTAACCGCGACGGCTCTGCTGATCGTCATATCCGTGCTTCCGTTGGAACGCTGGTTCCTGGGTCCCTTGGAGCGACGATTCGTGGTACCCGATCTCTCCGAGCTTCAAGTCGACGGGATCATCGTTCTGTCGGGTGCGGCCAACGCGTCCCGTACACTTCATTGGAGGCAGCCAGCGCTCAGCGAGTCGGCTGAGAGGCTGACCGAGGGCATCGGGCTGGCGCTCAGACATCCAGAAGCGACGCTTGTTTTCAGTGATGGCGCTTGGGACTCGGCAGGAGAGCCGATCGGGGCCGTCACTGCCAGGCAGCTTCTTGAGACCCTGGGAGCGGACAGCCTTCGGGTTGCGTACGAGGAGCGCTCGACGAGTACCTGGGAGAACGCACTGTTCACGAAAGAGCTTGTGAATCCCCGAAGTGGAGAGCAGTGGGTGTTGGTCACGTCAGCATACCACATGCCAAGAAGCTTGGGGGCATTTCAGGCCGTCGGATGGGATGTGATCCCCTATCCCGTGGACTTTCGAACGGGTCCTGGTACGTCGGTCACGTTCCTACCGGCTCAGTCGCTCGTAGATCTCTCGATGGGCATCAGAGAATGGATCGCCCTCGTCGTCTACCGTTTACGGGGCCGCACGCCTCGCATGTTTCCGAGTGCCTGACGCCTGTAGCATCCGGCCAGAAACAACCTTTTGCGGTGACGTAATCGTACGTGGGTTCGCGCGAAGCCGTCATGGCCATGCTATAAGGCCGGACTGTGTCAACTCCTCATCGCCTTCACCTCAAAGGCGGTGGCCTGGGCGTGCAGAGACCGCGCCAGGTCCAGGAGGGCCTCATGTCCAATGTCGTTATGTGCACGAAGGTATTCTGGGGATCCGACACCCTCCGCAAAGCGTCCCCGCAGTCCCAGCCGTCGAAACGTGGGATTGAGGCCCGACTCAGCGATCACCTCGGCGATGCATCCTCCCAGGCCTCCATGAATACTGTGTTCCTCGCATGTAATGACGGCGGGAAAGGCCTCAAGCATCGAGCGGATCACGGATTCATCGAGCGGTGACAGGGTGTGAACGCTCGCCACGTGCACCGAGACCCCCTCCCGGTCGAGTTGATCGGCAACGCCGACGGCGACGGGCAGCATCCCACCCGTGGTGAGCAGCAATAAGTCTGATCCCGATCGAACCGTGGTGGGCTTGCCGAGCTTAACGGTGGCTTCAGAACTCACGATATGGCTCTCACCCGCTCGTCCTAGCCGCAGGTATGCCGGACCATCATGAGCCACGATTTGCGGCAAAAGCTTCCTCGTCTCCACGGGGTCACCGGGGGCGACGACCATCATCTCCGGAAGAACTCGAAGGATGGCCATATCCTCCGTGGCGTGGTGGCTCATGCCCAGCGATCCGTACGCCAGCCCACCGCCGACGGAAACGACGTTGACGTTGGCCCGATGGTAGCAGATGTCGTTCCGGATCTGCTCGAGGCAGCGAAGAGTAGGGAAGTTTCCGATGCTGTAGGTGAATACGATGTGACCACTCAATGCCAGGCCCGCCGCTACACCCGCGAGATTCTGCTCGGCTACCCCGACGTTGAGAAACTGATCGGGAAAGCGCTCACGGAAGTCGGCAAGCACACCGAAACCGAGGTCACCAGTGACCAAGAGGATGTGCGGGTTTTCTGCCGCGAGTTCTGATAGGCCCTCAACGAACGCTGTCCTCACCCCTCCACCTCCAACTCAGTGACCGCCCGATCGTATTCGTCTCCCACGGGGCACCGATAATGCCAGAGGAGGTCGTTCTCCATGAACGACACGCCCTTGCCCTTGATGGTGTGGGCTATCACACAGCGAGGCCCCCCAGCCGAAGGCCAACCAGTGGGGTCAATCCGCTGGCGCAGATTTTCGATATTGTGCCCGTCGACTTCATCGACTTGCCAACCAAAGGAGCGCCACTTGTCAGCGAAGGGCTCCAGTGGAAGGACCTCATCGACACGACCGAGCGATTGTATTTTGTTGTAGTCGACGATGGCGGTGAGTCCTGAGAGCCTCCAAGCGGGGGCCAGCAGGGCCGCTTCCCACGTCGAACCCTCATCGCATTCCCCGTCGCTCAAGAGAGCATATACATGCCACTTGGCACCCAATCTGCGCGAGCCGGCCGCGAGCCCAACCGCCAAGGCCAGACCATGCCCAAGAGAGCCCGTGGAGACATCCACCCCCGGGATGCCACGATGCGTCACGTGGCCTGGGAGCGAGCCACCGTCTACACAGAACTCCTTGAGCCGCTGTTGTGGAAAGAACCCCGCCAAAGAGAGAGCGGCGTAAAGGCCTGCCGCCGCGTGACCCTTACTCATCACGAATCGATCACGATCGGGCCAATCGGGCTCAGCAGGCCGCACGTTGAGTATGCCGCCGTAAAGGGTAGCAAGGATCTCGGCAGTCGAGAACACGGATCCGATGTGTGAGGCCCCGGATGCTGAGATCATCTCCAGAGCGGCGCGACGGATGTCGCGGGAGCGCCCCTCAATCGACGCGAGGTCTGTGGGTGGATTCAATGCGGAACCGTGTACGGAGGAAGGTGTGAAGTCAACCAAGGGAGGCGCATGCAACATATGAGTCGCAACACCTCCGCTCAAGTCGCAGTGAACTGCCCTGAGTCTCGCAACCACTTGCTTGTTGGACCAGAGGCCGTTGTCTTTGGGGAAACGCTGAGGGCGTCCCCGGTCATCTCGCCCTTAGTCATAGGCTGACGCTGGCCATGATGGGCAACGCTAGCGCGGAAAGTCATTGCCGTCGACGTTGTGCGGCCGCTAGCAATCCTAGTCATCTTCATCTAATAGGGAGGTCTGGCTCATCCTCCCAACGCGTCTCAGATTATCTCAGGCCGCCGAATCGGCCTGAGAAGCAGTGTTATCGTGCCATCTAGCTCTTGCTTGAGAGACCTCGAATGAATCAATCGATTGGCGGTGAGGGTGCACAACGCACCGCGACGGAGAAGGAGGCAAGCCTTGAGTACGCCCGAGCATTCGATGGGAATCCAGATCCGACGCATGTAAAGTTCCGCGAATTTGCGAAATATGCGAGACGGCAGGATTTGACGGGATTCCTCGCGAGATACGAAATCTTCAAGCGTGTCCTCAGCGTCAAGGGGTCGGTCATCGAGTGTGGTGTGTTTCGTGGCGGGGGCCTTATGGCGTGGGCGAACTTCAGCGCTATTCTGGAGCCCAACAATCTCAGCCGACGCGTCTACGGATTCGACACGTTCGAGGGTTTCGAGTCAGTTGGACCAGAGGACTCGAGCCCTCACAGGGAGACCAAGAAGGGTGAGTTGCGTTCTGACTCGTTTGATGAGATCCAAGGCCTGATTACAACGTTCGATAAGAACCGCTTCCTCGGGCATGTGGATAAGGTCCATCTCGTCAAAGGTGACGCGACCGACACCATCCCGGTCTTTGTAGATGACCATCCGCATCTCTTAGTCAGCCTCCTGTTCCTTGACTTCGATCTCTATGAGCCCACCAAAGTAGCGATCGAACACTTTCTACCGCGGATGCCTAAGGGAGCGATCATCGCGTTCGACGAGTTGGATAACCCCGCTTGGCCGGGGGAGACGCTGGCCATGATCGACTCCGTCGGCAGCAACCGACTGCGCATCGAACGATGTGAGTTCGATCCTTATGTCGGCTTCGCGGTCCTCGATTGAGCGGCGCAAGAAACGCCTACCAGTTTGTCCGATACCTCTGGGCGGCTCAGACGTTTTAGGGTTGGATCCGTCCAAGCAGTGTCAACACATGACCCCATGCGTTGGCGTGGAAGTTCAATCGTGAAGGAGAGGAATAATGGGGGTGATCAAACTACCCGGGAGCTCGTTAGAATTCTTCAAATCAAACCTTGACGAGATATTCGAGACCGGCAGCCTAGCGGAAGGTCCGTGGAATCAGAGGCTGTCAGACTTAGCTCAGACATACTGCGGCACCACATGCGCGATTCCAACCACATCGAACGGGTCAGGCTTGATGGCGCTCCTGCACCTGTACAAGGAGTACCGGCATCGAACCGAGGTCCTGATCCAGTCCAACACGATGTATGGTGTGAAGACTCTGGTAAACGCCGCCGGACTGACGCTCTCCGGATTCATTGACTGTAATCCACTGACCCTCATGCCGAGTTTAAGAGACGTCGAAACGGCACTCGAAGATCGCAGCAACACGGCGACATTGATTGTCCTATTGAGCCATATCGGGGGCATCATCAACCCAGAGATGGATGCCATCGCCAGCTTGTGTCAGGAGCGTGGGGTCACCGTGATTGAGGATTGTGCGCACAGTTTTGGTGCGACCCTAAACGGAAAACATAGCGGGGCGTTCGGCGACGCAGGCGCCTATTCTTTTTATGCGACGAAGGCCGTGCCAGCTGGTGAAGGGGGCATAGTCGTTACGAACGACGAAGAGATTGGGCGTGCCCTCACCGACTACGTGAAGTACGACAGGTTCAATCAGCTCATGAACATCGGAGTCAACATCCGCATGTCCGAGACCCAAGCGCTCTTGGTGTACTCAGTGGCCAAGGAAGTTGGAGAGATTATCGATAACAAAAGCAAGATCGCCGCAAGGTATGTCGAGGCATGCCAGGAGCTTGGCATCAGATACATAGATCAAGAGGCACAATACACCCGAGGGAATTACTACAAATTCATAGTGTTGGCGGAGAATGGGAGCATCGCAGATGCGCTACCCGAATTGAAGACTATGACGTCGAAAGTTTACGACTATTGCCTGGGTAAGTCGCACATCATTACGACGAACCACGCATGTCTTCCCATCTGGTATGATCAACCGCCTGAGGTGGCCGAGGGGGTGGTGGCAGAACTCACAATGTCTCGCGCCTAAAGAGCATGCCCACACGAACAGAGGCAGCTCCGGAAAGGCCTGTACGAGTGCTCTTCTTTCATATCATGAAGAGCAACTTCAGCGGAGCCCAGCAGAACATATACAGACTGCTAAGGCGCATCGATCGGGACAAAATCGAACCGGTTCTGGTTGGTCAGGTGGAGTGTGAACTGACAAGGCGAGTAAGGACGGACGGGATTGAGACGGTGATCATACCCTTT
>Ga0310121_10000947_pt1 | contig 30726 bp, 21 predicted proteins | sample CB27_Tmax_986_MG_FD_203504 | JGI IMG/M metagenome (GOLD analysis project Ga0310121, IMG submission 203504) | Marine microbial communities from Western Arctic Ocean, Canada - CB27_Tmax_986 | ecosystem: Environmental > Aquatic > Marine > Oceanic | place: Canada: Western Arctic Ocean | collected... | reverse complement strand
CATGACAGGCGATACCCGCTACGTCGCGAGCGAGCGCCATCTAATGAAGCAGTTCATCGAAGTCGCCGACGGCGACGTGCTGCAGGGCGAGATGTTTCCCGTCGTCTTGTAAGGATTCCAGGCGGTATCCGGTGGCGCTGTCGCACAAAAAAGGCAGAACTTGTCCTTGCCCTAATACATAGCCAGTAACAGGCCGTCAATGACGACGAGCGAGCGCGATACCACGATCCCCGCGGTGGAGTCCGTGGACCAACTGCGCTTGCAGTGGCAGCGCAGCCGGCAGGAAATTCTGAAACAGGATGCCGGTGGAGACGATCTCGATCATGCTGGTTCGAGCGTCAGCACACGGGCGGGGTTCGCCACCGTGATCTGGTGGATGTCCGTCTCCGGCACGCCCAGGTCGCGCAGGGCGGGAAGGACGTAGTTGAAGAGGTAAGCGAATCCGCGTCCACCGTTGGCTTGTAACTGCGACAATCGGCAGGTGTCGGTTGCCAGCAGCAGACGGTCGGCATGCCCGCGCCGGATCAGTTCCGCCAGCCGCGCGATGCGGATCGCGTCGTCGAAAAACACGTCGCCCCAGCCAAACAGGTCGAACTCCATGATGGCGCCGAAATCGAGAATCTGCTCGTAGTAATCGAAGTCGAGCGCGGGGTCGTCGTGCGCCATCGCGTCACAGTGGCCGATGATGACACGGGACGTGTCGCCACCGGCGTCGGCGATAACGCGGAGTTGGGCCACTCCGCCACCGCCCAAACGTGGCGTGCGTCGAGAGAAACAGTCCCGTGCGGCGCTGCGCGTCGGCGATGGACTGGAAGACCGGCACCTCCTGTCCCATAGGCGATACTGCTTCCAGTCGGATTTACCCGGTTCGTTGTGGGTGGCGACCTCGCCGATAAAACCCGCCGGCACACCCGTCGCATCTCCCTCGGTCTCACGTACGATAAAATCGGCCAGTGCATCGCGCGACAGGGCCAGGATGTCGTCAGACCAAACGTCAAGTTGATATAATCCGAAGGCCGAGACGATCGTCACCCCGGAACGTTCGCTGACTTCCGCCAGCGCCGCGGTATCCCGGCCGACCTGGATGGGCGTGACGTCGCAGACCGTGCCCCCGCCCGCCTCGCGAAAGAGGGCCAGTTCCTGGACGACCAGGTCCACGTCCACGCACGTATTGTCCGGGCTTCCCGAGTGATTCGACAGACGGTGGATCGGGTGTTCGTGCATCAAGGTGACTCCCAGTTGCGCGGGGTCAATCTCGCCCAGCACAGTGCGCACGATCGCGGACTTCTTGCTGTCAGCTTTCATCATCGTACCCAGCATAACGGCCTGTCTAACACGACACAACGATGCGCAGGTCAAGTCGGAGAACGGCATTCGAGAACATTCGTTATCCCTTCGCGGGATGTGCCAGGTCGCCTTCTGTCTCCGGGGAAAAAGGGTTCGGATTGATCATGATACTACGTTTGTCGAGACGCGCGAAATTCCAGCAATTCACAGCGGCGGGCCTTCTTCTGCCGCAGGTAGAAGACAAACTGAGTGCTACAAGCGGCTGACTTCCAGGGGCTTGCGTTACGAGGGCGGCCTGACGATCATGGGTCGCGAGAGGAGCCATTGCATGCAACGACGAGATTTTCTAAAGACAGCCGGCCTGGCCACGGGCGGCGCGCTTGTCAGTGGAACACAAGCCCGCGCGGATCACCATCTCGAGGCTCTGCCTCTCTCTGGAGCGATGTTTCGCAGACAGAACGGCCAGATCGTTCTCATGGGTCGCGGCGTGAACTTCTCGGTTTCCGACAACGGTGGCCAGAGCTGGTCAACGCCAAAACCTCTGGTCAGTGACGGCGAAGCCGTTCGGGCCGACGGCGACGTGGTCGGGCTCCTGCGGCTCGCCTCGGGCAAAGTGGTATTGAGCTATGTCCGGTCCCGTCAGGATGGCACGCGTCGGCGGCAGGGGATTTTTCTCAGGACCTCGGCTGACGACGGGCACACCTGGTCCGGTGAGAGTACCTTGACACCATTTCCCGACGACGATCTCTCCGCGCTCCATGCCAGCATGGTGCAGTTGCGGAGCGGCCGACTGGTCCTGCCGGCGTACGCGCGGTATTCACACGACTATCCCGGGCGGCCACGTGGACTGGGGAGCACCTGGCTCCCGGAGTACCGGATCACCGTGATCCTCGCTTCCGACGACGAGGGTCGGACCTGGCAATACTCCCCGGGCCTGCATCTCTGGAAGGACCTCGGCCACGGCGGGCTTGTCGGCTGCGGCGAGGCCAACGTCGTGGAGACAAAGGATGGGCGGCTCATGATGCTCGCGTCCACGACGAATATGCGCATGGTCAGCAGCTACTCTTCTGATGGCGGCGAGACCTGGAGCTATGTCGACCTTAACGACCTCTCGACGTCCGACGCACCCCTGCGCCTCGTCCGAAATCCGCAGACGGATGACCTGCTGTTGGTGTGGAACCAGGTGACCGCGAGAGAACATCGGGACGGCTTTGGTCGAGGGCGTCTCTCGATGGCGGTCTCGCGTGACTCCGGGGAGACCTGGGACGACTTCACAAGTCTTGCGACTTCCCCCGGGATGGAGAGGGTGGCCCGCGTCGTCGACACCGAGCCGCCCGGATTCGTCAGGGAGGGAGAGAACATGTCACCCGGTCAGGTTCCCGACAACGCCATGGGCGGGATCGTGTGCAGCACTCGCCCTAATGTGAGCTTCCTGGAAGGCGAGGTCCTCATCGATTACCGCCGCTGGTTCATCCCGAACCTCTGGGCGAGCGAGTCCGAACGACAAGAAATAACGCAGGCGGTGCACGTGCTGCCCACGGCCTGACGACGACAAGGGATCTGATCACCATGGAACGATATCTTCGTTACCCGGAACAGAAGGGCGGCCTTATCGAGTTGGCGGACGGCCGTCTCATGGGCATTATTCGTGGCCTCCTGAAGTTCTATTCCGAAGATCGTGGACGCACCTACAGCGAGCCGGAGCCGCTGCTTGCCGATGGCGAGCAGATCAGCGGGTTTGGCGATCCGGGTGGCGTGCTGCGTCTGCGGTCGGGAGCGATCGGGATCACCTATTTGGGTCCGTTGGAACCGGAAGATTTTCCGGGGTTCGGGCCCCTCGCTCCAGGACGCTCCAGCGAGAAACAGCGGGCGCTCTACTTTCGCAAGTCGACCGACGAGGGCCAGACCTGGAGTCCGGCGCAGCGGGTCGCCGGTCCCGGCGTCGCGCAGTCATATTCCCTTCACGACACGATCATCTGCCTCCAGAATGGTCGGCTGGTCTGGCCCTGTTACGGCGGCGTGCGGGGTTATCGCCCGACGAATCCACCGAAGGTGGAAGGCCTGGAGCGTGGCATCGGGCACCTCTGGTATACCGAAGCCTTGTCGCCCACGAAGATCTACTACTCCGATGACGAGGGTAAGACCTGGTCGGTTTCGGACGGCGACCTCATGCTGTGGCTCGATGGCGGTCAAGGCAACTTAGACGCCTTGCACGAGCCTACCGTGGCCGAGGCGAAGGATGGTCGTCTGGTTTTGCTGGCCCGCTGCGGGCAGATGCGCGTTGTTCAGTCCTTCTCCTACGACCAGGGCAAGACCTGGACGCTCCCCGAACTGAGCGAGTTGAACTCAGCGAACGCTCCGATTCGCGTGCGGCGGATTCCAACGACAGGAGATCTCATGGTGGTTTGGAACCAGGTGACCGCCGAGGAGCATCGGTCCGGATACGGCCGCTATCGCCTCTCCGCGGCGATCTCGAAGGACAGTGGCCAGACCTGGACGAACTTCAGGAACATCCACGTCAGTCCCGGACTGAACGAGTCACCCCGCGTATCGGATTCGGAAGCGGCAGGATTTGTTCGACCGGGCTCGAATGCCAAACCGGGTGCCCCGATGCCGGACAACCCGGTCCAGGGTTACCTGCGGGCGTCCTATGCGAACTTGTTCTTCGTCGGGGACGAGGTCCTGATCGAGCACGATTACTGGTATCAGACCGATCCGTTTCACAGTCACGAGGTGCCGGAGCGGTGGAAGCACCTGACAAAAGACCGGAACCGCCAAACCTCGACCGGACACAAGCTCAGTTCGCTGCCCCGCAAACTCCACATTCTGCCCCTCAGTTGGTTCTACACAGATTGTTCGCCTTGAGGAGCCCAATGATGAGGGTCGCTTGTTCGTTAACGATGATAGCGCTGGGCGTCCTCCTGCCAAGCCTGGTTGGAAAATGCCGAGTTGTATTCCTTCTGGTTCGAGCCGGCATGAGGGTGACGCTTGGTTTCGCAAGGTGACGCGAAACCTGCTGGCCAACACCGCTGCCGGTTTTCGGGAACTCAAAAAACGCGCGACGAAAACACGGGGGTTGGAGAAGGTGCCTTCAAAAAAGAATCGCGATGGATCGTGCCAGGATGCAATACACCCAACCGGGGCGTTTTTCAAACTTCAAGTAGAAAGCGTCCGGAGGGTTTAAAAAAAAGGAAAAGCCGTCGTGGGATCTCCGGGAGGTCTCTCCAAACCCGTGGCGTGCTTTTCAGGACGTTACGACGAACGAGGTGGGGTGGCCCCGCGTGTCGGTAAACGGTTGGCCGCACAACGCTACGGTCTGACAGGAATTTTTGAAGGGTTTGAATCCTTGGTTGTGCCACTAGATCCTGGGGGAAATGATATGCCGTGGAGAGTTTTGATCCGGTTTGCCTTTTGCAGCGTCTCAACTTGCCTCGTCTTGATGTTTCCCTCCAGTGGCAGATCATCTTCACCTTCCGGATCCCCCCAGCCCAACGTTGTGTTGATCACCGCCGACAATTTAGGTTACGGCGATCTCGGCTGCTTCGGTAACCCTGATGTCATCACGCCTCACCTGGACCATCTATCAACTCTGGGAGCACGGTGCACCGACTTTTACACCGCATCGCCCACGTGCACGGTCTCACGATGCAGCCTGTTGACGGGCCGCTATCCCCAGCACCACGGAATGACGCAGCAGTTGCCGGGTATCGAGGGAAACTACGGCGTAGGACTTTCCCGGGAAGAGGTGATTCTGCCCCGCCTTTTAAACCCGGTGGGCTACCTGACCGCCTGCATCGGAAAGTGGAACATTGGTTTCGGGAAAGGGAGTCGTCCGACCGAACGGGCCTTTCAGGAGTTTTTTGGACATGCATCTGGCAACATGGACTACTACACGCACATCTATGCGGGCCGCCACGACCTGTTTCGCGGAACGGAGCCTGTCTACATCAACGGCTATAGCACAGATTTGTTTGCCGACGCATCGTGTGAGCTGATTCATCGTTGCAGTGAAGAGCAACGCCCCTTCTTTTTGTATTTGCCATTCAATGCGCCTCATTTCGCCAAGCAGCGCAACAAGGCTCCGGGACAACCCAACCTCTGGCAGGCGCCCCCGCGGGCCTTCCGGGCGTATGGCCTGGATCCGGCGACGCAGGACCCCAAGGAAAGGTACTACGCGGTGATCACTGCGCTCGACGAAGCGATTGGTCGGGTGCTGCATCAGATCGATGAGGATGGATTGACGCAAAATACCGTGGTCATTTTCTTTTCGGACAACGGTGCGTTCATGATCAAGGATCTGGGTCTCGAGGTGGCGTCGAACAAACCACTGCGCGACGGAGGCGTTACGCTCTGGGAAGGTGGAATCCGCGTGGCTTGTATGGTCCGCTGGCCGGCTCAGATCCCGGCGGGAAGCATTTGTCGGGAACCGATGATGAGCTGTGACTTGTTTCCCATGATCGCCCACATCGCGGGCGCGACGATTCCCGGGAATCTTGTGTTGGATGGTCGCAATCCGATCGACGCCTTGAAAGGCACCGGTAGCTCGCCTCACGAGGCCTTGTTCTTTCAGTTTCGCAAGTACTCGGCGGTCCGGCAGGACAGGTACAAACTGCTGAGAACATCACCGGAGAAACCATTCATGCTTTTCGATCTCATGAAGGATGTTGGGGAAACCCGCGACATTCGCTCCGAGAATCCGCAGATCGCTGCGCGGATGGAAGGTGGGTTCGAGGCCTGGCGTCGCGAGACAGCTGCCAATTGAAATCCGTCCATGTCTTCAGGAAGCGCGTCGCCTGGCGGGCGCTGACTGTCTTAACCGTACAGTGGCAACCCGATTGGATTCGTTCTACAATTGGGCCAAACGAGAAAAAGGCGGATAGGGTTATGCATCGGGACACGCGTCCCCGTCAGCCAGACAGCGAACGATTCTCCGGAGACGCACATCCATGGCCCGACGTCGGTGGTTCGCCCTGAGCCTGCTCCTTACAAGTAGCATCGCTTTCCTTCCGGGATGCACCGAGAGTACGCCTACTGACCCCGCCCGGGACGCGGAATCTTCGACCGGGAACACGCCTGTCGCCGTGGAAGCAGGAGAAAGTCCCGGCCAACCTTCGCAAACAGGTCAAGCTGCAACGATTCAACAGAGCGTTCCGCCTTCAGTTGACGAAGCGGACACACCCGGAGAGGCTGAGGACCCACTGGGTTCTTCATCCCTCCGAATCCAGCCGCTGGATCCCGAGGAAGCGATGACGACCTTTCAACTTCACGCAGGCTTTCGGCTGGAATTGGTCGCCGCCGAACCGGACGTCACCGATCCGGTGGCGATGGCCTTTGACGAAGACGGGCGAATGTACGTGGCGGAAATGCGCGGTTACCCGTTTCCCGCTGCCGAAGGAGAGACGCCGCCGGGGCGGATTCGTTTGCTCCAGGACTGTGACGGCGACGGTAAAGTGGACCGCAGCACCCTCTTTGCCGACAACCTCTCCTGGCCGACCGGTGTGCTGCCGTGGAGGGGGGGCGTCTTTGTGACGGCCGCCCCGGACATTCTGTATCTCAAAGACACGGACGGCGATCACGTCGCCGATGTCCGGGACGTGGTGTACACGGGGTTCGGGACCGGGAATGTCCAAGCCGTGTTGAATAACTTGAAGTGGGGTCCGGACAACTGGGTGTACGGCTCCGGGGGACAGAATGGGGGCGACATCCGTCCCGGCGGGCAGCCGAATGCGGTACCGGTCACGATCCGGCGGCGCGCGTTTCGGTTCCACCCCGTCGGCAGGCAGTTCGAGCCGTCTTCGGGAGGACGGGTTCGGTTCGGAAACACCTTTGACGACTGGGGAAATCAGTTCATGTGCGGCAGCTCGAACCACATCATTCAGGTCGTGTTCCCCGACCGGTATTTGGCGCGGAATCCCTACCTCGTGGTCCCGCGGGTGAGTATTGACATCGCCAAGGAAGGTCCGGCAGCCCGGGTGCATCGTATTAGCGAGCCGGAACCCTGGCGTATCCGGCGCACCCGCATGCGCGAGACGTCCGGCAGACGGTATGGAGACTCGGCGGTCCGCCACGATGTCTTTACGGCGGCAGCGGGGATCACCGTCTACCGGGGCACCGCCTATCCGGAGCCGTTTCACGGCAACGTGTTCGTCGGGGATGCCCAGAGCAACCTGGTTCATCGCAAGACGCTGACGGCCCGGGGTGCGACGTTTCTGGCGATCCGTGCGGACGCCGATAGCGAATTCCTTCGCTCGACGGACAACTGGTTCCGCCCGGTCAATTTCGTCAACGGGCCGGACGGCTGCCTCTACTTGCTCGACATGTATCGCGAAACGGTCGAGCACCCGATCTCGATTCCCGATACGCTGAAGCAACACCTTGATCTTACCAGCGGGCACGATCGCGGCCGCATCTATCGCATTGTACCGCAAGAATTCCAACGGCCCCAACCGCCGCAACTGAGTAACTCGGGTACGGCGGAATTGGTCGCGGTTCTGGAAGATCGCAATGGTTGGTGGCGTCAAACGGCGCAGCGGCTGTTGCTTGAGCGGCAAGACCCGGCGGCCGTTGAGCCGCTCAGGAACCTGGCCCGCGAAGCGGGCTTGCCCGTCACCCGACTGCACGCACTGTGGTCCCTTGAGGGGTCGAGATCGTTGGACAACGACACGCTCAGCCGCGCGTTGGAAGACCGGGACGCCGGTATCCGCGAGCACGCGGTTCGGTTGGCGGAAAGCCGGCTGACGGATTCGGAATTGCTGAGGCAGAAGGTTGTGGCCCTAATCGATGATCCCCAGTCGCGGGTTCGCTTTCAGACGGCGTTGTCTGTCTCGGTCTTGCGGCACGGGTTGGCGATCGAAAAACTGGCGAGGCTTGTCCAGCGCGATATAACGGACCCCTGGATTCGAACTGCTGTTCTGGCCTCGGTGTCAACGCGGGCCGGAGCGTTGTTCCAAGCGGTCATTTCGGACAGGTCGTTCCGGCAAGGTGATGTGACTGTTTCGCTGCTGGAGGAATTATCCGCTCTTGTCGGCGCTCGCAACCAGCCCGAGGAGGTGGCCGACGTTCTGCACACGATTTCGGGAGAGGCATTTGCAAAACGCCGCCAGCTTCGGCTCGCGATAGCCGTAGGGTTGGGAGACGGTTTCGCGCGGGGCGGGAACTCGTACCGTGAACTGCAGGACAGCCAGCATCCTGGGGTCCAATCAGTTGCGGCGGCGGCATCCCGACTTTTCGACGAGGCCCGGGAGATCGCAAGCGACGAGCAACAAGCCATTGCAGAACGCACACAAGCGGTCCGGTTGCTGGCGGGCGGTCCCGTGGAAAACTCCCTGGAGGTGCTGGTCGAGTTGGCCCATGCCCGGCATTCGAAAGCGATTCAACTGGCGGCCGTACAAGCCCTTTCCGCCCTGCCCGGAGCAAGGGTGGGCCAGGCGCTGGTGGAGAACTGGCGCACGTTCAGTCCACCGGTGCGCGGTGAGGCGGTCGAAGCGATGTTTCGCCGCGCAGATCGACTTCCTGTCTTGTTCGACGCGTTGGAAGCAGGGCAGATTTCTGCCGGTGATCTGGAACCTATTCGAAAAAAGTCGCTCCTGGAACATCGGGACGAGCACATCCGCCAGCGGGCCCGGGAACTGCTTTCCAGTCAGGGAACCGGGGATCGGAAGAAGGTCATCGAAGAGTACCTGCCGGCACTGGAAATGGTGTCGGATGTGGCGCGGGGCAGGGCGATGTTTGAAAAGCAGTGTTCCAGCTGCCATCGGCTGGCAGACCAGGGGCGGAACGTCGGACCGGATTTGGCCACCACTCGAAATCGCAGCCCGGAGTCGTTGTTGACCCAGATTCTCGCCCCCAATCTGGAGGTCTCGCCGAACTATCTGAACTACACGCTCGTTACCCACAACGGGAGGGTGATGACGGGTCTTCTGGCCGAAGAGACGGAGACAAGCGTGACTCTTCGCCGGGCGGAAGGGACGGAAGATAAGGTTCTGCGCAGCAGTATCGACGAGCTGGTTTCCAGCGGGTTGTCGCTCATGCCCGACGGATTGGAAAAGCAAATCAACCACCAACAGATGGCGGACGTCATTCGGTATTTGCGTACTGTTCGTGAGAACTCTTCTGAACAGAATTCGAACACCCAGTAGGTTGTCGACGTGGTCAAGGATGTGTTCGTTTCGCCCACGAGAACATCCTGCTCGAACTACGCGATCAACCATCCGGGAAATGAACGCGGTCACGTGGGGTGGAAACCGGGTCGGATGGAAATCACTTCCGTGTTACGGATCAATCGTTCAATCAGTGACATGGCCGTCCGACAGCTACTTCACTGAGCTGAGATACGCCAGTAAGTTGGCCATCGCTGTGATATCGACCGCCTTTTCCAGTCCTTCGGGCATATAAGAAAGACCCGTCCCACGGAGTTCTTCGATGTCATGCCGGAAGACCGTCATGGTGCTACCGTCCGGACGACGGATGGTCATACTGTTAGCGTTCTCCTCGGCAATCATTCCCGTAATCGTCAGGCCGTCATTGGTCACCAGGAGATAGTTGACAAACTCCGGCTTCACCTCACGGTTGGGATCGAGAATGTTCAGCAACACCGCAGCGAGCCCGCGATTACGGATCCCTTTCAGGTCGGCACCGATGGCCGTGCCGGTGTCCTCCAGCCGATGGCAGGCTGCGCAGACTTTGTTGAAGACTTTCTTTCCTTCCGCCACGTCACCTTCAAGTTCGAGTGATTTTTGATACGCTGCGACGACCTCCTGTCGCTCAGCCAGTTGCGGTGTGGAAAATAGCTTTTGTGCCAGCGCAGAAACAGAGGGTTCGGTATGCTTCTTGAGGAGTTCCATGCGGCCGGGATCGATATCCCCAGTGCCGATCTGCCGGGTTTCGACACGTGATAAAAACGCGACGGTCCACGCGGTGCGGGAAAGCAGCGTTTCGATTGCAATGGATCGCAAGCTGGGACTCAGTTTCGGCCACGCATTCAGCAGCATCATCGCGACGTCCTGGTCGTCAAATTCCGACAAGGTGCGCAACGCCTCGACCTGCACCGGATGCGGCTGAGCCGGATTCAGCAATTTGGCCAGCGAGGGCTTCACGTCGGCAAAATCAGCAAGGCGCAGTAATCGGATGGACGTGACCCGTACCTCATCACTCGCCTCCGCGTCAAGTATTTTGTGCCTGGCAGTGGTGAGCATGTCCAGCAGAATGGAACTCGCAGGACCGCCCGCCGCGGATAAGAGTTGCGAACGCACAGCGCCCGACTGCCTGGTCACCAACGCTTCAATAATCGCTTGACTGAAAGATCGTTCGCTTTCCGGTAGGTCATTCAGAAGTTGCAGCACCATTGCCACATCCGCGATTCGATCGGCGGCACCAATCTGTGTCGCGATTCGGACCAGGAATTCGCGAATGTGCGGTTGCTTGCGATCCACTTGGGAACAGGCGAGCGCTCTAAAAAATCCTCCTGCCCCGTCCCCCAGAGAACTTTGCACGGCGAACGGCAGCCATGGATCCGTGCCGAATTGGCGCATGAGCGAGATCAGTGCCGCATTGCGATCGATGGACTCGACTGCTCCCAGTGAAAAGGCCAATTGATAGGCGAGGTCGAGTTCGGTCGTGTCGGCCATCGCTACCAGCCTGTCACGCACTTCGTCTGAATCCGCTGCGAGCCCTTCGGCAATTCGTATGGCATGCTGCCTGACCTTGACCGACGGGTCCTCCAGTCGTTGAAGAACGATGTCTGCATCGAGTGCGCCCAGTCCTTGCAGAGAATAGAGCGCGGTCATTCGACCTTCGGGAAGTGGACATTCAACCGTCAACTGACGTAATGACTCAATCGCAGCTTTGTCCTGCCGTTGGTAGAGCAAACGCGAGGCCGTATCGCGGTGCCAACCGTTGCCATCGCCGAGCATCTGTACCAGGGCCGCAGTCGTTCGCGGACCGGTGATGTCCCTGTTGGATGGGCGCGACCCACGCGCTACGATGCGATAAATCCGACCCCGATCGTACCCGCCAACCGGATCCAGATGATCGAGAATATCCGCGGGTAAAAAGGCCGTTCCTTCAATCAAACTTCGGTACATGTCCAACACGTACAGTTGGCCATCGGGCCCGTTGGCCAACTGTACCGGTCGAAACCAGATGTCGGTCGACGCAAGAAACTCGGCGTCGGGGTCGGCGCGCTGCGCCAGCAACGACAGCCCGTCGGTTTCCAGGCGAGCTCGAAAGATAATGTTGTTGGCCACATCCCCCACCAATAAATTGCCGTGATATTCGTGCGGCCACGCGTTACCACGGTAGATTGTCACGCCGGTGCCAGCCGTGAAGAAACCAAAGGGCTTTCCCCCTTCGGCCTCTCCACCCACGTCGCCGGCCGCCCTCAAGCGAGTGCGCAGTACACGCCACGGCTCCGGCTCACTGATCCGCATTAGCTTCGTAAACTTTCCATCCGGAAAAATGTCTTTCGCGGGTGGTGGTGCCGCCAAATAGGGATTCCGTACCAGGTACCGATCGTCGTACATCAGGGTCTGCGCTGGGACGCTGTTCGAACAGACAAACTTACGCCCCCAATTGTCCATGCTCATCCCATGCTGTCCGCCGCCACTGGTCAGTTCGAATCCCGTCAGGCGTCGTGGATCAAACGAAAGTCCCCGGCCGCGCACGGACACTGGCTGAGAGGACTGGTTTGCAACCGGGCGCACCTCACCACCATTGCTGCTGGTGGAGAGATGAAACCGGTTGTCGAAACCCCAACGCAGGGAATTCAAGTGCGCTTCGCCCGCCTTGTCTTGGCCGAAACCGGTGAAGACAACGTTTCGAATGTCGGCCTTATCGTCGCCATCCGTGTCTTTGCAGTACAACAAATCGGGTGCATCGGCCACAAATACCCCGCCATCCCAGCACGCCACTGCCGTCGGATACTGCAAATCGTCGACGTAGACCACGCTTTTGTCGATGCGCCCGTCCCCGTCGGTATCCTCAAGCATTCGAATGCTTCCCCCTGCGGTAAAGTCCTGGGCGGCATACGCGTTGTAAGGTGTCAATTCCGCCACGAACAAACGACCGTCTTCGTCAAAATCGACTGCCACCGGATCGTGAACCAACGGCTCCGCCGCGACCAGTTCGACCCGGAAGTCAGGATGCACGTGGATGCAACGCAGGGAATCTTCTGGCGATTTCGGTGCAACCAGCGGCAGCTCTTTTGAAAAGTCCCGGTGGAGGCGAATGGTTTTCGACTTCTTGGCCGGTTTGCCAGCGGGGGTTTGCTGGGCGCGTGTCGTTGATGTCATCGCTGCCAACAGGAGTCCGCACGCGATCAGGCAGGAGATGCGTCCAACCTTGCAAAGGGGGATAACAAGTGGAGAGGTGGGAAAAGGGTTCCCAGGAACGGCAGCGAGTGAACGTAACATGCGGTGCTTGTGCAAAAGGCGCAGGCCTCAAGTAATAATATCGTGGACCACGTTGCCGAAGACATCGGTGAGCCGAAAGTCGCGTCCAGCGTGGCGGTACGTGAGTTTTTTGTGATCAATCCCCAGCAGGTAAAGTAGTGTTGCGTGAAAGTCGTGGATGTGTACTTTGCCTTGCCGGGCATAAAATCCGTACTCATCGGTGGCTCCATGGCTGGTGCCACCCTTGACGCCACCACCGGCCAGCCACATGGTAAAACCCCACGGGTTGTGATCGCGACCGTCGTTATTCGAGCCCTCCACCGTGGGGGTGCGGCCAAATTCTCCGCTCCACACCACCAGTGTGTCATTCAGCAAGCCGCGTGTTTTCAGGTCCTCAAGGAGCCCGGCAATAGGTTGGTCGACCTCGCTGGCCTTTTCTGCGTGGCCCTGGCGGAGGTTGCTGTGTTGGTCCCACTGTACTTTTCCGTCACTGTGGGTCACTTGTACGAAGCGTACGCCCCGTTCGCAAAAACGACGTGCCAACAGGCATTGCCGTCCGAAATCTTCGGTGACGGGGTTGTCCAATCCGTAGAGCTTGTGTGTTGTTTCGCTTTCGTCACCGATCTCCTGAATCTCAGGCATCGAAGTTTGCATGCGAAAGGCGAGCTCGAACGAATGAATGCGGCTTTCAAGGTCTGAATGTATTATGTTGCCAACCCGCTCGCGGTTGAGTTGTTTTAAAAAGTCCAACTGCAATCGCTGTTCGGCCAGTGTCCACTGAGGATTAGTAATATGATGCATTCTGGCATGTTTCGCCGGGACACTGGCATTACTGATAGGTGTGCCGGCATAGTCTGCGGGCAGGAATGCACCCCCCCAGTTGTTAACGCCCCCATGCCCGAGCGTGGGGCAGATGGTCACGAAGGCCGGCAGGTTGGCATTCTCGGTGCCCAGTCCGTAACTGATCCAGGCTCCCATACTTGGCCGCACAAAATTGTCGGCACCCGTGTGCAACTTGAGCGATGCACCGCCGTGAGCCGGATTGGTGCCGTGGAGACCATGGAGGAAGCATATATCATCCACGTGTTTTGCTACTTGAGGAAACAATTCGCTCACGTAATGTCCACATTGGCCGTGTCGGGTGAACTTCCATGGAGAAGCCAGCAAATGGCCGGTCGGGGCAAAAGTAACCTTTGGCTTGGCAAACGGAAGTTCTTTGCCATCATCACGCTGAAGCTGGGGCTTGTACTCGAAGGTATCGACCTGCGAGGGGCCACCTTTCATGAAGAGGAAAATAACGCGTTTCGCGCGTGGGACCAAATGAGGTATTTTCGGTTCCAGCGGTTTCTCCGCCAATGCCTGCTCCTCCAGCAGGGACGTCAGCGCAATGGACCCGAAGCCCAACGCCGTTTTTTTCAGGATGTCGCGTCGTGAAATCATCGTAAATACAAAAATTCGTTGGAGGAGACCAGCACCTGGCAAAGTGCCTGCCAGGCTGCTGATGAGTCGCGGTCACCATCTTTCCCGTTGTGAACCTGGGAGAAGCGATCCACAAATGCAAGCCCGTTTTTACTTTCCCGCTCGGAAGGCGTACGCTGGTATACGAGTGCATACAATCGTTCCAGGCGTTGATCACGATTGGTGGGCTCCTCGTTCAATAGCCGGGTTGCCAGTGCCGCGGTGGTGCGCAGCACAAACGGACTGTTCATCAGGAACAGTCCCTGGGGAGCAATGGTGGAACTGTTGCGATGCCCCGTGACGGTACTGGGGTCGGGGAAGTCAAAGAGTTCGAAGAGATTGTAAACATGATTGCGAATGACAGGCAGATAGATCGAACGGCGGTTGCTGACGTAAGTTGTGGCATCCTCGGAGGTGTGATTGAACACGAGTTCGAAATTCGGGAAGGTCCACACATAGCCGCCGCGTTTGGGGTCGAGCAGGTTGCTGATTTGCAGCAACGAATCCCGCAACGGTTCCGCCTCGATCCGACGCAGTGGTGCCCGTGAAAGCAGTTGGTTATTTGGGTCGCGCTCCATTGCAGCGAGGGATGCCTGGCCGCTCATTTGGTACGTTGCAGAGTTGAGAATCAACCCGTTCAGTTTCTTGATCGACCAGCTGTTCTCGATGAACCAACTTGTCAGCCAGTCGAGTAGTTCAGGATGAGACGGTTCTGCGCCGAGCTTGCCAAAGTTGTCGGTGGTCGCCACCAGGCCGCGGCCAAAGTGCCACCGCCACACTCGGTTGACCATCACACGCGCGGTCAGCGGATTCTGCTCGCTGGCGATCCACCGTGCGAGTTCCAGGCGGCCACTCACGTTGTCCCCGATCGGTTGGACCCGCCCGGTTGTCAGTGCGCGCGGAAAATGTCGCCGCTGCAATTCCCCGGGTGTCTCGTAATTACCGCGCACAAAAATAGGCAGGTCGGTTACTTTGCCATCCACCACGCCCATCGCAAAAGGTAGCTTGGGGATGTCGGCCTGCAGTCGCTTGAGTGTTTCCTGCAGCCCGGCCAGCTCATCCCTGGCGGCTTTGGGATATTTCTCCTCGGGCTGCGGAGGCAGTTCTTTCAGCTTTTGCTCTACAAGCAGTTGCTGGTTCGATTTTTTGATGAATGTCGCGATCACTTGTTGTTGGGCTGAAATAAGCGCATCGTGGTTTTGCTTCAGCCTGTTTTCCTCCGGCGTGGCCAGGGAGTTCTCGTGCCACTTGGCGATGGTTTTCAAGGAATCCATCGTCGTGGTGCTCTTGAAAATGCCGGCTAGCGCATAGTAATCGGCGGTAGGGACAGGATCGAACTTGTGATCGTGACAACGGGCGCAACCAAGGGTTATTCCCAGCAGCGCCCTGCCGAGCGTGTCAATCTGCTCGTCAATGATGTCCATCTCCATCTTCGTCTTGTCCGGTTCGGCAAGCACCTTGGGGCCAAGCGAGAGGAATCCGGTAGCAATCAGGTTCTCATGTTTTTGTGCATCATCCCGCGCCGTCAAAAGGTCACCCGCAATTTGCTCAAGAAGAAACCGGTCGTAAGGCTTGTCGGAATTGAACGATTGCACGACGTAGTCGCGATATCGCCAGGCATTGGCGTAGGCCGCGTTTTCGTCGAGTCCGTTGCTGTCCGCATAGCGGACCACATCGAGCCAGTGCCGCGCCCACCGTTCGCCATACTGGGGCTTCGCCATTAACTGATGGATGGTGATCTGGGGGCTGACAAATTCATCGTTGGGTCCGGGCAGCAGGCCGATGAGGTCGTCGTGAAGCCGCCGCTGAAGATCACCAGTGGCAGCCGGGGGGGCGGGTTGCAAATCGGCGTTTTCCAGCCGGGCGAGGATGAAAAAGTCGATGGGGTTTTTTATCCACGCTTTGTTGTTGACTTCCGGTAGTGGGGGTCTTTCAACTGGCTGAAACGCCCAGTGCTCCACATCTTCTCCGCTCAGCGCGGGGTGAGCAGTCAGCAGGATCAGGCAGGCAATCGCCAGTCGATAAATCATCGCGGGCCCGTAGCGACATAACGTGGGACGCATCTTCGTTGGAACCATCGCTATTGTACTCGATGTTCACTCTTTAATCACTAGTTTGAATGGGCTTGTGATCGTGCGATCCGGGTGAATTCCGGCGCGGCCAGGGGTGAGGTCAGAATACTCCCTGTTGAAATGTTTGAGTCCCGGTCATGTGACAGGCTCGCCCAGGCTGCCAACAGCGAGAGATCACAGTGATGTGGCCGCGCCCCGGGGTGTTGATTGGGGGTGGCAGGTTGGGTTTTGTCATTCAGCGATGTGCGTTCTGACCCCCAACGGTTCGGTTGGCTGCAATTTGGGCATTCTAGTCACAGTCGCCGTGAAATTGTCCGGGGCACCTTGGTGGCTGGTCAAGGCATTTCACCGGCAGCGGTCTGCCTGAGGCGCCCAGCAGCGCCGTGGCCAGCAGCGCCAGCAGTGCGGCGCAGGGTTCTGGAACAGCTGCTGTGCCGTAACCGGCGGGAGCAAAGTTGCCTGCCAGTGCGTTGTAGTCTGCCAGGTCCACGTCGTTGTCGCCGTCAGAGTTGCCATGTTGCCACGAGGTGGAAACGCCGGTGCCACTGGGGTCAAAGTGGTTTGCCAGCGCGCTGTAGTCTGCTAGATCCACATCCTGGTCGCCGTCGGTATCTCCCGCAAGGGCCAACAGATTTTGTAGCTGCACCGTTGTCGCGGTGTAAAAGACGCTCCGAAACAGCCCCCCTCCCTGGTCACTGCGGAACGATCCACTGACGTCGGTTCCGAAGTCGGCTGCCAATGTCGAGCCGGCGTATTGAACCGTGCTGAACGTTCCGCTACGAACACCACCGGTGATGATCACAAATTCATCGGATGTGCCGCGCACGGAAGGATCGGTGTAAGTCAGCACAGGCAGCAGGTTCAGCGTACCATCCAAGTTGGCTGATCCGGCACTGGTCAACTGGTCGAAATCGTCTGCGGCAGTACCTGCCAGTTCGATCTCCATGGTGGCAGCAGCACCTTGTGTATAGTCGCCAGTGATGGTCAGGTGTCCGGGGCTATTGCCAGGCGACAAGGTTGCTGCTTGATTGTGAAGCGTGCCGGTCACGTTGGTGGCGCGAAGGATTCCGTCGAGCATATTCAACGTACCCACCGTCAGGTCCAGGGTAGCGGTATCGAGTGTTCCACCGTCGAGGATAATCGTTCCCTCGTCCCACAGCCTGGTGGTATTCGACACAGTCACCAGCCCGGTGTCGCGGATGTTCAATGTTCCACTACCACCGGCTGCCGAACTGCCGCCACCGATGGTCAGAGAGTTCGAGTTGTTCCACTGTGAATCGGCGCCCGTGACCGTTGCCATGCCCGTTGAGCCGGAGTAGCGACCGATGTAACCGGAAGTGTTGGAAACCGTACTGCCCGCCTTCACGTCCAGCGTGCCATTGCCGTACCAGCCCACATGGAGGCCGCCCGAGTTGTTCCATTGCGAATTGGCGCCGCTGATGGTCACCACGCCCGTTGAGCCGCCATAGCGAGCGATGAGACCCAGGCTATTAGAGACGTGGCCCTCCGCCTCGACGATCAGCGTTCCGTTGCCAGAGCGGCCTACCACCAGCCTGTCCGAGTTGTTCCACTGCGAATTCATGCCGGTGACCGTCACGTTGCTCGTTGAGTTGGCGTGATACCCGATGCGACCGGTGGTGTTGGAGACCGTGCCCCCCGCCTCGACGTTTAACGTGCCGTGGCTCACGACACCCACGTTCAGCTCGCCCGAGTTGGTCCACTGCGAATCTGTCCCGGTGACCGTCGCTTCGCCCGTTGAACCGGCGTGATAACCGATGTAGCCTTTCGTGTTGGAAACCATGCCCCCCGCCTCGACGTTCAGTGTGCCATCGCCGACAACACCCACATACAGTTCGACCGAGTTGTTCCACTGCGAATCTGTGCCGGTGACTGCCGCTTCACCTGTTGAGCCGGCATGATAACCGATGTAGCCTTTCGTGTTGGAAACCGTTCCTCCAGCCTCGACGTTCAGCGTGCCGTTGCCGGAATTCCCAACTTTCAGACTGCCTGCCACTGCCCACGGGTCCGGCTGTGTGGCGGCACCGCCTGGAACGACGTCGCCAGTCGTGGTGACCGCAGCGTGGGAGGGCACAGCGTAGGTCACAAGAATAAACAATAAAGCCAAGGGACGCATCGGTTCTTCGCCTGCAGAAAAATACTTGAATCACAACTACTTAGTTTAACACCGTCTCTACTGAAGAACAGCCGCCTTGGCTGGGTGACGGCGAAGGAAGCCAGTCGAACCCGTGCCACGATTCAGGATTGTCTTGCCCGTCAGCCCGCTGGGTAGTTAGGATTGTGTGGCGTGCGGACACCAGTGAAATGCAGTGTGAGGCAAAGGAGGGTGACATGCTCCGGATCCGGCGGAACCTAATGGTGGTCTCGATTCTGATTCCATTGGCGAATGTTCAAGGGGATGACCCGCAGGGGACCGTGACAGGGATCGTCATTCTAGAGCAAGATCCGCCAGCGCCGTTGATTGTGAAATTGAAGCCGGACATGCAGATGTTCACCGGTAAGAAAACACTCAGCATTCAACGCTGGCTCGTCGGCAGCAACCGCGGTCTCGCCAATTGCGTGGTGACTCTGCGAGCAAAAGACGGGACAGCACAAGCTGTGCCGAAGCCATTGGAAAACGCTGTTCTTGAAAAGGATGGCCCCTTTTTTGTTCCGCGATTGCTCGTGGTGACCAACGGAACCCGGGTCACGTACCGTAACAAGAACAGCTCCTGTCAGTGCTTTCATGTGGCCGGCCGGTGGCATCCTTCGGTGAACCGTCTGATACCGGCCGGCTCACAGTACGAAATGCAGTTTGACGGCGGGCACGACATTTGTCCCGTCAGGGCCGATCTCCGTCCCTACATGTTAAGGTGGATTTACGTGGTCGAGACTCCCTATTACGCCGTGACCGATGCAAAGGGGCACTTCGAGATCAGCGGGATTCCTCCCGGCGAGTACCACGTGCGTGTCTGGCACGAGGGTATTGGTTGGGTTCACAAAGCCTCCGGACCGAGGGAACTGACGATCACCGGGGCAGTCCAGGAGAAGCTGAAGTTTAAAGCGGTAAGGCCGGAAACCAAAAGGAAGTAAACCGCTTTGTGCTTAACGACGTGATGCATCCGACCGCGAGCAAGCGGTGGGCCCAATCGCACGAACCACGGATGCTGACTGGTCAGGGTGAATTCTTGCGGGCAGCTCCGGTTAGCGGTGACATCTAACCGGTAGAAGGCCTCTGAACCGGGTGATCGGGTGGCGGTTGGAACCGCACTGCCCGGGCGGTTAACAGCCGCTTGGCAATTTAAACCCTTGCCCGGGCTAAAAATAACAGACCGGCCAGCAACAGGCACACGCTGGCTGGTTCGGGAACGGCTGCGGCGCCGTAGCCGGCGGGAGAAAAATTGCTCGCCAGCGCGTTGTAGTCGCTCAGGTCAATATCTCCGTCGGAATCAAAATCACCGTCGGTCCAGGTAAAGCCCGTACCGGTGGGCGCAAAATTCGTGGCCAGCTTGGTGTAGTCGCTCAGGTCGATGTCCTGATCACCGTCGGTATATCCGGTCAATGCCAGCAGGTTCTGTAGCTGGACCGTGGTCGCGGTATAGGTGAGGTTGCGGAACAACCCGCCTCCTACGTGGTCGCGGAACGAACCGTCCGTCGGGACCCCCGGGATAAGGGGGGTGGGGCCACGGCCATTCCTTTGCGATTCCAGGAGGAGCTGTCCCGGCGAATTCTACCGTTCGGCTCTGGGCACATGCCAATTTATCCAACAACACCAACGCTGACGGCGGCATTGGCGGCAATTCGCACTTGTTTATTGGCAGTGATTCCCTTGCCTCGGCCAATGCGGTGCCTTGGGAAGAAACAATAATGCAAGCGCTTCTTAAGGGGGGTGCTAGTGGCGGACTTGGTATCGGCGGCGGTGGTGCTCAGCCCTCTGGTTTGCTTGACTGGACGGCTGGCTCGTCGGATACCGATGCGGACGGTTGGTTGCAGGTCATGCTTGAGGTGGAGGTCGGTGGAGATGGCTTTATGTCGGTCGGCACCGCCTATCACCGTCCGGCAATCGGAGGCGGGTGGATACAAAGCGCGAGCATAGGTGCGAGCGCACCTCCCGCCCAGGCGACACACTTTGGAATTCAAATGTCCAGAGACGTCACATTCGACAACGTTATGTATGAAATCGTCCCCGAGCCTGCCAGTCTCTCGATGCTGGCTCTGGGTAGCAGTCTTATTCTGCTGATACGTCGGCGAAAGAATGGCTGATTGCCCACGGGCTTTCAGGGTTTGTAAGTGAAAAACAAGGATCAGGCGGTACCGCGCGGAAACGGGCGGTGCCGCTTTTTGTTTGGAATTTCAGGTCCTTTGGAAAAAAGTACGTGACCCAGGTAAGCACTGCACCAAGTTAGAAACACTGAGTGGATCGCGGTGGGGCAGATCTCTGCCAGCTTGCGGCGAGGCCACGATGAGTGCACCTGCTAGATTGAACTCATTGTCTCGTCTTGGCGAGAAATTGACGAAGTTTGGACGTCGGTTTTTGCCGGTGCTGGCGAAATGTGTCCCACAATCCAATTTGGATTTGACACGGGTCAGGGCATCACCATCGACAATATCCAGCTTGACGTGGTTCCAGAGCCAGCTACACTCAGCTTACTCGGTCTGGGGCTCTGCGGGTTGGCGCTGTGGGGCCGCCGCCGACAAAACATTTGATTGCCGTCAGACTTTCAGGAATGAATTAAAAAGTACCAGGTGGCACCGCGCCAAAACGGGGTGCCGTCTTTTTTTTAATGAATCAACCATACGTCTTCCCACCGCGTGGCTGCGTCTTCTGCCTGTCCGCAGTGGTCACACTGTTTGTGGCCGCCACCGCACCTGCTGACAACCTCTTGAACAACAGCGACTTCACGCAGGGTCAGCCGGGCGGGCAGGATTTTTTCTGGACTCTCGATCTGTCCACCGACCAGCAGAGCGAATGCTCGCTGCTGGAAGGTCGCCGCCATGGAAACCGCACGCTACGAATTTACAACGACGAGCTGGGTCAATCTTTCATCCGCCAGGAGATTGCTGTTCGACCATGGCGGTGGTACATGGTGGAAGTGTGGGTCAAAAGCGACGGCATGTACCACCCCGATGTTCGCGTGACACTCGCGGGTGGCCGCAAACGGGGTCAGTGGCAGTACTACATGGATCACTTTCACGCGCCCCCGACCGGCTGGCGTGTCATACGCGGGTTTGATCATGCGGGCGACAGTGAAGGGCTGACCCTGACGATCGGCGGCGCGGCGTTCAGCGGCCAGCTGCTGATCAGCCAGCCGGTGGTCCGTGAGTGCAGCCTGGTTGAAGCAATCTCGTATCACGCCAAGCCAAATTCCCGCCTTCCGGGCGTGTACGGTCCTCCTGTCGACACGGAAAAAGGACTTCCTGGGTATGCCTTTTTGCGCAGCAAGGTCCGGCGGGTCGCTCCTGCCTTTCCGAATGCGTTGCGGATTTCGACGGACCTTCCGGACACCAGGGACCCGGATGCGCGTGTCTCGTTGTGGCTGCCGCCGGGCATTCGCTTCCTCAAGCTGCGACCTCATGGCGGGGGGAAACAGCTGCCCGGGGTGACCGAGCTTCCCCGCGGTGCGAACGCCCCCGGCGGCACCCACCTCGAACTCCATACGGGCCGTGGAGAAACCAACTTGCTGGTCGAGTCCGACCTGCGGCCGGGCGAGCAGGCGACCGGGTACGTGTCTTACGAGTGGAACGGTGGCTATCAGCTTCCGCGGCCCGTGGTCTTTGAAGGTGTCAAGCTGCCGGACATTGCCGCGCCAAAACGAATCGTGACGGCCCTTGATGTTTACGGAGCCGCTTACCTGAACTGGGAAGACTTCACACCGGGTGTGGGCGGGCAGGAAGCGATGGTCCGCGACATGCAGCGTCTCGGTTTCAACCGTCTGCAGATCTGGGGGGGGGATGCACGTCCCTACCGAAAACTGGGAATCGACGCGGGAGCCTCTTACGGCGGAAGCTTCTCGGTCGACATGGAAAAATATCCCGAGTCGGCAGCCCTGACGTTCCAGGGAAAGCGCAGTCCCCGAGCCATGTGCCCGTCCTACCGGGGGCCTGGCTTTACGGAGAACCCCTGGCTGGAGCGCGTGAAAGCGACCGCGGCCACCAGCTCTTCGGTTAACCTGGACGACGAAGTTTACCTGACAAGTGGCGTCGGCCCGATGATCTGTTTCTGCGACCGTTGCATCAAGCGCTGGGACAAGTGGGTGGCCAGCCAGCAACCCGACCTGGCGGAGATTTCCCCGCACGAGTTCTTCAAGCGAGCGCACCAATATCCACAGCACTACGATGCCTGGGTGCGATTCCGTTGTGACCTGGTGGCGGAGCGGTATGGCATCCTGCGAGAAGTGTTCCACGCAGCAGTCAAGCAATCCGGTGTCACGACCACGGCAAAGCCGGAATTTGGTGCGTTCACCGGCCAGGAGCGGTTAGTGGGGCTGTCTTCCTTGGAGGCCTTGAGCCGGACACTCGACTTCATCTCGCCCATGATCTATGAGGACGGGAACGGTGTGCGGCGGGAACTGGCCAAGATCGCCCCGCTCAGCGGCGGCAAACTTATCGTGGCCCTGGCGCCCGGCTACAACATCAGTCCGACCGGCGATGCCCGCTCGCAAGTGCTGGAGACCGTGATGGGAGGGGCCAGGGGCTTTGTCGCCTGGAATCTTGATATCGGTCCGATAACGACCGGTCACCTGGCAGACATGTCCGAGGCGATCCAGATGCTGGCGCCGGTGGAGGACATCATTCTGGACGGCCAGATCGAAAGCGGCTACGCCGCCGACCGTGACTCCGTGAACCTGCTGGCGAGAAAGCGGGGTAACGAAAGCGTGTTGCTCGTATCGGACTACTCGCCGGGGGTGGCGCGCGTGAAGGTCACCGTGCCGGGCCGGGGGAGACTTGCTGTCGTCGACCGTTTGACCGACCAGGTGATTGCTCGTCTGAACGCGCAGGAACGCGTCTTCACGGTGACGCTGAGACGCGAGTTTCAGGCACGGCTTTACCACTTGCGCGCGGAGACCGGGGGATGAGCATTGGCCCGGAACGTGACATCCCATTCCGATCAGAGAAGCCACTCCCGTGACGCGCACAGTCCTGGAAACTCTCCGTCGTCTGATTCGCATCAACAGCGTGAATCCGTCCTACGAGCAGGGGCAACCGGAAGCGGCGATGGCGTCGTACCTGGCCGATTTCTGGCGCGAGCACGAAATTGAAACCTGGAAACAGGAGGTCTTTCCAGAGCGGCCCAACATCATCGCGCGAATTGAAGGCGAGCAGCCGGACAAGCGGGTTGTTTTCGAGGCGCACACCGACACGGTCTCTGCCGTTGACATGGAAAATCCGTTTGACCCGGTCCTGCGGGACGGGCGTCTGTATGGCCGCGGTGCATGCGACACCAAAGGAGGCCTGGCGGCGATGATGCACGCGATGTCCCAAGTCAAAGCAAGCGGCCGCAAACCGCCCTGCGAGATCTGGCTGGCGGCAACGGTGGACGAAGAGCACTCCTGTGGCGGGATCAACGCGTTGTGCCGGACACTCCGGGCGGACGCCGCCATTGTGGCGGAACCGACCCGACTGCGGGTGGCGACCGCCTGCAAAGGATGCCTGCGTTGGCGCATTGAGATTCATGGCCGCGAGGCGCACAGTTCGAAACCGGAACAGGGCACCAACGCCATCGTCCAGATGGCCGAGGTCGTCCGTGTGATGGATCGTGATACCCGCGCGCTCGCTTCGCGAAGTCATCCGACGCTCGGCAGCCCGACCTTCAATATCGGCATCATTCGGGGCGGTACGCAGGTCAACATCGTACCGGACCACTGCGCCATCGAGATCGACAGGAGACTGTTACCCGGCGAGGAGGCGGGCGACGTGCTGCGCCACTACACCACACTGCTGGACGATCTGCGATCCGCGATTCCGGAATTGTCCTACACAATGGAGCCGCCCATGATCTTGGCTCCGCCCGTGGAGACGCCGGCCGACATCCCCCTGGTCCAGGGTGCGGTGGAGGTTCTGCGCGAGATGGGGCTCAATTCAGAGCCGATCGGTGTTCCGTTCACCTGTGATGCCTCGGCATTATCAGAACACGGCGTGCCGTGTGTCATTTTTGGACCGGGCAGCATTGATCAGGCGCACACGCCCGAGGAATTCGTGGAATGTGCGCAAGTGGAACAGGCGGTGGACTTCTACCAGCGGATGATGATGACCGATCTGACGGCGGAAAGATGACCCGGGAGTGGCTGGTACGATGCTCGACGTGCTGGTGTTTCTTAAACGGCGAGGTGGTCGATGACGGTGGATCGCGCAGACGCCCATATCCATCTTTTCAGGCGGGGATATCGCGAAGGGTTCACGGCCCGCCCGGGCGTGCGGGTTGACGAGGTGGCGTGCTTTGAGTCGCTCGCTGCAGACCATCACGTCACAGCCGCATTCGTGGTTGGTTATGCCGCGGAAGATTGGTGCCGTGAGAACAACCGGTTTCTCGCCGAACAACTCGCCCGCCACGCCTGGATCCACGCGGTAGCGTTCGTGGCCGGGTCGGACCAGCTGACCATCGAGAGGCTGGAATCGTGGCGTGGGCAGGGTTTTGTCGGAATCAGCCTCTACCTGTTTGACGAAAGTGATGCGAGACTGCTTCAACAACGACCGGATGAAATCTGGGAATGGCTGGTCGCCAACCGGTGGCTGATCAGCGTCAATTCGCGCGGCAGGTGGTGGGAAGCGTGGCTGCCGGTTCTAGAACGGCACGGGACATTGCGCGTGGTGATCTCGCACCTGGGATTACCGCCCGCTGTCAGCCGGCCACCAGGGGATAAGGCAGCGCGGCAGGCTCTGGCCGGGCCGCTCCTCATGGCCAAATTTCCGGGCCCACGCCTCAAGCTCAGCGGGTTCTATGTCCTGACCACGCCCGGTCATGATTATCCACATGAGGCAGCCTGGCCCTACGTGGAATGTTTACGGGAAGCCTTCGGGGTGGACCGCCTGCTCTGGGGGTCCGACTATTCTCCCTGCCTGGACTCGCTGACCTACCCCCAGACTTTTACGATCTTCGACAAGATGCCATTCTTTTCCGCCGGTGACCGCCAGCGGATCGCAGGTGGCAATCTGCATGGTTTGCTGACGGAGGCGCGGCGCTCTTGAAATGACACAACAGGCAACTCGCCGGGGACGCCCGATTTCGCCTTCTGTTTTCGTGTTGTTCTTGTAATGATTGGGATGGCGACAATTTCAGGCGACAATTCCAATAGTTCAATGGTTACCGGAGCACCGATCGAGATGACTCTCCACCAAGCACCCTTCGCCCCGGTCAAAATTGGTGTGGTGGGGCTCGGAAACTTCGGGTCCCTGCACGCCTCGACGCTTGCCGGATTGGCCGAGGCCGACCTGGTCGCACTGGTCGATCGGCGCGAGGATCGGCTTCACGGGATAAGCGGCCAATTTCCGGACGTCGCCGGCTGGACTGATTTGGATCGGGCGATCGCCGAATCGGAGGCCGAGGCCTGGGTCGTTGCCAGTTCCACCGCCTCGCACGTACCGCTGACAAACAAGCTGCTTGACGCCGGTCATACGGTACTGCTGGAGAAGCCAATTGCGGAAAGTCTTGCGGATGCCCAGTCGCTTGCGCCGTTGGTTGATACGGATTCAAGCAACCTGATGCTCGGGCACCTCATCCTTTTTAACAGTGAATTCCGTCAATTGACGGACGAAGTGGCGCAGCGGGGACCGATTCATTATATCGATTGCGTACGGCACCGGCCGACGGAAACCCTCGCCAACTTTCCGGGAGAAACCCCCTTTTATCTGACCATGGTACATGACCTTTACCTGGTGTTGGTGCTGGTCAACCGGGCTGAACCGAGCGGCTTCAGCGCTCAGACGCATCGAACCCCGGACGGTGCCTGCGACCTGGCGCTGGCCCAACTGCAGTGGCCCGACGGCAGGCTCGCCTCACTGGCCGCCTCGTTCCTGACGCCCGAGAGCATGGCCAAAGACGGTTTCGACCGCATGGAAGTATTTGGCGCCGGTTGGACGGCGCGCATCCGCGCGAATCCCAGGCCTTTTGAAATCTGGGATGAACAAGCGCGCTGGCCCCTGACATTGGAACTCCGCTCGGAGGGGGCCGCCCCCAGTGGGATGTTGGCCGAAGAGTTGCGATGTTTTTGCCGCGTGGTTCGCGGCCAGCAGGCGGTTCCGATGGGGGCGACCTACCACGATGCCATGCAGGTGCAAGGCTGGATCGACCGGCTCGAAGACTGCGTGACAAATCCCGGGCCGGCCAGGTAAGCGGTGTGCCGGCAGGGGGCGGTGAACCATGGCCGATGTCCGCGGTCGGCGTTCAATCCTCTGGCCGGAACATCCCGAAAGCGAACACCTCCGGCAACTCCGGGAAAAAGACCTCTCCCGTTTCGTCCCGGTCCAGGAACTCGCCCATGTACTCGGCCCAGCGAGGCAGGTCCGGATGTTCACGGCTCCTGTTCCACTCCTCCTCGGAGGGAGCGATCGCGTGCAGGAACAACAGGTCATCACACCTGTAGATCGACATGCTGACATGATTGTCGCTCATCGATTTCGCGATCTCCGGCCACAGGTTGTCATGGGCCTTCTTGTAACCGTCGTATTGTCCGGGCTTGAGTCGCATCACGTAACCGGTGGAGAACATAACAGGAATCCTCGGGTTGGCATGGTGGGGTGTCGCAGGTCACTCGTAGAACCACGCTATCGGATAGATGCGCATGATCGATTCCTGCTTCTTGAGATTTTGCTCGGCGACGCCCAGCCAGGGACTGCCCCGGTTGTAGCGAAGAATGACCCGATCGCCGACCAGGTCCAGATTGGGATAATGAAAGTAAGCCCACTTGTCGGGCATGGCCCCGACCCAGTCACGGGCCCGCACCATTTGCAGCGGAGTTTCAGGTGGTAGCCGATCGATATCCTCCAGCCCGTCGCTCAACTCCAGTGTCTTGAAGTTCTCCCAGCTGTGTCCGCCATCGGTGGAGATCGCCGAGGACAACCGGCCCCGTCGAAAACCCCGCCGGATCTCCTCGCGGGAAACCTGGTTCCAGATGATCAGTAGATCCTCTGTTTCGGGAAGCGTTACCATCAGTCCGGGGGACTCGCTGGCGGGAAGGTTCGACGGCGTGACGGCGTAGAAGTGCTCACCGCCGTCGGTGCTAAAGCTCTGGACCAGTCGTCCCACGGTCGAACGGGCCAGCAGCAGCACGTTGCCGTCTTTTGTCTCGGCAATCGTCGGCTCGAAGCAGGACGTCTGGCCGCAATTCCCGTTCGGCCGCCCCTGGAAATCAAACCACCCCATTATCCCGCCGGGGTGCTTCTGCCAGCTTTGGCCCCGGTCGTCGGAGCGGAAAACGATGCTGATACCCATTTCCGGACCGTGACCGTGTCCTTCGATTTGATATTTCTGTCCTCGCCAGAGTCCGTAGGCGCTGACGTCCAAATACTCGAGGTCGGGGTGAACACTGCGCAGCGGGCCACCCGACTTGTCCCAGCTATAAAGACCGGCCCAGTATCCCGCCAGCAACAGGCGGCCGTTCTTCAGCTGGATCATCGAGTGGAACATGGGGTGGAAGTTGGGATAGTCGGTGATCAGGGCCGGTTCCGACCAGGTCTTCCCTTCGTCGTTGGACGCGGCGAAGTACTGGGCCCCGTCCTGCCCGCCATGGATCGCCAGTTCGCCGGTCTTCAGCCGGATCATCCCAACCACGTCGAGGGGGCAATGGAGCGCACGTTCCTTGTGCCAGGTCCGGCCCCCGTCGCTGGAAATGCGGTAGGTTCGACCGCGGGCCAGCATCAGCGAGCCATCAGCGAGTGGCACGATTCCCCCTCGGCTTCTAATGACTCCCCTGGTCTGAAGCACACCCGCTGGCAGGGGCTTGCGCGAGATGCTGGTTCCCGTATCCGCAGCCAGTCCGGTTTTAAAAACGCCTGCGACCACCAGGGCGATCAGCAGGATCGAGGAAGGCAAACAAAAGCGGTGACGTAACATGCGGTGCTCCGATGGATCGGGTTGGTGAAACTAAGTTTGTAATCCTTCCAGGATGTCGTCAAATCGTTCCGCAACAAACACGCCCGCTTCACGCAGTGCTTTCTTTTTACCTTGCACCGAACCGCGGCCCTCTTCGACAATGACCGCGGCGTGTCCAAAGCGAACTCCTTCCAGGTCGTCGACAAAACGACCGGAAAGGAACGCGTTGATGCGAAGTCGGCTCTTGCGCCTGGAGAGGGCCCGGGCCAGATCCTCTTCGGCGGTCCCGCCGGGTTCGCCGTAAATCACAACCGACTGAGTGGCAGGATCGTCTTCCAGCAAGACGACTAATTCTGCAAAGTTCGAACCGACGATGGGGTCACCGCCTACGCCGATGGCAATACTCTGTCCGATTCCATGGCTGGTCAGGAAGCTGGCCAGCTCGGTTGTCATGCCGCCACTTCTTGAAAGCACGGCGGTGCTTCCCGGCGTAAAGGATTTGCGAACATTGTCAATTCTGCCACCAATCGTGCCGAGTTTCGCCACCGACGGGCGGATCAGCCCGAGAGAATTGGGACCGATGACCCGGCAGCCGGCTTGTCGGGCCGCGACCATGATTTTGCTGGTGTCCAGGCGCGGAATGCGCTCGGTCATGATCAGACAAAGTTTTATACCACCGGCAAATGCTTCCAGTGCCGCATCCAGGACCGCCGGCGCGGGAACCGAAATGATCGAGACGGTTGGGCAATGGTCTTCTCGCAGCTGCGCAATCGTGTCATAGACCGGGATACCCTGCACGTTTTGTCCAGCCTTGCCCGGAGTCACCCCGGCGACGATGCGGCTGCCGTAATCGAGCATGTCCGAAACCATGGAACTGGCTTCCCGGCCGGTAATTCCCTGCACCATAATCTGGGCCTGCGGATCAAGTAACACCGGGAGAGTCTCCTTCCGCCACGAGGCGTGCGCAACGGTCCAGGGAGATTTCACGGCCGCAAGATGCAACGCCCGCGGCCGCCATGATGTCACGAGCTTCGTCCTCCCAGGAACCCGGCACACGGAACAGGGAGATGATTTCCGATGCCTTTTGGCCGGCGCTTTCCACCCCGTCCAATACCCCCCGGGCGATAACGTCCGCGCGCGTGTTGTTAACAACATTCATGATCACCGCCAGCCGTTTCACTTCCGGCTTGGACAGGAGCAACCTGGTGAGCGCGGCCACTTTTTCCGCGGTCGGATTCCCTCCTATCTCACAATAATTCGCCGGTTTTCCTCCGTGATGAAGGATGGCGTCGAACACCGTCAGGCTGGCGCCGCCACCGCCAATCAGGAGTGCCAGATCGCCATCAAATTCCACGACCCGGCCGGCGACTCCACGATGGTCCATCGAGTCAATACGTTGGGCTTCCAGCTCGAGTGATGTGGGTTTGCGCCCGGTCGGCGTGGTCAAGATTTCGCCCAGCGGTTCCAGTTGCGCCTGCTGGCGGTAGGCGGCATCGTCTTCGATCTCCACGTGCGCGTCCAGGCAGAGGATTTGACCGGGGGCAATCTCGACCAGCGGGTTGACTTCCGCAAGCACCGCGTCACGGTCGAGGAAGGCCCGCGCCAGTCGGTTGAAAACGTCGCCAACCACGACGAGCGTCTTTCCGGAGAGACCGGCCCGGGCGGCCATTTCCCGACCCTGGTAGCAGGTCAGTCCTGTCCAGGGATCGAACGTTTGCCGCGCGATCTGGGCGGTGGCTTGTTCAACGTCAACGCCTCCGCTCGGTCCCAGCAGTGCCACGGGCAACTTGCTGGTCGTATCCCAGGTGACACCCACGTAGAATTCGCGCAGGAAGGAGACCTTCTTTTCGACCGACAGACGCGTCACGGTGACACCGCGCAATTGCCTGCCCAGAAGCTGGTCCGCCGCGGCGGCGGCTTCCTCCGGCGTGTCGGCGCTCAGGACGGCGCCCGCCTTACCGCGACCACCGAAGGGGACCTGGGCCTTGATCATCACCGGCAAGCCCAGCGTCCGTGCTTCTTTTGCGGCGGCGGCTGCTGTTTCAACCACCACGGCCTCGGTAAAGCGCAGGCCGAACTCTTCCAGCAGCTTTCGGCTTTGATGTTCCAGTAGTCTCATGATTGGTCAGGAATTAGACATTGCATCAGCGGTCACCCTGCGAAGTGGGACGGTCCACGCCACTTACCGTAATCTCCACCCATTGAATCGTGACCTCTTGTGGGGCGATCGCTTCGATCAAATTGTAGCCGTCGGCAACCGCGTCGGCAGGGACGGTATACACCTGGCGTTTTCCGAGACCGGGCTGTTTCCATCCAGCGGCTGTGATGTGTTCAGGCTCGACCCATTCCGACCACTGGCACGGAATGTCATTCAGGCGCACCTCCAGCGGCTGATCATGCCCGCTGACCACCATCTCGATGTGTACTTTCTGTTGAGGCAACGGTGGCGGACCCGTATGTAGACGAAAGAGACTTTGCTTGCCCACGGAGGGCAACC
>Ga0310121_10000946_pt1 | contig 30730 bp, 27 predicted proteins | sample CB27_Tmax_986_MG_FD_203504 | JGI IMG/M metagenome (GOLD analysis project Ga0310121, IMG submission 203504) | Marine microbial communities from Western Arctic Ocean, Canada - CB27_Tmax_986 | ecosystem: Environmental > Aquatic > Marine > Oceanic | place: Canada: Western Arctic Ocean | collected... | reverse complement strand
CACAGGACTATTTTCGCTTCATGTTTGCCGACGCCGTCGAGCCAACGAATAACCACAGCGAACAGCAAATCCGGCACTGCGTCATCGACCTCCGGATCACGCAAGGCACGCGCGGAGAAGCAGGGCATCGCTACCACGAGCGCATGTGGACGGAGATCGCGACTTGCCGGAAACAGCACCGCAACTTCTTATCATTCCTGTATGCATCGATCGCCTCCAAACTGCAAAATCAGACCGCACCAAGCCTGCTAAACGCTTGATCGCGTGAACGGTTACAACGAAAGGTTGACGGGGCAGTCGGTTTTATTCATCGCTAATCTCGGACGAAGATTCCCTGGTGAGGATGCGATACAATTCGGGAAACTCCGATGTTTTGCGATTTTTGTGGAGTCTTTTATCAATCAAATGCCGTCCATATCGCGAGCAAGAATATGTATTGCCGATTTTGTTGGTTGTGACGATACTAAAATGTAGTGGAGATGGGACCACGGTACTGGCTACAGATGGCTTTGCCTCGGATATGTAACTCGGACGACAGGATGTCCGCCTGCCTTAACCGCTTTTCGGAACCCCATCGAACGCTCTTTGCCAATCTCTTTCGGGTCGCACTCTTGCGCGGCACCAGCGCGAGGGTTTGAAGCGCAGCTTCAACGGTCGTCTGATTCCATTTTACGGGTTTCAATGGCGGTGTTCGCTGGGCATTGCGAGCTGGTGGAGACGGTTCACATCGGGACCGCTAGTGGCTGCGCACGCCGAAACACGGAACAAACAAGAATTGCGGAACAGACAATAAGGTAAGTCTTACAATGTACGCGCCGCGGCGCGTGCAGGAGGAACGAGATGATGGCTGGCCATGACATGATTTCCTTAGTGGGTGAAAAACAGAACCTGGAAAGATTCCGCCGGAAGAGCTGGAGCGGTAGATTGTCCGAGTATCTCGATATCGTCTCGAGGAATCCGCAAGTCACTCGAAACGCGTATCAACGCGTTTACAGCATGATCATGTCTTACGGGACGGAAACGTACGAAGTGTGTCGCGAGAAACGCTTACACTACAAATTTTTCGACGATCCGAAAGGCCATGGTCAAGACGCGGTGTTTGGCCTGGATGGCGCGTTGGTGGCCTTAGTCAATGCCTTCAAGAGTGCCGCGCGTGGGTACGGCATCGAAAAGCGGGTGTTGCTTTTGCACGGACCAGTTGGCAGCAGCAAGAGTACAATCGCCCGGTTGCTGAAAAAAGGATTGGAACTCTATTCGACGACCGACGAGGGGGCGCTTTACACCTTGGGATGGTGCGATAGTGCCGAAGGTGAGGTGCGATGGTGCCCAATGCACGAAGAACCCCTCCACCTTATTCCGGATGGGATGCGAGAGGAGATCTCCAATAGCCTCAATCGAGGCCATGATAACAATGGCGATGCCGTTACTATATCGGGGCAGTTATGTCCCTATTGCCGCTTTGAGTTTAACGAACGACTACAGAAACACGGTGGCGATTGGACCGGCGTCATCAAGGAAATCCGTGTGAAGCGGCTCATCTTGAGCGAAGCCGACCGTGTGGGAATTGGCACTTTTCAACCTAAGGATGAAAAGAACCAGGACTCGACGGAACTCACCGGCGACATCAACTATCGAAAAATCGCTGAATTCGGTAGCGACAGTGATCCGCGGGCTTTTAACTTCGATGGCGAGTTCAATATCGCCAATCGCGGCATTATCGAGTTTATCGAGGTACTGAAGTTGGACGTGGCTTTTCTATACGATTTGCTTGGCGCCAGCCAGGAACACAAGATCAAGCCGAAGAAGTTCGCCCAAACCGATATTGATGAAGTGATCCTTGGTCACACCAACGAACCGGAATATCGTCGGTTGCAAAGCAACGAATATATGGAGGCCTTGCGCGATCGTACGGTGAAAATCGACGTGCCGTACGTGACGAAGTTGAAGGATGAAGTCCAGATCTACAAAAAGGATTACAACGCAGACAAAGTGCACGGCAAGCATATCGCTCCGCATACGATCGAAATGGCCGCCATGTGGGCTATCTTGACGCGATTGGAGGAACCGAAGAACGCCAGCCTGTCGTTATTGCAGAAATTGAAGCTCTACAACGGCAAGTCGCTGCCCGGTTTCACGGAAGAGAACATCAAGGAACTGCGCGAGGAGACCACCCACGAAGGTATGTTCGGTATTTCTCCGCGTTATGTGCAAGACAAGATCTCCAATGCGCTTGTCGCTCATGCCGAAGCCACCTCCGTCAACCCTTTTATGGTGCTGAACGAACTGGAAAGCGGACTCAAACACCACTCGCTGTTGAATTCGGACGAATTAAAATCGCGTTATCGCGACCTTATTGATGTCGTCAAAGAGGAGTACGAAAACATCGTCAAGAACGAAGTGCAACGTGCCATTGCGGCAGACGACGATGCGCTCAAACGACTGTTCGGCAACTACATTGACAATGTTAAAGCCTACACGCAACACGAGAAAGTCAAAAACGCGTTTACGGGCCAGTACGACGAGCCGGACGAAAGGTTGATGCGTTCGATCGAAGAGAAGATCGACATTCCTGACAGCCGCAAGGATGATTTCCGTCGGGAGATCATGAATTATATCGGTGCGCTGTCCATCGACGGCAAGACGTTCGATTACAAGACGAACGAACGCCTCAACAAAGCACTGGAGCTCAAGTTGTTCGAGGATCAAAAGGACACGATCAAGCTGACCAGTTTAGTATCGAATGTGGTCGATGCTGACGCTCAGGCAAAGATCGATGTCGTGAAAGGCCGATTGATTCGTGATCACGGTTATAATGATGAAAGTGCTACAGATGTACTGACGTTTGTGGCCAGTATTTTTGCCCGCGGCGATGCAACACAGGAGAACTAAACGCGATTGCAGCTTACCGGTTGCTATCGAGCAGTTGACGATACCATGTTGCTGAAGATTCAAAGAGATTCGACTCGATTCAAACAGATCGTGCGCGGCAAGATTCGGCAGAATCTCCGTAAATACGTTACGCATGGCGAAATGATCGGTCGCAAAGGGCGGGATCTGGTCAGTATTCCCGTTCCGCAGCTCGACATCCCGCATTTTCGCTACGGCGACAATGGCTCGGGTGGGGTCGGCACCGGTGATGGAGAAGAAGGCCAACCGATCGGCAAAGGTGACGGCGAGGTTGGCACCGGCCCGGCTGGCGATGCTCCCGGCGCGCACGTACTTGAGGTCGAACTATCGCTCGAAGAACTCGCTGAAATGTTGGGCGATGAATTGGAGTTGCCCAGGATCGAGCCGCGTGGGGACGCAAAAATCGCGGAAGAAAAACCGTGTTACGACAGTATTCGACAGACGGGCCCCGAGTCGTTGCGACACTTCAAGCGGACCTATGTCCAGGCGCTGCGACGGCAGATTGCCACCGGTACGTACGACGGGCGCCGGCCGCGAATCATTCCCGTTAATGAGGATAAACGCTATCGCAGCTGGACCACGACTCGGATCCCGCAGGCGAATGCGGTGATCGTCTACATGATGGATGTGTCCGGCTCGATGACCGACCAACAAAAGGAGATCGTCCGTACCGAGGCGTTCTGGATCGATACGTGGATCAAAAGCCAATACGAAGGGGTCGAGTGCCGTTATGTTATCCACGATGCCGCGGCGCGTGAGGTGGACGAAGACACCTTTTACCACACCCGTGAAAGCGGTGGGACGCGGATCAGTTCGGCCTACAAGGTCGCCATTGACTTGATTAATGGCTCGTATCCGATGTCGGATTGGAACATTTACTGCTTCCAGTTCTCCGATGGTGACAACTGGGGCGAAGACAATAAACATAGCCTCACCATGCTGAAGGACGATTTACTGCCGTATTGCAACTTGTTTTGTTACGGACAAGTCGAAAGTCCCTACGGGAGCGGCGAGTACATACGCAGCCTGGCAGCCACCTTCGGCGCGGATGATCCAACGTTGATTGTGTCAGAAATCGAGGATCGAGACGGCATCTACGCATCCATTAAAAAGTTTCTCGGAACGGGAAAATAAACAAAAAGGGATCTCATCATGACGAACCAACCAGCACCGCTGCGTCAAGATCACAATTATCGAGTCGGCCTCGGACACGCCTCTGTGACTGTCAAGGGAGATTCAATCGCGGACGCGATCCGCAAAGCCAAAAGCCTACTCCGCCTGGAAATGCCACGCATGTGGGACGTCATTACGGCCATGGAAGTACGGCACTTTAAAGTGACACAAGTGAGGTGACAAGGTTTTGGTTCGCGATTCTCTATTGTCGGGTGAGATGCGAAGCAATGGGGAGCCGGATACGAGAAACGGGAAATGGGAAACGGCAAACGAGAACTAAGAACTGAGAACTGATGTCTGTGAAACAACTACAGCCGCTGCCCCAGGAGTTGGTCGACATTCAGATCGAAATGGAGGAGCATGCGCGAGGATACAATCTCGATTTCTTTGCTACGATATTCGAGTTGGTGGACGTCGAGCAATTGAATTCGATTGCGTCCTACGGAGGTTTTCCGACACGTTATCCACACTGGCGCTACGGTATGGAGTACGAACGCCTGGCGAAAGGATATGCGTATGGGCTGCAGAAAATCTACGAAATGGTGATCAATAACGATCCTTGTTACGCGTATTTGTTGAATAGCAATGCCCTCACCGACCATCGTCTGGTAATTGCCCATGTATATGGCCACTGTGACTTTTTTAAATGCAACTATTGGTTCAGTAAGACAAACCGGAAGATGATGGACGAGATGGCCAATCATGGCAATCGGATCCGTCGTCACATGGACCGGCATGGTGTCGAACAGGTGGAAGATTTTATTGATGCGTGCTTGAGCATTGAGAACATGATTGACATACACTCGCCCTTCGTGAAACGACGGAATGAGCCAAAACAGGACGAGTTGTCAGAGGAAGACGAGGGTTTAACGAAGCAGGAGGGGCCGGTCCGGTTTCGTTCCAAGGGCTACATGGATTCGTTCATCAACCCGCGAGTAAGGATTGACGATACAGGGAAGACGGAGGAAGAGCCTGCGCCCAAAGTATATCCAGAAGAGCCAGTGCGCGACGTCATGGGATTCATATTGGGGCATGCGCCGCTCAAGGTGTGGCAGTTGGACGTCCTGTCCATTATTCGTGACGAGGCTTATTATTTCGCGCCGCAGGCCCAGACGAAGATTATGAACGAAGGGTGGGCCACGTTTTGGCATTCTACGATCATGACGCGGCACGGACTGCACATCGGCGGAGATGTGATTTCCTACGCGGATCATACGTCTGGGACATTGGCCAGTTCGCCTCAGCGTTTGAACCCGTATAAGCTCGGCGTCGAATTATTTCGCGATATTGAAGATCGCTGGAATCGTGGCTGTTTTGGCGGCGAGTACGAACGATGCGACGATCTTGTGGCTAAGCGGAAGTGGAATACCGAAGCCGGCAAAGGACGCGCGAAAATCTTTGAGGTGCGACGCATTCACAACGATCTTACGTTTATCGACGAGTTTCTGACCCTGGAATTCTGCCGAAAATACAAGCTGTTCGCCTTCGGCTACAACAACGATTCTGGCTACTATGAAATCGGAAGTAGGCAATTTGAACAGATCAAGCAGCAACTGCTATTTAATTTGACGAATGCGGGGCGTCCGATCATCAACGTGATCGACGGCAACTACAAAAATCGTGGAGAGTTGTATTTGAAGCATGAGTTTAACGGACCGGAGCTGAAAGTGACTGAGGCTCGCGACACTTTGCAAAACCTCTATCGCTTGTGGACCAGGCCGGTGCATATTGAGACGGTACTCGACGAGCAAGTGGCTGTTTTGTCGTTTGATGGACACGAACACGAAGTGACAATTACGGAAGAGGCCGTAGCCGTCGAGGCCTAGCCTGATTATTCATAGTCTTTGTCCACACAGTGAATGGCTTATGAATAATCCAGGCCGAACCGACTCACCTTGGCGTGAGAGGAAACGACAATGAGTATTCAAACCGACATACAATCGCAACTCGGCCAACTTGTGAACAACCCGCCTTCGGCTTGGCCAGCCGAGATCGCCGTGGAGGGCAGGGCAGGGCGAGTTTCCTGCGCTGTCCAAGCCGTCGAACAACTGGCTTGCTCGCTCGACGAGATTCAGTACCAGGCGCAAGAGCCCTTTGGCCAGACGCCAGCCGGCCTTACGCAAATGGGCGAAGCGCTGGCCAATCGAGTCAGCTATCTGTTGGAGCCCATCGGGAACTACGAACTCGACGAGGATGGCATGACGCTTCAAATGCGCAGTATTCCCCCTTCGGGCGACCGGGAGAATCTGAGCTTTTACGAGTTGTTACTACGTTGCAGCGGAGAGATTCGGATATACCGTTATCAGCAGTCGGCCGGATCCGTCCGCGAAAAAGTGCCGATGGAATTCACCCGGCAGGTCTTGGGCCGGCTCGGGAACGATTTGGATGATCTCGTGGCCGATCGCGACTAGGCACGCATTTCTCACACGCCTTCTGCTGCGCGGTGGCGAAGTGTGTGAGAATTGCGGGCTAGGTCTTATTTCAGAATACGTTGTTAGGCCCAGCGTAGACCAGTAGATTACGCCCACCAGGCCGATCACAGCAAGCAATACGCCGAGACTTGTGACAATAAATGCCATTACTCTTTTAATCCTATTACCAGGGATCCGAGGTGCGTTGCTGAAACGCCCGCAGCCTGACTTTGTGCGATTCCAGCACCTCGGCGCAACACCCGTCACTCGCTAGATCGTGAGCTTCGTTGGGATCGTTTCTATGTCATACAACTCGAACTCAGCTCGATAGAGGATCGTCTGCCAAGCCGGCTAGCGGGACGAGCAATACCAGAAGTGTTGTGATGGTATGTGTAGCGAATTGTATGGGATTTGAGCCAAGATATGGCCCTCGCCAAACAGGGGCTATCTTGGTAGGTTGTGTCGTGTCTCGCCCAAAGTCCTACGGCCTTGGCTACGTCTGGTTTCATACGTTTTTCCCCCTCTGAATATACCTGTGAATATCCCTGTATGGCTGAATTAGTCTCGCTTCAAGTTACAGATACCCCGGCAAGGGGCACCTCGGCAAGGGGCGCTCCGGCAAAGGGCGGTCCGACGAAAGGCACTTATGCCTTTGTCAGTCTGGGATGCCCCAAAAATCTTGTTGATAGCGAGCGGATGCTCGGGCTGCTGCAACTGGACGGTTATCAATTGGTCGCTGAGCCCGCTGGTGCCGACTTTGTCGTCGTCAATACGTGTGGTTTCATCGAGTCGGCTCGGCAGGAATCTTTTGCGGCCATTCATGAAATGCTGGAGCTGAAGAAGTCCCGCAAGACCAAAGGAGTCATTGTCTCGGGGTGCCTGGCGGAGAAACAAAAAGAGTCTTTGCTGGAGACCTGTCCCGAGATCGATCATCTCGTCGGCGTCTTCGGCCGCGAGGAGATAACCCGTGTGGCCGATCGTTTGCTGGGTGATTTGCAGGAGCAGCAGATGGTGTTTCGGCCCGCTCCGATACGGGCGCTGCCGGACACGCAACGGCTCAGAATCACGCCGGCGCATTTCGCTTACCTGAAAATTTCTGAGGGGTGCGATCGATTGTGTACCTTCTGTGCCATTCCACAGATGCGCGGAAAACACGCCTCCAAGCCGATCGAGAGCGTCTTGGAGGAGGCGCGTGAGTTGGCCGAATCCGGGACGCGTGAGCTGATTATCGTCGCCCAAGATACGACTTATTATGGCAAGGATCTCTATGGCGAACCGCGATTGGTGGAGCTGTTAACGGAGTTGGAACAAGTTGAAGGGATCGAGTGGATTCGCTTGATGTACTTCTATCCGATGTACGTGACAGACCGCTTGATTGATTTTATCGCGGCTAGCGACAAGATTGTTCCTTACCTCGACATGCCTTTGCAACACATCGACGATACGATGCTGCGGCGGATGGCGCGGCGCGTGACAAGAGATGAAACCGAATCGCTGCTGGGCCGACTGAAGGCAAATATTCCAGGGCTGGTGCTAAGGACCACTTTGATTGCAGGTTTTCCCGGTGAAACAGACGGTCAGTTTGCCGAGTTAGCGGACTTCGTTCGCGATCAGCGTTTCGAACGACTGGGGGTGTTTACCTATTCCTATGAAGCCAGCACCCCCTCGGCAACGTTGCCGGACCATTTGCCAGAAGAGGTCAAAGAGGCTCGCCGAGATGAGCTAATGAAGATTCAACAAGAAATCGCGTTTGAATGGAACCAGCAGCAAGTTGGACACGAGATGACGGTTTTGGTGGACCGACCGGTGCCGGACCAGCAAGATGTGTGGATCGCCCGAAGCTATGCCGACGCACCCGACGTCGATAGTGTCGTATGGCTGAGTGGCGAAGGAGTGAAGGAAGGTGAATTCGTTCAGTGTGAAGTGGTGGCGGTGAGCGGGTATGATTTGGTGGCGGCGGAGAAAGTGTGAGAAAGGTGGCTAGTTGCTAGTGCTGCTCTTAGTTTGCACGTTAGTCCCTCAGTCTTCCATGAATAGCGACCCTATCACAACCGCTGAACCTTCACATGGGAATTTGCCCAATCAGATTACTGCTGCGCGGATCATGTTGGCGATCGTTATGTTTGTCACCCTGCACTTTGGGCAGTACGGTTCGTCGCTGGCGTTGTTCGTAGTGGCGGCGGGGACGGATTGGTTGGACGGGTATTTGGCTCGAAGCCGCAACCAGGTTACGCAGTTAGGGCGGATTCTCGATCCGCTGGCGGACAAGCTGATCATCAGCGGGACCTTTATCTTTCTGGCGGCGGTGCCAGGTTCGGGAATACCGGCCTGGTTGACGGTCGTCGTGGTCGGTCGCGAATTGATCGTGACCGTTGTGCGTAGCTTTCTCGAGCAGCGCGGCCATGATTTTTCGGCCAACATGCCAGGCAAGCTGAAGATGGTTTTTCAGTGCGGCGTCGTGATTGCAAGTCTGTCACTGTTGTGGCTGCGCGGCGATGGTCTCGGCGGTTTCGACTGGTTAGCGACCGTCGTCCTGGTCTTGATGGTGTTGGCTGCAGCGTCGACTGTTTACTCGGGTGTCCTCTATATGGCGGTGGCGGCGCGTCTGCTGCGCGAGCCATGAACCATTTGGCCCGACGATCTACGAGGTCCGACTAGGTGATCGCGGTCCAAATTATCAATCTGATCATGGTGTTGATTCCAGCCGGGTCGCTGGTCGCCTGGACGGTGGCAGCGTCACGTCACTATGAGGGGCGGCCGTTGCTGAATCACGAACCTCGACGGTTGGTGCCTTGGGGATTCGTTGATCTGATTCTACTGATTGCGGCCCTGATTGCTGTGCAGCTTGTATTTGTGGGCTCGGCGCGAGCGCTCTTGGGAATTTCTTTTACCGAGCGATTAAGTGATATGTCGCCACGTTACCAGGCGGGAGTAATGACGCTATTCTCTGTTGCGACTTTCGTAGCATGGCTTATTGGTATGGAGTGGATGCGTTGGCGGCATGATGCGAGCTGGCATGATTTGGGATGGCAGCGTGACAAGGCCCAAGAAGATGCAGTTGTGGGCCTGGTGGCGTATCTGATGTTGATAACGCCGGTGTTTGCTATCCAATTCATCCTGACGCGATGGATGGAAACAAAGCATCCGCTTATCGAGCTGCTACGAGAAAATCCCGATCCTTGGTTCTTTGTGTTCAGCGGATTCGCCGCGGTAATTATCGCGCCTATTGTAGAGGAATACTTCTTCCGTGTGTTCTTGCAGGGATGGTTGGAGAATGTCGTCGTGGTGACCAGGGCCAAGGAGCCGGTGCCTCGGTTGGCCGAGTCGCTCTGGCGAGGAACGGCTACGCGTCAATTTCACTTGACGGCAGTGGACCTGTCTGAACAAAGTGAGGATGACGTGCATGATTCGGTGCCGGTCGACAACCCATCGGAGGAAATCGCGGTTGGTTCGCAAGGCGTGCCGAGCCTGGACGATCTACAACCGGGACGTACCTGGTTTCCAATCGTGGTGAGCGCGGCTTTGTTTGCGATGGCCCACGTCAGCCATGGGCCAGACCCGATTCCACTGTTCTTTCTAGCACTCGGACTCGGATACATCTATCAACGTACACACCGTGTGTTACCTTGTATTGTGATTCACATGTTGGTCAATGGCGTGAGTATGTTTCTGTTGTGGGTCAGTGTGAATCAACCCACCTCGGGATAGGGTAATGTAGTTCTCAGCTCTCAGTTCTCAGTTCCACAGACCATAATCCATAATCCATCACCCCAGTCCCATGGAACAAGACTTCATCAACTGGTTGAAAGAAACCTTGCCGATCTCGGATGTTTGTCGAGGTGGAATCGGCGATGACGCTGCTGTTGTCGAGTGGACGGGTCGCGACGACATAGTGGTGACGTCGGATCTATTGGCCGAAGGTACGCATTTCGTGTTGGCTGATCACTCCGCCGAGATGGTGGGACGTAAGGCTTTGGCGGTTAATCTAAGCGATTTGGCGGCGATGGGCGCCAGGTCCGTGGCGGTGACGGTATCGTTGTTATTGCCGCGTGCGGATGCGGCTGGTTTGGCTAAACGAATTATCAAGGGGATGTTGCCGTTGTGTGAGCATTTTCGGACGGCCATTGTGGGTGGCGATACAAACACTTGGGATCATGGATTGGTCATCAATGTAACCGCGTTTGGGCAACTGGAGGGCAAGTCCCCACTGACGCGATCTGGTGCCCGGCCTGGTGACGCGTTGTTGGTCACAGGTGAGTTAGGTGGCAGTCTGACCGGGAATCACTTTGTTTTTGTTCCGCGAATTGACGAAGCGATTCAGCTCCGTCAATTCGATGTGCATGCTTGTATGGACATCAGTGATGGACTGAGTTTGGATTTGTCGCGTATGGTGCGGGCGAGCGGATGCGGTGCCGAATTGGACTTGGACGCGGTGCCGATCAGTCCCGCCGCTCACGGGATCTCGCGACAAGAGGGGGCGCAGCGCACGCCGCTGGAACATGCGCTATCGGATGGCGAAGATTTTGAATTATTGTTGGCCGTACCCAAGGATGTCGCAGAGCGTTTGATTGACGAGCAGCCGCTCACCGTGACTTTGACCCGGATTGGTCAGTTTATAGAAGGGGAGGGGCTCTGGTGCCACGACGAGTCAAATGGTCGTCGTCGATTGGCCCCGGAAGGGTATGAGCACTAATGGCTTCTAGAATGTCACCGTGCGCTGTAGTACTAGAAGAAAAGAGAGGCGAAGTAAAAAAGTCCCATCAGTAGCAGGCCCCAGGCGATCCAATGGACTGGCTGGCCGTATCGCACTGATTCGGATTCGCGGGCGGTGAATTCGTCGTAGTTGAAATCGTCGTCATCGAAATCGTCGTCATCGTGATCGTCGTCATCGTGATCGTCGTAATCGTAATCTCCATCCTCCGACGCTGAGTTCCATCCCACGTCGTCGCTGGCCCCGCACTCACGACAAAAGGTTGCGGTCGTTAGTAGTTCGAAACCGCAGTTGGGACAGGCGAACCAATCGTCGTCGGCTGCAGCCATCTCGCCCACCAGCCTCTTTATTTACCAAAGTTCCCACGTGTCGGTCGTGATCACATAGATACCCAACAGGAGGTTGGTAATCGCATGGGCCACGACGCAGTCCCAGATGCTCTTCGTGCGAAGGTAAAGCCACGTGACCATAGTGAACCAGGCGGCGGCCGCCAACGGCTCGCCCATGTGGGCGACGACGCCGTAGATGGTTGCTCCCCAGATGGCCATTTGACCAGCCACGCCGAGTGGGACCTCATCCCAATCCGGATCGTCGATGTAACGCATCAACCAGCCGCGCAAGAAGAACTCTTCGATAAACGGAACGACGATGACCAATCCTGTGAAGCGAATCGCCAAGAACTGATACAACCAGACGGGATCATCTTTCAGTTGTTCAAATGGGTTGAAGGCCTCGCGCGTTCCGGATGCAGCCAGGCCCAAGACGTTTTGGTTTAACCACCAGAGACCAATCCAAACGAATATACCTGCGACGCCTACCGCCACGGCGAGCCAGCTAACACTGAAGGGTGCTTTGAAATACCCAGGGAAGGCGATCAGCAGCAAAACTCCGGTGATCGCGAGTGTGGTCGTATAAGTGTAAGGATAGATACTCTTCTGTTCGCCCGACGGTTTCCAAGTGCCCTCATCGATTTTTTTAACAATCGGGCGCAGCGACTCCCACTCGGTCCGTACTCTGTCGAACGGTTCGGCATCCAGCCCTGCTTTATCGTTATGAAATGGGTGAAGTATCTCTTCAAGTTCTTCTACATGCGCATGCTCGTCCATGACGATTTCCTGGATCCGATCCCAATCGAAATCGGCGAGCCACTCGGCGTCTTTGTTGCGATCGTCTTGGGCATGCATGCGAGCGATGCCGACCGCTTCCAGGAGCGGATCCTTTTCCTTTTTCGCTGCGACGCGATCGTAAGCGCCTTCGATCCACCCACCCAGCATGTTCCCTGCCAAGAAGACGACGTAGGGGACCAGTACGATGAAGGGCGCATATTTACCAAAGACACGTGGTCGGTGCTCGCGTGGAGCCGATTCGCCTTGAGGCGACGCACCTATATCCAACAGCTGCTGCGAACCGTCGTCGGTTGGCTTGCCAGCCTCGATCGGCGTCTTTTCCGATTCAGGTGGAAGGGGTGTGCCATCTCCGCCCATTGAATTACCTCAGCATGTCATTCGTTGCTGTCTTAGCTGTATCTTAGCTGTGTCTTATCCGCTGCCCAGTGGAAGGTTGCCTCTGGACTATCGTCCTCACCGCTGGCGAAGCGACGATTATAGTGTGGCCAGCGGTCGGCTCCTACGGTGGATACGGCGCAGAAATGACCAGGTTGAGGGGCATTGGGTCACGACTTATAGCTAGCTATTCTCGGGAACCGGGCACAATTTCCATCTTCAAACGCTGCTCACCGCGCCTCACGGCGATTTTGACCGGTTGGCCGACCTTGAGGGCTTCGATCGCGTAAGTGTAGTCATAGATATTTTCGACTTTTCGGCCCGCCAGCTCGACAATAATATCAGCTGCTTTCAAACCAGCCGCGTCGGCCGGCGCGCCCTTGGTAACACCCGACAGCTTGACTCCCTGGACATTATCTTCAACATAGTCCGGCACCGTGCCGAGGTAGGCTCGCAAACGAGTCTTGCCACCTTGTGTTTTGGGAGCCGTCTGCGCGACGTACTGCGGTGGTTCATCCGCAGTGATTAATCCTCGTGTCATAAGTGCCATAAACTTCGCGATCTTGGCGGCCCCCTCGTAGTTGAGTTTGTCGGGTGTGTCGCGCGGTGTGTGATAGTCCGTGTGCGAACCAGTGAACGCAGAAAGAATCGGCACACCGCGCATAAAAAACACGCTCGCGTCGGTCGGCAGGTAACTGTCGTCTTGCAAAGTGATAGGCAATCCCACCGGCGCGTTTCGGCGTTCGATGCGAGCTGGCCAACTGTCCGACGAGCCGACCCCCTGCAGGACCAATTTCTTCTCCATTCGTCCAACCATATCCAGATTGAGACAGGCCGCGATGTGTGGAGTTAGTGAACCATGTTTGGCGTGCGGGTGAGCAGGGTCAGTTCGCTGAGCCATCGTTTCCGCAAAGTGAGTTGATCCGAGCAGGCCCAATTCCTCGCCGGACCAGCCAGCAAACAGAACATCTCGCTTGAATGGTCCAGACGATCGCTTCACAACCGACGAGAGGTGTTGGGCTATTTCCATCATCGCAGCCACGCCTGAAGCATTGTCGTCGGCGCCGAAATGGATCGCGTCGTTAGACGCATTTCGATCCAGCGACGAGGCGCTGACGCCGCGGCCGAGATGGTCGATGTGCGCTCCTACGATGACGATCTCTTCAGCCGGTTCCGTCCCGACCTTTAAACGTCCTAAGACATTTCGGCCGTTTTGGCGGATTTTCTCCAGGTCAATCGACGCGCTTAACTGGAGTTCGGGAATGGCGAATCCCATCAGGGGCTGCCCGGTATCGAGTTGGTCTTGAAGCGGCTTGAGTTGTTTGTTGGCGTGGTCCATCCATAGATCAGCCACCGCATCGGAGACGCTGACGATAGGCAGGCTGGTGCCCGACAAAGAACCGTCCAATTGCAGTTTGATGAGCTGGTCTTTCACCTGGGCATTGGGTCCTGAAACGATCACGAGGCCGCGCGCTCCGAGGTCTCGAGCAAGCATTGCCTTGTATCGCAGGCTGGAATAGCGAGATAGATGCTGACGGAGTTCCGGGGTGATGTTCTCCGGGAGGTAACGAAGCACCATGACCCACTTGTCCTTAATGTCGAGGTGCACGAAGGAATCATACTCCTCGTGTTCATCTTCCTCGGGCGCCTTGATGCCGTATCCAGCGAATACGATCGGCGACGGTTCGGTGATACCGGCCGACGAGAACGCCAATGGGCGCCACTGGCGGCCCACCTCAAATTCGACAGCCAAATCGTTTTCACCCGCTTTGAGCCAGCAATTCGGGCCCAGCGCGACACCGGAAGTGAATTCGAACTCCTGAAACCATCCGCCGTTGTCGCCGGCGGGTAACAAACCGAGACTGTCGAAATAAGCGGCGACATAGGCAGTCGCATTGCGTTCTCCATCGGAACCCGTCAACCGGCCTCCGAGTTCAGGCCGGCAGAGGTAATCAACGTGACGCAGGATGTCCTCCGGGGAACACTGCTCGTCTGTTTGGACCGCCGCCTTGGCGGCTTGCTTGAGCGGATCGGCCCTTGCGGAATCGGCAGCGTCGGTCGCGCGAGCTGTCGACGACGACGTAAAATGAGCGCGGGCCGCCTCGTGATTCCAATCGGCGAGAAAAATCTGAGACTGTTCGGAACTGGTACGATTACTGGTCCAAGCCAATCGCCTACCATCGGGGGAGAAAGCGGGCAGTCCGTCAAAGCCATCGGTGTAGGTCACGCGAACGGGTTCGTTACGTCCCTCGGCATCGACCATGTAGAGTTCGAAATTAGCGAAACCGTGCCGGTTCGTGGCAAAGATCAGGTATTCGCCCGAGGGGTGATAAAACGGCGCCCACGACATCGCGCCGAGGCGTGTGACTGTTTGCTGGTCACTGCCGTCGATCTTCATCGTCATGATTTCAGCCCGTGCCCCGTCCTCGGAGAATCGTCGCCAACAGATCCGTTGGCCATCGGGAGAAAAGAACGGGCCACCGTCGTATCCCACGACCTTGGTCAACCGGCGCAAGTCGGTCCCGTCGGCGTTCATGAGATAAATGTCCATCAACAGGGATGGGTCGGTTTCGAATCGCTGTCGCGTACTGTCATCGAGTGGTTCGGTGTAGGCGTGTCGATTTGAGGCAAAGGCGACCAATGTACCGTCTGGAGAAAACGAACCTTCGGCGTCATATCCGCGCGATGACGTCAATGGCGTGATAATTTGAGAAGTTCGATTATAGACGTATAGTTCGAACTCTTCGTCATAGTCCCATGAGTAACGACGCTCTTGGCCGCTGGTGCGTAAGTCGATTTCCGCTTGCTGCTCGTCCAGAGTATCGGGATCGTTGTGTGTTGAGGCAAACAACACGCGCTGGCCGTCGGGATGAATCCAGGCACAGGTCGTTTTTCCATGGCCAGGTGAGACTCGATGTTGATCGCCGGTTTTCAAGTCCATCAGGTAAATCTGGAAAAATGGATTACCAGCTTCGCGCTCACTTTGAAATACCATCCAGTCGCCATCGGCGCTGAAGTACCCTTCACCGGCCCGTCTGCCAGCGAACGTGAGTTGACGAATTCCGCTGAGCAAGTCCTGCTCACGATTCTCTGTCGTGGCAGCTTCGTCGGCGGCGACGGAATGATTCGCGAGGGAGCAACACGCAGAGGTTGCGATTAGGGTGAAAATGAGAGTCCGACGTGGAGATTGAGTTGTGATGTTCAACTTGGTGAGACCAGTGGATTATGGATTATGGATTATGGATTATGGTCTGTGAGAACAACGAGCAGCACTAGTCACCAGCCACTAGCTGCTTTTCCCACACCCGCATCATAAGCGATTGCCGCCGGCTGACCCACGTCAACTTCGCGCTGAGGACGGTTAACCGCCAACATCATGGGTTCCGCGGCGTGTAGCGTTTCCACATCACGTGGCGGGAAGACCTTTGCGGTTTCTACTGATCGTAGGCCCTGCGCCCGGCTTTTACACGGTTGTCCGCCGCGATATTGAGTTTCGGCACGCGGTTTCGTTAGGCTGAAACACCACCGCATTGAGCAACTTTGGAGGAGGACAAAATCGTGAATTACCGCAACCTGATCCTGTCACTGGTTATCGTCGTCTGTTTCTTCGCTGGATTTGCCGCCGCCGAGCCTTATTCGGACTACCAGTTCCCCCAATCGTTCGTGCCCTCTCACAATCCAGCACCCTCGACAATGATTGGCGACGGCTACATGCTATCCTACCGAGGTGTCCAACCTGTTTCCTGCGAAGGTTATGGCGTGATGTTCGCGGAAGCCGACGAATTTGTGGACCCACCCATCGACCCCGCCGAATTCGTCTGGATTTGGCAGTGATCATCTCAGTTTGGTCGGCCACCTCATTAATCGGTATAATGTGCTGAACGATTTCGTGGATGTCAAGGAGATGTTTCTTGGCTAGGGACGTTTCCGAGAACCGAGAAAGCAAAATGGCACGCGGCGACCATCTCTTCATCGATTGCCCTGGCTACTCGCATCATGGAATTGATTGCGGAGACGGTCGGGTGATCCATTTCGACTCGCACCTCTGGCGTAAGGTGTTGGGTAAACTACACGAGGACTTTCATCCTCGTGTGCGAGAAGTGAGTTGGAGTGAATTCTCTCGAGGGCGTCCGGTTTTCATCCGGTGCTATGTCGATAGCGACGACGCGAGGGTTGTGATCGAACGGGCGCGCGGGCGCACTGGTGAGACGCAATACGATCTCTGGAATAACAACTGCGAGCACTTTGCGGTTTGGTGTAAAACCGGCGTTGCCGAATCAACTCAAGTGAAGGCGGCGGTACAGGCCAGTCGTCCGTTCGGCAAGGGATTGGCTGCAGCCGCGATTGTCGCTCGGGCCAGTCGCTTGCTGCCGCCGCCTGCACGCGTGATTGCCATCGGAGTTACGGTTGGCGCCAGCGCCGCAGCTGCCACCAGTCGTTATTTCGCATTACGCCGCCGACTGCGCAATCAACGGCATAGTTGAGCGCGGTCCTCTACTGGTCCCCGTATGGAATCTCTTTGCGGACTTGAAGACCGCCGTGAGCTTGCACACTGTCGATTTACTCGATTGAATTGACAGTCTGCAAGCTCGCGGGAGTCCTGCTACGCTTTGGAAGAAACGGAAAGCCATAGGTCTGCCGAACAACATTGCCACAGCCGTCTAAGGCACGCAAGCAGATTAATTACGAAAGGCCATAGAAGAATATCGTGAAAGCCTCCGCGTCGAACTCGCAGCGCTCATGGAACCGATTAAACCAGCAGATTGGCGCCTGCGATCGTTGTCCACGGCTACGAGAACATTGTGAGAGTATTGCCAGGGTCAAACGTCGAGCTTATCAGGACTTTGAATACTGGGGACGCCCGGTTCCCAATTTCGGGGATCCGGATGCCAAGCTGCTGATCGTTGGCCTCGCACCGGGTGCGCACGGGGCGAACCGCACGGGCCGTATGTTTACGGGTGATCGTAGTGGTGAATGGCTGTTTCGAGCGCTGCACCGGGCCGATTTTGCCAACCAGCCGTCGTCAGTTGATTTGGACGATGGATTGGAACTGTACAATTGCGCGATAACGGCTGTTTGTCATTGCGCGCCGCCGGACAACAAGCCTATGGCCGAAGAGGTCGACAATTGCCGAGAATGGATTGATACGACGTTCCAACTGACGCCCGGTAAGGTGTTGTTGGCGTTGGGCCAGATCGGTTGGAAGGCAATCTTGGACCAGGCCATTGAGCGCGGTTGGCACACTGGACGCAGGCCCAAGTTCGGCCATGGAGCGGAGGTCGCCCTGGCAGAGGATCGTTGGATTCTTGCCAGTTACCATCCGAGCCAACAAAACACGTTTACTGGCCGATTGACGGAGCCGATGCTGGATGCCGTCATGGCTCGAGCCCGGGAATTGATGGAATCGTGACCGCGACTGCGCATTCGCACCTGGTGTTGGTGCGACAAATCGAGGTTTAAAACAGAGACTAGTGCGTCTTCAACCCTTGTTTTTGGGGTTGGACGACTGGAGGAGTAACCCGACGCGTGAGCGAGTAACTCGCGAATTGCAGCTTCGTCCTCGCTAACGCGTCGCGCTTACGATTCTCTTGATCAACCCCAAAACTATGACTCGACAAGACACTAGCGTCGACACGACGGGCAGATCAACGCGTAATGAGCTATGCCTCGCCCGGTTTTTGTCACTGGTTGCATGATGTCTCCGCAGCGCGGGCAGTATTCTGGCTCGCCCGTCTCGGCCGCACCGTCGTCTACCGATTGGCATTGGGCGCATCGCGTTGCGTCGGGGAATACCTCCAGGCGCTCGGGCGGAATGGCAGCTGAGCACGAATCGCATTTTCGCGATTCACCCCACTCTTCATCGTCGAGGGGCGCGCTCTCTTCGATCACCAGCCCGATGTGTGGGCAGTTGTTACAAGGTAAACGAGGACCGGATTGCTGGAAGAGTTCGTGAACCACCGCCGGCTCCGGCTTGGTCTGTCGCCTAAGCATTTTCAGCTCGTAGAGTTCGCGCACCATATCTTTGAAGTCACACTCGCGGCGCGACTGGCAGATCGGGCAAGTTAACTCGTAAAGTGGATCGGAAAGCGGCATCGCGTTACACCACCAAAGATGATTTAGTCACGTGACCAGCGCCAACAATTCACGCATGGCCGCAACATTGTTGGGTTCATCAATCAGCGAAAAAGTATTTACGAGATTGTTCAACATGCGAATCACCCATTCTTTTCTGAATCACCCGACGTGATTTAGCTTGGGCGGGCTAAGATCAGGGCACCGTATAGGACAACTTCTTCACCTAAAGCTGCGGCGCGGACCTCGTATTTGTCGGCCAAAGGACCATATACGTATTGCTCGATCTTTTTGCGGAGCGGATCCAGGAACAGTTCGTCACCCAGCTGCGGCACTCCGCCACCGATCACCAATACATTCGGGCTCAACAGGGTGATGGTTTGGGCCAATGCCCATCCATAGTGCTCGATCCCTCGGGCAAAAACGTGTTTAGCAAACGCATTGTCTTCGGCTAAGGCAGTACCCAGCAACTTTCCGTCAATCGCTGCTAGATCACCAGCGGATTGTGCCATCAATTCAGCGGCTGCGCCGGCCAAGTCATCTGGGGGGGCGGCCAGTAAACGTTTGGCGTATTCGGTCATTCCCCATCCGCTGGAAACCGATTCCACGGTATCCTCGCGGGTCGTCGCCTCGACGCCCGGACGGAGGTGGCCGATTTCCGTGGCGATGCCGCATCCCCCACTGTAAAGCTGGCCGTCGATAATGAGAGCACCGCCAATTCCGCTGCCGACGTTGCTATATACCACGACCCTGCTTCCCTCGCCAGCGCCGAGTAGCGCTTCGCCGAGCCCGGCTATGTCGGAGTCGTTGCCTAGAAAGGTGGGACGTCTCAAGTGTTCTTCAGCCCAAAGGACCAACGGGAAATCGTCCCAACCCTCAATTTGAAAGCTCTCGATGGTTTTGCCGGTGACTGAGTCGACGGGACCACCAAATCCAATGCCGATCGACTGGATGTCGTGACACGATATCAGTTCGTTGCCAGCCTCTCGAAGCTGCTGGCGTATCCCCTCAGCACCTCCGCGGGGATCGACGTCGAGACGCTGTAACGACGCGAGCCCATGTCCAGTGCCGGTTCCGACGGCCAGTTGCAGTTTCGTTCCGCCAATTTCAATCGCAAGATACATAGCCACCGAGTTTAGCTCCACGGTCGTGGGTGGATCAAGGAGTCACCAGCGATCGTAAGCCGTATCCTAACCAGCTTCGCTGCCAGTAGAACGTATGTTCTCCCTTGACACGTCTGTATGATCGTTGAAAGATCTAGGGCGTATTTCGGCTAAGAACAAAATCAATAAGGTGTCGCGGATGGCAAAACGGAGTCGAGGGATCGACAAACTCCAGTATGGAGACTTTCAGACGCCAATCGATTTGGCGAGACGAATCTGCGCTGTGTTGTCTGAGTCGATTGACGCACCCTGTACGGTTCTCGAACCAACCTGCGGACAGGGGAGCCTTCTGGCGGCGGCAGCTGAGGCGTTTCCGCGAGCGCAACGGATAATCGGCCTTGATAGGAACGCCTCCTACCTCAAGCAGGCGCGCAGTCGTCTCAACGCCATACTTGCCAATGCCAGAACGACCAACGCTGAAGTGACGCTCTGCGAGAGTGACTTTTTCAAGACCGATTGGCAGAAACATCGATTGTTTTTCCAGCCGCCACTCCTGGTGATCGGCAATCCTCCGTGGGTGACCAATTCCAGCTTAGCCACCGTGGAGAGCGACAACCTGCCTAACAAATCCAACATTAACGGCGTTCGAGGAATCGACGCCATCACTGGGGGAGGGAATTTTGATATCTCTGAGTCGATGCTCCTGACCATGGTGAGATGGTTTGACGGCCAACGTGGAGCCCTCGCGATGCTCTGCAAATCGGCAGTGGCCCGCAAGGTCATGCGAAATGCCTGGGCCCGTCAAGCCAACGTCGCGAGGGCCGACCTGTTTCGCATCGACGCCAAAGCCGAGTTCGGGGCGTCGGTCGATGCGGCACTGTTGCTTGTGCAATTCAGCCCTGAAAAGACAAGTTGCCGATGTCATGTTCATCCGTCGTTAGAGGAGTCGAGCGGCCAGTCGTTCGGTAAGGTGGGAGACCGACTGGTGGCCGATATGGGTCTGTACCGCAAGCAGCAACACCTGGCAAATGGTTCTGGGGCCCGTTGGCGGTCGGGTATAAAGCATGACTGTGCGCGAGTCATGCAGTTGCGTCGGGAAGGCCAGCAGTTTCAAAACGGCTTGAATGAACTCGTCGAGTTGGAGTCGCGATTTTTGTACCCAATGCTCAAGGCCTCGGATTTAACCAAAGCGCAACCAATTCCGCGATACTGGATGCTCGTGCCGCAGCAATTCGTAGGGCAAGAAACTGACCGTCTGGCCAAGTTGGCTCCCAAGACTTGGGCTTATTTGAACCAGCATGCCGAGGCGCTGCGAAGTCGGGCGAGCGTAGTCTATAGGGGCAAACCAGACTATTCGGTATTCGGTGTCGGGAAATATTCGTTCTCAAGATGGAAGGTAGCGATTTCGGGACTGGCGAAGGTGCCGAACTTTCACGTGGTGGGACCACATCAACGAAAGCCCACGGTGTTTGACGATACCTGTTACTTCATAACTTGCGATCACGTGCGCCGCGCGACGAATCTTTGCCGTGTCCTGAACTCACAGCCCGCCGTTGAATTCTTCAAGTCACTAATGTTTACGGACGAAAAACGTCCAATTACCGCCAAGTTGCTGGGCCTCTTGAATATGGACAATCTTCTAAACGAAACCAGTGTGGTGTCGTAGCCTAGCGACTAGGTTCACCGCGAAGGAAGCGATTACAACCAAGTCGATGAAAGCACCGTTCTGCCGGGCTTTCCTCGTGAGGAGGTTGAAATGACCCTATCTCAAGGCAGCTCATCGCGTGAAACGCCACTCTTCCGTGAATTTCGGCAATTTGTTCAATCGCAAGCCTGAAATCCCTCAGTCGAGCTGAATCGCCTGGCCGCGCTTAACGGACTCATAAATAGCTCGAATGGTCGCCAAGGCTCGGCAGGCTTCACGTCCATCGATCGACAGGGGATGATCGGAATTGAGGGAACTGAGGAAATCGGCGATGTTGCGGGTATGGTTGCTATAGTCAATAGCCATGGGGTCGCTGGCACCACCCTCGGCCACCCCCGATTGAAATAGCTGGCGAATCTCTTCGTCCTCAGGTTTTTCGTCGCGAAACGACCAGGTCACCAACTGTTGGTCGTGAATCTCGACGGTGCCGTCGCGTCCGGAGATATGAATCCTGGCGGCGGTTCCCGGCCACATGGCGGTGCTGGCGACGACGTTTCCCAATGCGCCATTGTCGAACTGCAGACAAGCCACGGCCATGTCCTCGACTTCGATCAAGTCTGGCTGATGGCCACGTTTGGCGGTCAGCCCATAAACGCTGCGGACGGGTCCCGATCCAGCCGCCGCCGAAATCCATTGAATTGCGTCTATGGTATGAATGGATTGGTTGATCAAAGCCCCGCCGCCGTCCAAGGCTAAGGTGCCTTGCCAGCGGCTCGGGGAATAATAATCGTCGTCACGCCACCAGGGTACATAAGCCACGGCGACCGCTAACGTCCCGAAACGACCGGCGCTGGCGGCTTCGTAGACGGCTCTTACAACCGGATTGAATCGCTGCGGAAAGATACCGCCCAACCTAATACCAGCGGCCTCCGCGGCTTGAATCATTTGCTCGGCGCGCTCCAGATTGACCTCGATCGGCTTTTCGCAAAGCACGTGAACGCCACGCTTCGCCGCCGCGACCGTCGGCTCGAGGTGCGCACCACTCGGCGTACAGATCGTTACGACATCTGGTTTCGCCTCGTCCAATAGCTCGTTGTAGTCGGCGTACCACTTGCACCCGTACTGCTGAGAAAACTTGGTTCCCTTGTCTTCCGTGCGACATGACGCGGCGACGAGATCGACATTGTCCAAATCGGCCAATGCCCTCGCGTGCATTTCGGAGATAGCGCCCACCCCTACAATTCCGACGCGATATTGATTGCTCATGCGTTAACCTTCGGATTTGTCAGGCTAACGGCCCGCAGCCGCTCGGACGTCGCCTAAATCCCGCAAACTGTAATCGATGTCCAGCTGGTCAAGTACACGACACAACGTTCGTAGTGCTACGCCCATGCCGTCAGGTCCGCTAAAACCACCGAATTGGCCCCCACCTTTTACGTGTGGTTCAAGATCGAGAAACAGGCCCGGAACTTTTTGGCTTAGTAACTTTTCCGTAAGTGTATTCATCGAATCACGAAAATCAGCCAAGAACATCTGATGGATTCCACTGCCAGGGTCCACGGACACAAAGTCGGTCAGCGCGTCGTGATCGACGTAACCTGATTCGGTTGCCGGCACGGAGGACCCGTAGTCCTTGATGTGAAACCAGCCCGTGCCGGATTTCATGGCTTCATAATGCTTGAAAGTTTCTTCAACGGTCATGCCCTGGCAGAGAAGATTGGCGGCATCAAAAATTAGCAGCAAGGAAGGGCTGTCAACCTGGCGATGGATTTCTTCGAGTATGGGCCCGTTTTGGCCAACGAGGTTGGCTTCGATCTCCAGTCCATAGATGAGGCCGTGGGATTTGCAGACGTCCGCAATTTGTCCGATCTGGTCCACAGCCAGTGCTACGTGGGCTTGGGGGTCTTCTCCTTTGGGGTGATAGAAGGAAAACCCGCGAATGAGTCTAGTATCGAAATCGTGTGCGAGGCGGCAGACGCGTTGCACATCCTCAGCAAGGTATTTGTCGAAGGGAACAAAACGATTTTGTGTCCCGTCGTCCACGTCGAGTAACTTGACCTTGCCGATCGGCGACCCGATGCTGGCCACGCTTAGTCCGTAGTCGGACTGCTGCTGAACCACAGTTGTGATCTCATCGTCGCTGAAGTCCATGACGTTCTTGACACCGTTGCCAACGTCCATGAAACGAATCGAATAATACTTGAGGCCAATCGCCGCAAAGGCGACGAATTGTTCTACCAGGGTCTTGTTTGGAGCCGCCTCGTCAGCGAAACCACTTAGCAGGACTTGGGGATTAGAGGATGGCATTCGGTAATCCGTTTATGACCGTTGGCGGCTACATTGATCTTGCAATTTCTTTACGTCGGCTTTCATCATGGCCTGACGTTCTCGAAGTTCTTTAGCGCTTTTCTCCCCGGGGCCTTTGACGTAATTGAGAACATGCTCTTCACACTTGATGAAATCCGGTGTGATGTCGGCAAGCTCATCGGCGATATCAATGGGGAGTTGGGTGACGCCGTTGAGATCTCCGTGCAGCAAATCTCCGGATTGAACGTTCAATCCACCGACGCGAACCGGTACACCAATCTGAAGAATGTGACAGTACGCATGCGCGCAAATGGCGGAGCCCGTGAACACGGGAAAGCCTAGTGCCTGGACCTGCTCCAAATCACGGCCACCGCCAGACGTCACTAAACCGACGGCGCCAAAACCCTGGTACGTCGAACACATGACTTCTCCAAAAGTAGCGGCGACCGGTGGATCATCGATATCTTGAAACACAAGTACCGCCGGGCCTTCCAATTGAGGAAACATTTCGACCTGATCCGCGAGGGCCCCGTAAACCGAGGTGTCGATCGGCGGAGCGTCGGAGCGAAACAGGGCTGTCGAGGCAAAGCCGACCATGGGCCGCATTTCAGGAAAGGCTGCGCGAATTTGCGGTCCCATGTAGCCAGTATTGCGAGGACGCACCTCAAAAATCTCGATGGCGTTGCAAATCGTGGGGGTGTCGAATTGGGCAAGTTTTCTGAGGGTTTCGGCGGAAATAGGCATGGGCGAGGGTCCTGGGTGAATGTAAACGGAACTAAGTTCATACCACGGATTGGTCGGCTTTTACAGCCCCGGGTTCGCGATTAGGCAAGGCTCCGTTTTAAGTAGTTGGATCGCAACTCATTTGGCAGGTAAATGCTTCAGGAAGAAATTCATCCAGTTCCCGTGAAGGATTTTGTCTATGTCGTCGTCCGAGTAACCTCGACTCGACAAGATCTCATCTAACTGCTGAAGATCAGCGATGGAATGCAGATCCGAGGGTCGCTGTTCCGCACCAAAGCCACCGTCCAGGTCACTGCCGATCGCCACGTGATTCGCGTTGCCAGCCAGCTGGCAGTAGTGATCGATGTGATCGACAATCGCAGCGATCTTAAGACCTTCGGGTGTCGATTCTCCGCGAACCCAATTCTCCGTGATCATCCAGGCGTCGAAGGCCACGCCAATGACCGCTCCGCGATCGATCAGCGTCGCAATCTGTTCGTCATTAAACTGCCGTTGATTGTGGGCCAACGCGCGGCAGTTGGAATGACTGGCCATGACCGGACCACTGAACTGGTCCATGGCTTCGTCGAAACTACGGTCAGTTGTATGTGTGAGATCCAAGATCATACCCAGTCGGTCGAGTTCGGGCAGTAGTCGCTTGCCTTTTTCGGTCAAGCCGCCCTCGCACCCAGTGCCCTCGCTATAGTGTCCTTTACCGTAGTGAGCCAGGATGAGGCTGCGCAATCCGTCTTCCCACCAAAGGTCGACGTCTTCCGGCTCGACGATCGGATCGGCTCCTTCCATTGCTAAGATGTAACCGATCGGCAGATCCGGAGACTCGTCCTTCTGCCAGCGATCCCAATGCTCCCGTAAATCGGCAGCGGTTTGAATCGGTTGCAGTTCCCCTTGCCGCTGCAGCGTCCGATAGTAGGCTAAATGGCCTTGCGCACTTGCGTATGCCATGTGCTGCGTACCGAAATCGATATCAAGGCGAAAAGCTCCAGGCTTGGGCTGAACCTCTCGCTTGGCTCGACTCAAGACCGTAGCCAGGCAAACCGCGATCTTACCACGCCGCATTTCCGGCAAATTCACACAAGCCGTACCCCGTGCCTTGCCATCCGTCAAACCAGCTTCACGCTGGTTGATCAGTGCAAGTTCTTCCGTTTGGTCGCGATTGAAGTGAAGCGCGTTATAGGCAAGATCTAGATGGGCATCGATGATGAGTCGCACTCTTGGCTTCCTTGGATTAGGGTGTATGTCGACTGGTGATTGGTACCAGATGGGCTCGACGGCTCGCCCGCAAAGCAAAATATGGTAACCTCTTTCGTTGAAGATGGCGACACCTCAAGTCCTTCGTGTCCACCAAATCGATGTACTTGGAACGGGGCCACGTCTACGCGCTGTTGGTATTACGCAAGTGTGAGCATTGACAAGTCAACTGGTTGATTCGATAGCACTCGGGGGGTTTGGGGGGGGGCACCCCCCAATGAAGCGTCAGCTGGTCATCCATTTTGATTGACATGCAATACATCGAACCGGCATTGACGAACTAATCATGCGAATCAAATGGATAAATTTCTCGCAGTTCATTGGGGGGTGCCCCCCCAAACCCGCGAATAATTTTTCAAGTTGTTTACATGAATCATTTCCCCACCTAAACAGCGAAACTGACGTAGAACCGAGAACCGAGTGTAATCGACCATGAAATCTGCGATAAAATTACGGGATCGCCTGGAGCGACAAGACCTGACCCTAGGCATTCTCCTCACCGACCATATTTCGGTTCAAATCATTGAATTGGCCATCGGTGGTGGACTGGATTATGTAATTGTCGACATGGAGCACCTGCGACACGCCGAGCCGCAAGTCGCTGACGTCTGCGCCTTTGGACGCATCGCCAACTTTCCAGTCCTGGTGCGACCGTCGGCGAGTACGATTAACGATGCGCGGTCGGCGATGGACCTGGGCCCGTGTGGACTCTTGCTACCCACGGTCGAAAGCGCGGAGCACCTGAACCGCATCCGCGAAGCGGTCTATATGCCGCCACGCGGAAGTCGACGTCCCGGCGGTCCCGGAAATCGTTGGGTGACAGAGTACAACTACGATTCGTTCAAGTCGACGGTTGAAGATCACGTGATCATCATACCGCAAGTCGAAACGACGTCGGGTTTGGAAAACGCCAAGGAAATTGCCAATCATGAGCTGACGACGGCGCTCGGTATCGGGCCGTTCGATCTTTCAGCCCAACTAGGAGTATGCGGGGAAGGTCCCCAAAACCCTCTAATGCAAAAAGCAATGCAACATCTCTGCGCGGCCGCCGAATCAGTCGGCAAACCGATGTGGACCATTGGGCCCGGTGATTTCCTTGTCGAAGAAGGACACAAATTCGTGTGTTTCGGCGAGGCCATGGGACTGTTGCAATTGTCCTTGCGCAACAATGTCGATCGCATGAGAAAGAACGCGAAATGATCTCTTGCGCCGTGGAAAGACCTCCTGGAGCATGGAGACTGTCGATTTATTCGTGGAATAGGCTGCCAGCCAATACGGTTCGGCACGAAACGTGCGCGAGCCATCGCACGGAAGTCGGGTTTCGGACCTCGTGTCTAGTTCGACTGTCCTATTTCGGATACTTGGACTGACTTCGTAACGGGTGAACAAATACTGCCGGCCCCTCCCAGCTTGCCTGGCAGGATCGCAAGTTTTTAAAGCTAGATACGAATCATCCATTGACAGCGTCCCCTGTCCGGCTTGGAGGCTTTGACACTTTCCGCTTCGTGTTGTTGCTGGCGATGAAGACCCCCGTGCGCTTGCTCACGGGTGAATCAGTTTTTTTAGCTAGCCATTCGCCACCGCCACCCCACCGCCGCCAAAGGCGGCGGTGGGGTGGCGGTGGCGCGGAGATTCTAGCTGAAAAAACTGATTCACCCACGGCCAAGGCCGAGGGGGTCTAAGCCAAAGAAAATGGTTAGCTGCAAAAGTGTCAAAGCTCCAAGCCGGCAGGAGTCTTATCACAGATCTGGGACAGTCGAACTAGCACATATACTCACAACGCAATCTTCTTGCCGAACGGGATTGGTTGCCAGCCTGTCGAATGGGCCAGTTGACCACAATCGGCAATTGAAGCTAGGAAATCCTGACAGGCTGGAAGCCTATCCCACGTCCCCTACTCGATTGAATCGACAGTCACCAAGCCAGTGGGGATCTTTCAGGTTGCCTATCATCGACAGAGCCTGTTAACTTGCGCCGATGTTGGCCACCCAATAGGCGAGCCAAAGGAATAGAAAGCAGATACCGATGCTGACGACCAGGCCAGCAACGTCGACGAAAGTTGGCTTTTGAAATTCCAGCTTCGTACGGGGAAACAGCCGCTTATCGTCAAATCGCCGCGGATCTTTGTAAGATTCCTCCAATTGCCTAACGTCTTCTTCCGGGTCGGAAAGCACGGGAGTCTTCATCTTGACGTAGTAACGATCCAAGGTCTCCGTTGAATTCGGTCGGGTGATCAGACTCAACAAGATCATGACCAGGAACGGTGTAATCAATCGCGGAACCAGTCGCAGTGTGGTCAACATTGCATTGTCCACTTTTTGCAAGTCGAATCCCAGCAGCGAAAAGACGAGATAGTCTGGTTGGAAAAATCCTGCCCCAACGAGCTTTCCTTCGTAACGTTGAGTAATGGTGACTGTTGAGCCGTCGTCGCTTCGCTCGCGTCCTACCTCGACGAGTGTTCCCTGGGGCTTTCCGGTCCAGAAAATCGCCTTTCCACCAGTCGTGAATTTATCCTCGAAGGTGTCACCGACCTTGATAGGAGCTGGTGCATTCCTGTCTTCATTGCTTTCGGCCAGTGAAATCTGCGCCTCGCGTCTGGCAACGTCGGCTGGCGTCGCGGAACGAGTGGCGCGGACCGTGACGATGTCGTTGGTAATGGCGAGGTTGGCATTGCCGCGCAGGCCGGGCATGAGCATCGGTGCAAATATTGGCACGAGAAAAAACACGACAAGCGAAAATAGAATAGTTCCCCAGGCCGCGTCCCGGTTGGCCCGGCGCCAATACATACCTATCCAGAAAGGTGCGGCCATCAGAATGAGAATCTCCAGGGCTAATCGATATTGGCTAAACACATCGTAGTAGCTGACTGAAAGCATCGCGGCACCGACGATAATGAGCAGACCCAGGATGCGCCCCACCGTCACGTAAGCGGCTTCAGAAGCATTAGGATTGAAATAAGGTGCGTAGACATTCCGTACGAGCAACGCCGACATGATGACCATATAGCAATCCGCCGAGGACATCATGGCTGCGAGCAAACAGGCCAACATTAGTCCAACCAGTCCCACGTGGAATCCACCAATGGTGACGCTGCCAAGAATCTGACGCGAGGCAACTCCCCAAGCGCGGTCGGGGTCCTCAGCTATTTCGGCGTTGTCTGCCAACAACGCAACGACAATCAATGCAGTCAAGGCCCAACCGATGGTGCAGAATCTTTTAAGGAAGTTGCCAGTGACCAGTCCGATTCTGGCGACACTTTCGCTTTTGGCCGATCCGCCACCCGTGGCAATGAAATGCGGCTGGACCACAATGCCGACCAGCCCGAGCAAGGTCAACGAAACAATGAAATGCAGCGGGAACTCACCCGCCTGCGGACCCCCGAATAATTGAAAGTTTTCAACGGCCACCCGCTCATGCATAATCCGAAAGCCATCCATCAGCCCCATGGTGTTGGGGTCACCAAATCGTTCGACTAACCCCCACAGACCGTAGGGGATCAAAATGATCGACAGCAGGATGATGCAAATACCTTGAATGAGATCGGTCCAATAGGCAGCTGCCAAGCCCCCCACGACTCCGTAGGCAATCACGACCAGGGCGATCATGGGCACCAACAGGAACTTCAAATGGCCAGGATCGGTTGATCCAATCAATCCGACCAACATTTTGACGGTCTCATCACCCAACAAAGGATCTGCCACTTTGCTGATGGCCGAAAACATGGACGAGAGAAAGAAGATCACAAAGGTGAAGGCAAACGCCGTATAAGCGGCACCCATCGCCTGGCTTTCGTACCGCTCAACAAACCAATCGCCCAGGGTGATATGTCGCATCCGCCGATACCAGACACCGATGATCCAGTAGAAGGGAGTGACGAACAGCCACATTAAGGCGCTCCAGACGCCACTTAGGCCGCTGGTCCAAGTCGTCCTTCCGACGTTAATCGGATCCTGAGCCCCGGTTCCCGCGCCAAAAGCAGCAAACGTTTGCAGCAGCTTTCCAAAGCCGCGTCCGCCCATGAAGTAGTCTTCCTGTTTCTTGATCAAGCGGGCGCATACGATGCCAATGATCACCATGACTACGAAGTAACCAACCAGTACGACCACATCCATTACGTGCATTGTTGCCTCACGTTTTGTTGGCTCTTGACATCTGGTCTGTTAATTCCGGGGAATAGGTCGGACCCCCGCGCGTCTTGGAGGCTTTGACACTTTCGATTGACGTGAGTTCGTGGCTTAGACCCCCACGGCCAAGGCCGTGGGGGTCTAAGCCACACGATCGAAAGTGTCAAAGCCTCCTTGCTCGTGGGTGAATAAGGTAGGAAACTACCACAGCGATAATAAACACGCCAATACCCCCTCGGTGGCTGCTCAGGGGTGAATAAGGTTAGAAGTTATTCGTCCGCTCATCTGTCGGCGCCGCTCATTCCAACTGCCGCGCGCGGATTTCGTTTGGTTAGTTGGTCAATTTGCTCGTCGCTTAAGTTTAGCTGCTGGCGCAGGTGCTGGACCATGGTGGGCATGGTCAATGCCGAACCGACCAGGTGGCTGCGGTCTTCAGCCCACGTGGCCAGGTTTTCATCGACGACAACGCTGCGGCCACCCACTCGAAAACGCCCCGGTCCGCGGCCAGCAGCTTCGATGGCATCGGTGACGACAAAGGCGCGCTGGGTTCCCGTCGTGGCCAAATAATTCCCCAACGCATGAAAAGGGATATGCACGCCGTCGGCGATGAAGCCGATCGAGAGATGGTCCGACAGGCTAAGCACGCGTTGGATAATATTGTCATGCCGATGCATCTGCAAGGGACAGCCGTTGCCGAGATGCGTGAACATGCTCAAACCAGCATCTATGGCACCCCGCAACTGGTCGAGACTCGGGTTGCAATGTCCTGCCGATACACATATT
>Ga0310121_10000945_pt1 | contig 30747 bp, 29 predicted proteins | sample CB27_Tmax_986_MG_FD_203504 | JGI IMG/M metagenome (GOLD analysis project Ga0310121, IMG submission 203504) | Marine microbial communities from Western Arctic Ocean, Canada - CB27_Tmax_986 | ecosystem: Environmental > Aquatic > Marine > Oceanic | place: Canada: Western Arctic Ocean | collected... | reverse complement strand
TCGGAACTCCGCCGGTGTTCCGATCACGATGTTGTGATAGAAGCTGAAGAGGCAGTCGGTCTCTCCCTGCCGGAGCCGGTAGGATGACTCGTTCGGGGCGTCCTGCGGGTCTGGGGTGCGCTCCCAGGCGGTCGCGAACAGCCCGGCATAGAGGTTCTCCGCGACGTCGCCCATCTCGAGTGCCGTGCTCCCCGCGGCGGTGACCCGGCAGCCGGGCAGCATTCGGTCGGTGCGCCAGTCGTCGAGCGTATCGGGACCGGTCTCGGCCACCATGCCGAGCGATTCGGTGAGGTAGCGCTCGGCCGGCACGCAGCGCGCGAGATCCTGAGCGCCCACCTCGGCGCCGGAGCTGGCGCAGCCGGCCAGGATCAGGATGGCGAGAAGGCCGGAAGGGCGCCGCCGGGCGGCCACGGGAAGGCGATCGGTTCGGGGCATCGGGGACATGCGTCGATCCTGTTGCGATCGGGCCGCCCGGTGAGCCCGGCGGTCCGGGAGGCGGGAGAATCCCTACACGGGAAAGGGGAAACCCCAACGTTGCGGGGCGGGGCGCTCTTGTAGAGATTACCCATTGTCCCACGTAAGTTTCTCCAGCCCTCGGGAGCGTGTCCCCCGCGGACGGACAGAGGAGGTTGGCATGGTAGGCCGTGGATGGTTGCTGACGGCGTTCGCCCTCTTTAACCTGGCTGCCCCTGCGACGCTTCAGGCGCAGGCGGTGGAGTCCGCCCCGTCGGAGCAAGCGATTGCTGTGCTGGCGCGGCTGCAGGTGGAGCTGAGGGCGGTAGGGGACGAGTTCGGTACCGCGGTCGCCGCGATCCATGAGTCGCAGGCGAAGCTGGTAGCCCGTGAGGACTTCCAGAGCGAGAAGGCCGAGATCTTTGTGAAGCACGGCCTCACCGAGCAGGAGTACCAACAGATGCTCTTCTTGATCAGCACCGACGTAGATCAGCGGGCGGTCTTCGACCGCATGGTGACTGAGGCCCAGCTGGGCGGTCCCTCCTTCTGACGGTCCCGGCTCCAAACCTCCTCCAGCATACGAACACGACAGGGCGCTCCCGGGCGCTCCCGGGCTATCCCAGGGGCGCGCCCGTCGCGTGCCCACTCCCACGGTAAGGGCGCTCGAAGCCCCGCTTTCAGCGCCCGCTACGGCAGCGGCGCCGGCAGGCTTGAGCTCCCCATCAGGTAGGCGTCCACGCCTCGCGCCGCAGAGCGTCCCTCCGCGATCGCCCACACGATCAGCGACTGGCCGCGCTGCATGTCCCCGCAGGTGAACACCCCGGGCACGCTGGTCATCCACTGCCCGTTCCGCCAGACGTTCCCGCGCTCGGTCAACCGGACTCCGAAGTCGGCCAGCATCCCGGGCCGCTCCGGTCCCGTGAAGCCCATCGCCAGCAGGACGAGATCGGTAGGCAGGATGAACTCGCTGCCGGGCACGGGGCGCACCTCCGTGCGTCCGTTCTGGTTGGCCACCTGGACCTTGACCGCCTCGAGCGCCTGCACCCGGCCGTTCTTGTCACCGATGAAGCGGTGGGTCGAGATCGCGTAGAGCCGCTCCCCGCCCTCCTCGTGGGCCGGCGAGATCCGGAAGACGTTAGGCCACTGCGGCCACGGGTTGTCCGGCGCCCGGGTGTAGGGGGGCTGCGGCATCAGCTCGAGCTGGTGCACGGACTCGGCACCCTGACGATGCACGGTGCCGAGGCAGTCCGCCCCCGTGTCGCCGCCGCCGAGGATCACCACGCGGCGTCCGGCCGCACTGATGAACTCGGGCTCGGGAATCGCGTCCCCCTCGCAGCGGCGGTTCTGAAGGGTGAGGTACTCCATAGCGAAGTGGATGCCGGCGAGCTCCCGGCCGGGAATCGGCAGGTCGCGGGGGGCACAGGCCCCGCTTGCGAGCACGATCGCATCGTAGCGTTCGCGCAGCTCGGAGACCGGGACGTTCTGCCCCACGTGCGCGTTCGTGCGTAACTCGATGCCCTCCTCCTCCATCACCACGAGCCGCCGGTCGAGGAAGCGCCGCTCCATCTTGAACTCGGGAATCCCGTAGCGCATGAGCCCGCCGATCCGGTCGTCCCGCTCGAAGACGGTGACGTGGTGGCCGGCACGGTTCAGCTGCTGGGCGGCGGTGAGCCCGGCGGGGCCCGAGCCCACCACGGCAGCCCGCCTGCCGGTGCGCGTGGCGGGCGGCCGCGGGGTGACCCAGCCCTCCTCCCAGGCGCGATCGACGATCGCCGCCTCGACCGCCTTGATCGTGACCGGGTCGTCGTTGATCTCGAGCACGCACGATCCCTCGCACGGTGCTGGGCAGAGCTTGCCCGTGAACTCCGGGAAGTTGTTGGTGGCGTGGAGCCGGTCGATCGCCTCCCTCCAGTTGCCCCGGTAGACCAGGTCGTTCCAGTCCGGGATCAGGTTCCCGAGCGGGCATCCCTCATGGCAGAAGGGAATGCCGCAGTCCATGCAGCGCGCCCCTTGCCGGCGCAGCTCGTTCTCGGAATACGGGAGGTAGACCTCGCGCCAGTCGCGGATGCGCTCCTCGACTGGGCGGGTGGGCCACTTCTTGTACTTGATCTCGATGAATCCGGTGGGCTTACCCACTGCTCGCACCCGCCAGCTCCGCGAAGGTCGGCTCGCGCCCTTCGGCCAGGGCGTGCGACGTGGCTGTCAACACGCGCCGATAATCTCTCGGCATCACCTTCACGAACGTGGGGAGCACGACCGCCCACTCCTCCAGCAGGCGTGCCGCGTACTCGGATCCCGTGTGCTCGACGTGGCGCTCCACGAGCGCCCGCACGAGCGAGATGTCCTTGGGGAGGAGCGGCTCCAGGTCCACCATCTCGAGATTGCAGCGGCTCCGGAAGTCGCCGTCCGTGTCCAGCACGTACGCGATTCCGCCCGACATCCCGGCCGCGAAGTTGCGGCCGGGGCGCCCCAGCACCACCACCCGGCCGCCCGTCATGTACTCGCAGCCGTGGTCACCGATGCCCTCCACCACCGCGTGCGCGCCACTGTTGCGCACGCCGAAGCGCTCACCCGCCACCCCGCGCACGTACGCCTCGCCGCTCGTGGCACCGTAGAGCGCCACGTTCCCGACGATGATGTTTACCTCGGGGCGGAAGGTGCACGCGCGCGGCGGGAACACCACCAGCTTCCCGCCGGACAGCCCCTTCCCCCAGTAGTCGTTCGAGTCGCCTTCCAGCGTGAAGGTGATGCCCCGCGGCAGGAAGGCGCCGAAGCTCTGCCCGGCGGATCCGGTGAAGTGCAGCTTGATCGTGTCGTTCGGCAACCCTTTGGCCCCCCACCGGCGCGTCACCTCGGAGCCGAGCATGGTGCCGACCGTGCGGTTGACGTTGCGGATCGGCACCGTCAGCTCCACCGGCTGCCGCTGCTGCAGGGCCGGGGCGCACCGCCGGATCAGCAGATTGTCGAGCGCCTTCTCGAGCCCATGGTCCTGGTCGCACACGCGCCGGCGGGCCACCGAGGCCGGCATGTCGGGCTCGTACAGGATCGATGAGTAGTCGAGCCCCTTCGCCTTCCAGTGCTCCAGGGCGGGGGCGAAGTCGAGCCGGTCCACGCGGCCGATCATCTCGTCCACAGTCCGGAACCCGAGCTCGGCCATGTACTCGCGCACCTCCTCCACGATGTAGCGGAAGAAGTTGGTGACGAACTCCGGCTGGCCCGTGAAGCGCTTGCGCAGCTCGGGATCCTGGCTCGCGACCCCGACCGGGCAGGTGTTCAGGTGGCAGACCCGCATCATCACGCAGCCCATCACCACCAGCGGAGCCGTGGAAAAGCCGTACTCCTCCGCACCGAGCAGCGCCGCGATCACCACGTCGCGCCCGGTCTTCATTTGCCCGTCCACCTGCACGATGATCCGGTCGCGTAGCTTGTTGAGCACCAGCACTTGCTGGGTCTCGGCGAGGCCCAGCTCCCACGGCGCGCCGGCGTGCTTGAGCGAGGTGATCGGGGAGGCGCCAGTGCCGCCGTCGCAGCCCGAGATGAGCACGACGTCGGCGTGTGCCTTGGCGACGCCGGCCGCGATCGTGCCCACTCCCACCTCCGCGACCAGCTTGACGCTCACGCGCGCGCTGGGATTCGAGTTCTTGAGGTCATGGATGAGCTGGGCCAGATCCTCGATCGAGTAGATGTCGTGGTGCGGCGGGGGCGAGATCAGCCCCACGCCGGGCGTCGAGTGCCGCACCTGGGCGATCCAGGGATAGACCTTCGAGCCCGGGAGCTGGCCGCCCTCACCCGGCTTGGCGCCCTGCGCCATCTTGATCTGGAGCTCGTCCGCGTTGACGAGGTACTCGCTGGTCACCCCGAAGCGGCCGCTCGCGACCTGCTTCACGGCGCTCCGGCGCGAATCCCCGTTGGCGTCCAGGATGTAGCGCGCGGGATTCTCGCCCCCTTCCCCGCTGTTGGACTTCCCGCCGATCCGGTTCATCGCGATGGCGAGCGTCTCGTGCGCCTCCTGGCTCAGTGCGCCGAACGACATCGCCCCGGTGGCGAATCGCTTGACGATCGACTCGACCGGCTCCACCTCGTCGAGCGGGATCGGCTGGGCGGCCTTCTTGAGCTGGAACAGCCCGCGCAGCGTCGCGCGGTGGACGCTCTGGTCCTCGACCGCGCGCGTGTACTCTTTGAAGATTTTGTACTGCCTGGCCCGGGTCGCGTGCTGGAGCTTGAAGACCGTTTCCGGGTTGAACAGGTGGTACTCCCCGTCGCGCCGCCACTGGTACTCGCCGCCCCACTCGAGGTCTGGTTGGCCGGGCTCGCGCTTTGGGAACGCACGCTCGTGCCGGCGCCGCACCTCCTCGGCGATCACGTCAATACCGATCCCGCCGACCCGCGAGGCGGTCCAAGTGAAGTACCGGTCGACGAAGGCGGGATCCAGGCCGATCGCCTCGAAGATTTGCGCCCCGCAGTAACTCTGCAGGGTCGAGATCCCCATCTTCGACATCACCTTCAGGACGCCCTTGTTCAGGGCCTTGATGTAGTTCCTGACCGCGGTCGCGTGATCGAGGTCCTCGAGCATCCCCTGGCGGATCATGTCGTCCAGGGTATCGAAGGCGACCCACGGGTTCACCGCGCCCGCGCCGTAGCCGATCAACAGGCATAAGTGGTGGACCTCGCGGGCGTTGCCGGTCTCGATCACCAATCCGCAGAGCGTGCGCGTGCCCTCGCGCACCAGGTGGTTATGCACGGCGGCGGTGGCGAGCAGGCTCGGCACCGCCGCGTGCACCTCGTCGATCGCCCGGTCGGAGAGGATCACGATGTTGTAGCCGTGCGCGATGGCCTGGCTAGCCTGCTGCCGGATTTGGTCCACCACGCGCGCCAGTCCCTCGCCTCCCTCCGCGGCGGGATACAGAGTCGAGATCGTGATCGCCTTGAACCCGTGCACGTCGACGTGGCGGAGCTTGGCCAACTCCGCGTTGTCGATCACCGGATACTTGAGATTGATCTGGTGACACGACGCCGGCTCGGCCTCGAGGAGGTTCCTCTCGGGCCCGATCGTGCTCTCCATCGCGGTCACCACCTCTTCGCGAATCGCATCGAGGGGCGGATTCGTGACCTGCGCGAACAGCTGCTTGAAGTAGTCGTACAGCATGCGTGGCCGGTCCGAGAGCACGGCCAGCGCGGTGTCCGTGCCCATCGAGCCGAGCGGCTCCTCGCCGTTCAGCGCCATAGGGGCAAGGATGATGCGCAGATCCTCGTGCGTGTAGCCGAAGGCGAGCTGGTGCGTCAGCACCGTCTGGTGGTCCGGATCGGGAACCGGCGCGTCCGGCAGCTCCTCCAGCTTCACGATGTTGTCCGCCAGCCACTGTCCGTAGGGGTGCTCGGCCACGAGGGTGTCCTTGATCTCCTCGTCCTCGATGATCCGGCCCTGCGCCGTATCCACCAAGAACATGCGGCCGGGCTGCAGCCGCCCCTTGAGCCGGATGTTCTCGGGGGGGATGTCGAGCACGCCCACCTCGGACGCCATCACCACCAGGTCGTCCTTGGTCACGTAGTAGCGCGACGGACGGAGCCCGTTGCGGTCCAGCACCGCCCCGATCACGGTCCCGTCGGTGAAAGCGATCGACGCCGGACCGTCCCACGGCTCCATCAGGGAGGAGTGGTACTCGTAGAACGCGCGCACCTCAGGCTTCATCGACTCGTGCGCGTTCCACGGCTCCGGGATCATCATCAGGACGGCATGCGGCAGCGAGCGGCCGTTCATCACCAGGAACTCGAGCACGTTGTCGAACGTGGCCGAATCGCTGCCGCCTTCCCGGATGACGGGGAGGATCTTGGCCAGATCGTCGCCCATGACTTCGGAGTGGCAGAGGGCCTCGCGCGCACGCATCCAGTTGATGTTGCCGCGCAGCGTGTTGATCTCTCCGTTGTGCGCGATGTAGCGGTAGGGATGCGCGAGCGGCCAGGACGGGAACGTGTTCGTGCTGAATCGCTGATGAATGAGCGCCAACGCGGACTCGAAGTCCGGATCCCGCAGGTCCGGAAACATCGTGTCGACCTGGTCCGCCGAGAGCATCCCCTTGTAGATGATCGTGCGCGAGGAGAGGCTCGGGATGTAGAAGAACCTCTTCCCTTCGCCGGGGAGCGCATCCACCGCGCACTCGATGCGCTTGCGAATGACGTAGAGCTTGCGCTCGAGGTGCGCCTGGTCGACCACGTCCGGGGTGCGCCCGATGAAGACCTGTGCAAAGTACGGCTCGACCGAGCGGGCGGTCTCACCCAACAGGTGATCGTCGGTGGGCAGGTCGCGCCACCCGAGCAGGCACTGCCCCTCTTCGCGCACGACCGACTCGATCAGCTGCTGGATGGTGCTCCGCTCGGCCGGATCGTGGGGGAAAAAGACGATGCCTGCCCCGTACTCTCCCTCAGGTGGGAGATCGATGCCGAGCGGCCCGCATGTCTTGCGCAGGAAGCGGTCGGGCATCTGGAGCAGGATGCCGGCGCCGTCCCCGGTGTTGGGCTCGCACCCGCACGCGCCTCGGTGCAGGAGGTTGTTCATCACCTCGAGCGCGTGGCTGACGATCGCATGCGACCGGCGGCCCTTTGCGTCCACGACGAAGCCGACTCCGCAGGCGTCGTGCTCATGGCTCGGATCGTAGAGCCCCTGGGCCTCCGGCGTGCCCGCGTACGGAGCCGCCGCCGGGGCGTGCGGCGGCTCCTGGGGCTCCGCCCCTAACACGGGGAGGCTCCGCTCAACTGTGGAGCCACTGTCGCTCACGGGAGCACCCGGCGGGTGGGGGTCACGCGAGAGCCGCGGGGGAAACCACCACGGTAGAATGCTACCGAGAAGCCGGCAAGCGCGGTTCCGTCCATCGAGGTTACGTCCACGGCACTGCTCTCCCGCACCAGTGTTGAGATCCGTCCGAGCCATTCCGGGCCCGGTCTTTCCCTCTTCGTCCAAGTCCCGGCCCACTTCCCGGACTCCCGAAACGACTCCGCCCCTGCATCCCGGGGCGGGTGCAGGGGCGGAGTCCTCAGGCGAGATCTGCTGCGCTACGCCGATCGCATCTCCAACCCCCGCCCCGTCCACGGAATCCCCGCGCGCTTGGCTATCGGGCTCGCCGCCTTTCGATCGTTGGTCTTTCGATCGATGCGGGCGGCCGCTCGCGGAACGGTCGTGCGGTCGGCAGTGGAGGCGAGAGCTTCGCTCATGTCGGTGTTCGGGGGTTTGCCGGGCCTCAACGAGGCACGAATCCAGAAAACTTGAGGCCGGCGGCCTCCTCTGTCAAATGACGCACGCGAGCAGCGCCGTCAGGGTCGCGGTCTCCTCGTCCGACAGGTCTGCGATCGCGCCTCGGTCCGACGCCTCCACGAGACTGACCTGCGCGCCGAGGAGCTCGAGTCCAGCCGGCGTGATCCGGCAGAGCACGGTCCGCCGGTCCTCCGCTCTCGCTCGACCAGCCCCCTTCTCGCCAGCCCGTCCAGCAGTCGCGTGATCCCGGGGGTCCGCTCGATCATCCCCGACCCGATCTCGAGGGTCGGGAGTGGGGCCGGGCGCGCCCCGTGCAGGATCCGCAGCACATGTGTACTGCTGGAGGCTGAGCCCGTGCGGGGAAGCGTCAGCCCTCGATTCGGGTGACGCGGTCGGCGCGCGGTCCCTTGACGTCCTGAACGATGTCGAATTCGACTCGCTCGCCCGGCGCGAGTGTTTTGAAGCCGGCGCCTTCGATCGCGGAGTGGTGGACGAATACATCCTTGCCGCCGCCGTCCGGCTGAATGAACCCGAACCCCTTGTCATCCAGAAAACGGGCGACGGTGCCGGTCTGACTAGCCATGCGAATTCTCTCCTCTGGGATTGGTCGGCGCCAACCAACCGGATCAGTGCAGGAATCGTGCTGCGTCGCCGGGTGCGCTCCGGTCCGCGGCGCGCGACGAATCTATGGATGGAGCCCGGGCTTCCGGATTGCAACTACGCCGCGCTGCCTGATCCGGGACTGGAGAGCGGGGATCGCCCCGGCCGGCCTCAGCGGGGCGGACGCCGGACGCGCAGGAGCCCCTCCTGGGTGGTGGAGGCCACCAGGGTACCGTCCCGGGTGAAGAAGGCTCCCCGGGCGAACGCGCGTGCGCTTGCGGAGGTCGGGCTCTCGATCACGTGCAGGAGCCAGTCGTCCACCCGACACGGCCGGTGGAACCAGACCGCGTGATCCAGGCTCGCGAGCATGAGGTCCGGATCGCGGAACTTGAGCCCGTGCGGCCGGAGGGCGGCTTCCAGCAGCCCGTAGTCCGAGGCATACGCGAGCACGGCCTGGTGGTGCAGGGGATCGCCTCCGATTTCCCCCACTGCCCGGATCCACACGTAACGGCGCGGCTCCTGACCAGGCGCCAGCGCGTCCACGGGGCGGAAGTCGAGCGGACGGTCCTGGGTCAGGATCCGGCGCAGCTCAGGGTTCAGCTCGTCTGCGTGCGCGCGCAGCAGATCCAGCTCGGAGGGGAGCTGTTCGGGCGGCGTGACGTCGGGCATCACCTGCTGGTGCGACGGGCCCTCCTCGGGTCGCTGGAACGAGACGGTCATCGCGAAGATCGCCTTGCCGTGCTGGATCGCGCGCACCGTGCGCGTCGTGAAGCTCTTCCCGTCGCGGATTCGGTCCACGAAATAGACGACGGGCGCGGAGAGGTCGCCCGCGAGCATGAAGTAGCCGTGCAGCGAGTGGGCCGGGCGGTCGTCCTCCACCGTGCGCCGCGCGGCGACCAGCGCCTGTGCCAGGACCTGCCCGCCGAAGATCCGGCCCGTGCCGATGTCCCGGTTGGAGCCCCGAAAGATGTTCAGCTCCAGGGGCTCGAGGGCGAGCAGCTCGATCAGGTCGAGGGCCGTGTAAGGCATCGAGGATCGTCGATCGATGGTGGAGAGCAACGTGCGTTGACGCGGGCAATCGCACGGGTTCAACGTGGAAAGTCTACTCGGATCACGTCGCGCGCACACGGGGTAGGAGCCGCCCGTCCCGCGCGAACTCCGCGAGCCCGCTTTGGATCACTTCCGTCCCGCCACCCGCGACTGGTTCACCCGCGCCTTCGCCGCGCCCACCGAGGTGCAGCGGCGGGGTTGGGAGCGCATCGCGGCTGGCGAGCACACGCTGCTGATCGCGCCCACCGGAAGTGGGAAGACGCTCGCGGCGTTCCTGTACGCGCTCGACCGCCTCTCGGCGCCCAGGTCGGCGCTCGGAAATAATAACGAGCCGGGAGTCCGCGTCGTCTACGTCTCGCCCCTGAAAGCGCTGGTCTACGACATCGAGCGCAACCTGCGCGTGCCGCTCGGCGGGATGCAGCGCATGGCGGCGGCACTCGGCGAGCCGCTTCTCGTTCCGCGCGTCGACGTCCGCACCGGTGACACCAGCGCGCATGACCGGCGGCAGCAGATTCGCGCGCCCGGTGAGATCCTGGTTACCACGCCCGAGTCGCTCTTCCTCCTGCTCGGCTCCCAGGCACGCGAGACGCTTCTCACCACGCGGTGGATCATCGTCGACGAGAGCCACGCGATGGCCGCCACCAAGCGCGGGGCGCATCTGGTGCTCTCGCTCGAGCGGCTGGCATCTGCATGCGATGAGGGGCAGCCTCCGGAATTGAAAAAGGGCCCCAGCCTCGCGGCCGGGGCTCCAGAAACTACGCGGACCAGTCGCGCCTCACGACGTGGGCATGATCTGCCCGCGGACCTCGCCTCCCGGGTTGTTCGACGTGTGCACGTTCACGTAGACGTCGCCGGTGCGCATCAGCGCGATCAGCGATTCCCACGTGAATCCCTGGCTGAGATCCGCGTTTGCCGTGCTCGTGAGCGTGCCGGACCAGGTCCCGGTGGTCGCGGTGGGAAACCCCGTGAGCCCCACGACCAGGCCGCCCGCTCGGCCGAGGTGGATGTGCGCGTTCGTGATGTTGCTGGTCATCCCGCTCACCGTGACCGATCAGTTCATTGACGTTTCCGCTTCGTTTAGCGTGAATGTTGCGGTCCCGCTGCCCGCTTGACTGACCACGGGCACTTCATTGGCCCCGCTCAGCGTCGCCGTGAACTCGAGCGCGCCCCCTGGACCGGTGATATCGTCGTCGTCGTCATTGCACGCTCCGACCGTCAGAACTATTGTCGCCAGTGCGAACAGATGTCGAGCCTTCATGCGACCTTCTCGGTGTTGAGGTGGTACGTCTGGGCGGGGCGCCCGCATGGAGGCATCGCACTCTGCAGTATCCGGGCCAGTTCGCGACCGCCGTCGTGAGGCCTGCGCCGTGGCGGCTTGGGGGCGCTCCGCCTCAGGTGCGTCGGGCTCCCGGGTCCGCTAAGTTCTCCTCGTCCTCCCTCAGGTGGGCTCGCCGCCGGCACTGGGTGGAGGGGCACAGGACCCGCCTTCGCAGGACCGCCTTACAGGAGGGAGTTCCGTGATCGACCGTCTGATGCAGATGGCCGCGATCGGGCCTATCTGGGTGCTTTGGGGGCTGCTGGTGCTATCCCTGGTCTCCGTGGCCACCATCGTCGAGCGAGCGATCTTCTTCCGCTGCCGCCGCCTCCCGGTCGTGCGGCTCACGCGCGATCTCCAGGAGGCGCTCCGCTCCGACGACCTGGGCTCGGTCCGCACGCTGCTCGAGAGCACGGCCGGGCCGGAGGCGGTCGTGATCCTGCGCACCATGGAGTGGTTCGAGGATGGCCCCGAGTCGATGTCCGAGGCGATGGAGGCGGCGCTGCGCGAGCAGCGGATCGAGCTCGAGAAGGGGCTCGCCTTCCTCGGCACGGTCGGCAACAACGCGCCCTTCCTCGGCCTGCTCGGCACGGTGCTCGGCGTGGTCAAGGCGTTCCAGGAGCTGAGCGTCAGCTCGGGCGCCGCGATAGGCTCCGTCGTCCTCCCCGGGATCGCGGAAGCACTGATCGCGACCGCGCTCGGCATCGCGGTCGCGCTGCCCGCCGTAGTGGCCTACAACGCCTTCACCAAGCGTGCCGACGAGACCGAGGACAACGTGCGCGCCCTGACCAGCCTGATCCTGGCCCACCGCAAGAGCAGGCGTTTCGGCTTCAATCGGACGGTCGTCGCCGCTGCATCCTGATCCGATACACCGAGTCGGCGTACCGGATCGGCTCGCGGCGCGGTAGAGCTCCGAACGCTAGAGCTCCGGGCAGCGTGCCCTGAGGAGCGCGACGTCGCCGGATGCCACAACCGGGGTCGCCGTGGCGCCGGCCAGCTCGTGCTCGGCCCTCATCACCGCCACACTGTTGTCGGTGTGTCTCAATCCCATCGAGTGCCCGAGCTCGTGCGCTATCACGAGCCTGAGGTGGTCGCTGTCATCGAACTGGAGGACGTGGATCTCTCTGGCGCCCTCGATCATGCGTCCGTCCCGCGTGCGGGCCTCCACGTAGCGCCCGGCCAGCACCGATCCAGATCCGAACACGCGGCCGAGGGCGGCGCCCATGGAGTCCTGCTCGTCTACCATCCGCCCCAACCGCTCGATCTCCGCCGCCAGCGCCTGCCCCTCCGCCTCCATCTCGTGCCTCTCCTCGGTGAGCTGGCGCTCCTCGATGCGGAGCCGCTCGTCGTTCGCGCGCAGCTCGCGCAGGATCTCCTCGGGCACGTCGCCATCGCGGTTCCATTGACGTACCGCTTCGTTGTGGCGCTCCGACCACTCGTTGAACGCGGTGAGCCGCCGCTCGTAATCCGCGCGCGCCGCGGCCTGCCGCTCTCTCATCGCCTCCAGCTCCGCACGCTCCACGTCGATGCGGCGGGCACGCTCCTCGAACTGTGCGCGCTGGCGCATACGCTCCTGGGCCGCAGCCTGGCGTCCGTCGTACACGAACGCGATCGGCAAACCCTCGGCCTCGTCTCGCAGGAAGAGCGAGCGGCCGGTCGCGTCGTTCCAGAGCGAGGCCGCATCCGCCACGGCCGCGATCGCTTCCCCGCGGCTCAGGCCGAACTGGCTGTCCAGCCGGGCGACGTGCCAGCGCAGGGGGAAGGCGCACGGCTCCGCCGAGCCGCCCGTGTCGGGCGGGGGCGTGGCCTGGCGCCGCGGCGGTTCCGGTACGGGACGTTCGGACTGCAAGGGCCGGTTTGCATACAAGCCGGCCACCATCGCCAGGATCGAGGCGATCGCCGCCAGAGGGAGGATTCGACGGGCCAAGGGTGACGAGAGGTTGTGGGTTCGGGTACTCTGTCCCTAATCTAAGGGTGATCCGGGGCGTCGCGGTGGAGTGGTCTGCGCCATGCTATCAGTAGCGCGCCACCGGGAGATACCGCAAGCCAGCGGGAGGCGGGTCGATGGCGATCGAGGAAGGAGAAGGGGCTCCGGGGCGCGCTGCCACGTCGCGGTTCGATGATCCGATCACGGACCACTGGAGCATTCGGATGTCCTGGTCGCTGCTGTTCGCCGGCGTCCTGCACGGCTCCTTGTTCGGACTCTGGCCCCTCTCCCAGGCAACCCGGGCAGAGGTCGAGCCTCCGTTCGCCATGAACGAGCTGGTCTGGATCACCCCGTACGAGCCGGGCGGCGACACCGGGCTAGGGATCGACGCGATCACCGTCTCCGGTCCTGTCCTCCTGCCGGCCGCCGAGGGGGAGGGAATGACCACCGCGGTGGAGGCCCGCGAGCCGATCCTGGTCGAAGGTCCGGGGGCGGCGAACCAGGGAGAGGGGGTGGGCGCGGAGGCCTCGTTCGAGGATCTGCTGCGCCGCACCGCAGGTGGACCCAGCCTGGCGGGCTCCGGACTGGCCGGGCTCGAGTTCCAGAGCTTGACTGGGGAGGGGCTGGCCCTGAACGAGATGGCCGGTCTCGGCGAGTCGCGCACTCCGCAAACGGGAGATCCTTCCGCGACCGACAGCGACCTGGAGGGACTCAGCGCGCTCGACCTCGCGCTCGAGCGGCTCGCGGGGTTCACTCCCGAGGTGGCGCTCGAGGCGACCTCGAGCTGGGTACTGCTCCGGAATCCGCGCGACGTCGAGCGCTTCATGGGCCAGCATTCGATCCGCCAGGAGGCGGATGCGGGTGCGGAGGGAGCGGTCGCAGTCGCACTGTGGATCGATACACGCGGCTCGGTCGAGTGGGCCGAGATCATCCAGTCGAGCGGCCGCGAGGACATGGATCGACTCGCACTCCAGCTCTTCAACGATGTGACACGCTTCCGTCCCGCCCGGCTCGCCGGGGTCCTCATGCCCATGTCGGCGATCTTCTCCGTCAGCTTCTTCTGGTTCTGATCGGGTGAGTCGGAAGGGAGCGCGCGTCTCGGGGCTGGTGGTTCGGGCCGCCCTCCTCCTCGCCATCGCGCTTCCGCTCGCCGGCTGCGCGAGCGGGTCGCGCGGCCCGCGCGGGCCGGTGCGGTCGCCGACCGGGAAAATCTACGAGCTGGGCACGCCCCCGATTCGCAGCCGCCGCTCGCAGACCGCGGCCCTCTTACTCAGGCAGGGCGTCCTGGACCGTGCCCTCGAGATCGCCGAGGAAGGGATCGCCGCGGACTCGGCCAATCCGATTCACTACTTCGTCGCCGGGCTGGTGCAGGTGCGACTCGGGCTCTACGAGGACGCCCACGAGAACTTCACGATCGCCCAGCGCATCTACCCGGCATACGAGCTGGTGATCGAGCCCGAGCGCGAGGCTGCCTGGATCGACCTCTACAACGCCGGCACGGAGGCCTACGACGACGGCGAGATCGAACGGGCGATCGCGGTTTGGGAGCAGGCGACTCTGATCTACGATCTCGCGCCCGAGGCACCCCGGAACCTGACGAGTTTGTATCTCAGGGAGTCGATGTACGAGGACGCGATCCGTGTCTCCGAGCTCGCACTCGCCGGCCTCGCGAAGGAGCCGGCGACCCGGATCCTCGACTCGCTCGCGGTGAAAGCTCGCCAGGAAGCGGTGGTGGCCACCGATGCGACGCTCGCGCAGATGCTGCTGTTCACCAGCCGGTACAAGGAAGCTGAGGTGGTGCTGCGGCGGCAGCTCGCGCGCGGTTCGACCGGAGTACAGGTGCAAAGCGACCTGGCCTCGGCGCTCACCGGACAGGGACGCGCCGACGAAGCGGCGGAGATCTACTCCCGGCTGCTCGCGGGGGAGAAGGTCGAGTCGACACAGCTCTTCGAGCTGGGCGTCGCGCTCTTCCGGGTGCGGGACTACCAGCGCGCGAGCGAGGCCTTCGCCCGCCTCACCGAACTGCGGCCGAACTCGCGCGACGTGTGGTTCAACTACGCGAACACCCTGTTCGGCGCGGGCGATTGGGGCCGGCTGACGGAGGCGGCAAGCCGGCTCCTCGAGGTGGATCCGCTGGGCGAAAAATCCGGTCTGATCGTGGCCCGGGCGCTGCTCGAGATGGGGGATCGGGAGGGGGCGCTCGCCGGGGTCGAGCGCGTGGAAGCCGTGCCGATCTACGTGGAGAACCTTCAGATGCGGCGGCTGGATAGCGCCACGCGCATCCAGGGGCGCGCCATCGGCAACGGCGCCGTGACCGGCTTTCCGCTCACCCTGCTTTTCACCTTCTACAGCGACGATAGGGAGTTGGGCAGCTCGCTGGTGACGGTGTTCGCGCCGCCGGACGGTGAGAGCACGACCTTCGAGGTTCAGTACGCCGATCGTGCGACGGCCTACCGATACGAGCTATTGCGGTAGAGGCCGCTGACATTCGCCTGATGCGGCGTCAGGTTCCGAGCCGTACTCGCCTTCCTGGTCTCAGCCGAATTTGAGCGACCTTGGCCTGACAGCCCCTTAGATCACCGTGTTCGCCAGCCAAGCGAACCCATAGGCCAGCGTGAGCATGTAGGCCCACTGCAGCGCCGGCCACTTCCACCCCGCCGTCTCCCGCCGCATGACCGCGACCGTGGACATGCACTGCAGCGCGAAAGCGAAGAAGACGAGCAGGGCCACGGCCGACCCGAGATCGAGCTGGCTCTTGAGTGCGTCCTGGAGGGCGAGGGAGCGTTCCGTGGGATTGTCGACGCTGTAGAGCGTGCCGAGCGTACCCACGATCACCTCGCGCGCGGCCAACGACGAGATCAGTCCCACCCCGATCCGCCAGTCGAAGCCGAGCGGCTCGATGGCCGGCTCGAGAACCTGTCCCATGCGGCCGAGCACGCTCGCGTCCATGGGAGGGGGACCGTCCCCGCTCTGCGGAATCTGCGTCAACGCCCAGAGCACGACCGTGACCCCGAGGATGGTGGTGCCCGCGCGCCGGAGGAAGATCTTGCTGCGGTCGTACAGTCGCATTCCGATCGAGCGGAGGGAGGGAATCCGGTACGGCGGCAGCTCCATCAGGAACGAGGAGGGTTGTCCCCGCAGAAGTGTGCGCTTGAGCAGGAACGCGGTGACGATCGCCGCGAGGGCGCCCAGGACGTAGAGCCCGAGCAGGGTCGCGGCGCGGGTCCCGAAGAAGGGACCGAGCAGCGGCTGCTCGGGAATGAAGGCCGCGATCAGCAGCGCGTAGATCGGCAGCCGGGCGGAGCAGGTCATGAACGGCGTGATGAAGATCGTCGCGAGCCGGTCGCGCTCGTCTTCGACCGTGCGCGCGGCGAGGATCGCGGGGATCGCGCATGCGTAGCCCGAGAGCAAGGGAAGGAACGCCCGTCCCTGCAGCCCCACCCGGTACATCATGCGGTCGGCGATCACCGCCGCGCGCGCCATGTAGCCGGAGTCCTCGAGCAGTCCGATGAAGAGAAAGAGCACGAGGATCTGGGGCAGGAAGACGATCACCGATCCCACGCCCGACCAGACGCCGTCGATCAGGAGGGAGCGGAGCCACGAGTCTGGGAGCTGTCCCGCGAGCCACTCGCCGGATCCTGCGACCAGCCCCTCGACCCCGTCAATCAGGGGAGTGGCCCACGTGAAGATCGATTGGAAGACGACCATCACGAGCGCCAGGAAGGCTAGCGGCCCCCAGAGCTGGTGCAGGAAGAGGGCGTCGAGCCGCTCGGTGAGCCTGGAGGTGACCGGTTGGATGAAGCCGGCCTCGCGCCCGAGCTCCTGGATTCTCAGCCTCCGCTCGGCGAACACGTCGAGCATCGGCAGCGGCTGGTTCCTGCCTCCGTTCGAGAGCGCCGCGCACGGGCGCGGGGGAAGCAGGCCGCGGTCGGCCGTACAGGCGAGAAATCGCCGCACGCCCTCCACCCCTTCGCCGAGCCGGGCATTGGTGCGCATGACCTGGACTCCCAGCTGCTCGGCGAGCACCTCATCGTCCACTCGGCCTCCGCGCTGCTCGAGCTCGTCCGCCATGTTGAGGACGAGCAGGGTAGGGATGCCCACCTCGAGCACGGGCTCGGCGAGCATGAGCTGCGTCTCGAGCCGCGTCGAGTCGACGATCAGCACGAGTGCATCGGGGGCGCGCAGCCCCTCGACTCGGCCCTCGAGCACGTCGCGCGTCACGCGCTCGTCGAGGGTGCGGGCCGAGAACCCGTGCAGCCCCGGCAGGTCCACCAGCTCCACGCTGCGGTCGCCGTCCAGCCGCGCCACGCCGACGTGCTTCTCGACGGTGACGCCGGGATAGTTGGCGACCTTCTGCCGCAGCCCGGTCAGCCGGTTGAAGAGGGTGGACTTGCCGGAGTTGGGAGGCCCGACCAACGCGACCAGAGGAACGGCCGAGGTTTCAGGCGCGTCGGCGAGGAGAACGCCGGCAGCCGCGTCGCCGGAGGAATCGGAATGGCACCCGTCGGTCAGGGCGGCCACCAGAGGATCCGACGTCGGCCGCCCGTCAGGCGGCCTGGTTCCCGCCGCGCCTCACGCACAAGCACCCCGCCATCTCGCGGCGGATCGCGAACATGGAGCCGTCCACCATGACGATGGGATCACCGGCGGGGGAGCGACGAACGGGGCACAGCTGGCAGCCGGGAAGGACACCGCGCTCGAGGAGCAGCTCCATCTGGTCGGCGGGAAGGTCGATCCGGATCAGCTCGACCATCTCCCGCAGGGGGACGTCGGCGAGCCATAGCTCCCGTGCTGGGGTCGCAGTCTGGGTCCCTGCATAACTCATCCGGCTTCCTTGAGAATGAGATCTAGTTTCAACCCAAGATAGCGCGGGGGCCGGGGAAAAGAAAACCCTGAGATGCGCCTGCGTGCCCGGTGCGCTCCGCTCAGGCCGGGAGGAGCGCCGGATCGCCCGCCAGACGGAGACGGACCGCGTCGAGGACCAGCTGCCGGGCCCGCTCCGCGACCTCGTCGAGCGAGACCTCCGGAACCCGGAACCGCTCCGCAGCCCTCCCCCGGATCTCGTCCAGGGTGGGAAGCTCAGGCAGATGGAAGTGGGAGCGCAGCGCCGCCCTCTCCGTGCGGAGTCGCGACTGGATCTCCGGCCAGGTGGGAGTGCCCTCCCACGCGTGGCGGAGCTGCGCCGCCACGCGCTCGGCGGGGAAGCTTTCGGCGATCTGATGGGCGACCTGCTCGACGACCAGCCGTCCCAACCGCCGCTTGTTGTTCACCACCTCGACCGGCGGAGCGCGCAGGTCCCACACCAGCCCGGTCCAGGAGAGCGCCTTCAGGACGTAGTAGGTGAAGTCCACCTGATACCAGCGGAAGCCCTGCTGGGTGGAGCTCTGGTATGCATGGTGATTGTTGTGCCACCCCTCGCCGCAGGTGATCACCGCGAGCCACCAGTTGTTGCGCGAGTCGTCACCGGTCAGGTAGTGCTGCGAGCCGTGCACGTGCGCGAGCGAGTTGATGAAGAACGTGCAGTGCCAGAGCACGACGGTGCTCCACAAGAACCCCACCACCAGCCCGGTCCAGCCCGCAAACCACCACACGGCGAATCCCAGCACGAAGGCCGGGAAGTACTGATGCCGGTCGAGCCAGACCAGCTCCGGGGACTGCGTGAGATCCGAGACGTCCGAGTAGTCCGGCCGTTGGCCTCGCTTGGCGAAGATCCATCCCATGTGCGCGTACCAGAATCCCTTGTGCCGCGGAGAGTGGTGGTCCAGCTCTGTGTCGGAGTGCTTGTGGTGGTTTCGGTGCACGGCGGCCCACCAGATCGGTCCCCGCTGCGCCGAGCTCTGGGCGAGCATGGCGATCATGAACTGGCCCATGCGGCTGGTCTTGTACGTGCGGTGCGAGAAGTAACGGTGGTACCCGCCCGTGACCCCCACCATGCGCACCCAGTAGAGCACGAGTCCGATCGCCAGCGCCTGGAGCGTCACGCCCGTCCAGATGGCCGCGAAGCACGCCAGATGCGCGACCACGAAGGGGATCGCTGCGGGATAGATAATATCTTGGTCCGAAGCGGCTGCGGACGAGTCCGTCACCGTTTGGGTCAAGGCAAGTCTCCGTTGGGGACGGGGGCCGAGAAAGCGCCGTAAGCTCCACCCTGGGACGGCTCCGGTCAACTCACCGGCGGGCCCGGCGCGAGCAGCCGGAAAGCGGCACGGCGGTTGCTCCAGCACCCCGCTGCCCGGTGCCGCCACCCCTGGGGAGGGTGCATGAGCGAGTTGATTCAGGAGTACACCATATGTAGATAGGCGGGATGATGCGGGACGCCTCTACACGCCCCGCGTCCGCGGGGAGTGTGGATGCGGTCGGGCACTGGCAGGGCTGGCCGAGCACGTGGACGTGGAGGGAGGCGAGGAGGGAACGACATGGGGGCCGCTGCTCAGGATCTCCTCCGCTGGGGGGAGCGGGGTCGTGGGGCGTGCCCGCGGGGCCCGAGGTCGAGCTGCGTCGCGGTGTGCTGGAGCACGTGCGCGCCACCCTCCGGGGCTCGGTCGATCAACGCGTCGGGCAGTGGCATCTCGCCCTGGTCGGGGACGTCGAGGCGACCTTCGGCGACCCGCCGCCGGACGCCCTTCCCTCGCTCGGTGATCGACACGAGATGCCGGGGCTCCGGTGGGGGCAGGGACGCGGACGGGGACGCGCCGTGGGCGGGGTGGATCTGGCGTGGCCGGTCATCGGAGGAGGTCCTCGCCGGGGAGGCGACGGACCCCGAGCGGATCGGGACCGTGGAGGGGGCGTTGGCCAGCGGCGAGCGCGCCGTCAGGGCCGTTCTCAAGGGTGCTCGGTTGACACGCGTCGAAGGGACGTTTGTCCGACCCGTCGTGACATTCGACGGGGCCCCGGTGTGGAATGCAGCTGGGTCGTTGACTGCTGGCGGCCTTCGTGACAGGTTTCTGCTGCGGACCCTCGGGGGACGTGGCGGTGACCCCGCCATCGATAGAAGGTCGGACAGCGTCTCGAACGTCACATCAGTGGTGTCCCGAACGTCCGGGACGGAAGACCCGCCGGCCCCGACGGGCCCCTTGTCGAATTCTCCCCGAGGCTTCATCATGTCACCGCTCTGTTTCCATCTTGCCCTACCGCCGCTGCGAGGAGCCTCCGCCCAAGGCGGCGTGGGACGCACGACAACGGGAGATCGCATCAGATGAGCGCCGAAGGACAGCAGGGTGATCTGGCGTCCCCGCTCGCCACTCCACACAAGCCGGCGTTCGGCAACGGGCTGCTCGCCAGCCTGCCGACCAAGGACAAAGGGAAGTTTCACACCACCCTCGTCTCCGGAATCCTCCATTTGGTGGTGATCGGGTTTCTGGTGACGAGCACGGTCGGCGCTAACGTGCAGGTGGCCGAGGAGGAGGTGACGGTGATGGAGCTGACGCAGGAGCTGGCGGCTCCCCCGCCGCCCCCGCCGCCCCCGACCGACGCGCCGCCGCCGGCCGAGGTCACGAACCTCGAGTTCACGGTGCCTGACCTGATTCCGGCGGAGATCCCGCCTCCGGGCCAGGTGGCGATCACCGCCGATGACATCTACCAGCAGCAGATCATGGCCGCGGCGCGCGACACGGCGCAGAGCGGTGAAGTCGTGGCGATCGGTGAGACGCCTTCCTTCACGCCGTTCACCGTCGCGCCACGCGTCCAGAACCGGGAAGAGGTGTCGCGCATGCTGGAGAGCGAGTATCCGCCGGTGCTCCGCGACGCCGGCGTTGGCGGCCGCGCGATCGTTTGGCTCCGGCTGGACGAGCAGGGAATCGTTCAGGACGTGCAGGTCAACACGTCGAGCGGACACCCGGCGCTGGACCAGGCGGCCCTCAGGGTCGGCCAGATCATGAAGTTCAGCCCGGCGATGAACCGGGATAAGGTGGTGCCTGTGTGGGTTTCCGTCCCGGTTAGTTTCCAGGTCCGCTGAAGCGGATCGGTTGATTCACCCGCCGACCGTTCCAGAAGGGCCGGTCGCCATAAACAAACAGGAGCGACAATGGGCGTCGATCTGGTGGAACTGTGGGGCCACATGGGGTGGTTCGCGAAGGGGATCGTGTACCTCCTCTTCTTCATGTCGTTCATCTCGATTGCTGTGGCGATCCGGCGTTGGTACGATCTCATCGCCTCGCGTAAGCAGACGACCAAGTTCGCCCCCGAGCTCTCGAGCGCTCTCGAGGCCACGGACCTGGCTGCGGCCGATCAGGCTGTACAGAACTACCCGAAGGGTCACCTCGCCTGCGCATACAAGGGCGTCTTCTCCAGCCTCAAGGAGCACGTCGAGGAGCGGAACCTCTCCGCGGTCGAGGTGGGAGCCATTCAGCGTACGATCGAGCTGAACAAGCTCGAGCAGCTCGCGCGCTTCCGCCGTGGTCTGGGCATCCTGGCCACCGTCGGTGCGACGGCGCCGTTCGTCGGTCTGCTCGGCACCACCATGGGCGTGGTGAACGCGTTTACTGGTATGGCGACGGCGGGCTCGGGCGGTCTGGGCGCGATCTCGGCCGGTATCTCCGAGGCGCTCATCGCGACCGCGATCGGCCTGGCCGCGGCGATTCCGGCGGTGTGGCTCTACAACTACTTCACGAACCGGGTCGAGCTCATCAGCATGGAGATCGACTACGGCTCGAAGGAGTTCATGAACTTCCTGCTCGCGATCGAGAGCCGGATGGCGCGCGGTCTCGATCCGTTCCACAGCGGCGAGAAGCGGGCGCCCGCGGGCGCCGGGAGGTAAGTCATGTCGGCCGGAGGCGGTGACATCGACTACGATCAGCCGGCACTGAACAACGAGATCAACGTCGTGCCGATGTGCGACGTGATGCTCGTGCTGCTGATCATCTTCATGATCGTGACGCCGACGCTGCTCCAGGGCTTCCAGGCGACCCTCCCCGTGGGAGACAACCTGCTGGAGCGGGCGGAGGACGATACCCGCGTCGTCGTGGGCATCGATGTGGAAGGCAACTGGTACTTCAACAAGAGGCCGATCGAGCGTGACCAGATGCTGCCCACGCTGACGCAGGCGTTCGCGGACCGACCCGAGGACAAGGTCCTCTACCTCAAGGCTCACTACGAGATTGCGTACCGCGAGGTTATGTACATGATGGACATCGGTCGTGACGCGGGTGCGCTCGTGTTGGCGTCGGTCTCCGAGTCCTTGACTCCGGACGATGAGGGAGGACTCTTCTAATGGGAATGAGCGTAGGCGCCAAGCACAGCAGCACGATGAACGAACCGAACATGACGCCGTTCATCGATGTGCTGCTCGTGCTGCTTGTGATCTTCATCATCGCGCAGCCGCTCCTCCAGCGGAGCATCGACGTCCAGCTGCCAATCGAGAAGGACACTCCGAGCCAGTCGAACATCGCGCCGATCGTGCTCGAGCTGTTCCCGAACGGGACGATGGAGCTCAATCGGTCGCCGATTCCGCGCACCCAGCTGCTGGCCCGGCTGAACGACGTGTACAGCCAGCGTCCGGACAAGGTGATCTTCGTCAAGGCCGACGGCCGGATCACATTCGGGGACGTGATCTTCGCGATGGATATGGCGCGGGGCGCCGGAGTAGAGGTGATCGGCGCAGTGTTGCCGAAGGAGGGTGAAGCCTTCCCCGGCATGTAGGATTCGCCGGAGGGATGGCCAGATGGAAAGGGAGGGCGGCCGTGAGGCCGCCCTCCCTTTTAGTACGCCATACTCAGAGGAAGAGCGGGAGGAGGAATGAGCCGGCCAGCGTGACCAGCACGATCCCGACGAGGTTGAGCCAGATCCCCGCCCGCGCCATCTGGCCGATCGTGAGATAGCCGGAGCCGAAGACGATCGCGTTCGGGGGGGTTCCGGCCGGGAGCATGAATCCCAGCGAGCTGGCGATCGCGACCGAGGCCATCAGGACCACGGGGTCCATTCCCAGGGTGGCCGCGACTCCCGCCATGATCGGCATCCCCATCGCGGTCATGGCGGTGTTCGAGGTGATCTCTCCAAGGAAAACGAACAGGGTGGCCGAGGCGGCGATCAGCGCGGTGGTCGGCCAGCCGGCGAGCGCGCCGATCCCCCCTCCGATCCAGACTGCCAGCCCGGTCTCCGACATCGCGGCCGCCAGCGAGAGGCCGCCCCCGAACAGGATCAGAACGCCCCACGGGATGGTGACTGCGGTGCTCCAGTCGAGGGCAACCTCGCCCCGCCTCCAGTCGGTCGGGATCAGGAAGAGCGCGAGCGCGCCCATCATGGCCACGGTCCCATCCGTCACTCCGGGAAGCCAGGTGGCGATCCCCGGGATCGTGAGTGCCCCCAGGTCCTTGGGCTCGCGCATCAGCCAGCCCAACGCGGTGAGCGCGAAGATGACGCTCACCGTGCGCTCACCCGGTGACATCGGCCCCAGCTCGCGGCGCTGCTCTGCGAGCAGCGCCGCCGCATCCCCGCGCAGCGTCTCGGGCGGATAGACGCGCAGCAGCACCAGCCAGCTGACGAGCAGCATCACCCAGGAGATCGGGACTGCCACCAGCATCCACTGGAGGAATCCCACTCGGACGCCCGCGAGCTCGAGGGAGGCACCGGCGAAGAGCGCATTCGGGGGCGTGCCGATGAGAGTGCCGACGCCGCCGATCGAGGCGGAGTAGGCGATCCCGAGCATCAGCGCGACTCCGAAGTTGTACCTGCCGCTCGACCCCGGCCCCTCCGTCGGGCGCAGCATGGCCGCGACCGCGAGCGCCGGAGCGAGCATCATGGCCGCCGTCGAAGTGTTACTGATCCACATCGAGACGAAGGCGGTGCCGGCCATGAACCCGAGCAGGACCCGCCCCGGGCTCGCGCCCATCTGCGCCACGATGGAGAGCGCGATCCGGCGGTGGAGTCCCCGCCGCTCCATCGCTCGCGCCATGAAGAATCCTCCCATGAAGAGGAAGATCACCTCGTTGGCGTAAGGGCTGGCCGCTTGCTGCATCGTCGTCAGCCCGAGGGTCGGGAAGAGGATCAGGGGCAGCAGGGCGGTGACCGGAATGGGCACGGCCTCGCTCAGCCACCAGCTCGCCATCAGGACGGCCACGGACGCGGCCGCCCATCCCTCGGGGGGAAGTGCCGCCGGCCCCGGGACGAGCTGCATGAGGGCGAACGCGGTTGCTCCGCCGATGAGGCCGACCCTGGCGAGTCGCCGGTCGCCGGGGCTTTCCTGGGTCGGGGGGCTCCGTGGCGTGGAAGGGGTGGTGGCGGGGGAGGGTCGCGTCTCCAAGACCGCTGCCTCGCTCTCGGTAGGGGATCGCCGGCGTCGCGCCCATAGTGGCCGGGGCCGTGTGGACGCAGCAAGCGCGGCGGCAAGCGTGCCGTTCGCGCTGGTGCGGGTACGCGGCCCTGGCCGTTACCCCGTCGTTCCCCGGAGGACCGCTCGTCGTGCTCGACCCCGGAGTTGCGCGAGGTGGTGCGCCCGATCTGCCAGCGGCTGGGGATCATCCCCGAGGTGGCCACCGCGATCCAGACCGCGACGGAGCCGCGCACGAAAATGTAGGGGTGCGGTCCGGGTGGCCGGCCCCGCCTTGCGAGCGATGGGGCCCTACGCCGGCCCTTCCACCCTCTCGGACTGCGGCTTACGGACCGGAGAGGCGCCGCTGCGGCGTGTCTCAATGCCTCCTATCCGCGCTCGGAGAGCGGGACCTCGTGTCCTGTCGGCCGACAGGAGCTCACTGGGGCCCAGGGGCGCCACCACGCTCGCCTGGGGCCCCTCCTTGCCCCCCCGCCTCGACGTAGCGGACCTCTATTCCCTCCTCCAGCTCCGCATAGGAGGTCTCGCGCACCGCGTTCTCGTGGAAGTAGATCTGGCCGGCCGTCGCCGGTGAGCAGGAATCCGTAGCGGTCGCCAGGGCGTCGATGACGAGCCGTACGATGCGTCCGTGGGGCGGCAGCTCGCGGCGCTTGCTGTCGAGCGAGCGGCGTTTGCGATGCTCGCGTAGTTGGCGGCGCGCGATGTCGAAGGCCTCGCGCACCGCCTGGGGGATCTCGCGCGTGGGTGCGTCGACGGGCAGCTCCCGGTTCACCACCAGCTCGCCTCCCGGGATCCCGACGTCCACGCGCACGTGCGGGATGGGATCCCGCGAGTCACCTCCTCCACCATGACGCGGCAGCTGGTCAGCCGCGGATGCACCCTCTCGAGCGAGTCGATCCCCTCCGGAATGAGTGTTCGGAGCGCTTCGGTGGGTTCCACGTTGCCCTTGACAACCAGGCTTTCTCATGGAAACGACCTGCTAGACGCCTCCGGCGTGCCACCGCGTGTCCGCGTGGGCTGCGTCCGCCGCGGCGCGCCGCTCCGCCTCCCGGGCGACGCCAGCCAGCGTACGTCCCGCGATCGCCTTCACGAAGTGCGGCCCGATCACCACGTCGGCCGCGAGGCCGCCGATCAGTGGCCAGGCGGGCCCGCGCCATTCGTGCAGGATCCGGATGTGCGTGCGCACGTCGCTCAGCGGCATGACCTCCCAGAGGACGTCCATCCCGCGGGTGATCCCGTACACGTGCTGGTAGGCGATCGTACGCGCGGTCCGGTCGTGGCGCATCTCGGAGATCCACCAGGTGGGCCATCCGACCGGACCTAAGGGCCGCCACGCGGCCATCTCGACCAGCCCCTCGCCGAAGCCATCGCGCCGCAAGAAGCGCACGCGACGGTAATGGGAGAGGATCTCCGGCCAGCGCTCGACGTCTGCCGCAACCTGGAAGCAGACGTCCGCAGGAGCGTGGGCCACGTGCTCGTCGATGGTTCTCAAGGGCGTCCTCGGGCTCGCGCTTCTACTGACCTCGTGCGGCGCAGCCAGACGGTCGGACGGAGCAGCGAGCGGACGGGAGCGAGGTCTCCGGTGATGGCAATGAGGGTGTCCATGGGGTGGGTCCGCCGGCCGAGCAGCGCGAGGGCACCTCTCCGGAGCGGTCCCCGCGAGATCACCGCCTCCACGCCGCGCTGCACCAGGAGGGGAGCGCGCAGCTCGTCGCGCAGTGCGGCCTCATAGCCAGCGAGGTCGGCGCTGAAGGCTCGATCAGCGCGGAGCGCCCTGTCAATGGCCTGCGCGGCGAGCTCGGCCGAGCGGAGCGCGCGATAGATACCCTGTCCAGTGAGGGGATCGAAGTAGCCCGCCGCGTCGCCGACCAGCACGACCCGGTCGGCCACCGCGCGCCGGGTGGGCCAGTCAAAGGGACCGCTCGCCCAGGGGCCGGCAACCGGCCGGGGCGCCGCTGCGCTCCTCGGGGCCGATCCGGTGAGCAGGGCGGCGAGCCGCGCCAGGGTGAAGCCGACCGGGTCGCCCGCCACCGCGCGTCCGCGCGCGTCCGCGTCCACCACCGCGGTCGCGTTCCAGCTCCGCCCGTCCGGGTCGAGGGCGGCGAGGCCGACGGTTCCCTCCCCGTCGATCCAGAGGTGCCCCCGCCGGGGATCGAGTCCGGCGCCCTCCACGTGCAGCGTGATCGAGAGCTTCCGCAGCCGGGGGCTCCGGCGGTAGGCCGAGAGCGCGCGCGCGACCACCGAGCGGAGCCCGTCGGCGCCCACCACGATGCGCGCGCGGTGGACGGGGTGGCCGGGTGCGGCCGTCAAGACCGCGACCGTCCCCGCACGTTTCTCCTCTGCTGTGTGCACGAGCCCGGTCACCCGGGTTCCCTCGACCACCTCCACTCCGGCCGCGCGGGCGGCGTCGAGCAGTGCGGCGTCCAGCCGCGCGCGGTCGAGCGAGAGCCCGCCCGCTCCGTGCGGGAAGCGCCCCCGCGCGACGGCGCGCTCCGCGCTCACCGTCCATCCATCCAGGGAGGCGGGCTGGAGCGCAAGCACCCGCTCGAGCACCCCGAGCCGCTCGAGCGCGGCGACCGCACCTGGGTTCAGGCACTCCCCGCAGGGCTTCGGGCGCGGGAAGCGGGCGCGGTCGAGCAGCCGGACCGTCCAGCCGAGCTGGGCGAGCAGGCGGGCCGCGGTGCTGCCGGCCGGACCCCCGCCGACCAGGAGCACGTCGCAGGGCTCGGACCCGGCCGCGAGTCCTCGCGCGGTGTGCGCGACCCTCACGGCGAGCCCTCGAGCAACAGCCGGAAGGCGGGATGGCGGTGCACGCGTGGCTCCCCGAGCCCCGCCCGGCGCCCGATCGCGAGCAGCTCGTCCGGGGTGAACGAGCGCCGCACCGAGAGCGGCCCGTCGTGGCGCGTGAGCGGGTTCCAGCGCCACACGGTGGCCGCGAGCAGTTGCGCGCCGAGTAGCGCGGGCCGGCTCCGCTCCAGGTCGCTCACGACCACGACCTGCCGCGCGACCCGTGCCATCTCGCGCACGAGTCCGACGGCGGCGTGATCCCCCAGGTGGTGCAGGGTGAGCACGCTGAACGCCGCGTCGAACGCGCGATCGCGGAAGGGGAGCACGAGCCCGTCGGCGCGGAGCACGTGGACCGCGCCGCGCACGCCGGAGGCGCGCCCCACCCGGCGGGCCGCCAGCGCCGCCGTCTGCGGGTGGTAGTCGACCGCCACGATACGCCAGCGGTGCCCCCGTCCCGCGGCCCAGCGTGCGAGAGCGAGCGCGCCCTCCGCATTGCCCGCGCCCACGTCGAGCAGCCTCTGTTCGCCGGCCTTGGTGAGGAGGGGGGCGAGCGCGCGGCGGAGCCCGCGGTCCCCACCCAGCCAGCGATTCACCCCCGCCACCTGGGCGAGCGAGTGCTCCAGGACGTCCGGATCGAGCGGATGGCCGTCCAGCAGCTCGGCGTCGTAGGCGCGCTGCTTCATGCCGGCTCCACGTGCGCCACCACCTCGCGCGCTCCCAGCTCGTCGCCCACGCGGCGCTCCACCTCGTCGGCGATCTCGTGCGATCGCTTGACGTCAAGCTCGCCTGCCACCGCGATTGTCAGCTCAGCGAACATCTGTCCGGGCCGCCCGCGCGAGCGGATCCCGTAGGCGGCGTTCACCTGCGGCACCGACTCCGCCAGCTCGCGGATGCGGCGAGCATCGACCGCCCGCTCGTCCACGAGCACCGGCACGGTCTCGCGCACGATGATCCACCCCGTGCGTGCGATGATCAGCGCGACCAGGATCGTGATCCAGGGGTCGGCCGTGGGATAGCCGGCCGCATCGCGATCAGCCCACCCAACACCGCGGCCGTGGTCAGCACGTCCGAACGCGTGTGGGCCGCGGCGGCGAGCAGGATGTCGGAGCCGAGCGCGTGGCCACGGCGGCTCTCCCAGAGCGTGACGGCGAGCCCCACCACGATCGAGATCGCCATCACCCCCATCGCCAGCGGCGTGCCGCGGACCGCGGTGGGCTGATCGGAGAGGAGGCGCAGAATCGCCCGCTGGAGCAGCTCGAACACGGTGACCGAGAGGAAGCCGACCAGCGCGAGCGTGCCGAGCGTCTCGAATTTGGCGTGGCCGTACGGGTGGTCCTCGTCCGCGGCGCGCCCGGCCATCCGCGCGATCCAGAGTGCGAACACGTTATTGGACGCGTCCAGCGACGAGTGCACCGCCTCGGCGACAACCGAGAGTGCCTGCGAGGAGACGAAGGCCAGGAGCTTGAGCGCCACGACGGCCAGGTTGACCCAGAGCACGCCGCGCAGGACGCGCGCCACCCGCCGTCCTCTCCCCCTCCACCCCGTTCAGTGCCGGCTCCGCTCGCTCATTACCGCCGCACCGTGAACAGATCGGGCCCGACCTCGAGCCTGCGACTGCGCAGGAGCTGCCGGTCGACGAATCCGGCCACCAGCCCGATCGGGTCCCCGAACGCCACGCGCAGGAGGGGAGTGCCGAGCCCCGAGCCCTCGACCGGCCAGGCGAGGTCCGCCCGCACGACGCCGCGCGATCCCGCGGGGAAGCCGAAGCGGAGCCCGGCGCCGAGCGTTCCGCGCCACCCTGTGTTGGCTCCGAAGGGGACATCGCCCGCCCAGCCATTCCCGATGTCGGCGAACAACGTTATCCCCAAGTCGAAGAGGTTCGGGAAGGGCCAGCCGAGGTAGATGCGGTCCTCCGCGCTGAACACCACCCGCCGCCCCGCGGGAAAATCGTCCACGTCGTAACCCCGCACGCCGGTCTCGCCACCGAGGGTGAGCTGGAAGGGCCCGGTCACCTGCCACCCTCCGGCGCCCGTGAGCCGGGTGAAGAAGGTGTGACGCGGCCAGTCCGGGGGCTGCCAGTAGAGCATCAGGGTCAAGTCGGAGAGTACGTCCGTCCAGCCGTCGTCCGCTGCCCCTCCCGAGAAGACCTGGCGCCCTTGGATGCCGCCGGCGAGCAGGAGCAGGAAGGGCCCCGGCGCCGCACCTGCCGAGATGCGGAAGCGCACGTAGAGGTCGTCGGGCTGATCCTGTCCCTCCCGATCGGACAGCGCCGCGGCCGTGCGGCTGAGGGTGAGCGCGAGGTTGCTCCCGAGCGCGACGTCCTGGGTGCCACGCAGCGCATCGAGCCCGCGGAACTGCTGGAAGCGCACGTTGCGCTGACCCACCAGGAGATTCACTCGGGTCCCCGCGGAGTGCAGGGTCTGATGGCGCACCGCCGCGACCGCGGCGGAGTCTGCCGGCCGCAGATCCCCGAACTTCGCGTCCAGGGCGACCTCGACTGCCTCGGGGAATCCGGGGAAGTCGACGGTCTCGTGCGAGACCCCGGCGCCGAAGATAGTGAGGTTGCCGGGACGGCCTACGCGCGCCGCGAGCGTCAATTCGAAGCGCCTCTCGTCAATCGGGAGGAGGACATGCGTCACCGTCCCGCTGGGGCGATCGCGCGGGGTCCCGAGCGAGTACCGAAACAAGGTCTCCTGGCGCAGGAAGAGCTCGCGACCCGCTATCCGTCCGATCTCGCCGACGAACGGGTACTGGAGCGCCTGGCCGATGAAGTTGCCATTGCGGGTGCGCCCCCAGGTTAAGGTGGCGTCCGTCCGGGTCCCACCGAGCCGCGGGAGCCCGAGCCGGGCGCCCAGGTCGCGCCGCTCCTCCCGGTTCCGGAAGAAGCCCCCGATCAGGATGCCGCGCCCGAGAAGATTCTCCTCCGTGAGGTCGATCCTCTCGAGGCGAAGCGACTCATCGAACCGGAGGCCGACGTTGAGCTTGGTGGTCCACTCGTCCTGCGTATCGACCACCACGTGCCAGCTCCCGTCGAGTTGGCGCAGCCCGTAGACGTCGGCCTGCGCGATGAAGGGGTACTCGCGCAGCAGTCTCTCGGACTCCTCGAGGAGGGCTGCGTCGTAGCACGAATTGGGGCCAAAGAGAAGCTCCCGCCGGATGAAGCGGGGACGGGTGCGGACGTGGAGCGCGTTGACGAGCCGGTAAGCCCACTGGAAGCGTCGCTCGTCGGCCAGCTCCTGGGCGTCGAAGATCGAGTGGTTGTCGACGAAGATCTGCGAAATCCGCCCGTCGGGGCACTCCGGTGGGGGAGGCGAGGCCTGGGTCGGGATTGCCTGGGCGCCCCCTTCCCGGGGCGTGAGGGTGGCCAGGGCGAGGAGGAAGGTGGCCCAGGGTCGACGGAAGGTCATAGCGGGCCGCAACTTAGACACGTCCAGCGCCAGGGTCGAGCCAGAATCGGTCCGGGCTGGTAGATTGCGCGGCTCCGAAACCGCCGGGGGCCGGCCCTTGCGCCGACCTTCGGCTCCTCGTTTCAGCAACGGTCGGACCTATTCCTGGTTCCTGGCCGCGGCCAGGAACCCCGCCGAACCGACGCAAAAATGGATGCACGCAAACAAGCTGCCCTCGACTACCACTCGGAGGGGCGGCCCGGCAAGGTCGAGGTGGTGCCCACCAAGCCGGTGGCTACGGCGCGCGAGCTGTCGCTCGCCTACAGCCCCGGCGACGCCGAGCCCTGCCGGGAGATCCACCAGAACCCCGAGGACGTCTACAAGTACACCGCGCGCGGGAATGTGGTCGCCGTCGTCTCCAACGGGACCGCCGTGCTGGGGCTGGGCGACATCGGGCCGCTCGCGGCCAAGCCGGTCATGGAGGGGAAGGGTGTCCTCTTCAAGCGGTTCGCCGGGATCGACGTCTTCGACATCGAGGTGAACTCGAAGGATCCCGACGAGTTGATCCGCTTCTGTCAGCTGCTCGTGACGTGCCCCCAGGTACGGTACCACTTCCTATGTTAGACTGAGAGCCAGCGGGGGCCCCTGGAGCTGAGGCATCCTGAGGAACCATGGCGAAGGTCTGATCGTCTCTGGGGCCGGGGGACGCCCACCGCAGGC